>WNFG01002552.1_pt1 | contig 17183 bp, 14 predicted proteins | sample 5400431 | NCBI WGS metagenome assembly WNFG01 (sample SAMN13153346, study PRJNA577476) | soil metagenome | isolation source: 120 cm saprolite under Douglas fir tree site 2 hole 3 replicate 2 | place: USA:California | collected 2015-04-18 | reverse complement strand
TCGTGGGCGTGCCGAGCGTCGTGCTGGTCTATATCGTTGTCGCCGTGTTCGGACATGTCTTCCTCACGCGCCTGCGGCCGGGATGGCATGTTACCGCGATCGGCGGCTCGCGCCGCTCAGCCTACAATTCCGGCATTCCGGTGCGGCGCACGATCGCGTTGTGCTACACCGCGAGCGGGGTGCTGACCGCGATCGGCGCGCTGTTTTTTGCCGCACGGCTCGGCACCGTCGGCGGCGACGTCGGCGTCGGCCTCGAAGTAACCGTGTTGACCGCGACCGTGCTCGGCGGCATCAGCCTCGGCGGCGGCAAAGGCTCGGTCGCCAAGGCGCTGGTCGGCACGCTGATCGTTCTGTTCGTGATCAACGGCCTGACCACGCTGTCGGTCAGCGGCGGCGTCAATCGCATGGTGCTGGCCGGCGTCCTGCTGGTCGCCGCCACCATCGATATTCGCTGGCTGAAGAACCGGACGCGCATCATCAGCAAGGTCTATGTCAGCCCGACCTTTCATGGGCTGGCCGCGGCGGCTTTGACCGAACCGGGCAGCGGGCCGTTCGCGCAAAACGACAAGTTGCGCGACGTGACACTGATCGGCCTCGGCCGCATCGAGGCGCCGGAAGACGTCATTCTCGATCGCAACGACAATCTCTATGCCGGTTCGCGCCACGGCGACATCATCCGCTTCCTGGCGCCCGACTACCAGCAGATGGAGGTATTCGCCCATATCGGCGGCCAGCCGCTCGGCATGGCGTTCGATCGCGCCGACAATCTCTACGTCTGCATCGGCGGCATGGGCCTCTATCGCATCACGCCGGATCGAAAGGTGGAGAAGGTCACGGATGAGACCAACCGCAGCCTTTATTCCGTCAACGACGACAGCCGGCTGCGGCTCGCCGACGATCTCGACATCGCCGACGACGGACGCATCTTCTTCTCCGAAGCCACCGTTCGATACGAAATGCACGAGTGGCCGGTCGACGGATTGGAGGCGCGCGGCAACGGCCGGATCATCTGCTACGATCCGAACAACGGGATCACGCGCACGGTGCTGCGCGGATTGAAATTTCCCAACGGCATCTGTATCGCCAGCGACGGCAAATCGATCCTGTTCGCCGAAACCTTCGGCTGCTCGATCAAACGCTATTGGTTCGACGGCCCGAAGACGGGCAAGGTCGAGACTGTGATCGACAACCTGCCGGGCTATCCCGACAACATCAATCTTGCGTCCGACGGAAACTATTGGCTGGCGATGGTCGGCATGCGCAGCCCCGCGCTCGACCTCGCCTGGAAGATGCCGGGCTTCCGCAAGCGAATGGGCAAGCGGGTTCCGATCGACGAATGGCTGTTCCCGAATATCAACACCGGATGCGTCATCAAGTTCAACGAGCGCGGCGAGGTGCTCGACTCGCTGTGGGACCTCCGCGGCGTCAATCATCCGATGATCACCTCGATGCGCGAGCACCGCGGCTATCTCTATCTCGGCGGCATCGCCAACAATCGGATCGGCCGATACAAGCTCGCCGACGCCGATCCCGACTTCGTCCAGTATGAACGGCGCTGGAGAACAACCCAATGATGCCGGCATTGAAGGCCTTTGCCGATCGCTTTCTTGGGCGAGGCGACGCCACCATCACGGTTCCGTCGTTCGACGGCGCGTTGAAGCCCAACCAGATTCTCGAAAAGGCCGAGACCATCGGGCAGTTCGCTGCGCCCGAGGATCTCGCTACCGACGGCAAGGCGCTCTACATCGCCGATGGCAGCGCCGTCCTGCGCCTCGACGGCACCGTCACCACGGAGGTCAGGCGTTTTGACCGCACCATCAGCGCGCTATGCTGCCTGCCGGATGGCGGCATCGCCGCGGCGCTCGATGGACGCGAGGTGCAGGTGTTCGCGACGCCTTCGGCGTCCAGCCCCCGCGCGGCCATCTCCGATCCAGCACTGAACGCAATCAATGCGCTTTCGCCGGGGCCGCAGGGAACGCTGATCGCAACGGACGGCTCGACGGCGCGACCCTATCGGCAATGGGTATACGACCTGATGGAACGAGGTCGCAGCGGAAAGGTTCTCAGCCTCGACATCGCAAGTAGAAGCGTACGCCCGATCGCCTCGGGGCTGTCTTTCGCATTCGGCGCGTGCGCCGCCGGCGAGGACGTCTTGGTCAGCGAAAGCTGGCGTCATCGCCTGATCGCCATCGCGGCGGATGGAAGCCAGCGCGCCGTCCTCGACAATCTGCCAGTCTATCCATCGCGGCTTTCTCCGGCGGCGTCGGGTGGTTTCTGGCTCACGACGTTCGCGGCGCGCACCCAGCTCGTCGAATTCGTGCTGCGCGAAAATGCCTACCGGCGCCGCATGATGACGGAAATCGACCCGGAATACTGGATCGCGCCAAAACTGAAATCCGGCCAGTCGTTTCTCGAACCGATGCAGGGCGCCCATATCAAGACCATGGGCGTCGTCAAGCCCTGGGCGCCGCCGCGGTCCTACGGCCTTGTGATCCGGCTCAATGCCAACGGGGTGCCGCTCTACGCCGTGCATAGCAGGGTCGACGGCGTCAACCATGGCGTGGTCGCGGCGGTCGAAATCGATGGATCGCTGTTCGCACTGGCCAAGGGGCCGGGCCGGCTGCTGCGCATGCCGCTCGGCATGATCGAGCAGGAATTGCGCGCATGAGCGACATCATCCTCGCGCTTCGCAACGTGACCAAGCTTTATGCGGGCGTGGCCGCGATCGAGAACGTCGATTTTGAACTTCGCCGCGGCGAAATCCATGCCCTGGTCGGCGAGAACGGCGCCGGCAAATCGACATTGACCAAAGTGATGGCCGGCGTCGTCACACTGACCTCCGGCACGATGCAGGTCGACGGCGTTGAAGCGGCACCCCGAACGCCGCTCGAAGCCCGTCATCTCGGCATCGCCATGGTGTTTCAGGAAAACAGCCTGGTTCCGACCATGACGGTCGCGCAGAACCTGTTTCTGGGGCAGGAGCGTTTCTACAATCGGCTGCGCGGCATCTACATCGCCGCCCAACAGTTCCTGCAATCGCTTAATTTCGACGTCACGCCGACGGCGACGGTCGGACTGCTCGGCGCCGCCAAGAAGCAGATGGTGGAAATAGCCCGCGCCGTCCTGCACGAGGCCAAGGTCATCATCTTCGACGAACCCACCGCCACGCTGACGCCCGAAGAAAAGAAGTATTTCTTCGACCTCGTGCGCGACTTGAAGCGCCGCGGCGTGTCGATCGTGTTCATATCCCACGCGCTCGAGGAAGCCCTGATACTGGCCGATCGAATTACCATCCTGCGCGACGGCAGCATGTCGTGACCGACGACGCCGTCAATTTCGACCGCGCGCGCATCGTGCAGGCCATGGTCGGACGCGATTTGTCGAACACGCTTTATGGCACGCGCAAGTCGACGGTGCGGCCCGCCGGCGCACGGGTACTGACCGTGCAAAATCTCAAGATGGCGCCGATGGTGCGGAACAATTCGCTCTCGGTCTTTGCCGGACAGATCACCGGCGTGTTCGGCCTGGTCGGCGCCGGCCGCACCGAGACATTCAAGGTCGTCGCCGGCGTTCTGAAGCGGGACTTCTTTCACGGCGGCGAGGTGATCCTGCATGGCAAGCCGGTGCGTTATCGCGTTCCGGCGCCCGCGGTGCGGGCCGGCATCGCCTACGTCACCGAGGACCGCAAGGTCGAAGGTTTCTTCGAGACCATGTCGGTCGCCCGCAACATCTATCTCGGGCTGCTCGCCAAGGTCCCGGGAGGCCGCTTCTTCCTGTCCCGGCGCGAGGCCGACAAGGTCGGCACCACATGGGTCGGGAAACTCAAGGTGCGCGCCACCGGCAACGACATGAAGGTCGTCGAACTTTCGGGCGGCAACCAGCAGAAAGTGGTGATTGCCAAATCGCTGGTGCAGGATCCGGATCTGATCATTTTCGATGAGCCGACGCGCGGCGTCGATGTCGGCGCCATCGTCGAGATCCACGAACTGATCCAGCGGCTCGCCGACGAGGGCAAGGCGGTGGTGGTGATCTCGTCCTATCTGCCCGAGATCATGGCGCTGTCCGATCGCATTCTGGTGTCGCGACAAGGCAAGGTGGTCGAGGAATTCTCGGCGCTGGAAGCGACCGAAGAGAAAATCATGTACGCGGCGGTTCACTAGAGCGGGATGACTTTTCTTCGAATCGTCATCCCGCTCTAACTTTTTGTTTGAGCATGATCTCCGCGCAAACGCTTCGCGTTTGTCGCGAGGGAAAACCGGTACCCACTTTTCCGGATCATGCTCCAGGCCGGAACCATAAATGCGCTGTTCGGACTGACAGCCCGAATCCGCGTTGTCCCCGATAGCGAAACGAATCGTTGCACCGCAGCGAAACGACGCGATGCCAGGGGACGACATCGAAGTTACGACCGCGGGTCTTGATCGTCATCAAGACAATTGAAACGGCAGCTGTCTTGGCCTGCCATGATGGTGTAGCAGTTGTAGAATTTCATCCGCTACCTGGCCATCCGATCCATATGTCATTGACCCTGATAATTGTGGCAGCCATCGCCGTCATTTGGTTTGCGGAGCGCAGCGTTGAGCACCTTAAATTGGCTATTGCCGCGCTGTGTTTCAGTGCCGCGGTGCTGTTGTTCGTCGTTACCGATTTCGAAAGAGCGATACTGCTATCGTCTATCCTGGCAGCGGCCATTTTCGGAGCGTCAAAGGTCAAGCATGATCATAGCGGGCTGAAACTGACCGTGACGGATTTGCCGCTGGCGTTCGCAGGGACCGTTCCATTTTTTATCGTACAATACCCGCTCGCGGTAATAGCTGTTCTCGCGGGAGGCATCGCACTCATTCTGGCCGCAGTGGCGGCTCTGCTCTACATGGCCGGGCCGCCCGTTTCTTTGGAACTCCAGGTTCCTTTATTCAGCATCGCATTTATTGGCTTAGCCGCAGCATACAGGGCAAGCGGCGGGGCCGTTGCTTTCCAGCGGATCGCGGCTCTGCGGCGGTGTTTTTTTTCGACCTTCATAGCCTCCCTTCTCAACCCGCTTTCCTGGCGACAGTTCGGCAAACTCGCCCTGAGCGATATAGCTAAAGACCCCTTGCCGCTGATGGCGGCCGTACCGGCGCGCACCCTCGACTATCCCGACATTATCGTCATCCAGCACGAATCCATCTTCGATCCGCGCGTGTTTGGGCTCCCGATTGAGCCAATTGTCGAAGCATTTCTGTCCCCGAAAAATGGTCGCTATGGAAGCCTTAACGTCGATATTTTCGGTGGAGGATCGTGGCAATCCGAATTTAGCCTGCTGACTGGCCTTTCAAGCGCGAGCTTCGGTTCAAGCGCCTATTTTCTTTTTACGCGAGGCGTCGGCCGATTCCACAACAGTCTTCCAAATTCGCTGACGGCGCTTGGGTATCGAACAATGCTCACATCGAGCTGTCGTCGCAGCTTTCTGAATTACGATGAGTTTTACCGTTCAATCGGTATCAGCGAACGTATTTTCACCGATGATTTTGATCCGCCCTTCGACGTCAATCGATTCGAAACGACAAATTCCGATGCATTGTTTCTGGAAGCAGCCCTCGGTGTTCACATGAAAAGGATCGCGGACGATGCGGCACCTCGTTTTCTATATGCGCTGACCAACTTCAATCACGGCCCTCACAACCGAAGGCTGGTCGCGCCTGGACACTTTGAGAGCGAGCGTGCCTTTGCTGCCGCAAGCCTCCCCGATGCTTATTATGCGGAATACTACGCCCGCCTCGTCGAGACCGCCGTCACGTGGAATAGACTCAAGTCCGAGCTTTCAACCCGTTTTCCCAGGCGTCCAACGCTGATTGTGCACTACGGAGATCATCAACCCGTCATGGCTCGGCGGATCGAGGCAAAACTCAAACTCCCCATGAACGCGCGGCGCCAATTCCGCACGTTCTATGCCATGGAAACTTTGAACGACTGCTCTGATCGACTTGTTTCCGGGCGGGGCCCGGACCTGGATATTGCGTTTCTTGGGACAGTCGCTTTGCAGCAGGCTGGCCTGCCGCTTGATGAGATCTTTGCCACGCGCGCGAGCCTTCTCGATCAATGTGGCGAAGCCTACTTCGCATCATCATCGGAACGGAAACGCCGCTTCCACCGCACACTTGTAGATCTAGGCGTGATCGACGTAACGCCAACCGTGCGGCATCAATACTAGGTCGACCTTATCGGGGGCACGCGCTCATAAGTTGACACCAGAGCGGGATGGACGCTCCTTTGGCGGTTTCGCCTGCAGCCTCAAACCTCTTTCATCTCGCCTTTGGACCACTGCTCGCGCAATTTGAACTTCTGGATCTTGCCGGATCCCGTCAGCGGCATGGCGTCAACGACGAACCAGTGGCGCGGGGTCTTGTGCGGTGCGAGATGCTCGCGCATGTAATCGTGCAATTCGTCCTTGTCGATGATCATGCCCGGCGCCGGCCGAATGAACGCCGATACGACTTCGCCCCATTTCTGATCCGGCAATCCGACGACGGCGACGTCGCCGATCTTGGGATGGCGGAACAGCAACTCCTCAAGCTCGCGCGGGTAGATGTTTTCGCCGCCGCGAATGATCATATCCTTCAGTCTTCCCTCGACCGTGCAGTAGCCCCTTGCATCCATCGCTCCGAGATCGCCGGTGTGCAGCCAGCCCTCGGAATCAACGGCAGCCCTGGTGGCGGCTTCGTCCTCGAAGTAACCGTGCATGACGTGATAGCCACGCGTGCATATCTCACCGATCTCGCCGACCGGAACGGTCTGTCCGGTCTCCGGGTTGACGATCTTCACCTCGACGTTCGGCATCGGGGTGCCGATGGTATTGGCCTTGTCGGTGATGGTATCGGTGGCCCAGGTCATCAAGGCGACCGGCGAGCACTCGGTCTGGCCGAACACGATCGTGAAAGGCGCGCCCAGCCGTCGTTCGAGATCGGCGACGATCGCGGCCGGCACCGTCGAGCCGCCGGAATAAATCGCCTTGAGCGAGGAAAGATCGGCTGCGGCAAACGACGGATGCTCCATCATCGCCACCAGCATCGTCGGCACGCCCAGCATCGCGTTGCAGCGATAGGTGTCCATGAGTTCGATCACCAGCCCGGGATCGAAGGCCTCGACCAGCACCTGAGTGGCACGCTTGGCGACGGCGCCGATCACACAGCAGACACAGCCGCCGGTATGAAATAACGGCATGGTGGTGACCTGCACGGCGCCGTCGGGGATGCCGGCGCGGTCCGCCGTGTGCGCGCCGTTGTTGACCAGTCCGCGATGGTGCAGCAGCGCCCCTTTGGGGAAGCCCGTGGTCCCCGACGTATACTGGATCATCACGGCATCGGTCGATCGCACGATAGGAAGCTCGGGGTTTGCAAGGTCGCCCGATGCCAGAAACTCATCCCATCGATCGAAGCGAATGATCTCGCGCAATTCGGGACAGCGGGAGGCGAGCGCCTGAACGGTCGCCAGCATCGGATTGCCGCGGAATTCCGGTACCACCATGACGCCCGCCGCGCGCGACTGCTTCAAGACATATTCGACCTCGCCCGATCTCAGGCCCGGGTTGACGGTCACCAGAATGACGCCGGCCATGGCGGCGCCAAACTCCACCATGATCCACTCGGGAATGTTATGGGCCCAGATCGCGACGCGTTCGCCCGGCTCAAAGCTGGCCCGCAGCGCCCGCGCGGTTCGCAACGCCTGCGCGTACAGCTCCGCGTAAGTCCACTGCCGGCGATGGTCCGGATCGGGAACGCCGGCAATCAGCGCGATCCGGTCGGGCGTGGTTTCCGCTGCCCATTGCAGCAGCCCGCCGAGCGTGATGTCGCGAACCGCCGGCTCGTTCGCACCCGCAGCATGGGACATGGTCAACATGATCGCCTCCTCCACGAGCCGGCCGTTAACCGGCAAGGTAGCGCCATCGGACATCGCGCGCGCGTCAAATGTGAGGGGATGCCGGCAGTCTGAAAAGGTTGTTTCGCCGGGAAGGCAATGCCCAACCCGATAATGGCGCACCGGCAATACCCCACTGGAATCCTCCATTCCGCATATGTGGAATTTTTTTGCATGTATTGGCGGGGCGCCGGCTCCGGCCGTAACCTGACCCTCGAATTCCTCCATAAGGGAGGATCGCAAACATTCCTTGGGAAACGCGTCCATGAAAGTTTTCGTCTTCGATCTGCTCGCATACGGCGAACAACTTGACCATCCGAACCTGATGGCGGCCGCCGCCGCGCAACGGACGAAAAAACTGAAACTCCCGATCGGCGGTTGGCATTCCAAATATCATCCCAAAAATCTTCGTCATTCAAACCGCATGTGTCACGAGTTCCCGCGACGCGGCAATAAGCTCGCGGGCGAAGATGCCCGCAGAGTGAAGCACCTCTTGAGGTGACAGGTCGCCGAAGGAAAACTGTGCAATGAAATAGCTCGCGCCCGCCGCATCGGCCATGCTCCGCACATAGTCGCGGATCGTGCCGGGAGATCCCGCGACTGCGCCGCCATTGCTGACCATGGTATCGAAGTCTTCCGGCATCCTTGCATAGCGCGGCTGCGTGCCATGCTTGTTCCAGAGCTTCATGAAACTCGCATGAAACACCGGCCAGGCGCGGCGTCCGAGCGCCATCGCTTCGCGATCGGTATCGGCCGCGATCACGAAGCGGTTGATTCCGAGCAATGGCATATCGTCGGGCGAGCTGCCCGCAGCCATCCACTCGGCACGGTAGCGATCGGTGATCTCGCGAACTCTCGCCACCGGCCCGGCGCAAACGATATTGATGTTGTTTTGCGCCGGCCACACCGCACCGTCCGGCACCGGGACCGCATACCAGAACGGCGGATGCGGCAGCTGCGCGGGTTTCATTTCGATCGGCACGTTTTCGAAATTGTAGTATTTGCCGTTGAAATGGACCTCCGGCCGCGTCAACGCCTGCTTGAGGATGGTGTAAGCCTCGACATACATGGCCGGCGCGGAATCCGGATCGATGCCGAAATACTGCAGTTCGTGGGCAGATGCCCCACGGCCAACCCCGACTTCCAGCCGGCCGCCGCTCAGATGATCGAGCATGCAGATTTCCTCGGCGAGCCGCAGGGGATGATGCGCCGGCAACACGTAAACCAACGGTCCGAGCCGCAGACGCCTGGTGCGCTGCGCCACCGCAGCCAGAAATACGCCGGGCGAAGGCGTCTGGCTCAGCGGCGTCGAATGATGCTCGCTCATGTGGTAGGTGCGAAATCCGGCAGCATCGTAGAACTCGATCAGCTTCAGACGGTTTTCGTATTGTTCGCCGAGCGGATAAGGCCCGCGGTCGTTTTGATCGAATATGCCGAACTGCATCGCACCACCTGTTGATTACATCCGCCGCCTGCCGCGTATTTTGGAATGTCGGTCCGATGCATCTCCGCCCGGCCAATCAGCCCACGCCCTGCCCGACTTTCACCCGTTTTACGCATGTGCTAGCTTGGCTCACAACAAAAAACAAAAGGGAGGTTTCGATGACGATATCGTTTGCGATGGTCGGCTCATCAAAATGACGGTCGCGACCGCTTTGCTGGCCACGATAACGCAGCCGGGCTTCGGGCAGGACCTGAAGTATAAACCGATCGCCGTGAAGACACCCGACGGGCTCACCATCTCGGCGCAAGAATGGGGTAACCCTGCGGGTGCGGAAATCCTGTTCATCCACGGTTTCTCACAGAGCTATTTGTCGTGGATGCGCCAGGTCGACAGCGACCTTGCCAAAGAGTTTCGCATCGTGACTTACGATCTGCGCGGCCACGGCAATTCCGACAAGCCGCTGGATCCGGCGCGCTATCGGGATTCCAAGGCCTGGGGCGACGAGGTGCAAGCGGTGATCGACGCCGCCGGGTTGAAGCGCCCGGTTCTGGTCGGCTGGTCCTACGCTGGCCGCGTTATCTCCGACTATGTTGCGACCCATGGGGCAAGCCAACTCGCGGGCATCAACTTCGTCGACGCCGGGATCAAGGCCGATCCGGCGCTGGTCGGCGACAATCTGAAAAATCTGCCCATCATGGCGTCGGAAGATCTCGCCACCAACATCGCGGCGACGCGTGCCTTCGTGCACGGCTGTTTCTCCAAACAGCCGACTGCCGACGATTTCGAGATCATGTTGTCGTTCAACATGATAGTCCCGCCCAAAGTTCGCGCCGGGCTCGGCGGCCGTCCGCTCGATGCGACCGAGATCATGTCCAAGTTGAAGCTGCCTGTCCTGGTGACGCACGGCGCGGAAGACCGCAATTCCAAGGTCGGCGCCGCCAAGTACACCGCCTCGGTCATCCCTGGCGCCAAGCTTTCGATCTATGAGGGAATCGGCCACGCCCCGTTCTATGAGGACGCGACACGGTTCAACACCGAGCTCACCTCATTCGTGCGAGAAGCTAACAAAACGAATTGATCCCTCTTGCAGAAGCGATGCACGACCGGGAGAACACCACTTTCTCCCGTCTCGTCCGCTGGCGATCTGCCGATCGCGTCACCTTCTTGATGGTGGCGGGGTCAGTCGGATACGAACCGTTCTCCCTGCCATTTTGTCAAAACCGGGCGATTGTGAAAAGCAAGAGACGGAAACCGTATTATGGCAGGATCATTCAGGCGGGCCCGCCGTCAAATCGCCTAAAATGCGGATCGTGCTTGATCGATCAGAGCGCGGCGACAGCATGGATCAGCGCTCGGTTTGTGCACGGCTTGTGATGACAAGATATCTCGCACTGTGTCTCTTGCCTGGTCTCTTGCTTGCGACGAGTGTTTCTGTTCGCGGTTCCGAGGCTGAGTTTTATCGCGATACGGTTCCGATCGTGAAGGTCGGGCTGGTGCTCGAGGAGTCCGGCGCCTCGCCTGCCGAAGCCACCGCGGACGAGGCAAAATCCTGCGAGCGGGTGACGTTTTCCCGTAGCCTGAAGTATGGCGAAGACGATCTCAACGTGCTGGACGTCGCGACGGTGGCATCCCAGGATTCCCCGCAACCAGCTTCGCGTCCCGTGCTCTTGTTCGTGGCGGGCGAAAGTTTCGCCGGCGAAAGCGGAGTGCCCGATATCGCGGGCACGATGCAGGATGCGGCGATGTGTTTTGCCGCGCGCCACGAAATGGTCGGCGTGAAAATGACCTACCGGCTCGCCCCCGCAAACCCGTGGCCCGCCGGAGCCAGGGATGTCGCGGCAGCAGCCTCGTGGGTCCGACAGAACATCGACCTGTTCGGAGGAAATCCCGATGAGATCGTGGCCGTCGGCTACTCGGTTGGCGCATTCCATGTGGCGAGTTTCCTGGCTCACCCGGAATTTCAGGCGCGCGATTCCGATGTCGCCGGGGTGGTGCTGGTGTCGGGCCTTTACCGTCTAAGCGCGGATGCCAGCGCGGCGGAAAAATCCTACTTTGGCACGGATGCCAGCAAATACGATGAGAGGTCGGCATTTCCCGGCATCCTGAACATCGACACGCCATTCCTGCTCGCGTGGTCCGCGACCGACCCGCCCCACCTCATCACTCAAGGCGAAAAGCTTAAAGAGCAGCTGTGCAACTCGCCCGCCCATTGCCCACACCTAACGGTGCTGAGGGCTCGCGACAGTCTCGCTTCGGTCTTTGGGCTCGATGCCTCCGGCGGCAGTCTTGCCGAGCAAACCCTGGAACTGGTCCGGGAAATCGAGGCAAGAGGCCTTCCCTGAAGTGTATGAAGGACGACGACCCACGCAACGGCTTCAGCGAACGCGCGCCTCGATGACGCTGAAGCGGCCGGCTGGATGAACGGCGGCTGGACGAAAGCCGGATTCATTCAGCAGGTGACGGTATTGTTGTTCGGTGCGCTCAAGGCCGCCGGGCCCACGCAGCATGTTCAAGTCGCTCATCGCATGAGCCCTGTCCTCGTCGCTGGTGCCGGGCGCTTCGGGGATCATTCGTTCCACCAGCAGCAACGTTCCATGTTCCGGCAGGGCGCGACGGCAGTTCTGGAGGATCACCGAACTGCGTTCATCGTTCCAATCGTGAATGACGCTTTTGAGGATGATGGCGGCAGCGAGGTTTGGAATGGCCTCGAAGAAATCGCCAGCCGTGAAACTCGTGCGGTCACTGACGCCAGCCCGCTGCAGATGAAGGGTCGCGGCTTCTTCGCATCTGGGCAGATCGAAAACGATTCCCTGGACATGCGGATATTTCCTGGCCACGGCCCCGATAAGTTCGCCGGAGCCGCCCCCTACATCCATCAGGCGATCGATGCGGCCGAAGTCGTAGGCATCGAGGACATCCGGCGTCACGAAACGCGTCAGGTCGGCCATCGCGGCATTGAACATGCCGACGTTCGACGGCGTACGGGCCATCAGGTCAAAGCTGTTGCGCGCGCCGAGAAGATGCGCTGCGGTCTTGCCGGTCATGATGGTCTCCAGCATGCCATGCCAGGACTTGAAAAGCATGTCGCCTTCGAAAATCGCCCATGCCCTGAAAGATTTCTCCGCAGCGCCATCCAGTGCTGCGCCAATTTCCGTCAGTGAATACCGATCCGCATCGACCCGCGAACACAAGCCGACGGTCGAAAGCGCGGTGAGCAGACGTCCCAATGCGTGGCGATCCGCGCCGGTGGCCTCGGTGAGTTGGTCGAGCGATTGGGCGCCGTCACGTAGCAGCTCTGCAATACCGAGTTCGGCCGCGACATAGATCACGGCCGTCACACGATGCGACTGTATCAGGTCAAAAAGCTTGAGGGCTGCCGCGGAGGAGGACATCAATGGCTCCAATCGCTTGCGCTACTGCGCGTTGCGGATGTCGATAAGTTTGCTGATCTCGCTGACCCATATTCGCTGCTTGGCGATTCCCGCTTTCAGTTCCTCGGTGGTACCACCGAGCACGTTATGCCCGCCCGCCTCCAATCTGCGCCGAACGTCCGGCTGCTGAGAGATCGCCGCGACGTCGATAGCGATTCGATTTCGCAAGGCGTCGCTGATGGCCTTACCGCCGAAAATCCCGCCCATTCCGTCAATTTCGAGTTCGGGGTAACCGAGTTCGCGCGCGGTTTGAAGATCGGGCAACACGGCGGCGCGCGTCGGGTTGATGACTGCGAGAAAGCGAGCCTTTCCGCTCTGCACCGGAGAGGACGAAGCCGTCAGGGACGTCACCAGGACCTGAATCCGGCCTTCGCCGAGATCGGCCTGCGGCTGCGACGCGTCACGATAGCTCACGAAGTTCATCTGCAAACCGTTTCGCTTCAGAAACGCAGCAAAGACATAGCGCGGCAAGGTCGGTCCGGACGTCCAGGCATATTTGCCCGGATTCGATCTTAATACGTCGATCAATTCCGGAATGCTGCGAACGGACAGATCGTTGCTCACGGCGAGAGTCAGAACGATCGCCGTCGTGGCTGCGATCGGTTGCAAATCCCGCTCGACATCGTAAGCCAGCTTGTCGATCAACAACGGGGCCACGGTTATCGATCCGACGACGGTGTAAAGCAAAGTGTGGTCATCCTGGCTTGAGACAAAGGACCCCACCCCGATGGTGCCTTCCGCACCGGGCTTGTCCTCGACGACCACCGGCTTGCCCCATTTCTTGCCGAGCGCATCGGCGAATATCCGAGCTGCGGCGTCGTTGGCGCTTCCGGGCGGGAACGTCACAATCAGTTTCACCGGGCGCTCCGGCCACTCGGCACGTGCAGCATTCGGGAAAGACAACACCGCGCTGCAAGCCAGGACCACGATCAGGCAGCGCGTTCGCCGTCCGGCGCCCGCACTTGGCTGTTCTCGACGGGATTTCCCCTCGGAAAAAACGGTCGGCGGAATTGCGAAGATAGATCTGCGGCGAAACATCATCATCGTCGCGCTGCCTGATCGGCCGGCCTGGAATCGGATGTTCGACGCGGCTTTCGCCGACCGTTGCCGGGACGCGCATAGGAATCGTTGGCTTCGATCACCCGCACCAGCATATCCAGAAGGGCGCTGCGTTCTGTTTTCGACAGTGGCGCCAGCAGGCGCTCTTGCGCCGATAGCAGCGAGGGGCGCAACCGGCGGCGCAAGTCAGTGCCGCGTCGCGTCACGTAGAGCTGCCGTGCCCGCCGGTCGTCAGGATCGATCTGTCGCTTGATCAGGCCTCGCCGCTCAAGGAAATCGATCATCTGGCCGAAGTTGACGGCATCTACTCCCATGCTGTTCGCAAGCTGCCGCTGGCCGCTTCCCGGCTGCTCCAGCACGGCGGCCATCACCCCCCAAAGCAAGGGCGTCAAATCCTCGTGCAGGAGAATTTCCGCGGTGACGCCAAGACAGATCTGATGAAAGCGGCGGGCCAGATGGGCGGGCACCCGGTGCGAGGGCAGCACCGGGGATTTTTCAGCTGGCACAAAGCGGGGCTCGCGCATGGCACACCTTAATAGTAAGACTTATAATAATAAGAATACTTACTATATCGGTTTGTCAATGGGGATCGGAACGTTTGGTTCAGTCAGGGAAAGGCTGACAAGGCGGCGATCGAAGACCGTCTGCTGACCGGCTGACGATGTTGATGGGCGCGCGCCAGGCCAGCGTGAAATTGCTCGCGTCTGGTGACGATCGTCGAAAGCGAAGCTGTTGCGGCGGGACCATTCGAAACAACAGACCAGGTCCTGTTGACAAACCAATGAAGCGAGATTTTCTTCGGGAAACCAGCACAAGTTGGTCACGCCACTTTTTTTACTGCGACCTCATGAAAGCCTCGAGATGGATGGGATTGCCGTCAGCATTGAACACCCGTTGGAGTCGGAGGTTTCTTGCCTGTTGGCCCAGTCGAATGCGGTCGCGGCGAAGCTATATCCAGGCGAGTATCGACGTCCGATTACCGCCGAGGCCCTGGCGAAGCCGGGTACCTACGTCCTCATCGCCCGTGTTGCTGAGAACGCAATGAGGCTTTGCGTTTTGTTTGATCGTGGCGACCACACAATGGAGCTCAAGCGCATGATTGTCGAAGAAGCGGCACGCCGCAAGGGTATCGGTACGGCGCTCCTCCGAGGAGCGGAAGCCGAAGCTTTGCGCCTCGGAGCGCACACGGTTCTGTTGGAAGTCGGAACACGTAACACCGATGCACAGCAACATCTCCTATAAGCATCTTCATGCCTCGGCCCCTAAACGGGCCTGCCTCTCATTGAGCGACCAAGACGCACGGGAGCCAAATCCTGATCTTCGGGCAATTCGAGATGCACCGGGCCGGGACGCTCTTCGGCGGCGATGCGAAAGGCGTTGCGGACCAGCGTCGGAATGCTCGATGCGCTCACGATCTGTTGCAACTGTTTCGTCAGCGGGCGCATCGCGGCCACGACATCGACAATCTGGAAATGCGCCTGTCGGCTTGACGTATCGCCTTCTGACCGGTGATCAGCACCATCGGCATGCCACCCAGAAACCCGTAGGCAGCGCCGGTGACGAAGTTGGGCGCCCCGGGCCCAAGCGTGCTGAGCGCGACCCCCGGTTTTCCCGTCAGCCGCCCATAGGTGGCTGCCAGGAAAGCTGCCGGCTGCTCATGACGGGTGACGACCAGCTCGATCGAGGACCGCCGAAGGCTTTCGACGACATCGAGGTTCTCCTCACCGGGCCCCCGAAGATTCGATCGACCCCTCGTTCTCGAGGGCCACGACGAGAAGATCCGATCCCTTCATGTTCGATCCCCGCTGTAGCCCGAAAAGTTCCACCTGGTCAAAAGCCGCCTTACGCTGACGAAATTTTCGCTGTTTGGGCGAAAATTACAAGCTAGGGCTGATGGGAACGGTGGCCGAGCAATGCCACCTTTGCAAATTGCCTGTTCGGAGATGTCATGACCGCGAACCATGATCATTCGCGCCGCGCGGACGTAATCGTTGACGGCTCCGCGACGATCCGCGCCTTTTCGGGCGCATCGTCATCACTATATTATCATGTAGAGAGAAGGGAGGGAGGTGAGCATCTTGCGCATTCAACATTGGCAAGACGTCGCAAGCCTGTTGCTGGGCGTGTGGCTGGTCTTGTCGCCGTTCGCCCTAGGCTTCGCCGGGGCGGCTGTGTGGATAACCATCGTGCTTGGGTTATGCGTCATTCTGTTTGCCGTAGAGGGATTTGTCATTCCGTCCTATCTGGAGGAATGGGGAGAGGTTCTCTTCGGTCTGGCTCTGCTGGCGGTACCTTGGACGGTCGGCTACGAGTCGGTATCGGCCACGATAAACAGTACGGTATCGGGCATACTGGTGATCTTGTTTGGAGCCTGGGAACTAAAGACCGATCGCGATTTCATCACCTGGTGGCACGATCGCTGGCATCACCCAGCCAACTGAGAAGGGTGGTTGCCTGGACCCTTAGCCGACCGTTATCTGCTCGCGGTCGGAGGAGAGGGATTGTATCGGCGGCGTGGACTATAGGTCGCCCCCTTTACAAAGGTTTGACCTCTCCCTGCTGAGCCGTCAGAAAAGTGTGCAGGGCCTGGCGGCCCCACACATGGGCGATTTTGTTACGATGCGGTTCTAGGCTCTATCGGTTGCCAGATGCTGATTTTACGAGTCTCCGGCATTAGGAAGAGGGCGAGCACGAAGCACACCGCGGGAACCGCGATCGGGTAGATCAGCGCGTAGCCGACGCTGCCGGTGGCCGCGAAAGCTGACGAAGTGATGAACGGCACCAATCCGCCACCCCAGCCGTTGCCGATGTGATACGGCACCGATACCGACGTGTACCGAATCCTGCCGGGGAAGTATTCCGCCAGGAACGCCCCGACCGGCCCATAGACCATCCCGACGTAGCAAACGAGGATGAAAATGATGAAGATCGCGATCGGATAGTTGATGTTGCCCGGCTGCGTGACCGTTCCCAGCCACACATACAGCGGATAGTAGGTGATCGCGGCGAACAACATGCCTCCCAAGATCACCGGCTTGCGGCCGATCTGGTCTGACAGCCAGCCAAAAAGGATCAAGCTCGGCGTTGCAATGAGCAGCGCGGCTCCCACGATGTAGGAGGAGGTCAGCGAGTCCACCTTGGAAACCTGCTGCAGAAAGTACAACGCCCAGAACTGACCGCTGTACCACACCACTCCCTGCCCGATCAGCACGACGGTGGCGATCAGTATGTATTTGATGTTCGAGCTAAGGAAGGCTTCCTTCCAGGGGTTCCTGGTCATCTGCCCCTTGGCCTTGATCTCCTGGAAGATCGGCGTCTCCTGGAGCTGGAGCCGGATATAGATTGCGATGGCCACC
>WNFG01008295.1_pt1 | contig 17191 bp, 20 predicted proteins | sample 5400431 | NCBI WGS metagenome assembly WNFG01 (sample SAMN13153346, study PRJNA577476) | soil metagenome | isolation source: 120 cm saprolite under Douglas fir tree site 2 hole 3 replicate 2 | place: USA:California | collected 2015-04-18 | reverse complement strand
TTCTGCTGCTTGATGAACCCACTCATGGTGTCGACATCGGAGCGAAGGCCGAGGTGCACCGCATCATTTCTCAGCTCGCGCTCCAGGGGATGGCGATCGTCCTGATCTCCAGCGAGCTGCCCGAGCTGATGGGCATGGCGGATCGGGTGTTAGTTCTCCACGAAGGTCGCGTCGCGGCCGGCTTCGCCCGCGATGAGCTATCACAGGAGCGAATCATGGCGGCTGCAACTGGTCACGCCGAGAATTGATGGTCCGAACAGTCGAAGCGCCGGCTGCCTCGAATCTCGCGGGGCGTATCGGTCTCGAGCGGACCCTGGCGCTAGTCGCGCGGCTCCGCGAGCTGGGAATCCTGCTGGCGCTGTTGGCAATCGTGCTGGTGGTCGCCCTTCAGGCGCCCCTGTTTTTCACCGTCTCCAACTTCGAACAAATACTGCTGTCGGTCGCTCTCATCGCGATCGTCGCGGTCGGCCAGACAACCGTGGTGCTGACCCGCAACGTCGATCTGTCGGTGGGGTCTGTGGTCGGGCTCGTCGCGTTTGTGACTGGCGACCTCTTGAAGGAGCATGTCCTGGGCGTTCCCACCGCGATCCTCGCGGGGTGCGTTCTCGGGCTGGGGCTCGGAGCTCTGAATGGGTTGATCATCACCGTGGGGCGCGTCCCGGCCATCGTTGCGACGCTGGGTACGCTCAACGTCTACCGAGGCCTGGCATTCCTGATCGCCGGCGGCAAGCAGGTCAGTGCGATCGACCTGCCGGACAGCTACCTCCGAATCGCTTCTTCGTCGGTCCTCGGAGTCCCCACCCTGATCGTTTGCGCGGTGGTGATCGCGGCGATCGCTGCGTACATGCTGCGCTACTCGGCGACCGGTCGGCAGCTCTATGCCATCGGCAGCAATCCGGCCGCGGCGGAGGTGGTCGGCATCCCTTCGCAGCGGCTTGTCTTCGGCGCCTTCGTCCTGTGCGGCCTTCTCGCCGGGGTCGCCGGCGTGCTGTGGGGATCTCGATTCGGCACAGTCAACGCCTCCGCCGCGAGCGGACTCGAGCTGCAGGTGATTGCGGCCGTCGTGGTTGGAGGCGTCAACATCTTCGGCGGTTCTGGAACCGTGGTCGGAGCGGTACTGGGGGCCGTCCTGCTCGGGACCATCCAGAACGCACTCACGATCCTGCACCTTCCGCAGTTCTGGCTTCAGGCGATCGACGGGGCGGTGATCTTGCTCGCAGTCGGCACGGATGCTGCGATTCGTAACTACTTCCAGCGGATTCTGACGAGAACCGGACGTCGGTGAGCGCGCTGAGGGACCGCTTGCCGGTGCGTTGGGAAACGCTCCTTGTGCTGCTGCTCTTCGCGTTCGTCGTGCTGGGGACGAGCCTCTCGCCGTACTTCCTGTCGGCCTCCAACTTCTCGGATATGACCAGCAACCTGATGGAGAAGGCGATCATGGCGCTGCCGCTCGCGCTGATCATCATCGCCGGCGAAATCGACCTCTCGGTCGAGTCGATGGCCGGTCTTTCGAGTGCGCTGCTTGGGTTCGTATTCTTGCTCGGCTGGCCGCTCTGGATCGACATTCCATTGGTGCTGGCGGTCGGCGCCCTGGGTGGACTCTTCAACGGACTGCTCGTGACGCGTGTCGGGTTGCCCTCACTTGTGGTCACTCTCGGCACCCTGGCGCTGTACCGAGGTCTTGCCTCGGTCGTGCTGGGCCCGCAATCGGTCAGCGGCTGGCCAGACTCGTTCACCAATTTCGGTTTCGGCTACGTGCCTGGGACGCTGATTCCCTGGCCGTTCGTGGTGTTCGCGGTGCTCGCGGTGGCTTTCATGTTTGTTCTGCATCGGACCTGGATCGGCCGCCAAATTTTCGCGATCGGCAAGAACAAGGAAGCCGCCAGGTATGCAGGGATTCAGGTCGCGCGGGTCAAGACTCTGCTCTTTGTCCTCTCCGGCACGCTGTCGGCATTGGCCGGCGTGGTGCTGACGGCTCGGTTTTCGAGCGCTCGAGCCGATAACGGTCAGGGCTTTGTGCTCGACGTTGTCACGGCAACGCTTCTAGGTGGAGTGAACATCTTCGGGGGCGCGGGAACCATCGCCGGTGTCGTCCTCGCAGTGTTCGTGATTGGCGTGTTGCGCAACGGGCTCACGCTGGCCGACGTGAGCCCAGACACGCAGAGCGTCTTGGTGGGGGCGCTCTTGATTCTTTCTGTCGCCGGCCCCACCGCCGTGCGCCGTATCAGATCGGCTTGGTCGAGCCGAAGTTTTGCGCAGGCAGCCAGCAACAGATAAGGAGAAAGAGATGCGGTTACCTAGAGGAGTACTTGCTTTGGCAGGACTGGCAGCGCTCGCGCTGTCGGCCTGTGGAGGCGGTAACGCGAGCCCGAGCCCGGGCACCACGACGCTCAACATCGCGTTCCTGCCCAAAGCGGTCAACAATCCGTACTTTGACGTCGCGGCATTGGGTGGGCAGGAGGCTGCCACCGAACTGAAGGGCCAGTTCAAGCAGGTCGGTCCTTCTGACGCCACCGGCGCTGCGCAGATTCCGTTCATACAGACCCTGACGCAGCAGAATGTGAGCGCGATCGTCGTGTCGGCCGACGACCCTAACGCCATTGCCCCAGCGTTGAAGCAGGCGATGGCAAAGGGGATCAAGGTGGTCGGCTACGACTCGTCCCCGGCAACAGATGCTCGCAACGTATTCATCAACCAGGCCGACTCAAAGGGGATCGGTGAGGTCCAGATCCAGATGATCTGTGACGAGATCCCTGGCTGCACGGGCGAGATCGCCATCCTTTCGGCGACGAGCACCGCGACCAACCAGAACGCGTGGATCGATTTCATGAAGGCGGCGCTGGCCGGCAACTCCAAGTACAGCGGTTTGAAGCTGGTCAAGATCGCCTACGGCAATGACGACCCGCAGGTCAGCACCACTGAGGCTCAGGGCCTGCTGCAGGCGTACCCCAATCTCAAGGGAATCATCTCGCCGACCACCGTCGGCATTTCGGCCGCCGCCCAGGTACTCGAGCAGACCGGCAAGGCAGGCAAGGTGCAGCTAACCGGGCTGGGCACTCCGAACCTGATGCGCAAGTACGTCAAGGACGGCACCTGCAAAGAGTTCGCTCTTTGGAACGTCAAGGATCTCGGTTACCTCGCCTACTACACAGCCGCCTTGATTGTGCAGGGCAAGATCAAGGGAACGGCGGGCGAGACGTTTACCGCCGGGCGTCTCGGCAGTTACACCATCGACAGCAACACAACCGTCCTTCTCGGGCCACCGTTCGTCTTCAAGGCCGACAACATCGACCAGCTCAACTTCTAACCGGAAAGACATGGGCGGGAGGCCGCGTGTGGCCTCCCAGCCCATCACACCGTGGGTAAGGGATGGAAAGAATCGCCTTCACGATGCGAGTTAAGGCAGGCCAAGAGGCGGAGTACCGGAGCCGTCATGAGGCGGTATGGCCGGCGATGCTGCGGGCACTGCATGCTGCCGGCTGTCGAAACTATTCCATCTATATGAAGGGGCAGGACCTGTTTGCGTACATGGAGGTCGAGGACTTCCAAGCTTTCTTGAAAATCATGGCAGCGGACCCAGACAGCGATCGGTGGGAGGCATATATGGCAGGAATCATGGAACGTGGGATCCTCCCCGAGACCGGTTTCCATGAACGGCTGGTTGAGGTCTTCCACCTGGATTGAACACAATGGCCGACCCAGACCCGCATTTGATCGAGAGGATAAACCGGCTGCGCGTGGAGACCCCGTCGTGGGGATACGGGAACTCGGGTACGCGCTTCAAGGTTTTCGCGCAGCCTGGAGCGGCACGGACTGTGGAAGAGAAGCTCGCCGACGCAGGGCTCGTGCACCAGCTCACCGGCATCTGCCCCACCGTCGCACTGCACATCCCCTGGGATCAAGTGACCGACTGGAAGGCGCTGAAGCGTGTGGCATCGAGCCACGGGGTCGCGACCGGCGCCATCAATCCCAACCTTTTCCAGGACGACGAGTACAAGCTGGGCAGCTTTTGCAATCCGTCGGCGGCGATCCGGCGGCGCGCAGTCGACCATGTTCTCGAATGCATCAGCATCGCGCGCGAGACCGGCTCGACCGCGATCAGCCTGTGGCTGGCTGACGGCACCAACTACCCGGGGCAGGACGACCTTCGCGCCCGCGGCCGCCGGCTCCGAGAGTGCATGGGCGAGGTCTACAGCGCTCTATCGCCTGGAGTCAGGCTGCTGGTCGAGTACAAGCTCTTCGAGCCTGGCTTCTACAGCACAGACCTGCCCGACTGGGGCACTGCTCTGGAGATCTGCGTCGACCTTGGACCGCAGGCTATGGTCCTGGTCGATACCGGGCACCACGCACAGGGGGTCAACGTCGAGCAAATCGTCGCTCACCTCCTGGATCGACGCCGGCTGGGCGGTTTCCACTTCAACGACCGCAACTACGCCGACGACGATTTGATCGTGGGCTCGGCGGATCCGTTCCAGCTCTTCCTGATTTTCAACGAGATCGTGGCGGCCGGCGAGGATGCGGGCCAGGTGGCGTTCATGATCGACCAGTCGCACAACATCGAGCCGAAGATCGAGGCCATGGTTCATTCGGTGATCAACGTCCAGGTCGCGCACGCCAAGGCACTGCTGGTGGACCGGCCTCGACTACGGGCGGCACAGGAGTCTGGCGACGTGCTGGCCGCGCACCGCGTGCTGACAGATGCCTACGAGACCGACGTGCGTCCCCTCCTGGTCGCGGCACGGTCGGCGCTAGGGCTCGACCCGGATCCGATCGCTGCCCTACGCCAAAGCGGATACGTCGAACGAGTGGCCAAGGAGCGGGGACTCGCCTCTACGGGAAGTGGGTATCCAGAGGCTCGAGCATGAACGCGGCTCGAATGGTGGCGGTCGACCTCGGCGCCGAGAGCGGCCGGGTCGTCGCCGCTGACTTCGACGGCGACCGGCTCTCGTTAGAGGAAGTCAGGCGCTTCCCCAACCTCCCCGTGCATTTGGCCGGCGCTCTGCAGTGGGACGCGGACAAACTCCGTGAAGACGTCCTTGCCGGTTTGAGCGGCGCAGGCGCGTTCCAGTCTGTTGGCATCGATACCTGGGGCGTCGACTTCGGGCTCTTGGACCGCTCCGGGAACTCGTTGGGCAATCCTGGGCACTACCGCGATGAGCGCACGCGCGGCATGATCGAAAGGGCAGCCGCGCGCGTCCCCCGCCAGGAGATCTACCGCCGCACCGGCGTCCAGTTCCTGGAGATCAACACCATTTACCAGCTTCTGGCCCTGGTTCTCGCAGGTGACGCTCGGCTCCGTGATGCCGATCGCCTGCTGACAATGCCGGCCCTGGTCGGCCGCTGGCTCACGCCCGAAAGCGTCGACGAGTACACGGATGCGACAACCACACAGTGCTACGACCCGGTGGCGGGCGCGTGGGCGCTCGACCTTCTCGAACAGCTGGGGATCCCGACCCACATCTTCGGGCCCGTGGTTCAGCCGGGCACTGTGCTCGGGCCGATTCGAGACGAGCTCGACTTAGGCGCCGCAGTCGTAGTCGCTCCAGGCACGCACGACACCGCGTCCGCCGTGGCGGCGGTGCCCTTCGTGTCCGGCAAACACGCGGCCTATATCAGCTCAGGGACGTGGTCCCTGGTCGGGTTGGAGCTGCCGGCGCCGCTCATCAATGACGCCACGCTCAACGCAAATCTCACCAACGAAGGTGGCGTTGCCGGCACCACTCGGCTCCTGAAGAACGTGATGGGGCTGTGGCTTGTGCAGGAGTGTCGACGCGCGTGGTCCGCCGCCGGCAACGACTATTCGTATGACCAACTTCTCGCTCTCGCCGCGCAAGCGGGTCCATTTGTTGCGGTGATCGACCCGGACGACGGACGTTTGCTGCGTCCCGGAAACATGCCCGCGCTTCTCGTTGAGTTGGCGGCCGAGAGTCATCAGACGCTCACCGCTGATCCGGGCGCGATAGTCCGCTGTGTGCTGGAGAGCCTCGCCATGAAATACCGATGGACCATCGAGCGCCTGGAGTCGGTGACCCAACGCGAGATCTCACTGATCCATGTGGTGGGAGGCGGGGCGCGAAATGCCCTGTTGTGTCAGATGACGGCGGACGCGGGCCAGCGGCCCGTGCTAGCCGGTCCGGTCGAGGCGACCGCGATCGGGAACGTGATGCTGCAGGCGATCGCGCTTGGGCTGGTCGACTCCCTCGAACAGGCGCGCGAGCTTGTGCGGCGATCCACTGAGGTGAGGGCTTATGAGCCGCGGTCGGCGGAGATCTGGGAGCCGGCCTGGGAGCGTTTCAGCGCCGCGCAGATTACGGCAACTGAAAGGAGGACGGCATGACGGAGTCGGAGCGGGCGTTGCGCGTGGACCTGGTGCGGTTTGCGAAACAGATGATTACTACCGGCCTGGTCCGCGGTACGTCGGGGAACATCAGCGCCCGTGAACCCCGTGCCGCCCGGTGCCTGATCACGCCCAGTGGCGTCGACTACGACACCATGCAGCCTGACGACCTGGTCCTCGTCGGCCTGGATGGTGCTCGAGACATGGCACAGGCCAAACCGTCGGTCGACACCCCGGTCCATCTGGCCGTTTATCGTGCCCGCCCTGACGTGTCCGCCTGCATCCACACGCACTCGCTGTATGCGGCGGCCTTCTCCGTGGTGGGTCGTGAGATCCCGGCCCTGATCACGGAATCCGCCGGGTACGTTGGGGGAGCCGTCCGGGTCATGGAGTATGTCCCGCCCGCGAATCCCGATACAGGCGATCAGGTTGCCGCGGGCCTGGGCCGCGACCGCGCCGTGCTGCTTCCCAACCATGGCGTGATCGCGGTGGGGGAGAACTTGAAGAAATGCTTCGGGGCCGCGATGGCAGTCGAGGAGAGCGCGCACGTCGCTTTCATCGCGCTTCAACTCGGCACCCCGAGGCCGGTTCCTGACGCGGAGGTGGAACGGATGCACGACTTCATCCATCACAAGTACGGACAGCGGTGATGGCTAGTAACAACGGATGGCGTGACCTAACTTTCGAAGGCAGAACGGCTGTCATTACGGGTGCTGCGCGGGGGATCGGCCGGGCGGTGGCCTACCGGCTGGCAGGACTCGGAGCGCGGACGGTGATCTGGGACCTGGACGGGAAGCACGCCGAGCAAACGACGGCTGAGCTCAACGACCTCTTGGGTGAGCAGGGCCGGAAAGCCCACATCGAGTGGTCAATCGTCGACGTGACGGATCCGGATGCGGTGCAGACGAGCATGGACAGGGTGGGTGAGGGAACCGGCATCGACGTGCTGGTCAATAATGCCGGGACCACGAGCGTGCAGAAAGTCGAGGCCATGGCGCTCGAGGTATGGGAGCGCACGCTGCGCGTGAATCTCACCGCGACCTTCTACTGCTGCCGCGCGGCGATTCCGCACCTCCGCAAGCGCCCCGGAGCCGCGATCGTCAACATCTCGTCCAGCTCCGCGCTGGTCGGCGGGGGCGGCGGTGCGCACTACGCGGCTTCCAAGGCGGGCGTCGACGGCCTGACGCGCCATCTCGCGCGCGAGCTGGCTCCCGACGTGCGCGTCAACTCTGTGCAGCCGCGCACCATTGACACCGAGCTCTTCCAGGCGCGATATGCGCATGCTCCACTAGAGCAGGACAAACTCCTGTCGCAGATTCCGCTCGCGCGCATCGGCCAGCCGGAAGACATCGCCGACGCGGTCGCGTTTCTGGCCTCCGACTGGGCGGCGTACATCACCGGCCAGCTCATCCTGATTGACGGCGGCCGGACCTATCAATAGCCACCGACGGCTCATGGAGAGCCCCGACGACATCGCTTCATGGCGGGCTTCTCGTGAGCTCGATTCGCGTCGGCAAACGGCGATGTTCAGTTGTTTATGAACAGCTGGTCATTAGGCTCTTTTGGACCGATTTCGATCTCAGCGGCAGCCCACCTGTTTACAAAACAGCTGCTTTGCCAAATGAGCTACGCCGGCGCCCTCTGAAGGGTAAAGGAACCCCTCGGCGCAGTTCCTTGTCGGCCTTGCGAATTCACCTGGATACTCAGCGCGCGCGTCTTTTGGGTGGCGACCTCAGTCCTCAGCTCACCGCTTTCTTCACGAGCGCGCCGATCCTTGCCTCGTCGGCGGCGGTCAACTTCGTCAGCGCGAAGGCGACCGGCCACACGGCGCCTTCGTCGAGGTTCGCCGCGTCGCTGAAGCCCAACGTCGCGTATCTCGTCTTGAACTTCTGCGCGCTTTGGAAGAAGCAGACGATCTTGCCGTGCTTGGCATACGCGGGCATCCCGTACCAGAGTTTCGGCGCGAGGGCCGGCGCGCTGGCTTTGATGATCGTATGGAGCCGCTTGCCCAGGGCGCGATCCTGTTCCGGCAGCTCGGCGATCTTCGCGAGGACGGCGCCTTCCCCGGCCGCCTCGTCCGCGGCCGCCTTCTGCTCTTGGACGCGATCCTTCATCGCGCCCTTTTCCTCGTCCGTGAATCCGTCGTATCTCTTTTTGGTCGCGGTGGTGCTCCTGGCGGACTTCTGCGTGGCCTTCGTTCCAGGTTTCCTCTCAGCCATAGTGTTTGCTGACCTCCTTGAGTGCGGCGCTGAGCCGTGGCCCCGGCGTTACGGATCGGAGCCCCGCCTCTTACTTTAGGTCGCCGTCCGCCAGCTCTGCGATCGCCACCGGTTGCCCCGGCATCGACTCCGAACGTTAGAGCAAGCCTGAATTTCGTTGATTCGTCGTTAACCGCGGCCGCCGTAGCGTCGACCGGGATCCTGGGCGCCGCTGGGACGGCGATCCTGATCTATCTGTCATTGCGGGGCGTGGGGCGCTCACGCAACCACCTCACCGTTCTACAGTGGCGAGCGGAAATCAGTGAATCGTCCGGGCAGACGGCAAGATCGCATCCATCCGGACGTACTTTGATGCGCGCCCCATTCGCGCCGCCCGCAGGGAAGGCCGCCGGACATTAAGGGGAACGCCGGCCCGGCGTTTCTCGTGCAACGCCCGGCCGTCGGACGGGTGTAACGTCGGCCGATCAGGCGCCTGCTTCCCGGCTTCCGGCTCATTGACGTGGCGCAGAGGATCCTCGAAAGGAATCCGTGCTGCTTACGCTCGGGCGCGCCGCCCCGAGTGATGCTCAGGCATGATCTTTCCAGAGCCGGTAGCCGCCGACGAATGCATTTGCGTTGGAGCCGAGCCTGACGCCCTTCGGGAGGGTGCGCAGTAATTTCGCGTTGCCGCCGCCGACGACAACGTCGTCGGCTTCCAGGGCGGCTTGCAATCGCGTCACGACGTCGGCGACGTAGCGGCGCCACTTCTTCTTGCCGAATCGTTTCAGTGCAGCCCAACCCGATCCTCATACGTCTGTCCTTTCTTATATGGCAGGTGCGCCAGCTCCATCGGTTCGAGCACGCCGTCGACGATCAGCGCCGATCCGAGCCCTGTGCCCAGCCCGAGAAAAAGCATGCGGCCGCCTTTGTAACTGCCCAGAGCCTGCATGGCGGCGTCGTTGATCAGGCGTACGGGACAGCCAAACGCTTTCGTGAAGTCGAACCCGACCCATCCGCCCCCCAGGTTGGCCGGTTCGCTCACCGGCTTGCCGTGCAGCACCGGCCCTGGATAGCCGATCGATACGACTGAGTAACGCCACCCGGTCGTCCCCTGCCGAACCTTTCGTACCATCTCCCTGGCGGTCATCTTCGGACCTGATGGAATCTCGACGGGCGTCCTGCGGCCCGTCGCCAGCACCTTGACGTGGGTGCCGCCGACATCGATCGCGAGGACGTTCATGTTGGTCTGCCGATCTTCAGCGGTTCACCGGGTGTAGCCCGGGTAGCCCGCTGCTTGCCGTATTCGCGATACGTGAGCCAAACCACCAGGACGTCGAAGACTGTCAGCCCAAGGAGCCCAACGGAAAATGCGAAAGTCATCCGGTAGATCTGATAGACGATGAAAACAATCAGGAAGGCGATCATCCAGGGATAGGCCCAGATCTTGTCCCGGAGCAGAGCCGCCACCAGCACGATCTTGATCACGCCGTGCGCCAGCAGGTAAAGCGCACCGAACTCCAGGGCCGATCCGGTCAGGCTGCCGGCGGCGTGCAGTAGATGAGTAGCCAGGAAGTCGTGGGGATCCTCAGAGAGCTCGTGTTGAGTGAGTGTTCTGCTCAGCTGGTCGATGGTCGTTGGGCTGACAACGAGCAGGAGGACCCCACCGACGACCTCGAGGACGCCGTCCAGTCCCTTGAGGATGATCCCGACCGCGGCGCAGCATGCACGGCGTAAGTACTATGAGCAAGTCGCGACCTTCAGATAGGCGAGGAGGATTGAATGAAAACGAGCTGGAAATCGCTGGTGGTGGGAGCGGCCGCATTGGCCACTCTCGTTGTGGCCGGAACCGGGCCGGCGCTCGCCGGGGGCTCAATTCTCGAGTCTCAGGCCAACCTGGTTCAGCCAGGCCCGTTCCCGCAGAACAAACAGAACGAGCCGGCCATAGCCCAAAACCCAACCAACCCGTTGAACCTGATCGCGGGCTCCAACGACGAGATCGACCTGCCCGGCTGCACCGCTAAGGGCTGCCCGTTCGTGGGCGGTGTCGGCCTGTCGGGCGTCTACATGAGCGGCGACGGGGGCGCAAGCTGGAGCCAGTTCTCGGCCCCGGCCGGCAGCGACAACACGGCAAGCTTCAACGGCACCGAGATCCACACGCTGCCGGGCTTTGCCAAGCTGGCTCGCCAGCTGGGCATCCAGAACCTGGCCTCGGACGGCGACCCGACCATCGCTTTCAGCCTGGACGGGGTCGCTTACTACGGCAGCCTCGCCGGCGTGCGCGGGATTGTGACCAACTCCGAGCTGCTCACCGTCTCTCGGTCCAACGACGGCGGTCAGACCTGGTCCGACCCGGTGCTGGCCACCGACAAGACCAACCCGGTCGACTTCAACGACAAGATCGACCTCTGGGTCGACCGCAGCCCGAGCTCAGCCTTCCAGGGAACCGTCTATGTCAGCTGGACCCTCTTCCGGGGCGGGCCAGGCCGGGCCGAGCCGATCATGCTCTCGCGCTCGACCGACGGTGGTAAGACATTCTCCCCCGCGCAGCAGGTGACGCCGGCGTACAACAACAACTCGATAGGCGGCAGGCAGGGCTCGGCGATACGCACGGCGCCGAACGGAGACCTTTACGTATTTTTCGAGAGCGGGACGGAGATCAACGGGGCCAAGACCAACGCCCAGATGTTCGTCAAGTCGACCGACGGCGGCGTTCACTTCCGCAACCAGGCGGTCGCGAGCGTTGTGAGCGACATCCCCGATCCGCTACCGGGGTCGAGCTTCCGCAACGACAGCTTCCCGGCCGTCGACATCGGCCCAGACGGCAAGGTCTACGTGGCCTGGACCGACTTTCGCAATGGTCGGGGTCAGGTCATGTTGACGACCTCCTCCGACGGAGGCGCCAAGTGGACCCCGGCCTCGATCGCGCTCGATGTGACCGGGCGCAGCGCCTTCTTCCCCGGGGTGGCGGTATCGCCTGACGGGCACAAGGTGAGCGTAGCCACGCAGGCGCTCGACGCGATGCCGGCCGGCACGCAACCCGGAGCGGGTGTCGTGCAATACGACAGCTACCTCGCAGAGTCGGTGAGCGGAGGACACTTCTCGGCGCCGCTCAAGATCTCGTCTGCTTCTTCTGACCCGGACGGATCGTCCACCAACTCGTTGGGCGCCCAATTCCAGGGTGACTACAACACGTTGATCAGCGACGACCAGCACGCCTGGTTCATCTGGACGGACGCGCGTGCCGCGACACCCTGCGCCGCGGTTGACACGTTCCGTGCTACGGGGCCGCCGCGGCCCAACGTCCCGTCATCGTGCCCAGGGAATTTCGGCAACACCGACATCTTCGTCGCTCGCGTAACCCTCTAGACACCTGACCCTCAGCCCGGACAACCGGGCTGAGGGCATGATCCGGACCTACCTCGGCTCCGTATTAGAGGTCAGGACGTTCGGTTCGCCGCCGGTATTGGGAAGGACGGCGCGATCATGCGGACGGGCCAAAACGAGGAGGGAGCGGTATGAACGACCAACTCTTGCATGACAGCGGGCGCCTGGAACAGATTCTGGGATCGGTGGACCATTTCAAGCCGATCACGACCCGGCGAAGCTTCATGCAGAAGCTCATGCTGGCCGGTGGCAGCACCGCGGTGGCGGCTGCAAGTCTTGGCAAGGTGGCCAAAGTCTTCGCTTCTTCGAATCCAGTCATCGACTTTGTCAACGCCGCAGTCGGAGCGGAGCGGATCGGCATCGCCTTCTACGGCAATGCCCTTGGGAGCGGCTCGCCCTTCTCGATCGCGGGCGACCCAGCCACGCACACACTTCTGAACAGCTCGCACCGCGGCTACTTCACGGCCGCATTCAACCAGGAGTCTTCGCATCTTGCGGCCCTGATCGCAAACGGCGGCAGCTTCGGTTTCAGCCACTTCGGCTTCCCGGCAGGTACGTTTGACAGTGCAGGCAGCATGCTCGCGATGGCCTACCTGGGCGCGGTCATGGCAGGGGCGACCGATGGGACGGGCCTCGGCATCTTTGTGGCCGAGGTGGCGGCCCAGATCTGCGGAATCGAGTGTGAGCACCGAGTCCTCATCAACGACATCGCCGGCGTCTCGCCGCCCAACGACCGCTTCTACGAAGGCGACGTTCTCTCGCCGCCGTCGAAAGACGTGGGCGACACCGGCGCGCGTTCGACCGTCTATCCGACGGCCGGCGACGCGGTCAACGCCCTCCTGGCTCTCGGCCTCTCGCCCAGCGCCTAGTCAACGTCGCGTGCCCGGCCGCCTCCGCGGCGGCCGGGCTGGACCTGAAGAGCGATGAGAGCTATCCGACCTGTATTCCGGACGGCGACACGACGTACCAGGGAGCGCCGAAGGCGTTGACTCCCTGACCGGTGGCATCGCCTGCCTTCTTGTCAGAGATGAACCGGTAGAGCGGGTGGCCGGCGTACGTGACCTGCACGGTTCCATCTGCGCGCGTGATGGTCCCGAGCAGTGGTGGCGGCCTGGCCGACTATGTGCCGTTCATCCTCTTCGGGCTCATCGCGCTAGTCATGACGGCGGTGATCATCGAGGTGCAGCAAGCGGTGAGGAAGATTCCCATCCAATCGGCCCAGCGCACGGTCGGGTTGAAGCAGGTGCAGAGCCGGGCGAGCTTCCTACCTCTGCGCGTGAACCACGCGGGCGTGATCCCGATCATCTTCGCGATCTCGGTGATGTTCCTGCCCACGCTCCTCGCCAATTACTTGACCGGAGGTCCCCCTGGTACGTGGTACTACAGAGCCGCAGCGTGGATTCGGGGCAACTTCACGCCGGACACCGCCAACCTGCCCATGGCGATCACGTACAACGCGCTGTACTTCGCCTTCACGTTCGGATTCACGTACTTCTACACGGCGATCACGTTCGAGGTCACCGACGTTGCCGACAACCTCAAACGCTATGCGAGCTTCATCCCGGGAATTCGGCCGGGCCGTCCCACCGCGGACTACCTGGCTGCGGTCATGAACCGGGTGACGTTTGCCGGCGCGTTCTTCCTGGGCTTCATCACTGTCATCCTGCCGATCGCGACGACCGAGATCTCGGGCGTCCCGCATCAGCAGCTGTACCTGGGCGGAACCGCCATCCTCATCGTGGTCGGCGTCGCCCTGGACACGATGAAGCAGCTGCAGACCCAGCTGGCGATGCGGCAGTACCGAGGCTTCATTGCTTGACCACCCTCCAGATACTCTTGACCGGATGAGCATCGTTCAGCGCGACTACATCGAGCGCATGATCGAGCAGGCCGCCCAGGCCATCGCGCAGGCGCTCCAGCTCGTCCGGACAGGAGATCTTGACCCGGCCATGATCGTGATCCTCAAGACTCGCGACCTCGTGCTCGGGCCAATGCGACCCGTGCTCGAACGCGTGGATGCCGCCACCGCCGTCGACCTGGTCGGCAAGTACGAGTTGGACCGCCTCCGCATGTTCGCGGCGCTGCTGGGTGAGGAAGGCGCCATCCACGAGCTCCATGGCAAGCCTGCAAGGGCCGAGCACTGCTACCGTCATGCGCTCGAGCTCTATGCCGCGGCCGCGCTGGCCGGCGCGCGGCTGAAGGCTGCCGACTGGGAGCGGATCGTGCTCCTGGAGCCGAAGGTCGAACCCGGCACCATCGACAGCCGTTATCGCGAGGAGCTTCGGCGCCTCGCGAGCCAAGCAGCGCAATCGCACGATGACCGTGCCGGTATCGTGTCGACGTGAGCTCTCAAGCCGCGGACGCCGGATCCCGGATCAGCATGATGGAGCCCCTGGCGCGAGCATTCGAGCGCTCTGTCACACAGCGCCCGAAGGATGGGGGACTGTTCGGACCGCGCAGCATGGTCTGGCGCGTGCACCGCGACCGCAGCTTTCCGCTCGCGGCAATCCGGTCGCTGATGATCCAGGCTCTTCATCCACTCGCCATGGCCGGAGTTGCCCAACATAGCGACTGGCAGCGCGATCCTTTCGGGCGCCTCGCCGCCACGGCCGGCTACGTCCTCACCGTCACTTACGGCGACACCGCCGCCGCCGAAAGCGCCGCAGCCCGAGTGCGCGCGGTGCACGTGCACGTGCGCGGAACCGATGCGGTGACCGGGCTCCCTTACCGCGCCGAGGACCCGGAACTGCTGTTGTGGGTACACGCCGGGATGGTGGATTCGATCGTCCATGTCGTCCAGCGCTACGGTCGCTCGCTCGACGCGTCCGATGCGGACCGGTACGTGGCCGACATGGCGCGTTTCGCGGAGATCATCGGGGTCCCGGCGGCTCGGATCCCCGCGAGCGTGGCGGCTCTCCGCGAATACCTGGAGTCGGTCGAGTTGCGGCAGGCGACGCCTGCGGCGTCCGACGCGATCGCGATCGTTCTCGATCCACCGGGCCTGGACCGCGACACGCGTGAGCTGTGGCACGACCTTGGGCAGGTGGCCGTCGGCACCCTGCCCGCCTGGGCGCGCTCGATGTACGGCTTCGCCGAACCGCCTCCAGAACTGATGGAGCGAGAGCCGGTCCGCCAGCTCATCGGCGCGCTTGATTTCGCGTTCGAGTCTTTCCCGGGCGTGCTGGAGGCGCGAGAGCGGATCGAGCTTCGGATGCGCGAATGAGCGCTGCACGGCGCCGCAGCCCGATGCGCCAATCGCGACTGGGCCGGAGTGCGGCGCTCGCAAGGCTCGCCCTGCGCATTGGGGGCCGCTACGCCGCCCGTTCGCCGTGGCTGATCTTCGAATCGGTGGACCGTCGCAGCGAGCTTCGCCATGAGCTCGCCCTCCGGACAGCGGACGACGTTGCGGAGGAGCTCGGCTCCATGAAGGGCGCCCTCATGAAGCTTGGCCAGATGGCGAGCTACATCGACGAAGACATGCCTCAGACGTTTCGCGCCGCCATGGCTCGACTCCAGCACAACGCTCCGCCGATGAGCCCGGCGCTGGCGAGCTCCGTGATCGCTGACGAGCTGGGCGATGTCCCGGAGCGGATCTTCGCGCGGTGGGACCCACTGCCGTTCGCGGCGGCCTCCATCGGACAGGTTCACAGGGCGATCACCCCGCAGGGCAGGGCCGTGGCGGTCAAGGTTCAGTACCCAGGCATCGCCCGCACCATCACTTCGGACGTGCGCAACGTCGCATTGCTGCGAAGGGTTGCCGGAGCGGCATTCCCGGGTCTGGACACACGGGTCGGCACGCGGTTCGACGATGTGGTGCGCTGGAACCAGCACGAGCGAAACATGGCGGCGGAAACGATAAATCGCTTCGTTTCCCGGAGCCTGTACCGCCTCCATGCGTTCAATGGGGACCCGCACCCGGGCAACTACTTGTTTCACGGACGGGGCCGGGTCAGCTTTCTGGATTTCGGGCTGACGAAACATTTCAGCGTCGCAGATCTCTCTCCGCTCATCGACGCGGTTCGTTTTCTTGTCATCGAACATGATGGCGACCGCTTCCGGGCATCGTTGGAGCGTGCCGGTTTCCTCCGCCCGGGTGCTCCGGTGCCCACCGAGGCGGTGGTCGATCGCTTCGGGCTGTTCTACGCGACCGTGCTCCGTGACGCCCCGATGACCATCACGCCGGCGTACGCATCGGCGATCGTGCGCCGGTTCTTCGATGCGCGTGGACCGCTGGCCCCGTACAGCGACGTGCCCCGTGCCTATGTGGTCCTGCAGCGCATCAATCTCGGCCTCTACGCCGTGCTCGGCAGCCTTCACGCAACCGCCAACTGGCGACGCATCGCCGAGGAGATCTGGCCGTTCGTAAACGGGCCGGCCTCGACCCCCATCGGTGAAGCCGAGGCGCGCTGGGAACAAGGCCGCAAGAGCCAGGAGTTGTCGCTAGACCGCAGCGCCTAAAAGTTATAGTCGACAAGACCATAACTTCGTGCTACAGTAACAGTCGTGACGACCAAAACCAGCCGGACCGGAGTGCCGGCGGGTTACGACCCATCGCAGTTCCCGGCGTTCGCAGTGACGGTGGACGTGGTGATCCTGACCACCTCCGGCAGCCGGCTCCATGTGCTCCTCGTGCGTCGTGGGGTGCCGCCGTACGAAGGAATGTGGGCGATCCCGGGCGGCTTCAAACGCCCCACCGAGACGCTCGACGAGGCGGCAAAGCGCGAGCTCGTTGAGGAGACCGGCGTGGCCAGCGCGAGCTTGCTGACCCAGTTCGGCTCCTATGGTGATCCTGGGCGCGATCCTCGAATGAACGTCGTGACGGTCGCATACCTCTCGGTGCTTCGCGAGGTGGGTGGGATCGTTGCGGGCACGGACGCAGCAGCGGCCGCCCTGATTCCCGTCGCCGAAGCGCTGAACGGGAAGGTCGGTCTGGCGTTTGACCACGCGCGGATCGTCCGCGATGCGGTCGAGCGCGTCCGCGTCGACCTCGACCTCACGGGCATCGCAACGGCATTCATCGGGCCGACGTTCACCGTCGCGGAGCTCAGGGCGGTGTACGAGGCGGTTTGGGGCGTGCACCTCGACGGCGCGAACTTCAGGCGGAGCGTCGTCTCGGGGGACGGTTGGGTGATCCCGACCGGGCGGCGAGCTCGGCCCGGCTCGACCGGCGGCAAGCCCGCGGAGCTTTATCGAGCAGGGCGGATGTGGAAGTACGGCAGCCCGATCAGGCGCTCGCAGGCAACTGAAAGAGGGAAGGGGTAGCAATGAGAGC
>WNFG01009066.1_pt1 | contig 17211 bp, 23 predicted proteins | sample 5400431 | NCBI WGS metagenome assembly WNFG01 (sample SAMN13153346, study PRJNA577476) | soil metagenome | isolation source: 120 cm saprolite under Douglas fir tree site 2 hole 3 replicate 2 | place: USA:California | collected 2015-04-18 | reverse complement strand
TTCACTCCGACGTAGCCACAGACGTCGAGAAAACGTCTGCTGGACACTACCTGCGACCTGAAGATAAGAGTGCTTGCCTGGTACTCGACTCACCGCCTGAAGCCGAGACCTATTGCGAAGCCAAGGGTGGAGGAAATTCCTCGCCTCCGCTGTGACATTTACGCCCATGCGGGAAAGCCCAAACCCCCGCGCGGCTGTGGACGACGTGATTGCATGGCTGCTGCAGTTGGGGCCGAGAGCTGCCTCTCGGATCGTGCACGGTACGCGTCTCCGTCCGCATGCGCCGGCCGCTGCCGCCAGACCAAGTACAAGTTATCTTGCCGGGTTCCTCAGATGCCGAGAACCGTCTGCCAGAACAACACGGTCCACATGGCAAAAAGGATGCCTACAAGCGTGCCTGTAACTAGGTCACGAATGAAGAGCCAATCATCGTCTTCGTAAATCTCGTGCATGGACTCGGCCCCTCATGCAGGTGGTTGACCGAGTTATTCGGTAGTTGACTATCACAGGCTCGGCCCCGCGGATCTCAATTCATCGCTTGCGAGTTGGAATCTCGCAAAATTCTTCCGAAACTCTTCGATGAGGATTGATTGCCGTTGTTGTATTGTTTTCTCCGACAGCTTCGCCTCGGCAATTGCTTGCCGCAGCAGCCGAAGGCGCAACATATTTCGTGAGCGCGCGCACTATTCAATCGCGGAAACGCCTTGTTTTCTCAGATAGTCAAGCGGGCCATGGCCCCAGGCGTCCCAGCATCAGCCGCCGCAGACGAGCACCGAGGCTTTCCTCACGAGCAGATCTGCAGCGAGCGCAGAAATTCCACGTCGTCTTCTAAAACCCTCAACCCTGCCGGATCCTCCATGGGCTGGAACAGACCAGGGCGCGTGTTGAGCAAGAGTACAGACTTGGAGTCGGCATCAATGACGACGGTATCCTCCAGGTCGGCTTCTTCCAATTGTGGCATCAGCGCCAGTAACTCCCGCACCTTCATAGGTGCCTCCCCGCACGCGGCTTCCCGTTGTGCGCTGTCAGGTTCACCTTGGGATGCTCCCAGAAACGAGCTAGACCCCACCTCCATGGTAGCTATTCAACGCGCACGGAATTCAGTTCAGGGCGCTTGAAGCTAATAAATGACGGGCGTAGAGCTTTCAACATCCGTTGAGCATGGAATGCGCCGTATTCAAAACGATGCATGAAAACGTTCGCGAGTTGTCCCTATGTTGCAAGCTCGCACTTGGACTTCCCCGGCCTGACAAGGAGAGCCGGTTTCGAAGGCGAGTGTGGCGCCGCACGAGAGTGCAATCTCAAGCAGCCATCTCGGCCATCCGAATTCCCACAGCGTGTAAGCGCCGGCGAAGGGAGCTCTTCGAGAACTCAATCATCTCCTCACGCAGCAACTCGGGAGTATATCCGGGCCAGGCGGTTTGCAGATGGTTGCCACCGTAATAGCTCATATCTCCCCCCGGTGGTTCCATCGTTCTCTCGATCAGAGGAAGTGAATCCTCGATTGCCGCCTGAATCACCGGCACAAATCGGGCCGGGTTTTCCCTCACCATATCCCGCAGGTATCGCACGCCGAACAGCACATGCCGCGACTCATCCCGGGTTGCGGCGGTAAAGCCCTTATAGTAGGCCCAAGTTCGTCCCCAACGCCGGGCGCCCTCAAGCTGATAACGCATGCCGGTAAGGAATAATGCGCCCTCGACGACGAGGTGATACACGGTCACGAACCTCACGGTTGCGTCGAGATCCTTGGGGTGCGACGCCAACCACTGAGCCTGATCAGGCAACCACTGGTAGAAGAAGTGGTCATAAGCAGCATTTTCCTCCGGCCTTATGCCGACCTCCTCCACAAGCTCGTCCAGGTTTCGCGCTGAGGTGCCGATCACTTCGCGCCAATAGCGTTCGAAGAAAATGGTGTGACGAACCTCGTCCGCCAGCTGGCTGGCGGCAAATGCCTCAACCTCCTTATTGGGTGCAGCCCACACAAAGGGCGCCAAAAGACCCGCCACCCGTTCTTCACCATCGAAGAAAAGTCTCATGCTCCAAATACGCCGCTTCTTGGTATGTGCAGACAAATGTTCCCACTCTTCTCTGTCATGGGAAAAATCCAACTCATCGGGCGACCAAGCTTGCTTCACCGACTTACGATATAGCTCTAGATAAGATGGCAGGTACTCTAGTCCTCTATCCACGCCCGCCAACACATCATCAATGTAGAGCCTATCCATAGCCCCAAGCCGAGCCCCGCCGATCTGCTCTTCAATCTCTTGATTGCTGATCTGCCTCACTTCGATCATCGCGTTACCTCCTACAGTTCTTCTGCCTGCAACGCGCGCACTCTATTACCGCTGGCCGTTGGCTGTAAGCTCCTCACCTGTTTTGTTCCATGCGCATGCATGCCCTGAATCAAGAAACGAGAGCGGCATCGGCCCATCGGGACGCCCGCCAACTCGCGTATCGGCCAGACTCTCACAGCCTCCGTTGCCTTGCGTTGCGAGTCCCAATCCTGCCGGGCGCCGAAGAGGGTGCACAGTCGATTACATCCGTCTTTGCAGGCAAGTGCTAATAATCAGATTTGATTACAACACCTCCCCAAGGGATGCTCAGTGTGGGATCTTTGCCATCAGGCTGCGGGGATCAGAACGGGCATTTCTGTAACGGTCTCGTACCCCGCCCCGGCATCGCTCAGCTTGCCGACCCCATTGGTGATGGCATAAGCGACGCAATTCTCGTCGATCAGCGTGTCCACCACAGCGCAGAGCGGTCCACTAACTCGCCGGCTGCAGGCTCAAGCAGCACTGGACGCCTTTGTACACGACCTCGCGTAAAGCGTCGAGCGTCAGATTAATTGCTCAATTTCCAAATTGCTGAATTGACAAGTTCCTCTGTGCCTCTGGTGAAACTCAGGTCCAGACGGAAGCGCCAACGTCTGCTTTTTTTTTTAGCTCTTTTGTGAGATAATATGAGCGAGCGTGTGGGCCGGGGCTGTTAAGTTCTAGGCCGTAACTTTGCGCTTCGAGTCGCTCCCGTCAGGAGTTTTCGTTCCCTTTCCAGACGCGGGCGGTTCCTCCCGAATGCGAACACACGGTACGACTACCCGCACCGCAAGGTCTGAAGTGCTCTTAGTCCGCTCCACTTAGTTACGCCGCCGCTCCTCCCCACATCCCAAAGTCGGATTCTGTCTCGTCTGCAAAGTCCGACGGGTAGGAGGCAACTGCCATGACAGGTGACAAAGTCGTACCCTGGCCGGCCATTCCCATCGCCAATCCGGAAGAGGTATACGCCGGGCTGAGCGAGCCAGCGAAGGATTACCCGCTATTTCTTGAATCCATCCTGCGCCAAGAACACAACTTCGAAAAACCGGAGGCCCTGGCCCGCTTGCGCGTGCTTGATTGTTCGACCCGCATGATGATCGGTCACTGGTGTTCTTCCATGCTGGCAGAACTAGGCGCTGAAGTCATCCAGGTGGAGCCACCCGGCGGGGATCCACTACGGCAGCTCACACCCTTTGGCAGGCGTGAGTACATGTTCCGCGACAAGGAAAGCGGCGAAGAAATTGGTCCGCATTTCCTCCACGAAATGCGCAACAAGCTTTCCATCACTCTGAACCTGGAGATGGAGGAAGGACGCGAAATCCTTAAGCAGCTGGTTGTTCATGCGGATGTACTGATCGAAAACGCGCCGCCCGGCCAGTTCGACAGCTGGGGCATTGGCTATCGGCAATTGAAGGAGATCAATCCCAGGCTGATCTACAGTTGGGTTGGTCAGCGTGGTCAATGGGGTCCACTCAAAGACAAGGAAGGAATGCTCGATCCAGTGGCCCAAGCGGCCTGCGGCTTCGTTCACGGTACCGGCGATCCCAGGGAGTTTGGCGGGCAACCCACGCGTTCCGCGCTGTGGATGGCGGATCACGTTGGCGGAACGGCGGCAGCGATGGGCATCCTTGCCGCAGTGCTCTATCGTGAGAACGTTTCCGGTCAGGGCCAATTCATCGAGGCTACAGCGGCTGAATCCATCATCCGCATCCTCGACTATAACTGGGCCTGGTACTCCATGGACGGCAGCATTCGTCCGCGCTATGGCAACTGGGACCTGGCGATCAATATTTACGCCGTCAATCCGTGCAAGGACGGCTTCATGATGGTTGGCGGCGGCCACGATCGCCTGTGGTACCGCATCTGGCGTACTGTCGGAGACGAGTACCCGGCTGTGGAAGAGGATATCCTGGGCGATCCCAGCCTGCGCGAAGTGGCCGACCGACTGGCCCACAACCAGCAAGTCAAGACCTACACAATGCTGTGCGAGTGGCTGAAGGATAATCCCCGCTCCGAAGCCGAGCGCAAACTTTCCAAGCAACAGGTTGCTTCCGGTGGGGTGCTGTATACCAACGAAGTCGCGGAGTATCCACACTTCAAGTACCGCGGGCACGTCGCTGAGACCGATTCGCCGCATTACGGCAAGATCCTGTACGGCACAACACCTTTCCTTCAGCACAAAACCCCGGGTCGCCTGAAGTGGATGGGTCGGCCCGTTGGTTACGACAACCAGGATGTTTACCGCCGTCTACTCGGTTTCACGCGTGAAGATTTTGCGCGCTTGAGCCAAGCGGGGGTCATTGGGGAAAAAGAAGAAGAAGTAGGCGCATTACCCCGGGTCGCGTGAGGTGGGATAGGGCGCGAAGAGGAGGGACTTTTAATGGCTCCACAAACTACCATACCAACGCAGACGGCGGAGATGCCTTTTGAAGATTTCTGCCGCAGAACTTTCGACCCAAAGAAGCAGTTCAGCAAGCCCGAAGTGCTGAAGGGCTACCGCGTGCTCTCGTGCACGCAGTACATCCTCGGGCCATCATGCGCCTCCTACCTGGCTGAACTCGGCGCCGAGGTTATCAAACTCGAGGCGCCACGCCGCGGTGAGGCGATGCGCCACACCACGCCGTTTAACGAACCATTCCTGTATCCACTTTCGAAATGGGTGCCGGAGCGCGGCACTGGGTTGGGGTTTCTCGGTGCCAACCCAAATGAGTATTTTTGCTCGCTCGATTTCCACCGTCCTGAAGCGCAAGCGATCATGAAGAAACTTGCCGCGAAATCAGATGTGGTCGTGGAGAACTATCGCCCCGGCACGTTCGACCGATGGGGCATCGGCTATCGCCAACTGAAGGAAATCAATCCTCGGCTGGTGTATTGCTGGCTAGGCGGTTTCGGTGGCTGGGGACCAGGGCGTGTGCGCGCTTCGTACGACATCCTTGGCCAGGCGCAGGGTGGCAACTTCGGCATGACCGGCAAACAGGAATACCTTGGCGGATCGCCGTCGAAGCACACCATCTGGCTCGCCGACTACTGGGGCGGCATGATGGGCGCATTTGAGATCCTGGCTGCCCTCTACTGGCGCGACCGCGTCTCCGGCGAGGGCACTTTCATTGAGTATTCACAGGTTCACGGGGTAACCCGCCAACTGGAGTACGCGCTTCCACTCTACGGCCGACACGGAATAACCCGCGAACGCTGGGGCAACTGGGACACCCAGTTGTGCGTGCATGGGATCACCAAGAGCGGAAAGTCCTCCTACCCAAATTCCGATAACCCTCAGGAGCAGGAGGAGGGTTACATCCTGATCAGCGCATACCAGGATGAGGACTTTGCCCGCCTATGCACTGTCGTTGGGGACAGCAACATGGCGGGAAAGTACGCCAAGGCTGAAACACGCGTCAAGCCCGAGAGCCAGATGGAAATTTATGCCTGGCTGGAGACATGGGCGGCTGACAAGACCAAGGAAGAGGTTGCCGCTCTCCTCGACAAAGCCAACATCATTAACCAGCCTGTTTGGAACTCCAAAGAAGTAGCCAACCATCCACACTGGCAGCAACGAGGAGCAGTCCGCTGGTTGGATGATCCAACCTTCGGCGACTTGATGCACCAAGGTCCGGCGTACAAAATGTCGGATACGCCGCCGCGACTGAAGTGGGCTTTTAAACCGGTTGGCGCTGATAACGAATATGTGCTGGGCAAACTCGCCGGACTAAGCGGGGAAGAAATGCGCCGGCTTGAAGAACAGGAAAGCATCTGAACGGAGGCTGCCTATGCTGCTCATTTGTCCAATTTGCATGACAAAGAATTTTCTGGATCCGTACCCTTTCTGGAATTTCAAAGGGACGACCAAGTGTGCCGGATGCAACAACATTTGGCAGATTCAGACCGTAGATGGAGCCTGCGTTTTCGGACCGGAAGCGGCCAAGAGTGGGCCTGATCTGTTGCCTGGCTTTGCTGAACGACCTGATTACAGTCCGATTTCTGGCCCGGGCTTGACTCGCCCGGCGCCTCGCGCCCGCAAAGACTCGGTCTGCCGCCCGATACCGATTCATCAGAACGTTCGCGGCCAGGTCATCAGCGGGCATCCACTTAAGAAGGAAGAACTCATCGGTAGCGTGCCAAGGGTCATGGCCGCTGCCAGAACAAACTGAGGAATGGAGGCGCGATATGGCCCACGAACAAACTGAGGAATGGAGGCGCGATATGGCCCACTACAACGCGGAATGTCTCTGCGTGCGGTGTAAGAATTTACGGCCGGCGCTCGACCCAATACTACAGCAGGCCTATCTGGGCAAGTGCATGAAGCGAGAATGGCCGTTCACGCTGGCGATCACGCTGCAGGGATGGATGGAATGCGATGTCTTTGAGGACAGCGGAAAAACATATGTCCCGCCAGAAGTCCCGGTCAGCGCGCTGCCTTATGTCAAGCCGAAGCCATTGATGTGGCTGGGATAAAGGATTGCTTCGCCATATATCACAAGTCGGTCACAGGACCAGATGCAACGGTGCGTCCCGTTTTTGGTTTCAAAGGGGCGCTGGCCGATGACTTTGGCACAACCGTCCCGGCGCTGCTCGTCTTCGAGGGAGATCGCTATCCCACGCTGGCCTTCCCTCGAAACGACGCAAAACGCGGGTTAATTCGCGTCGAGCAGGCCCTGGAGGATTTCCTGATCGAGCAATCTGCCACTTTGGCCAAGGCGGGATGACGAGGTCCTTATGTCTGAATACTTGCCTCCGCGTGAGCTGTGGCCCACGCGCATCTATACGCTACCGGAGTTCGCCGTCTACCCTGATCGCTTCAACCCAACCGAAGAACTGCTGGATAAGCAGGTAGAAGCCGGTCGGGGTGACCGCACGGCGGTCCTCTTTGAGGACCAGCGTATGACCTACGGGCAGCTCCTCACACAGGCCAACAAGCTTGGCAGTGCGCTGCGCGAGTTGGGCGTGAAGGAAGGCAACCCGGTGATTCTGCGAACCCCGAACATCCCGCCAGCGCTGGTTGCCAACTTCGCAATTCTGAAACTGGGCGCGGTGTACACGCCCACATCGCCCCTATTATCACGGACGGAGATTGCCCATGTCGCCAATGATTCAGAGGCGGTGGCAATCATCGTCAGTGCGGCGCTTATGGCTGAACTGGAAGCCGCCCGTGAAAATCTGGAAACTGTCCGGCACATCATTGTCGTTGGAGGCGAGCCCGCTGAGATTAAAGCCAAAGGCTATATCCCTTACAGCGAACTGTTGCAGGCCGGAGCGGCAACCCTAGACCCGGTGCGGCGCAAACGCGACGACGTCGCGATCCTGCTTTACACTTCAGGCACGACCGGACCCCCCAAGGGTACGGTTCACTTCGTCGAAGAAACGCTGATCGTGCCGGATACCTTTGGGAAGTATGGTTGGAAGATAAGGCAGGACGATGTCATTGGCGGGACGGCACCGTTGGCCTTTGGTGCGGGCTATTCGACGTATGCCACGATACCTTTCCGCTTCGGTGCGGCGGCTTCCCTAACCGCGAAATTCGAACCAGAGAAGATGTTCGAGATAATCCAGAGGCACCATATTACGGTGCTGACACTGGCTCCGACCGCTTACCGGAAGATGCTCCAGGTCCCGGATGCCGAGAGAAAATACGACCTCAGCAGCCTGCGCCTCTGCACCGGTGGCGGTGAAAGCCTCACGGCGCCTACGCTCTACGAATGGGAAGAAAAGTTTGGCATGAAAATCTACGAGGGTCTGGGCACGACGGAGATGATGTATGTCTTCGCCTCCAATGCGGTGAAGCAAGAAGCCATGCCCGGCTCCTTTGGCCAAGCTGTGCCGGGGTACGAACTTAGGGTCGTGGACGAGGATGGCAACGACGTCCCGCCCGGCACGATCGGTCTCTTCATCGTCCGTGGGCCGACGGGTACAGTCTACTGGCGCGACGAACAAAAACAGCGCGATGCCGTTACGCCCGACGGCTGGAACCGAGCCGGTGATTTTGTGTATGCCGACGAGCATGGGTATTACTGGTTTGTGTCCCGCGAAGACGACATCATCAAGAGCTCGGGCTATCGCATCGGCCCGGAGGAAATCGAGATCACGCTAGCTTCGCATCCTGCCGTGCTTGACGTCGGCGTAATCGGCGTGCCCGAGGAGGTTCGGGGCCAGATTGCAAAGGCCTTCGTCGTCGTCAAGCCGGGGGAGAAGGTTACTTCTGATGAACTGATCGAATACTGTCGGGACAAAATCGCTACCTACAAACTGCCGCGGGAGGTGGTCATGGTCAACGACCTGCCGCGAACCCCCACAGGCAAGCTGCTGCGTCGGGTACTGCGGCAGAAGGAGACTGAGGTGCGAAGGGCCGCTTAGCCTTTCTCAGTTCTCGGCTCTCAGTTCCCGGGGTGCCACGCAAGCAACTGGGAACTGAGCACCGAGGGTATGCGGGTCGACTTTATCTTTTCGACTCTTGTACAAGGAATCTGCTTTTCAAGGTGCATTGTGATGACGCTACTGATTATTGGCATATGCCTTTTCGGATTCGGCTTTGCCGCTCTAGTTCTCTGGCTGCTGGGCTGGCTTGTGCGCAAAAAGCGCGGGCCAGCGAAGCAAGCGACCAGTTCTTCGAATAGTTCCCAAGCTCTATGACACTCGCTCCTACTCACGAATGGATTTGTCAGCAAATGGTGGAAGAAAGCCCAATTGCCATGATCTTCGCTGATCGGGACGGCGTTATTCGCCTATGGAACAGAGGTGCCGAGGCGATGTTTGGCTACCAGGCCGAGGAGGTCCTGGGGCAAACCTTGGATTTCCTGATTCCGGAGCGCCATCGGGCCAGGCATTGGGAGGGCTACCAGAGGACGATGGAAACCGGCACCACAAAATACGGTCATCAGGTCCTCGCTGTTCCGGCAATTTCGAAGGGGGGCAGACGGATTTCAATTGAGTTCAACGTCGCGCTGCTGCGTGCTTCCACCGGGGAGATGCTGGGCGCGGCGGCTATGATTCAGGACGTCACCGCGCGCTGGGAGCGAGACAAAGCACTCAGGCAGCGCCTGACGGCTGCGGAGGCCAAACTCCAGGAAATCGGCAAACCCCGCGAACCTGAAGCCGGGAACCACGCAGCAAAAGTGAATACCCGGGGCAAGCGGGCGTAAGGACATTCGGTTTGTGGACACGCTAAATGACCCGCTATGTGCAGTGTCTGCCCGAAGGCCGGCGCCCTGGCCGCCTAGGAGGACACAATGAACGTTCAAAGTGTGACCGATCTGATCGCTCCCGATGGCCACAGGGTTCCTGGGACTCTTTTTTTGCCAGAGTCGCCCCGTAGCGGCGCCCTTCTGATACACCCCTACGGCGCTGCAAAGGAGCATCTGTACGCTCTGGCGGTGGCTGTGGCAGAACGGGAGATCGCTGCGCTGGCAATAGACCTCTGTGGACACGGCCGAAATATCGCACCCATCGGTCCGGGGATGGTCGGTGAGGTCGAAGCTGGTTTGCAAAATGTTAGGCGCTACGGGCGCGTTGGCGCAATCGGCCTCAGTTTAGGAGGCAGGTTAGCCTTGATGAGTTCCGCAAACTACGCGGTCGCGATCTCGCCGGCGGTGGTTGCGAAGGTGTCTCCTCAGGGGAAATGGATGTTCGAACACTTCCCCAGTCCAGCCGTGCGGGAGCCTTATCCCGGCTACGCGATTGAGCTGCTCGAACTCCTAGGGCCCGTCCCGCGACATGATCGCGCGTGCCTACTGCTATATGCTGAACGCGACATTCCAGCCATCCTCGACGGCGCTGCTGGTTTAAAGGCGGCGCTACCCCGTGCAGAGCTTCGTTATGTCACGACTGACTTGCGGCCGGACGTGCAACATGAGAATGGCCTGATTCGATACCTGCCTCGTTGGTTCAACCATGGTGAACTCAAGTTAAACTTCGAGGCGATCGAGCTTGCTTCCCGATGGGTGGCAGAGCAGCAGACAGTGGCTCAGCCTGTTTAAGCGCCGCGAGCGTGGCGGCCAAATTGGAAGGTGGGCGATGCAGTGGGAGTATTTTGACCGGATGGTGGTCTTCAACGAAACCGAAGCGGGAATGGTTAGCGGGCTGGAGTCGTGGATCAACAAGGCTGGCGCCGATGGATGGGAGCTGGTAAGTTCGGCTCCTCTGATCGCTCCGAACAAGGACGGCTTGGCCTATGGCACCATCGGTGTGCACCTGATATTCAAACGGCAGCTCGCCAAGGACGGGCGGGAATAGTGAGGGATGTGTGACCGAGCTGCGGGGCAGGGCTCTGATCGAAAGCCGCTTCGGACGCTTGTTTAGCGGCAGCCAATCGCTGGTTATCAATGGTGAGGAATACGACATGGCCGCGCTGCTGCTGCACATGGGGCTCGACTTTGAAGACAGCAGGTCAATAGATCTGCAGACCGTTTCCGAGGGGCACTATGTCGTCCGCTATTACGATGGCGAAGACCAGAGAGTCGTGGCTCATGAGTTCGACGCGAACTTCAAGTTTCTGCGCGAAACGCGGGCCCACATTGCGGAGTGGATCGGAGAGGAAGCCTATTTCGAGTGGTTCAGGCATGTTCGGGTCGGCTGCCCTGCCAACTTCTGAGCGACCCAAACGCCCAACCGTAGAGGGCTCTGACATGCAAGGCCGCTTGTTGATCGAAAGCCGATATGGCTCGCTGGGTAACGGCGGCCAGAGTTTGACCATCAACGGAAAATTTTATTCGACATCCGATGTGTTGGCCCAAATGGGACTTGATTTTGATGATACCCGACCTATTGACGTGCTCGCGATTGCCGAAGGGCGCTACGTCGTTCGCTACTATGATGGGCAGGACCAGCGTGTTGTCGCGCAGGAATTCGACAGTTGCTTCCATTGCCTGACCGAAGCGCGTGCCTACATAGCAGAGTGGAGCGGCGAGCCCGCGGACTTCTCATCCTTCAGCGGCCATTGACGTCCCAGAACAACGGCGCAATCGCGACGGCGGCCATTCAATCTCTGTGTCGAATGTCCTGTCAAAGTTACCCCGGATCTCCTTTGGCACCGATGCTCTGCCTCGAGCCACAACACTAAGCTGAATTCTCTATTCGCCCGCCCGAGTCGCCACCGTCCTTGGCGGGCATGAGTTCGTAGGAAATCTTGAAGTCGATGCAGCGGTGCAGGGTGCGATAGAGGGGACACTGCATGGGATAAGCATTATGGGTCTCCTCGACCACACTGCGGACGTTATCGGACGCTGCCACTCGATGGTGAACGAAGATCCGGCGAATGACAAGCACGCCGTCCTCAGTTTCCACTTCGCCACGCACATCGCTCGTCAGAGCTCCGCGACCTGTCTTAACGTGCCGCGCTGCCAGCGCGGTGGCAAACGTGCCTTGCAGTCAGGCCGCTGCTGCCGCGATTACGTAGTCGAGCGTAGCCGCGTGAGGCTCCTTGATATCGGCGGGGTTCAAACCGTAATGTTTGGCGATCGCCCCGTGAACTCCAAAGTAGACCGGCGAAGACTCTGCCGGCAACTGGGCTGCTCGTATCGCACCAGGTCCTCGGTCGATTTTCATTTCTGCAATATAGGTCGCGTTGGCCATGACATCCCCTTTCGCACGCGGTTTAGGCAGAAACCAAATAAACGCCCCTCATGCATTGGTACGCGGTACTCGGAGACTTCATACTGAAGTGCTCAATGCAATGCTGACAGCCCCAGTCGCACACGCGACACCGCGCTCTACGCTGGCACCGCGATGCGATGAAAGGGTCGATGTGTCCGTGAAAAAATGCACGTTGGCTTTTGCCATCGTTGTACCGCTTCAGCAGCCCGATCAATTGCGCGCACACATCGTATTGATAGCGTTCAGCATCGTCCCTTGCTTCCCAGGACCGTGACCAGCGATCCAACTTTGTCGCCCAGTTCGCTCCCCAGGGTCGTGATGGAGAACGTTCGCTCCCTTCAAGATGAAGTCAATTCGGAGCAACGCTAACAGGTCGCGCACTCTCATTGCTGCTCCAAGGTGAAAGATGGCCTCTTGCCGAGTGACTACGAACCTCGGTGACTCTAATCCGAGGACCTCTCGCTAAGCCGCGGGTGGCAGCACCCTCGCCTCCGGCATCGCGGGGCGCTTCGCCATGAATTCGGACACCAGCGCGATCAGCGCCAGAGCAGCCGCAGTATAGAAGGCGTATTCATAGTTCTTATATTTGTCGAACAGCACGCCTCCAATCCTGGGCCCAATGATCCCGGCCACTCCCCACGCAGTGAAGAGCAAGCCGTAATTGACGCCCGCATTCTTCGTTCCCCAGAAATCAGAGGTGGTGGACGCGTTCACTGAAAGCTGGGTGCCATAGCACCAGTACACGATGAACACCACCACGTACATGAACACAGGGACAGCGGCAATGGCGCCCGTGTGGGGCAGGATCACCATGGCCACGGCCGAGATTGCGATCATCAGCCGCAGCACGTTGAGTCGGCCGAGGGCGTCGGACATCCAGCCCGACAAGATCCGACCGGCCGCGTTGCCGGCAGCTCCAATAAGGATGGCCGTAGTCGCCAGTGCAAGCGGGACGCCCTTGCTACGCGCGAACGGTACCAGTTGACTGATCACCATGAGGCCTGCCGACGTGCCGAGAGCATAGGCAACCCACATGTAGTAGAAGGTCGGCATGCGCAGCGCCTCGCTGGGAGCGAATTCACGGGTGGTCGCAGCAGCTTTGGCAACCGGACTCGGCGCCCATCCCGCTGGTCGGTACCCGGCTGGCGGGTTCTTCAACAGGAAAGCCCCGATCATCGTCATGACGATGAAGACTACGCCCAGGATCATGAACGTGGTTCGCCAGCCGTACGTCGGGATCAGCCAGTTTCCCGCCAGCGGGCCGAAAATGGCTGAGCCGCCGCCGTATCCGGCTACTGCGAGACCTACCGCCAAGCCTCGCCGGTCAGGGAACCATTTGGCCATCACCGGAATGGGGGTGGCGTAGCCGAAGCCGTTTCCAATCCCGCCCATGACGCCGAACCAGAAATAGAGCCAGTTCAAGCTGTGGGTCCCAGCGCAGACAAGAAACCCGAGGCTGACCAGCAATCCGCCGGTGACCGAGATCCAGAATGGTCCAAATTTGTCCTGCAACCGCCCGGCCAAGATAAAGGAAAGCGCAAATACAACCACCGCGATGGTGAACACCATGGAGGTTTGTGCCCGCTTCCATCCGAACTCTTTCTCCAGTGGCGCTACGAACACGCTCCAGGCATAGAGCGTGCCGAGAGCGAGATTCATCGAAAGCCCACCCGCCACGCGCCACCAACGACTGATTGGGGGTTTTTGTGCTACTAACTCAGGTCCTGCAACATTTCTTCCGGGAGTAGTCATGGCTGATTTCTCCTTCCTCAGCTGATTTCGCCTTCCTCAGCTGATTTCTCCTTTTGTCTTCCGCTGCAGACAACGTCAACTCGTGTCCGGCTCGTTCCACGCGATGGACTCGTTCGCGTGCCGACGTTACCCCATCTTCGGACACATGTACCTTCTGGGGCGGAGTGCCCGCGGAGCCCTGTGGGTGTGAGTTTCGGCCGCGAAACTACGGTTCCCTCTGGTGCACCGGGTCAATTTGGAAGGTGATGCGGAAAGGCAGAGACGCCGCGAACCCCGGGGCACGCAGGCAGTATTTTTATTTTACTGCGGTTTCAGCTTCTCAGGACGAACTATTCCAGCTCTGCTTTGAGCTGACCGTGGCATCTGCAACCGTTCAGGCAGGAATTCACAGCAGGGTACACACCTGGTCCAATACAGCCACTCTGGATTCCCATTGAACGGGAGCTGCTTCCCGGCTACTTTACGGTGGTTGACATTGTCTTCTGCCTTTATACGCGCTGTTGCCGAAGCCGGTCTGTTAACAAACGCGGAGGGGGCGCGAATATTGGGAGGCTCCGAAGTACCAGTCGTTTTACTTCTGGAAATCTGGGAAATTGCTCTGCAAGCAGCCTTCAGAACCTCTCAAGTCGCGGTGACCTGTGCACGGAAGTTCCCCCGTAGGCCTGATACCGAAGCACACGTCTCTGAGGAGATGCGACTATGAAAAACGAAACGCTGGCGATTGTGGATAACCGAACCAATCTCACCTATACACTTCCCATCGAGAACGGAACCATTCGTGCCGTGGATCTACGGCAGATCAAAACAGGCCCTGAGGATTTCGGGATTATGAGCTATGATCCGGCGTTCCTCAACACCGCGTCATGCCAGAGCAAGATCACCTTCATCGATGGCGAGAGGGGTATTCTTCGCTACCGCGGCTATGACATTCAAGACCTGGCGGAGAACTGCACATTTCTTCAAGTGGCGTACTTACTGCTGTTCGGCGAACTGCCCGGCGAGGCGGAAAGCCAGGATTGGGTGAACCAGATCGCCCATCACACGATGCTCCACGAAACGGTAAAGGATTTCATGCACGGGTTCCGCCACGACGCTCACCCGATGGGCATTTTGGTCAGCACAGTAGCAGGTTTATCAACCGTATACCCGGAGGCCAGGAGTGTTCTGGATCCAGAGAGCCGCCGCTTGCAGGTCGTTCGCCTCATTGCCAAGATGCCCACAATAGCGGCGTGCGCCTACCGTCATAGCCTCGGCTTCCCCTACGTGCAACCCGACAACGACCTGAACTACCCAGAAAACTTCATGAACATGCTCTGGAAAATGACGGAGCCCAAGTTTATGGCAAATCCGGTGCTGGCTCGCGCTCTGGACGTGCTTTTCATATTGCATGCCGACCACGAGCAGAACTGCAGCGCAAGTCCTGAAGATGCTCGACGAAATCGGCAGCCAACAACACGTATCGGCGTATATCAAGAAGATCAAGGAGGGCCACGGTAAGCTGATGGGTTTTGGCCATCGTGTATACAAGAGCTATGACCCGCGCGCCCGCATCATCAAGAAGACTGCGGACGAAGTCTTCGAAGTCACGGGCAAGAATCCCAAACTCGAAATTGCGCTCGAACTCGAGCGCATCGCCCTTGAGGACGAGTATTTCATCAGCCGGAAGCTCTATCCGAATGTGGATTTCTACTCCGGGATCATTTACCAGGCCATGGGCTTCAAGCCGGAGATGTTCACCGTCCTGTTTGCCATTCCTCGTACCGCAGGATGGCTGGCTCAATGGCAGGAGATGATACAGGATCCGGAGCAGAAGATTGCGCGTCCACGGCAGGTTTATACGGGTCATGGCCTGCGGGCATTGGAGGTATCAAGGGAAAAAGCAGCCTAGCATCGTTGCAGATCGACATCCTTAGCGCAGCTCCGGAACCGGATCGCCTTCTATTGGCTCGCTGTTGAAACTGGCGTGTGACCCGGCGAGCTTTGCGGATTGCGAGCCGAGAAACACAGACGTCGGGAAGATCCCGGTGGCAGGTCTGTACTGCTTTTGCCTGCGGTTCTATCAAGAGCGCAGCGAGTCGAGGTGAGCCTCTCTCTCATAAAGACGGCATCTCCGATTCTAAGAGTGATCCAGGTTTTCCGTCGAAGCCTCGGGACCTGGCGGCCACCGTCGAGACCCTAGGCAAAGCTGGCCGGTTGAGCATACGAGGGCATGGCGTGTTTGAGCTGCGACCGACGATGATCGAAGCAAGTTGCGCCATGGATCTGTCAGGAAGTATCGACGCTGCCCCTCTGTGGCTCCGGCACATCAGGCCTGAGCGGAAGAGAAGCTGGCTGCTAGTCATCCGTTCGAGAACGAGCATGGGACCGGTGCAAACGGGACAGCGCAGCTGGGCCGTGATCTCGGGATGAGTTGCACAGTCGTCTGCACCAAGCAGAGCACGGCAGCATGCGAGCATTCTGCCACACCTGCGGTTTGCGAAAAGGCCGAAGTGGCGGATTCGGACCAAGCCCTTGGGCAGAACGTGGACCAAGAATCGGCGCAGGAACTCATCTGCGGAGACCGTCATGATCTTCTGCTTGCCGCCGTGCGCATAATCTTTCCAGCGAAACGAGACTCGATCATTCTGGAAGGCAACCAGTCGATGGTTGGAGATGGCGACGCGGTGCGTATAGCGAGCAAGATAGTTCAGAACATGCTCGGGACCGCCGAAGGGTGGCTTGGCATAGACGACCCAGTCCTCGCGAAAGAGCTGTCGGAGAAATTTTCGAAAGCAACGCGGCTTGACAAGACTCTGGAGTGAGCCGTGAAACTGGAGCTTGTGCTGAAGAAAGAGCTGTTTCAGTCCGGCTGTGAACTTGCCCCGGAAAACGCGACTCAGCGCGGTGACGGGCAGGAAGAATCGTCTCGAGGAGGCGATCCATCTGGAACCGTCGGGTGCAAGACCACCAGCGGGAACAACGTAATGTATGTGCGGATGATGCTGAAGGTTCTGTCCCCAAGTGTGGAGCACGCCAAGAAACCCGATGTCTGCTCCCAGATGCTTTGGGTCGCCGGCAAGTTCGAGCAGCGTCGCTGCACTAGCTCGGAACAGCAGATCGTAAAGCAGTCGCTTGTTCTGCAAGGCTAGAGCGGAGAGTTCGTGTGGCAGCGTGAAGGCGATGTGAAAGTAAGAGACGGGCAACAGCTCAGCCCTGCGCTTGGCGAGCCAGCGGGAGCGGGCATTCCCCTGACATCTGGGGCAGTGCCGGTTACGGCATGAGTTGTAAGAGATAGCCTGATGGCCGCAGCGCGTGCACTGATCACGATGAGCGCCCAAGGCCGCAGTGCGGCAGCGGACGATCGCATCGAGCACCTTGCGATGCTGCCACGCCAGGTGTGATCCGTAGTGCTGCCAAAATCTGTTGCTGGATGCACGGACGATGTCGGCCACCTCAAGGGTGGGCCGGTTCATCGCTTGATCAGCCTCCTGGAACGCTTCACTTGGCCGGGACTAGATACCTCGATAGCTTCCAGCGGGCTGGGAACTGCTTGCAGATGACGCCGGGACAAGTGCAGGTAGAC
>WNFG01003070.1_pt1 | contig 17212 bp, 13 predicted proteins | sample 5400431 | NCBI WGS metagenome assembly WNFG01 (sample SAMN13153346, study PRJNA577476) | soil metagenome | isolation source: 120 cm saprolite under Douglas fir tree site 2 hole 3 replicate 2 | place: USA:California | collected 2015-04-18 | reverse complement strand
TTTGATCGTCCAGCGGCCTTCGCCGGAGTCCGACACCCGTCCGGCGAACTTCGAAAGGTTCGGGTCCTGGAGCAAGGCAGAGGCCGTCAGATCCAGCAGCCAAGATGCGATCACGCTCCCTCGGCGCCACACTTCGGCGATGTCCCGGAGATCCAGGTCGTACTTGTAGTGCTCAGGGTCGCGCAAGGGCGTCGTCTCCGCGTCAATTTTACCTTCCTGCTTCCCGACATTAGCAGATTGCAGCACGGCCAACCCCTCGGCGTAAGCCGCCATGATTCCGTACTCGATCCCGTTGTGGACCATTTTGACGAAGTGGCCGGCGCCGTTTGGACCGCAGTGCAAGTAGCCTTGTTCGGCGGTGCCGTCGAATTTCTCGCGGCCCGGCGTGCGCGGAATTTCTCCCTTGCCCGGTGCGAGGGTCGAGAAGATGGGATCGAGATGCTGCACAACATCCTTTTCTCCGCCAATCATCATGCAGTAGCCACGTTCGAGGCCCCACACACCACCGCTGGTGCCGACGTCCACGTAGTGGATCTGTTTTGCCGAAAGCTCTTTACTCCGGCGAATGTCATCAATGTAATATGAATTCCCGCCGTCAATCAGGATGTCGCCTTGATCGAGGTGAGAGACCAATTCGGCGATGGTCTCGTCGACGATGGCAGCGGGAACCATCAGCCACACCGCCCGCGGTTTCTCGAGCTTCTTCACCAAATCCCTGAGCGAGGCCGATCCCACGGATTTCTCCTGAACCAAATCACTTACCGCTTTCTGCGACAGGTCGAACACAACACAGCTGTGCCCTTTTCTCAGCAGCCGCCGCGTCATATTTGCTCCCATTCGTCCCAGTCCCACCATTCCGAGTTGCATAAAGGCTCCTCTTCAAAATGATTTCGCTGCTATAGCCAAGGGGCTCGTTACGACTGTCTGGCCTCACGGTAGCGATGGATCAAAGTGTTCGTTGAACTGTCGTGATTCACCGCAGGCGCGGGATCCTTTTCGAGTTCCGGAATGATCCGCTGCGCCAGAACCTTACCAAGCTCGACGCCCCACTGGTCGAAGGAATCAATATTCCAGATGACTCCCTGAGTGAACACGGAGTGTTCATAGAGGGCGACAAGTTTGCCCAACGTTTCCGGAGTAAGCTGCTCAGCGAGAATCGTGTTGGACGGCCGGTTGCCTTCGAAGACTCGATGGGGCACGAGCCAATCTGGCGTGCCCTCTGCCTTCACTTGCTCGGCCGTCTTGCCGAATGCAAGCGCTTCGGTCTGGGCGAAAACATTGGCCAGCAGCATGTCGTGATGCCGGCCAAGCGGATTCAACGGTTTGACAAATGCAATAAAGTCGCAGGGAATGAGCCGAGTCCCCTGATGAATCAGCTGATAGAAAGAGTGCTGCCCGTTGGTTCCCGGCTCGCCCCAGTAGATCGGTCCGGTGTTGTGCGCAACTCTTTGTCCATCGAGCGTGACGTGCTTGCCATTGCTCTCCATCGTCAACTGCTGAAGGTATGCCGGAAATCGCTTCAGATACTGCTCGTACGGCAAAACGGCCACCGTTTGCGCACCGAAAAAGTCGTTGTACCAGAGCGAAAGCAACCCCATAAGCACCGGCAAGTTGGTCTCGAAGGGAGTCGTCCGGAAATGCTCATCCATCTGGTGAAAACCATCCAGCATGGCGCGGAAGTTATCTGGGCCGATGGCGACCATGGTCGAAAGCCCGATCGTCGAATCCATCGAGTAGCGGCCGCCGACCCAATCCCAGAATTCGAACATATTGGCGGTGTCGATGCCGAACTTCGCCACTTCCGCAGCATTTGTCGATACCGCAACGAAATGTTTTGCTACGGATCTCTCATCGCCGCCCAGGCCGGCAAGCGACCATGCGCGAGCCGTGTGGGCGTTCGTCATCGTCTCAAGCGTCGTAAAGGTTTTTGAAGAGACGATGAAAAGCGTTTCCGACGGGTCGAGATCCCGCACCGCTTCCGCGAAGTCAGTACCATCGATGTTCGAAACGAACCGAATATTCATCGCACGTTCGCTGTAGTGCTTGAGCGCTTCATAGGCCATGACCGGACCGAGGTCCGAGCCGCCAATCCCGATGTTTACGACGTTGCGAATACGCTTGCCCGTGTGACCCAACCACGTTCCGCTTCGCACCCTGTTCGAGAAATTGGCCATCTTATCGAGCACCGCATGAACTTCGGGCACCACATTCTTTCCGTCGACCACAAGGGAAGCGCCCCTCGGAGCGCGTAGGGCCACGTGCAAGACCGCCCGCTTCTCCGTGATGTTGATCTTTTCTCCGCGGAACATGGCTTCGACTCGTACTTGCAGCCCAGATTCGGCGGCCAGTTGCACAAGGAGCCGCAGGGTTTCGTCGGTAACGCGGTTTTTGGAGTAATCGAGATAGAGGCCAACAGCCTCGACCGCCATGCGCTGACCGCGCTTCGGATCATCCGCAAAAAGCTGCCGCAGATGCAGCTTTGAGACAGTGTTGTACTGGGACGCGAGCGCACTCCACGCCGACGGCTTTGCTGATGATTGAACTTGTGCGCCCATGCTCAAGCTCCTTTCGCTCCGCGCTCGCCTTTCCGTGAGCTCCGAGGGCCGCCTCGGTCCTAACCGCCGGCCTTCGCTCTCTTGTCGAGCGAAGCGCTCTTGGAAGAAATCACAGCCATCAGGTCGTTCCACGACTTCACGAAGGATTCGGCCCCTTCATTCTGAAGCCGTGCACCCAAGGCATCGATGTCAACCCCCGCCTTTGCGAACTCCTCCAGCACTTCTTCGGAGTTTCCGCCGTCAGTCGGCAACAATTCGCCCAATTCTGTGTGCGTGGCCAAAGCCTTTAGTGTGGCCTCGGGCATCGTGTTCACGGTGAAAGGAGCCGCCAGCGCCTTGACGTAGAGAATGTCCGAGGCTTTAGGATCTTTGGTTCCTGTGCTGGCCCACAGGAGACGCTGTGGCCGAGCGCCAAGGTTGTAAACGCGCTGCCACCTCGCCGAACTAAGCAGGGCACTGGCCGCCTTGTAAGTGCGCTTAGCGACGGCAATGCCCAGCTGGTTCTTCAGGTTCTCCGGCACCTTGCTGGCAACAGCGGCGTCCCAGCGGCTGACAAACACCGATGCCACGGAGCCGACTTGGGGATTAAGCCCGGCGTCGATGCGCCGTTCGATACCACGCAGAAATGCCTCGGCCGCAGCCACGTAATGCTCGCGCGAAAAAAGGAGAGTTACGTTGATCGGTATTCCGGCAAAAATCGCCTCTTCGATTGCGGGGAGGCCTTGCTTGGTGCCTGGAATCTTAATCAGCAAATTGGGACGACTCGCTCGCGCGAATAGATCCTTGGCTGCCGCGAGAGTGCTGGCCGTGTCATAAGCGAGCAGCGGGGACACTTCCAGCGAAACCCACCCGTCTACTCCGTTCGTGTTGTCATGAATCGGCCGGAACAGGTCCGCGGCCCGGGTCAGGTCCTCCAAGGCCAGTTCGAAGAAGAGCGGTTCAGCCGATGCGCCTTTCTTTACCTTCTGAATGATCTCTGCGTCATACGTCGCGCTATTCTTAATCGCATGGTCGAAGATCGTCGGGTTCGACGTGAGTCCGGTGACCGAAAGGTCGTTGATGTATTGTTTCAGCGTTCCGCTGTCCAGCAGGTCGCGGGTAATGTTGTCAAGCCAGATGCTCTGGCCTTCGTCGTGAAGCAGTTGTGTCGCCTTCATCATGTCACCTCGTTAGTTGCAAGTTGATTGTGCTCGCGTGATTCCGGGGGAGCCTTCCTGCACTTTTGCTGCGGCCACGTGATGAGTGTCGTTCCACAAGCTGATCGCGGGCTGCGGCATACGATTTTCATAACTGAGTGCGCTCAGGCTCGCCGTGCCAAGCATGAGGGATCTGGCGTTGATTGTTTGAATTCCGATCCAACGGGTAGCCAGCACTCGAAGAAAGTGCCCGCTGGAGAAAAGGAGAACGTCCCCGGCTACCGCGCGCACGCGCCCCACTACGCGGTCAGCCCGTTCGGCAACTTGCTGCGGCGATTCACCGCCAGGGCAGCCGTCGCGGAACAGTTGCCAGTCCGGCCGCTCCTTCAATATGTCAGACGTTAGGCGCCCTTCATATTCACCATAGTCCCATTCGACCAGGTCGGGGTCGACTTGAGCCGCGGATGCGAAGCCGGCGAGTTCGCATGTCTGCATGGCACGCCGGAGGGGGCTCGTGAATACCTTCGCAAAGGTCAAGCCGCTCAGCCGCTCACGCAGTCGTCGCGCGTTGCACTCTCCGCGCTCAGTGAGGGGCAGGTCCGTGCGGCCCGTGTGCTGACCGGTGATTGTCCATGCCGTCTCGCCGTGTCTCGCCAGGTAAACGGAAGGGAATGTTTTGCTCATCGACTTATTCCTTATGGTCTCTCACTCGACCAAAACTGGCCGCGCGCCCAACAATAGGCCCTTCGAGAAGCGCAAGAATAAGTTCGCTCATCCTCGGCCGACCTCCACTCTTTGCAGTTCCTTCTGCGAAGCTGCGACGCGGGGCAAATTCGGTGGAGCAATTTCACCTGTCGGCGTATTTTGCGCTCCTGATCGGACCGGGTTTTTTGTACCAACTTCAGGGTGAGTTTGGTTGTGAATCAGACCCAAACAAAAATTTCGGGGTATTCGAAACGTCACCTCCATGCGGCTGCCCAGCCGCTCCGGTGGAACTTCCTGCGCTCCTTCACACACTCAAGACAGGGCACGGTGAGTCGCGGATCAGCACATAAGTGAGCCGGCTCATCCTCCCGGGAACTCCAAGCCCAGACCCCCGCCCGGTTATCAAAGTATCGGCCGAGTATTTTCGAACCCCCTCGAGAAGAATCTGGTCAGTTTCGCCTGCGCTGACAATCACCTCGGCCTCGCAACCAACTGTACTTTCAAGTTCCTCCAGGCGCCGTCGCGCCGTCGTTTCTGAGGGTATCTGCTCGATGTCCTGGCGGCGCAAGCGGTCCGGTGACTTGGGTTGCTGGGAGTCCAGCGCGTGGAAAAGTATTAGTTTTGCTCCCACAGCTGATGCTGCTTCGCTGGCCTGACGAAGCACTCGTTCCGAGTCTGCTTTCAAACTCACAGCACAAGCCCATATGCGGTGTTCCAGAGGTCGCGGAACGGTCACATCGGCATGCTGCGTCGTGAGCACCGGGCAATCAACCTTATTAAGAACCTTTTCTGTCGTCGAGCCAAGGAACATTCTGCGAAAGCGCCCGGCGTGGGTGGGCATTACGATCAGACCGAATGGCCCCTCCTGGGCGCATTGCGTGATACCGGCCGCTGCATTGCCCGAGAAAAGGAGTCTCGGAAATTCCGCAACGGGAAACTCGGCCCGGAGAAAATTGTGGAGCCGATCACGCGCAACGCCTAGACGATCTTCCGCAATCTCGGAGATCGGTCGCTCAACACCCTCGAATCCGTTATGACTGATGGGATCGAATACGTGAAGCAGCGAAACGCTCGCACGAAGCATCACGGCTGCCCTCTTCACGAATCCAGCCATAGCGATGCTGTATGGGGAAAAGTCTACGGGAAAAAGGACTGTTTCGATCATGGTGTCGTGTGGTGCCGCCACCACGTTCGTCTGACAAGTCTCGGTTTGAGGATATAACACAGTTACTCCAGCGTTCGCTAGACAAGGTTTTTGCAGCCGGATACTGGACTGGCGATCAAACTTTGCTACCACCGCAGCCGCTGTGCGGATTGTCGCTCGACTATCTGGCCGTGATCCTCGATGCCTTCTCACGCAAGGTGGTCGGCTGGGCGCTGAATCGCACGCTGGCGACGCGCTTGACGGTCGCAGCGCTGGAGCAAGCCATTGCGAGCCGACAGCCGAAACCCGGCCTAGTGCATCAGTCGGACCGCGGATTTCAATATGCCTGCGCGGAGTATGTGGCCATCATCGAAAAGCGCGGCATGGTTCCGAGCATGAGCCGTCCGGTCAACCCGTACGACAACGCGAGCTGCAAGAGATTCATGAAGACGCTGAAGCGGGAAGAGATTTACTTGAACCGGTACGACAACCTGGAGCACTTGCGAGCGATCATCGAAGAGTTCGTCGAGCGGTATTACAACCGACAGCGCTTGCACTGGGCGCTGGGCTACCGATCCCCTGAAGAATTTGAACGAGAAAGTAGCCGGGGAAATTCCGCGCAGCCTCCGGGTGCAACCGTGGTGTTCGTTGTGCACGATGGGAACAGTGAGAACCAGGAGAGGAGTTCTACAGAGCTATCTGGGGATGAGGACTCAAACCCCGTCCTCTTGCCCAGACCCCTTCTCCTGCTACAAGATGCAACGAAGGCTGAATGAAAAGCTGCAAGGGGGGCCCAATTTTTTGTCTCATTCGACGGGTTCATGCCAGACTTTCGGTCCAACGTCGGTCCAATTCAAGAGGGGGTTGCACCGCGCGAGTCCGCGTAAGCGACACCAGATGCGGCACTTGTGTGATTTAGCCTGCTTACTTGCAAAGCAGGTGCTGTCCCAGCTGAGCTACACGCCCATGTGCAACGCTATGAGTTTAATGGATTTTTTGTCAGAACGACTACCTGCTTTTGTGGCAGGTGCTCTCGCAAACCGAGCTGCTTGACCATGCCGTGCAACCATCATTCTCCTAACAGCCTACGGGGACTTCTTCAATTCTTCCGACAGCGGTTTTCGCCCCTTCGGTCCAATAAGAGCGTCTTTCGACACGAAGTTTGAAGCCCAAAACCGATGATCTCAGTAATTTCCTGCCAGGAAAGCGACTTCATTCTTGAGCTTTGACCAGAGGTCCCAGTCCCCTCGCCTTCGAAACGCAATGCTTGTCGGGGCAGTTTGTCCGGAAACGACGGAAAGCATCGGTACGTGCGCTCGATTCCCAGTTTCCTATTGGAAACCGGTGTTTGTTGGTGTATAGTTGAGTTCACACTCAGCAATGAGGAATGCGTGTGGCGCGCCCTAAGAGCGAAGACAAGCGAATTGCAATCCTCGACGCCGCGACCCGCGTATTTGCGGAGCGCGGTCTCGCGGCTGCCCCAACATCTGAGATCTCAAAGCGGGCCGGGGTTGCCGAGGGAACTCTCTTCACATATTTCAAGAGCAAAGATGATTTGATCAACTCGCTCTACAGGGAAATCAAGCTGGAGCTGGCGGACGCCATGATGTCGGATTTCCCCCGGAAGAAAAACGTTCGTGCCAGGCTGCGACATGTTTGGGATCGCTATCTGAAGTGGGGCATTGCGAATCCTGAACAGCGCAAGGTGCTGGGGCAACTGCGCGTTTCAGAGGTGCTCACGAATGAGTCTAGAGAGGCAGGCGGCGCACCGTTCGTCGAGATGCAAACCATGATTCGCGATGCGATTGGGCAGCGTGTCTTCCGGCATGATCTCCAGGCGGAACTTGCCTCAAAGTCGTTTGGAGCCCTGGCGGACGCGACGATGGACCTGATGGTGCTGCACCCAGCCAAGGCGAACAGATACCGCGACAGCGGATTTCAAATGTACTGGGCCGCCATAACCAAGCGATGAATTCGTGCATCCGATAAACGAACTCTTGCATCGATTAAATGAGTGAGCACTCACACTTACAGGAATAATTGCCTGATTGGAGCGAAGATGATGACTGAGCAAAAACTGTTGATATCGGGATTTGGACCAAAGACGACTGCTGAGGAATTGCTGGCAGGACGCGATCTTCGAGGGAAGGTCGCCATCGTGACAGGCGGTCATGCGGGTCTGGGGCTTGAGACGACGCGAGTTCTCTCAAACGCGGGCGCCACTGTTGTTATCGGCTCTCGCGATCCCAAGAAAGCTCAAATGGCCGTGTCAAAAATGAAGAACGTCGAAGTGGGGCAACTGGATCTGGCCAGTCCAAGGTCCATCGACCGATTCGCCAGCGAATTTCTAAACTTAAATCGGGCGCTCGATCTTCTTATCAACAACGCAGGCATTATGGCAACCCCGCTGATGCGTGACGACCGCGGCCATGAGATGCAATTTGCGACTAATCACCTGGGACATTTTCAGCTTACGGCAGGACTGTGGGAAGCGCTCAAGAAATCCGGTGATGCGCGGGTAGTGACGCTTTCTTCCCGCGGCCATAGCTTCGCTGAAGTTGATTTGAGCGACCCGAATTTCAACAACAGGCCTTATGACAAATGGAAGGCTTACGGGCAATCGAAGAGCGCAAATTCACTATTCTCGATCGGGCTTGATACGCGAGGGCGAGAGCACGGCATACGTGCATTCGCGGTGCATCCAGGCGCGATCCTCACAGAGCTTACCCGCTATATCGCGGAAGAAGAATTAAAGGCCTTCGGCGTCTATAGGGAAAATGGCGTCCTCAAGGTTCCCGAGCGTTTCAAGAACGTTGAGCAAGGCGCGGCAACGACAATTTGGTGCGCCGTGAGTCCGCAATTGAACGGCAAAGGCGGGGTCTACTGCGAAGACTGCGACATCGCGGCGGCGGTCCCTGCCGATAGCAAGCTTTTCACCGGCGTGCGCCCCTGGGCCGTCGATAAGGCAGCGGCTGAAGCACTTTGGGTTCTCAGCGAGAAGCTCACCTCTGTCTCGATCCCGGAACGCACCGCCGCAGGAAGAAGCGCGTGAGCTATTAGAGAATCACACTGAACATTGCCGAAGGGACTTGAATCGCGGCATTACCCTGTGGAATCTCATATTTATCTAGTATTTATGCAGGGTGGGGGCACCGGAAGAAGCTCATGAGCACATCGCCGGGACTGGCGCTGGACAAATCATCCAAACGGTATGAGGCGCTGCTGCGCGCAACGGCCGCGATTGCCGCGTGCCGCGACTGCGAGTCATTTGAGCGCCAGTTCGCCGGTGACTTGCGCCGCGTCATCGACTTCGACTATCTGAATTTCGCAATATTCGACGAAGCCAGCTGTACCGCGGAATGGCGCTTGTTCGAGTCCACCGTAAAGTGCCCCACTATTTCTGAGGCGGAGCTCTCGACGGACGATACGACGAGCGGTTGGGTTTACGAGCATCAGCAGCTTTTGGTCATCGGGGATTGGGGCCAAGAGGGCCGCTTCCCGGGATTGAAAAAAATCCTGGGCGAGCTGAACATTGGATCCACTTGTACGCTGCCTCTAACCACGGCGCATCGCCGGTTCGGAGTTCTCGAGTTCGGTTCCTCGCGTGCCAGTGCCTATCCTGAAGAGGAAGTCAGCTTCCTTTCGCTTGTGGCAGATCACGTAGCTTTGACGATTGAGGGGACGCTCAATTTCGAGGAAGCCCAACGCGCGCAAGCAGAACTTCAGAGCAACAATGAGCGGCTGAAGTTGCTCTTGGACATGACCAACACCCTCGTCTCGAATTTGGAGCTTCGCGATCTCCTTCGCGCGATCTCGGCGAGCATTCGGCAAGTCATGCACTGCGACGTCGTCGGGGTGTGGCTGCCGGATGGGGAGCAGCGCCAAATGCGCCAACTCGCTATGGACTTCCCGGAAAGCAAGGGATTTGCCGAGGAGGATTCGCTCTACCCGGTCGAGGGGTCCTTGGTAGGGAGAGTGTTCGGGACCGGCAAGCCCGTTGTCATAGGAACAAAAACGGATGGCCTGAATGAGCGGGAAACTTCTGAGGTTCGTGCAGAAGGCATCGAGTCTGGCCTCGTGTTGCCGCTGATCAGCCGAAACCGAACCCTCGGCGTTCTGACACTCGGCAGCCGGGTCGAGAGCTCATTCAGTCCGGAAGATGTTGATTTCCTGGTGCGAGCGGCGGGGCAAGTGGCGATCGCAGTCGAGAATGCGCTGGCCTATGGCGAGATCGCTGAACTAAAGGATCGACTCGCACAAGAGAAGCTTTATCTCGAAGACGAAATCCGCGGTGAAATGGATTTCGAAGGCATTGTGGGTCAAAGTACGGCACTGCGGCACGTTCTGCAGCTCGTGGAGACGGTAGCGCCAAGCGATTCCACAGTTCTGCTGCTAGGGGAAACAGGCACCGGCAAGGAGTTAATTGCGCGTGCCATCCATGAGCGCAGCCGGCGAAGAGACCGCACCTTGGTCAAACTGAATTGTGCAGCGATTCCGACCGGCTTGCTCGAAAGCGAACTTTTCGGTCATGAAAAGGGGGCCTTCACCGGCGCGGTCTCACAGAAAGTCGGCCGACTTGAACTTGCGGACAAGGGCACGCTTTTTCTGGATGAAGTTGGGGACATTCCCCCCGAGTTGCAGCCAAAGCTCCTGCGAGCGTTGCAGGAGCGGGAATTCGAACGGTTGGGCAGCAGCCGGACGATGAAGGTCGATATGCGTCTCGTCGCCGCGACAAATCGCGATCTCGAGAAAATGGTCGCGAATCACGAGTTTCGAAGCGACCTATACTACCGTCTCAACGTTTTTCCCATCCGCATCCCGCCGCTGCGTGAACGCCCAGAGGATATTCCTCTCCTCGTGCGTTACTTCGCGCAGAAGTACGCGCAGCGTATGGAGAAGCAGATCGAATCGATTCCAGCCGCAGCCATCAAAAAGTTGACGGGATGGCTTTGGCCGGGAAATATTCGCGAGCTCGAGAATTTCATCGAGCGCGCCGTGATTCTCACTCGCGGCGCGACACTCGAAGTTCCTCTTTCGGAGCTAAAGACCGACGTCACGGCGCCGATTCCCGTTGCCGGAACCCGCGAATGGAATGAGCGGGAGGAAATTATGCGCATTCTGAGAGAAGCGGGGGGACGCGTCGGGGGCGCCGATGGCGCCGCAGTTCGCATGGGAATCAAACGAACCACGCTCATCTCACGCATGAAGAAGCTCGGCATAGATCCCCGAGCAGTGTCATAACTCTTCGTCACGTGTCGACACTCTCGTCGACACCTTCGACAGTTCGCGGCGCAGTCCTTGTGATTCTCCCTGAATTCAACGACTTGTAGTTTCAGCATGTTTGGCATCCCGGTTGCTTTTGGTTTGGCTGCGGCCGAGCTGCAATGCTGAAGATCACGACGATCGAAACCGAAGTTCAACGAAAGCTCATTCTCGCGGGCGGAATTGTGGAACCCTGGGCCGCGGAACTCAACAGAGCTTGGGGGCGCGCCTCTGATTCGCTCGGGGGACGCAAGCTGGTGGTCGATCTGACGGGCGTGACGGTAATCAGCCGGGAGGGGACACACGTTCTTCACGAAATGATGAATCACGGCGTGGAATTTATTTGTCGCGGGGTTTACGTCAGCCACGTCGTACGGAATCTTAAGACGCTGTGCAGGGCACAGGCCGAACAGCATACACATGAAGGAGGCACCTAATGTCTGCACTTATGAATGAAGTGGGCACATTGAAGGCGAACGCCGCAGTGGCAGTGAATTCGCAGGAACCCGACGCCGCGCTCGTGGACGCTGCCAGGAGACGCGATCCGGAGGCTTTCAAAGAGCTCGTGACAAGATACGGCCCGCGCATTTTCCGGCTCGCGCAAAAGATTACCCGGAACCGCGAAGATGCCGAGGAAGTTTCTCAGGATTCTTTTACACGAGCTTTCCTGCACATGGACACATTTCGTGGAGATTCTCGCTTTTATACCTGGCTCGTGCGCATTGCGATCAATCAATCGCTCATGAAACTGCGCAAGCGCCGATTGGGCGAGTTGCACTTCGACAATCTCGCCATCACCGAAGACACTCTGTTCGCTGTTGAACTCGCGGACAACACTCCAACTCCCGAACAACGCTACTCGCAAGAGGAGCTTCGGCACATTCTCGCTCGAGCGATGGGGGAGCTTCCAATGACCTTCAGGGAGGTTCTGCATCTCCGAGAAGTAGAAGAGCGTTCGACCGGAGAAACAGCAAGGATTTTGGGACTGTCGATTTCCGCCGTGAAGTCACGAGCGCTTCGCGGTCGGCAGAAGCTGCGCCAAGTATTGACAAAGTATTTTCGGCCGAGCGAGCTCACTGGTTTCCCAAAGGCATTCAGTCTAGGGGGCAGATTGTGATTGCATGGGCACTGATCGCGGTACTCGTGATTCTCGGCTTCCTCTGCGTCTCTGATTCGGTCAGCGACTTCAGTCACCGGTTCCGCCGTTAAGTCTAGGCCGAGTTTGTGATTGGAGCGAGCCTGCAGGTGCACAGCGGGCTGTGGTGTTCACCACGAAGGGGATCCTGATCATGGTAGTGCAATTTCTGATTCTCTCGATTTTCGTCATATTGATGCTGTTCTACGGGCTTGTGTTCTGGCATTGGCGGAACGATGGGAAGCAGCGCGATGTGAGGCGCGGGCACTCGTCAAAACCAGTCACCAATGCAAGGACTTTCGGAAGTTGACTGAACTTATGAAATCTCAGAAAGAAGGAATATCCATGGGTCAGAGAATTCTAAAGGCTCGACGCTGTGAATCTCATTTCATGCTGGGCCTCGTGTGGCTTGCCGCCGTTTTTTCCATTTCTTGCGCAAAAAAGGTCACTGCGGCATTCGAGCAGCCGCCTCCGTCGGTCACAGTCTGCTCCGCGGTGTCTCGCGACGTGCCGGTTTACCTCGACGAGATCGGGAGGAACGGGGCCTTCGAGTCCGTGACGGTGACACCGCAGGTGGCGGGGCGGATCACCGAGCGGCAGTTCGATGACGGCGCAAATCTCCAAAAGGGACAGCTCCTTTTCGTGATCGATCCCCGCCCGTATCAGGCTCAGCTTGATTCCGCCCAGGCCAACCTCGCTCAAGCCAAGGCTGCGTTGGAACTCGCCAAGATTCAATTTGCCCGCGACGAGGAACTGGTGGGTACGAAGGCTATCTCGAAACAAGACTACGATACGAAAAAGAACACCGTTGACGTTGACCAGGCGCAGGTGGAAGCCGCCCAGGGGGCGCTGGAGACCGCCAAGCTCAATCTCGAATATTGTTTCATCCACTCTCCGATTGAAGGTCGTGCGGGCGCCCGACTGGTCGACATCGGGAACGTTGTGCAGACGAACACGACTGGGCTGCTGCTCATCCAGCGGCTCGATCCCATCTACGCCGATTTTACGATTACCGAACGCGATCTTCCGGAGGTACAGAAGCAAATGGTGCGGGGAAGCTTAGAAGCGCGCGTTCGACTTCCGTCCGACGGTGATGACGGTGTCCGTACAGGTAAGGTTACGTTCCTCGATAATGCCGTACAAAACGGAACTGGGACAGTCAACTTGCGCGCGACCGTCCCGAATTCTGACCATCATTTCTGGCCCGGACAATTCGTGAACGTCAGGCTTGTTCTGACCACCGATAAGGGCGCGGTGATGATTCCCAACGAGGCGACCCAAATCAGCCAGAAGGGTCCGTTCGTTTATGTAGTCAAATCGGATCAAACCGCCGAACTGCGACTCATCACGCTGGGGCAGCGACAGGGCGGCAATGTGGTGGTGTCAAACGGATTGGTCGCCGGCGAGAACGTGGTGCTGACGGGACAGCTAACGGTTGTTCCCGGCGCGAAAGTGAAGGTTGTTCAGGGTACGCCTGAAGGCACCAATCCGACAGGCAAATCCGATGGAGATGAGAGTAAAGGCGGGGGAGGGCGGTCGTGAACCTGTCCGAACCATTCATTCGCCGTCCAGTAATGACGGTCGTACTGACCGTGTCGGTCCTTCTCTTCGGCGTGATCGCTTACTTCGGATTGCCTGTGAGCGACCTTCCGGCGGTCGATTATCCGGTGATCCAGGTGCAAGTGAACTACCCCGGTGCCACCCCGGAAACGATGGCGAATAACGTGGCCACGCCGCTCGAACGGCAATTTATGCAAATGCCCGGTTTGGAACTCGTGACGTCCAACAGCATCCAGGGACACACGAGTTTCGTTCTGCAATTCGCGCTCTCGAAAAGCCTCGACGCCGCGGCCACGGATGTTCAGGCTGCGATCACCCGAGCGACGGGACAACTACCGTTAGATTTGCCAAGTCCGCCCACATTCACCAAGACGAATCCCAACGATCAGCCCATCCTTTACGTCGCACTTACCAGTGACACCGTTACGGCCGGACAGCTCTAAGCTCTACGACTATGCCAATACTCAGGTCGGCGAACGGGTCAGCATCCTGCCCGGCGTTAGCCAAGTCGCCGTCTATGGCACTCAGTCGGCGGTGCGGATCAAGGCCGACCCATCCGCGATGGCCGTCCGCAACATTACGCTCGACGACCTGAATATCGCTATCAAGAACGGCACAAGTTACACAGGTGCAGGTCAGTTTGACGGCCCGCATCGCACCTTCCTACTTCAGCCACAGGGACAACTGAGCACTGCCGAGCAATACGAACAACTGATTGTGGGCCAAAGCAACGGTGCACCGGTTTACTTAAGAGATGTCGCGGTTGCGAAGGACTCCGTCCAAAACGAGCGCGTCGACATGCGGTTTTGGGTCAGAGGGCACCACGTCCCTACTGCTACCGTTGTGTTAGCCGTCTTTCGCCAGGCCGGCACGAATGCGGTCGAGGTTGCAAAATCCGTGCGGGATATCCTCCCCAGTGTTCAAGCTCAGCTTCCTAGCTCGGTCGCGATTGTGCCGATTTACGACCGCTCGAAGACAATCGTGGATAGCACCAAGGACGTGCAGGAAACGCTGTACATCGCGTTCGCGCTGGTGGTGATGGTTATTTTCCTCTTTCTCGGCCGCGCCAGAGACACCCTCATCCCCGCGGTCGCGCTGCCGCTGTCGTTGCTGCTGACATTCGTCGTGATGAAAATCCTGGGTTATAGCCTCGACAATCTGTCGCTCATGGCACTCACTCTTGCGATTGGTTTTCTCGTGGACGATGCCATCGTGTTCCTTGAGAACACGGTGCGCCTGATGGAAGAAGGTCAGGATGCGCTGCATGCATCTCTGGAATCCGCCAAAGAGATCAGCTTCACGATTCTAGCGATGACGCTCTCACTCGCTGCCGTGTTTATCCCACTGGCGTTCATGAGCGGCTTGATCGGACGCATTTTTCGCGAGTTCTCAATCACGATCATTGTTTCGATATTCGCCAGTGGAATCGTTTCGTTGACGCTAACGCCGCTCATGACCTCCAGGCTGCTCGAAGAACGCGGCGCCGGCGCTAAAAAGACCTGGATGGAGCGGGCCGCTGGCGCGGTTGAGCGCCGAGTGCTCGGCTTGTACGGGCGCTCGCTCTGGTTCTTTCTCCGGCACCGATGGATCTCGGTCGTCACTTGGGCGGTCTGTCTCGCGGGAACCGGGTACTTGTTCTATGCCGTTCCCAAGTCGTTTCTGCCCATCGGCGACAGCTCGTTCATCCGCGGAGTACTCGTGGGGCAGGAAGGTTCGTCGCCGGATCAAATGCACGCCTACCAGACCGAGGTCGAGAAAATCCTGCAAGCCAATCCAGCCGTGGAAACAACGTTTACAATGAGTGGGAATAGTCAGTTCCTGCCAGCAAATCAGGAATTTGTCATAGCGTTTCTGAAGGACCCGTCCTTGCGGCCGCCTATTCAGGCTGTCGCGGGACAGTTGATGGGTGGGCTTAACTCCAGCATCCCAGGAACGATCACTTTTCTACAGCCAAACCCTGTCCTGGAGATCAGCACGGGCGCAACAGCCAATACACAAGGTCAGTTCGCCTACGCGCTTTCCGGCATCGATCCGGCATTGGTTTACAGCGTCGCAGGAAAGCTGATGGCGAAAATGCATGAATACCCTGGGTTCCTGTTCGTGAACTCGGATCTGTACAATCACACTCCGAACGTCCAGGTGGACATCCTCCGCGATCAGGCAAAGCTCTACGGTGTGTCAGAGAGCCGTATCCTCGGGTTGCTGCGCAATGCTTACTCGCAAAACTACAGCTACCTGATCAAAAAGCCTACGGATCAGTACCAGGTAATACTGGAAGTCGAGGACAAGGGACGTACCGCACCGGAGGACTTGAATCGGCTTTACATCAAGAGTGACGACGGGGCACGGATGGTTCCTCTAAACGCTCTCACGACCTGGCATACGTTGCTCGGGCCGCAGGCGGTCAATCACATCAACCAGTTCACGAGCGTCACGCTCTTTTTCAACCTCAAACCCGGTTACACGATCGGCCAGGCTACTCGATTTGTGGAAGATTCGACGAATCAAATCCTGCCACCCGAAGTCCGCGGAAGTCTTCAGGGCGAGGCACTGACCTTTCGCAACACAGTTTCCAGCCTCGCGATCCTGATGTTGGTGGCCTTCTTCGTGATGTACGTGATCCTGGCGATCCTCTATGAGAACTATCTGCACCCGATCACCGTACTCTCGTCGCTACCAGTGGCGCTCTTCGGAGGATTGCTAACGCTGTGGCTGTTCGGGTCGGAAGCTTCGCTGTATGCCTACATTGGCATGTTCATGCTGATGGGAATCGTGAAGAAGAACGGAATCATGATTGTGGACTTCGCGCAACAGAGGGTCGAGCACGGCGTCAAGGACGATCAAGCGATTCATGACGCCAGCATCGAACGCTTTCGTCCGATCATGATGACCACGATGGCTGCGCTCCTCGGGGCGCTGCCCATCGCGCTCGGTTTCGGCGCAGACGGCGCTTCTCGGCGGCCGCTCGGACTGGTGGTTATCGGCGGCTTAGTTGTCTCACAACTCATCACGCTGTACGTCACTCCCGCCATTTACCTCTACCTGGAAGAATTCCAAGAAAAGGTCCTGGACCGCTTCTCGTTCTTTCGAGCGGCACGCCCCGGGCTATCGATTCCAGGGAACGCCTCGGCGGCGGAACAAGGAATTGGAGACTAACGCGACCATGCCCCGACACTCTGACGGCGCCTATCCCCAATGGTTCTCTCTGCTGGTTCTCTGCGCAACCGGCGTTTGGTTCTCTGGCTGCACGGTCGGCCCAAAATACGCAAGGCCCAACGTAACCACACCAGCCACGTATCGAGGGTTGACGGATGAGCAAGCGGCAAAGACGGAACCTAGTTCCTTGGGCGACGAAGACTGGTCGAAGGTTTTCCAGGACCAAGAACTGCAGGGCTTGATCCGCACGGCCCTCCAGAACAATTACGATGTGCGCATTGCGGCCGCCCGAGTTCTAGAAGCTCGGGCTCAACTCGGAATTACACGCGCAGACCAATTTCCTTCTCTGAGCGGCGGCGGCAACATCACCAGCCAGCGCTCAGTAGCGTCCGGTCCGCTTCCCGCGTTTCAACAAACTACGGGGCAGTTAAGCGTCTCTGCTTCCTGGAATCTCGACTTCTGGGGCAGGTATCGGCGAGCTACCGAAGCGCAAAGAGCCAGGTTGCTGGCCCAGGAATGGGCCAAGCAGGCGGTGATTTCGTCTCTAGTCGCCAATGTT
>WNFG01007970.1_pt1 | contig 17213 bp, 14 predicted proteins | sample 5400431 | NCBI WGS metagenome assembly WNFG01 (sample SAMN13153346, study PRJNA577476) | soil metagenome | isolation source: 120 cm saprolite under Douglas fir tree site 2 hole 3 replicate 2 | place: USA:California | collected 2015-04-18 | reverse complement strand
TGGCGCGAAGCCTCGTGGTGGAGCCGGGCATCCTGCTCCTCGACGAGCCGCTCTCGAACCTCGACGCCAAGCTCCGCGAGCGCATGCGGTGGGAGCTGAAGGAGCTCCAGCGCCGCACCGGAATCACCTTCGTCTACGTCACCCACGACCAGTCGGAGGCGATGGCGCTCTCCGACCGGATCGCCGTGATGCACGGGGGTGAAATCATGCAGCTCGGTGAGCCCCGAGCGGTCTACACGCGGCCGGCCAACAGGATCGTCGCGGACTTCATGGGCCTGGTCAACCTGATCCCCGGGCGGGTCATCCGCGCCGCCGGCGACGACAGCCTCGTTGCGGTCGGCGGCGAGCACGCGATCGCAGCGGCGCTATCGCAGAGCGCGGTCGGCGGGCAGGCGGTGCAGGTGGCGATCCGTCCCGAGAGCCTCCGCTTGAGCCCGCCGGCGCCGGCGTCGACCGCCGACCCACTGGGAACAGTTCCCGGCAAGGTGGCGGACGTGACCTTCCTCGGCAACATCATCGACTGCCAGGTGACGCTCGACGATGGGACACGCGTCCGCGTCCAGGTCGATTCCAGCCAGACGCTCGAGGTGGGCCAGCGGGTGGGCGTGCGCTTCGACAGCCAGCAGAGCAGCGTGTTCAGCTAGAATCCCAGCTGGGGGGAAGGCGACCATGGCGGTCCAGACGACGCGGACGGTCGAGGAGCTGGAGGCGTATTGTGCGCGGTTGAGAGCGGCGGGGCTGGACGCTCCGTGGTCCCGTCCGGGACCGCTCATCCCGCCGAAGCCCACCGCGACCCAGCCGCGCCACTGGCGCTGGCGCGACATCGAGCCACTGCTGCGGGAGAGCAGCGAGTTTCTCAGCCCGCACCGCGGCGCCGAGCGCCGGGTCCTGCGGCTCCACAATCCCGGTGTCCCGGAGCGGACCGTCGCCCACAGTCTCGTCCTCGCGATTCAGTACCTGCTGCCCGGCGAGGTCGCGCCCGCGCACCGCCACTCGCCGACCGCGATCCGGTTCATGCTCCACGGCGAAGGCGCCTTCACGACGGTCGACGGCCAGAAGTGCGCCATGAAACCGGGCGACCTCGTGCTCACGCCCGGGATGGCCTGGCACGACCACGGCAACGAGGGAGGCGCGCCCGTCTACTGGATGGACATCCTCGATTGGCAGATCGTCCGCTTCCTCGAGAACCTGACGTTCGAGCCGTATCCCGACGAGCAGCAGCCCGCGCTCCGGAGCCCGGGGCGCGATATCTACTTTCCGTGGAGCGAGGCCTACGCCACCCTGCTCAGACGGGCCGAGCAAGCGCCCGATCCCTTCGACGACACCCTGCTCGAGTACGTCGATCCGGCGAGCGGCTCCTCGCTGCGCCCGACGGTCGCCTGCTACCTTCAGCTCCTCCGCCCGCGGGCGCGGACGCGCGCCCATCGTGAGACGAGCTGCGCCGTCTATCGCGTCGTGCAGGGGAGGGGCGTCACGACCGTCGACGACCAGACCTTCGAGTGGGAGCCGGGCGACTTCTTCGTGGTCCCGCCGCGAGCGCGGCACGCCCACGCCAATGTCGGGACCGAGCCGGCCGTGCTCTTCACGGCGCAGGACGTCCCGCTCCTGAAGCTCCTGCGTCTGTATCGAATGGAGCCGGCTGACTAACCGACGCCTGGGGGGGGTGTCAGGGACACCCGAGGAGAAACCGCTTATGGCACGCGCGGGCTACCGGATCTTCGACGCCGACACCCACATCATCGAGGCCGCAGAACCCATCGAGGCCTACCTGTCGGCCGCTGACAAGGCCAGGCTGGCGGCGCTCGGATCACTGATCGGGCGCGCTCCGGGCAAGGGAGGAGTGTCCCGGTATCGCGTTGGCAAGCGCCCTGAGCTCAACCGTCTCCTCGGCTCTCGCGAGCGCGTCCCTCCGTCCGACGCGGTCACCCGCGGCCTGAAGGACGGCGGCACGCCCTGGGACGTTCGCTGGCAGGGCCCCCCGTTCCCCGACGACCGCGTCAACTTCGACTCGCACGCGCGGATCAAGGACATGGACATCGAAGGCGTCGACGTGAATATGGTCCTGCCGTCAGGCGGGTTGGCGGCTTTTTCCGGTCTGGATGATGTCTCGATCGAGATGACGATGTACCAGGCGTATCACCGCTTCCTCAAGGACTACTGCGCGCCGTACCCGGACCGGCTCACCAGCGTGCTCCACGTCTCGGTCCGCGATGTTGCGGCGTCCGTCGCCGAGATCCGCCGCTGCGGCAAGGAGACCTGGCCGGTCGGCGTCTTCCCGGTCTGTCCGCCCGGGATGACGCTCGACGATCCGGACTGGGAGCCGATCTGGGCGGCCGCTCAGGAGTACGACCTGACCGTGGTGATCCATTCCTTCACGATGTCGATCCCGTACCCACCGGGCATGTGGGACAACTGGGACAACATGTTCCTGGTTCGTTCCGCCAGCCACGTCTGGAACGCCCAGCGCAACATGGCCGCGCTGATCGGCAGCGGCGTGCTGGACCGCTACCCGGATCTGCGCCTGACGTCGCTCGAGTGCGGGCACGGCTGGCTCGCGTTCTGGGCCTCGCGCCTGGACGAGCAGGCCGAGATGAGCCAGCACGCGCTGCCCCGGCTCAAGCGCAAGCCGAGCGAGTACATCCGAGGGCCGCAGTACTTCCAGAGCATCCAGCTCCACGAGGGCGAGCTGTCGCTGCGCCAGGCCATCGAGGCCATCGGCGAAGACACGCTGATGTTCGCGACGGACTACCCGCATTCCGAGAGCTGGTTCCCCAAGTCGGTGGACGCGGTGCTCAAGTGGACGTCGATTCCCGAGGGCGCCCGGCGGAAGCTCCTGTGGGAGAACGCCGTGCGCTGCTACCGGCGCTACAGCGGGAAGAAATCTGCCGTCGTCGAGGCCGCGCCCGCCGCGTCCCGGTGATGGGTGTGGCGAGACTTAACCTCACGCTCGCGTGCGGAGACTACGACCGGACCCGCGCGATCAAGACCGGCGAGGTCCGCCCCGACGGCGTTGAGCTGAACGTCGTGACGCTCGCCCCGGAGGAGATGTTCTACCGCATGGCCCGGTTCCGCGAGTTCGATGTCTCGGAGCTCTCGCTCTCCACCTATACGGTGCTCCGCGGCCGTGGTGAGCCCCTCGTCGCGGTTCCGGTCTTTCCGTCGTTCAGCTTCCGCCACTCGTCGATCTTTGTGGGAGCCGCGGCCGGGATCGCGGCGCCCAAGGACCTCATCGGCAAGCGCGTGGGCGTGCCGAAGTACCACATGACGGCCGCGGTCTGGATCCGCGGCATGCTCGAGGACGAATACGGCGTCGCGCCGAAGGACGTCCACTGGTTCGAGGGCGGAGAGGGATCGCTGGTCAAGGAGGTGGACGTGACGCTTCCGCCCGACGTCCGACGGGAGTCGGTTCCGGCCGGCCGGAATCTCGGCGACATGGTGGCGGCGGGCGAGCTCGACGCCTTCGTGGGCGCCCGCCGGCCGGCGGCCTTCGGCGAGCGCGTGCGGAGGCTCTTTCCTGACTTCCGTCGCGTCGAGCGCGCCTACTACGAAAAGACCGGGATCTTCCCGATCATGCACACGCTGGTCTTGAAGGAGGAGCTGGCGCGGCAGCACCCGTGGCTGCCGCGCAGCCTCTACGACGCGTTCGTCGAGTCGAAGCGGCTGGCCTATCAGCGTCTGCAGTTCACCGCCGCACTGCCCGTCAGTCTCCCGTGGCTCGTGGCCGAGGCCGAGGAGACCCGGGCGCTCATGGGCGACGATCCGTTTCCCTACGGCGTCGCCCGGAACCGGAAGACCCTGGAGACGCTGGCGGGTTACACCTACCGGCAGGGGCTGGCGCCGCGCCGGCTCAAAGTCGAGGAGATGTTCTGGGAGTCGACCCTGGCGATCTGAAGGCCGATGGCGTAGAAACCATTCGTTGTCGCCTCAGCTCCCCGTTAGCCGCCTCCGTTCACGGAGAGACAGGTGCTGCTTGGTGGTGGGCACCGGCTCTGCCAGCAGTGTTTGCGTGAAGCCGACGGCGCCGAAGGCGATCTCGCCGGCCCGAGGCCAGTTCAGCCGAATGCTCCATCTGTAGTACGGACGATCGAGGTACACCTTCTGCTCCCGGACGCGCTCGCGCTCGATCATATCGATCGACACCCCGTGGAGCGCTACCTGAAACCCGCTGTCGCCCCAGTCGATCATGATCCGAGGGTCCGTCACCCCATGAAACGCGAGCGTGGCCGGCGCCACCCGAAACTGGCCACCGCCCTCGACGGGACAGATCCAATCGGTGATGAAGTCGATGTCGAGCACGAGATCGCTGGTCCAGTCATCCTCATCGGGGTCGCCCACGCGGAGATCCAGACCCCAAATGTGGCAGTCGTGCCAGGACACGTGTTCAAAGTCGGCCTCTGTGTACTTCATCTGCATGAGCGCGTCCGCCTTACGTGGCCGGTGAGCTGCGGCCCACAGAGTACAGCGGTACGTGCTCGCAAAAAACGTGTGCTGTGGACCGTCAGCTCCACCCCCGGGAGTCCCTTGAAGGTGTGCGTCCCGCGGTTCTCCCGTGTGGACGCCGATGCGCACCCGCACGGCCCCGCCCTCCGGCCAGGCCTCGGCCGCGAGAGCGCGCTGGATCGCCACCGCCGCCGCGATCGCCTGCGTGGCGCGGCCGAACACCACGAAGATCGCGTCCCCCTGGGTATCGACCTCGCGGCCCTCATGCGCGGCAAACGCGGTCCGCAACAGGGCGCGGTGGACAGCCAGTATCTCTGGGTATCGGTTCCCAAGGCACCGTGAGGGTGCCGCCGGGTAGCTCGGGCAAGGATGCGCTCCACTCTGCCAGGCTGCCACGCTACTCAATCCTGACCGGATCACCACGGCGGATTGTGCCGCCCCGCACTACGGCAGCATACACACCGACGTTGACTTGGTTATGCTGGGCTGCCGTGCGCAGGATTCCAGGATCCCGCGGCAGATCCCCCTGCGCGAGAGTGGTCATCACGCAACGCCCGCAAGGTCCGACGATGTTGAGGCGCACCGCCGTCCCGATGGCGAGCGTGTGGCCGACCCAGGTATTCTCCGCAAAGCCCTTCTCCCCTGAGGCTAGCTGCACCACGATGTTTGGTCTAAACCGCCGGACCTCGAAGCGGCCTTGCGGATACAGCTCACGTAAGCGATCGAGCGTGGCGGTGGTCAATAGATGGACCATGGCAATGTCGAAGAATGTCCCCTCCGGTAGCGTGAAATCGGTGACCGTGTCCCGGTGGTCGAGACCTTCCATGTCCGGCCAGTACTCCTCCGCATTGACCGCGCCGCGCTGGGCTGCACGAAAAGTCACCTCTCGGTTGAGAGCCTTCGAGAGGATCTGGCTGAGATCACCCTGGTCACTCGTGACAGTGGTGCCATCGGGGAGGGCGATTTTGACCAGAGGAACCTTCGCGGCCGGACGCACCGGCTCGATGAAGGTGGCGCGGAAATCGAAGAGGCGCGGCCATTTTCGCGGGTTCTTGGCGGTCGCCGCCTTTCCGTCGGAGCTGTCGACGAGGGCGTACGCACGATCCCCGAGGAGCCCACGCTCTGTTACATCAGCGGCGTTCAGTTCCTCTCCCATCATGGACTTCACAGGGTATCGCCAGAGCGAAACCACCGCACCAAGCTCGACCTGCGCTGCGTTTGACATGCTTCGCCCTCCTTGACTGCTCAGCTCGGACTTGCCTCTCAAGCTCGCGACGCCGAACGCTGCGTATCAGCCGGGGCGCGCCCTGCAGCGCCCCACCTCCTCCTTTGCAGGATCATGCCCTCGCGACACCAAGCTCGATGTATGAAAGCACCTCGCTCAGCGTGTCGATCGCAGGGATGTCCGCGGCCGGAGGAGACCAATATGACGTGCGCTTCCAGATCGCAGCGAGGCCAGCTGCCTTCGCTGCCGTCGCGTCAGCGACGGGGTGATCGCCCACATGGCAGCACTCCGCGGCGTCAACTCCGAGGCGCTCCAGGGCCTTGTGGAAGATGCGACGATCGGGCTTTCCGACGCCTTCTACCTCGGAGATCAGGACCCTCTCGAAATAGCTAAGAATCCCGACCGCGCTGATAGCGCCATGCTGTATCCGTTGCGTGCCGTTGGTGACGATGCCGAGCTGTGTCCCTCTGCGCTCCAGTTCAGAAAGGGTTGAAACCACGTCAGGGAACGGCCGGCAGAATGCATGATATCGCCCCCAGAAATGATCGAGCAGGTCTGCCGCGAGTGTCGCTGGGAGGTCAAACTCTTCTACGATCGAGGTGTATAATGCCGCTTTCTTTTTACCATGCCCGTGGTCATCCAGAACGAGCACCCGTGAGACGAATACCTCGCGGTCGATGTGGCCAAGGTGTGCAGCGAACGTCGCGTACTGGTCGCGCAGAAGTAAGCGCACCGTTGAATCCCGGTCGAGCAGCGTGCCGTCAAGATCGAAGAGAACGGCTTTGATCATGAACCACGAGGCTCCTTGCCGTATAACGCTGCGTATCAGCCGCTGCCGCAGGCCGGCGCCTGCACGTCACGTTGAAGGCGATCGGTCTCGACTCGCGAGCGTGGTCGCTAAGGCTCACGACCTTGCCGTCCTTGATAACCCAGGCGAGCTCGTGACGAGCGTGCGGTCGCCCGTGGCCGGCCTAGACATGAATCACGACCTTGAGGGCGTTGTCGATCCGCTCCGTGTACGTATGGAACGCCTCGTGAATCTGGTCGAGCCTGAAGTGGTGGGTGATGATCGGGTCGGCCAGGATCTTGCCCGCGCTCATGAGCGCCAGCGAGCGGCCGGAGTTCATCCCGCCCTCGCCGCGCGCGGCATAGATGCGCACGTTGGAGCGCACGGCCAGGTTCATGTCGACCTCGACCGGGCCCGCGTACCAGGCGACCACACCGATGCGCCCCCCGCGCTTCACGTTTTCGAGCGCCTCCTGCATCGAGGTGGGCCCGCCGGCGCACTCGAGCACGCTATCGGCGCCGCGGCCGCCCGTGATTTCGCGCACGCGCTCGGCGAGGTTTTCCTTGCGGACGTTGATCGTGAAGTCTGCGCCCAGCCGCTTGCCGATCGTGAGCCGCGAGTCGCGAGTGCCGGTGAGAATGACGCGCGCGGCGCCGAGGGCCTTGCAGAGCTGGACGGCGATGAGCCCGATGGGGCCCGGGCCCTGGACGAGCACCGTCTCGCCGGCAACGTAGCCGCCCATCAGGTCGATGGCCCAGAGGGGCGAGGCGGCCGTCGTCACCATGCAGGCTTGCTCGAAGCTCAGGTTCTCCGGCAACCGGTAGAGCGTGTTGATGTGGTTGACCGCGTACTCGGCGAACCCGCCGTCGCAGGTGAGGCCCTTCGCGCGGTGGCCCTTCGAGACGTCGCCGTAGTTCAGGCAGGAGGTGTACCAGCCCTTGATGCAGTTGTCGCAGCGGTCACAGCCCTTGTGCACCTCCACCGCCACCCGATCGCCCACCCGGAACTCGTCGACGCCGGCACCCAGGCCGACGACGGTGCCGGCATACTCGTGACCCATCACGAAGGGGCCGGCGGGCTGGCCCATGAGGGTGCGGTGCAGCACCTTCACGTCGGTGCCGCAGATCGACGCGACCTCGACCTTCAGCAGCACCTCGCCCGCTCCCGGCTCGGGCCGGGGCCAGGCCTCGACGTGCATGTCGTCGGCGCCGTGGAGGACCACGGCCTTCATGGTGGCGGACGCCGGCATAAGCTCCTCCCGCCCGCAGGTACCGCGGCGGGCGCTAGCACGTTAGCATAGGGCGATCGGCGCCGGCCTTGCGCTGCAGCAGCCGGTTCAGTAGCGTGTGGACTCCCCGAGCCAGGAAAGGACGCCGAGAATGAACCGAACGCTCACCGTCGTCTGCCTCGCCCTGCTCGTGCTCGCCGCGCCGGCGGCTGCCCAGACGACGCCGTTCACGCCCGATCCGGTCGATCTGGCGGCCGCCAAGCGCGAAGGCGCCGTCACCTGGTACACGTCGACACCGATCGGCACCGCCCAGAAGATCGCCAACCTGTTCCAGGCCGAGACGGGGATCAAGGTGGAGCTGTTTCGCTCCGGCGGCTCCGCGGTGCTTCGCCGCTTCATGCAGGAGATCGATGCGCGGCGGGTGATCGCCGACGTGATGACGATCTCGGATCCCGCCGAGGTCATCACCCTGATCAAGCGCGACCTCGTCGTCCCGTTCCGGCCCCGGCACTTCGACAAGATCCGCGACGAGGTGAAAGACGCCAGGGGCTACCACGTCGCTCAGCGCGTGAACCTGGTCGGCATCATCGCCCGCGCGGACAAGGGCTGGACGGATCTCATCGACCCCAAATACAAGGGGCTCATGGTGATGCCCGATCCGTCGTACACCGCGATCCAGCTCATGGTGATCGGGACGCTCTCGCGGAAGTACGGCTGGGAGTTCTACGAGAAGCTTCGCGCCAACGAGATCATGATCGTCCAGAGCCATCAGCAGGTGTCGGAAACCCTCACGCGCGGCGAGCGGCTGATCGCGGCGGAGGGCGCCGATCAGTACGCGTGGCTCGATCGCAAGGCCGGGCACAAGATCCAGACCATCTGGCCGACGGACGGCGCCTTCGCCATCGGCGCGCCGACGGCGGTCATCAAGGGCGCACCCCATCCCAACGCGGGCAAGGCGCTCGCCGAGTTCATGATCAGCGACACCGTGCAGAAGCTCCTGCCCGGGGAGGGGATCTACGCCGGCCGGTCCGACGTCGAGCCCCCGGCGGGGAATCCCCCGCTCGGGCAGATCAAGCTCATGTCCGTCGACTACGACCAGATCGAGAAGGACGCGAAGAACCTCAAGACCCGGTTCAACGAGATCTATCAGTAGAGGGCGGCGCGGGCCGCCCCCTCCGTCGGCGTCAGCGAACCGCGATCGGCGCGACGCTCGAGCCCGTGAAGCCCTGCAGCTTGAGCGGCTGCATCATGAACGCGAACTCGTGCACGCGCTTGGCCGCGAGGTCATCCAGTTTCAGATTTTCCAGCAGATGGATGCCGTTGACCACGAGCATGATCTGGTGGACCGGTAGCGAGATTTGAGGATCCGGGTTCGGCGAGACCTCGACCGGCGGAGTGTCCGCGCCGACCAGCATCGGATCCTGCTTGGCCAGCCATTCGGCCGCCTGCACGCCGATGCCGGGGTTCCCCTTCATGTAGCGGGCGTTGTCCTTCGCCCACAGCTTGCCCCAACCCGTGTGGATGATCACCGCGTCGCCGGGCTGCAGCTTCTGGTTCTGGCGCTGGAGCGCTTGCTCGAGGTCCGCCACGGTGATCTCGTACGTGTCGGGCAGCATGTCGACGCCCTTCAGCGCGGCGACGTCGATCAGCACCCCGCGCGTCATCAGCGTGCCCACTTTCTCGATGCCGACCTTGGTGAAGCCGGTGCGGGTGGCGATGTCGTCCATCTTGAAGCAGTTGTAGACCTTGTCTTCGATTGTCTGATGGGCGAACCCGTCGAGCTGGGTGCCCACCTGGCCGATCTCGCTGAGGAGCACCTCCTCATTGCTGCCGCGGCGGTTCGACGGCTTGTTCATGAAGGTGCGCTTCGTGTGCACGTCGAAGCGCCGCGTCGCGGAAATCGGCATCGACGCGTTGAGGACGTGGCCGTGCTCCACCACCTCGCCGGTGCGCACGAGCCGCGCGGCCCTGAGCACGGATTCGGCCTTCATGTGGTTGCCGGAGCCTCGTTCGTCGGCGGCTCCCCACTTCGAGGGACAGCGTTGACTGTCCGCGGGCGGTCGCCAGGACGGGCTCTGGGCGGCGGCGCTCGACAGCCCGAGTGCGACGATCACCGCGATGCCGATGACGGTGGGGCGCATGGAGTCCTCCCTTGCGATCAGGCGATCTTGATGATGCCCGGCTCGACCGGTTTGAACCGCTCGGCGACCTGCGGGTCGTGGCCGGCGACGATCAGCTTCGCGGAGCCCGCGAGGGTGTCGATCGTCTCGAAAGCCGTGAGCATCTCCGGCAAGCTCGTGATGATCTGGACCGGCTGTCGCGTCTCTACGTTGTGGTAGAAGTGCGAGGCGTCGGAGGTGAGGACGACGGTGCCGCGCCGGGTCTCGACGGTGACGATCTGGAGCCCGGCGGTGTGGCCGCCGACGCGGTGGACGCGGATGCCGGGCCACACCTCGTGGTCGCCGTCGACGATCCGGATCTTGTTCGCGTAGTTCAAGGTCACCAGTCGCGCCAGCGCGTCGACGTTGGCCGACCCACGAAATGCCGGGGTCCGGCCGAAGGGCCCCGTCCAGAACGCCACTTCCTCCCCCTGGATCCAGAACTCCGCATTCGGGAACAGGCTGTGTCCGGCCCAGTGGTCGTAGTGGAGGTGAGTGATGAGCGAGATCGGGATGTCACTGGCCTTGATGCCCGCGCGCTCGACCATCGCCGCGGGGCTCACGTAGTTGCGGATGCCCCGCGCGCGCGCGTCGTCGTCGAGGAACCCGGTGTCCACCAGGAGCGGGTGGGGACCGCCGAGGATCAGCCACACGAAATAGTCGAGCGTGAGCTTCTCGTGCGAGGACTCGCGGTAGAAGAATTGACATTTCGTCGTGTCCCGCTCCCCGTACTTGAGCGCAAAGACTTCGTACATGACTGATCGCCCTCCTGGCGCGCAACTGTACTATGATCCAGTCTCCCTGACATGACCAAGCGCGAGCGCGTCATGGCGGCCTTGCGGGGCGCGCCGGTGGACCGGGTGCCGGTGAGCCTCTGGCTGCACAACTTCGCCACCGAGAACTCGGCCGACACCCTCGCCGCCGAATCACTACGGCTGGCCCGCCGCTTCGACTGGGATTTCCTCAAGCCGCAGAGCCGGGCCCAGTGCTTCGCGGAGATGTGGGGACTTCGCTACGCGCCCTCGCGCGAGCGCAAGACGCCCTACACGGTGACCCGGGCTCCGCTGGCGACCGCGGAGGACCTGCGCCGGCTCGAGCCCGCGGACGCCAGGGCCGGGGCGCTCGGCGAGCAGCTGCAGGCGCTGCAGGTCATCCGGAAGGCGGTAGGAGCCGAGACGCCCATTATCTGGACGGTGTTCTCGCCGCTCATGGTCCTGCCCTTTCTCCTCGCGGGAGGCCGCGCCACGGCGCTGGAGCTGATGCGCTCGGAGCCGGCGGCGGTGGACCATGCGCTGGGCGCGATGGCGGTGACGCTCGGGGCCTATGCGCGCGCCGCGGTGGCGGAGGGCGCCGACGGCCTGTTCTACGCCACCAACATGGCGACGCGCGAGCTTTCGACTGCGGCCGAGTGTCGCCGCTTCCAGCGGCCGCACGATCTGCGCATTCTCGGGCAGGTCGAGAGCGCGCCCTTCAACGTGCTCCACGTCTGCGGGGCGGACATTCTCTTCGACGAGTTTGCCGACTATCCAGCGGCGGCACTGAGCTGGGCCACGGTGTCCGGTAACCCATCGCTGGCCGATGCAAATCGGCGCACCGGCCGGGCCGTGCTCGGTGGGCTGCCCGCCAAGCCCGTCATTGCCGGCCTGCCGCCGGCGGAGGTCGCCGCCCGCGGCCGCCGGGCTATCGCCGAGATGGGCGGGCGCTTCCTCCTGCTGGGTCCAGACTGCTCGATCGACCCCGGCACGCCGGACGCCGTAATGGACGCCGCCAGCGCGGCGACGCGCTGAGGCCCCCGGGACGTCTCAGCGGCTTCCTCTCTCCATGATCCGCCCTCCCGTCGTGCCGTCGAACAGCACGACTCTGTCCAGACGGAACCTGAACGAACGGCGATCGCCCACGGCCACCTTCTCCTCGACGTCCACCTTTGCCACGAGCGAGAACGGCCCGCCATAGTCCAGGAAGAGGAGCGTCTCGTCGCCGAGCGGCTCGATGAGACTCACGGTGGCCGGCCAGCTCTCACGCCCGTCGGCGAAGCGCACGTGCTCGGGCCGCACGCCCAGGACCGCGGGACCCGAGCCGCCCCCGCATCCCGGGAGTGTCACGCGAAGGGACTGGGTCACGAAACGAGCGCCGTCGGGCTCCGGCCGGAGCTCGCCCTCCACGAAGTTCATCGCGGGCACCCCGAAGAAGCCGGCGACGAACCGATTGACCGGATCGCCGTAGACCTCGAGCGGGCGCCCCACCTGCTGGATCCGCCCCTGGTGCATGACGACGATGCGATCGGCCATGGTCATGGCCTCCGCCTGGTCGTGGGTGACGTAGACGAACGTCGACCGGAGCGCTGCGTGCAGGCGTTTGAGCTCGGTCCGCATCTCGACGCGAAGCTTGGCGTCGAGGCTGGAGAGCGGCTCGTCCATCAGGAAGACGGACGGCTGCACGACCAGTGTGCGGGCCAGCGCAACCCGCTGCGCCTCGCCGCCCGACAGCGTGGCGGGGCGCTTGTCGAGCAGGTGTCCCACGTGGACGGTGTCGGAGACGGCGCGGACCCGCGAGGCGATCTCCTCGGGCGCGACGCGCTTGATCCGGAGCGGAAACGCGATGTTGTCGAAGACCGTCATGTGGGGGAAGAGTGCCAGGCTCTGGAAGACCATGCCCAGGTTGCGCTCGCCGGGCTCCCAGTCGGTGACGCACGCATCGCCGATCCAGATGTCCCCCGAGGTTGGCGTCTCCAGCCCGGCAATCATGTTGAGCGTCGTCGTCTTGCCGCACCCCGACGGTCCGACGAGGACGACGAACTCGCCGTCCGGGATCGCCAGGTCGATCCCGTCGACGGCGCGTGTCGCGCCGAAGACCTTCGTCAATCGCTCGAGTCGGATGCCGGCCACGTCCTATTTCCGAAGGAGCCCGAAGCTGAAGCCCCGGAGCAGGTGCTTCTGGATGAGGAAGCCCATCACGACCACGGGCAGGGTGGCGAGGGTTCCGATGGCGGCCTGGGGACCGTAGTCGCGCCCCTCGTTGGCGGACTGGAACTTGTTGAGCGTGATGGGCAGCGTGGAGACCTCCGTGTTGGTGAGCGTGATGGCGAGCAGCAGCTCGCTCCAGTTGAGGATGAAGACGAAGAGGAAGGTCACGACGAGGCCGGAGGCGGTGAGAGGAAGTACGACCGAGCGCAGCACGCGCAGGCGCGAGGCCCCCATGAGCCGGGCGGCGCGCTCGAGCTCCACGGGCACTTCCTCGACGAAGGCGAGCATCATCCAGATCACGTACGGCAGGCACGTGGCCACGTAGACGAGGATCAGTCCCGTGTAGGTGTCCAGGAGTCGTAGGGTGACGAAGTACACCACGAAGGGCACGGCGATGACGATGGGCGGCACCATCCGGATCGAGAGGATGTTGTACGGATAGTTTCGCCCGCCGGTACCGAAGCGGGCCCAGCTGTACGCCAGGGCGCTGCCGAGGACGACGGCGAGCAGGGAACCGACCCCGGAGACGATGAGACTGTCCCCGATCGGTTTCAAGATCTTGAGCGTCTGCCGGCCCAGCTCGAACGTCGAGGTGCCCGGAGTCAGGACCTTGACGTAGTTCACGAGCGTGGGCTCGTGTGGGAACCAGCGCGGCGGCCACGTCACCCACTCCCCCGCGTGCTTGAACGACGTCATCACCATCCAGTAGATCGGGAAGAGGGTGACGGCCGTCCACGCGAGCAAGAGCGCATGGCGGACGAGCGGGAAGAGTGAGCGGCGCCCGCGTCTCACGCGACGCCTTCCTCGGCCAGGCGCCGCCGCTCACGGCGGAGGACGCGGATGGCGACGAGGCTGTACATGGCCACCGCCACGAGCAGTACGAGCGACATGGCGGCGGCGTCGGAGACGCGCGCGAACTCCCAGCCCACGCGCCAGAGATAGACGGCAACCGTCTCGGTGGCGTTGCCAGGCCCGGCCTGGGTGAGCAGCATCGGGTAGTCGAAGATCTTGAGGGCTTCCATCGAGCGCAGGATTACGGCGATCGCGATGACCGGCTTCAGCAGCGGCAGCTCGACGTGCCAGAAGATCTGCCAGCGGCTGGCCCCCATGACCCGCGCCGCCCGGATCGGGTCCTCCGGCAGCCCGGCGAGGCCGGAGGTAAAGATGAGGAAGGTGAGCGCCGTCCACTGCCAGACGTCCGCCCCGATCACGGCGAGTTGGGCCGGGGTGTACTCGGACAGCCACCGCACCGTGATGGTGCGGCCGGTGAACAGGCTCAGGAGCTGGTTGAACGGTCCCTGATCGATGAGCAGCATCGAGAGGTCATAGCCGACCACGGCGGGGACGATCATCATGGGCAGGAGAAACACCGTCGTGTAGAAGCGTCGGCCGCGGAAATGCCGGCGGCAGAGCAGCGCCAGCCCGAAGCCGAGCAGGAGCTCGAGCGGCACCGCGGCCGCCGCGAAGCCGAACGTGCGGGCGAGCGCCCACAGGAAGCGCTCGTCCTCGAGGGCGCGCTGGAAGGAGTCGAGCCCGGTAAAGGCGGCGTTCCACCACGTGCCGCGCGTGATCCGCCAGGACAGGAGCGAGAGATACACGAGAAGCAGGAAGTTCGGGAGCAGGAGGAGGGCGAAGAGCCCTTGCACCGGGATGAACGGCAGCCACCTGAAGACGCGCTCCCGCTCGAGCCAGCGGCGCAGGCCGGTCATCGGGCTCAGTCGGGAACGTTCTTGGTCGGGTAGGCGGCCTTCAGCGCCTTCCAGCCTTCGATCTGCTGGCGGCGGCCGATCTGGTTGGTGATCTTCTCCCACGCGGCGGCCGTGTTCTTCAGCGCGTCCTCGGCAGTGATCTTGCCGAGTAGCGCTTCCTGGACATTCAGGTCGAGGGCGTCGTTGTACTCCACGGCGCCCTGAATCAGGATCATCGGCGCCATCACCTGCGCGTTCTTGAGGTGGATTTCTACCATCTCTTTCGTCCGCGCCTTGATGACGCGCGGATCGGTGAGATGCGACTTCCGGTACGGGTCGTAGACGGTGTTGGGGCCGGCCACGAGGCGTGCCGACACCTCCTTGCTGGTCATGTACTGCGAGAGCCAGTACGCGGCCTCCGGGTGCTTGGCGTAGTTCGAGACATAGAAGATGTTGCCGTAGCCCTGGAGCGCGCGGCGCACGAGCTTGCCGCCGACCACGTAGCCGGGCACCAGGCAGTACTTGTTCTTGCCAACAACCTTGGAGCGATCCGGATGCTCGGCGGCGATCGCGATCGACGGGTACGTCATGATCGAGAAGGCGTTACCACCCGCGTAGAAGGGGTAGGCCTGGGGAGTCGCCCACCCCAGGATGTCCTTGGGCATGAACTTCGTCAGCGCAATGTAGTCTCGGAGCGCCTCGACGCCTTCCTTGCCGGCGATGAGCGGCTTCATACCGTCGTCGAACGGCATTCCGCCCTTGGCGTAGAATTGCTGGAGCCACCAGCGCCAGCCCCAGCCACGCGCGCGGTACCCCATCGCCCCGTACAGTTCGGGCACCCCGGTGCCTTTCGGGTCACGGGTGAAGAACTCCGCAAGCTGGTACCACTGCTCATAAGTGTCGGGGCAGCCGGGCTCCCAGCCGTACTTGGCCTTGAACTTCTCCCCCTCGCCGGGTGCTTCGATCAGGTCCTTACGGATCACCATGATGAAGTTGTCCCCGTCCGCGACGAGGCCGTAGGTCTTGCCCTTGTAACGAGCCTGCTCCTGGAAGCCCGGGACGATGTCATCGAGGTCGGCCTTGCCGCGGGCCACGAGGTCGTCGATCGGGCGGGCCAGCCCGGCCTCCACGAGGTCCGGCAGCGAGATGGGGTCGCCGATCCAGAAGTCGAAGCTCCCGCTCTTGGCGACGGCCTCGGACATGGCCTTGGCCTGGACCTGGAGGATGCCGACCTCGAAGTAGTGGACCCCGATGCCGGTCTCCTTCTCGAAAATCGTCATCTCCAGCGTGCTGCCCGCGGTGAAGATGGAGGGCATCATCATGTTGAGCTTGAGCGATGTGAGGCCCTTCGCCTGCATGTAGGCCTTGGCGCCGCTGATCGCCCGCACGTCGGCCGTCCCGCCCGGGGGCGTCTGCGCCGAGGCGGCGGTGGACCCGGCGACAAGCAGAGCGACCGTACCGGCGATGGACAAGAATCCGAAAGCTCGCTTCATGAGCGTCCTCCTGATCGTGATCTCACATCGTCGGGCTGGAGAACTCGCCGCCGAGCGCGACGAGCGCCCACGGCGCGCCCTGCGCGTCCCAGCTGAACCCGATGTGGCCGCCGAGCGCGTGCTGGTCTCGGAAGAGCCGCTGGATGGGATACCGATCGTAGATGCCGTTGGCACCGGCGAGCGCGTGGAGCGTATCGACCGCCTCGGTGCAGAGCTCCATCGCGTAGGCGACGTTGCGCTTGAAGCGGAGCTTTTCCTCGATGGTCGGAGCGCGGGGCTCCCTAGCAATCCGCTCGGCCTCCAGACAGTCCGCTCGGATGACGAGACGGGCCGCGTCGACCATCGCGCCCGCGCGGGCGACGCGCAGCTGCACGGCCTGGAAATCGCGCATGCGCATGGCGGTGTAGTTCGTGCTGCGCTCGCGGATCGCCTCGACCGTCAGCTCGAGCGCCGCCTGGGCGTTGCCGACGCCAGCCGCCGCCAGGCAGTGGGAACCCAGGGCCGAGAGCGGAACCTGGTAGAGAGGATTCGGGTTGACGCTCGCCCCCGGAAACTGGCCGCCGCCGCGCGCCAGGTACATCGAGAGGGCGCGGTGCTCCGGGACGAACAGGTCCTTCGCGCGGACCGACTTGGATCCCGTGCTCCGCATGCCGAGCACCTTCCAGTCGTCCACGATCTCGTAGTCGCTCCTCGGCACCAGGCACATCCGGTGATCGACGACGTGCTCGCCGTCGAGGACCATCACCGCCAGCATATTCCAGTCGGCGGCGTCGACCCCGCTCGAGAAGTTCCAGAAGCCACTGATGACGAAGCCGCCGTCGACCCGGCGCCCGCTGCCCTGCGGGTAGGCGATGCCCGAGGCGATCAGGGCATCGGGGTTCTTACCCCACACCTCTTCCTGGGCGCGCTCGTCGTAGAGCGAGAGCATCCAGTGGTGGACGCCGAGGTTCGCGACGTTCCAGGCCGTCGAGGCGCAGCCGCGGCCGATCTCGGCGGGGATGTCGAACAGGGACACGAACTCGAGCTCCATGCCGCCCCAGCGTCGCGGCTGGTGGAATCGCAGGAGGCCCGTGCGATGGAGGTCCTCGATCGTCTCCTTGGGCATCTCGCGTCCGGCCTCGGCGCGCTCGGCGCGCTCGCGCAGGACCGGCACGAGCGCCCGCGCCCGGCGCATCGCCTCGTCATAGTCGACGTCGGCGAAGCTTGCGGACGCCCGGCCGGATCCCGTCA
>WNFG01008361.1_pt1 | contig 17214 bp, 3 predicted proteins | sample 5400431 | NCBI WGS metagenome assembly WNFG01 (sample SAMN13153346, study PRJNA577476) | soil metagenome | isolation source: 120 cm saprolite under Douglas fir tree site 2 hole 3 replicate 2 | place: USA:California | collected 2015-04-18 | reverse complement strand
CGGGGTCCTGCTGATCGACCCGGCACTGGCGCTGGACGCCCTGCAGCAGGCCCTCGATCACGACGAGACGCTGCTGACTGTCACAGACATGGCCTGGGCTCGGTTCGCGGTCACCTTCACCGCCGCGCGGCCCCGCCCGCTGATCACTGGCATTCCAGAAGCCGCCGCCGCCCTCGCTCCCGATGACGCCACCCCGGCAAGCGCGGCCGCGACGGCGCTGGCAGCCCGGCTGACCGGCCTGCCGGCTGCCGGGCAGGACCAGTTGCTCACCGACCTGGTCCGGGCCAAGGTTGCCGCCATCCTGGGCCACCCCGCCCCGGACGAGATCCCGGCCCGCGGACCGTTCAGCGACCTCGGCGGGTTCGACTCCCTGACCGCGGTCGAGCTGCGCAACTCCCTGGACGCCGAGACCGGGCTGGCGCTGCCCACCACCCTCATCTTCGACTACCCCACTCCCGCCGATCTCGCCCGCCACCTGCGCGCCCAGATCACCGGTCACGAGCAGAGCGAGGCCGCGGCCGTAATCCGCGAACTAGAGAAACTAAGCGATGTCCTGCCGCTGATAACGGCCGAGAATGCCCGCACAGAGATAATTAGCCGCTTGCGGGGACTTCTCCTCAAATTCGGCGATGCAAGCAGCATGACAAAATCCGCTACTTTCGCGGGCGATCTCGAATCGGCGGCCGATGAGGCGATATTCGACTTCATCGATCGTGATCTTGGCGTGAATTAACCGACGGTATGCCCTTCCGGTTAGCAGAGAATGGGAGTTCACGGGATGGCTGAAGAAAAGCTTCGCAGCTACCTGAAGCGAGTGACTGCCGAACTGCAAGAGACCCGTCAGCGGCTTCACGAGGTCGAAGGCTGGGCACGGGACCCTGTGGCGATTGTGGGGATGGCGTGCCGGTACCCCGGCGGGGTCGAATCGCCGGAGGGGCTGTGGGAGCTGGTCACGGCTGGCATTGATGCGATCTCGGCGTTCCCGGCTGACCGGGGCTGGGAGGGGATGCTGGACGGTGCCGCCTTCGCCCGGCAGGGCGGGTTCGTGGCCACGGCGCCGGAGTTCGACGCCGGGTTCTTCGGGATCAGCCCGCGGGAGGCCGCGGCAATGGATCCACAGCAGCGGCTGCTGCTGGAGGTGTCGTGGGAGGCGATCGAGCGGGCCGGGATCAACCCACAGTCCCTGCGCGGCACCCCCACCGGCGTGTACATAGGCGGCACGACGGTGGAGTACGGCATGGTTCTGATGGGGTCGGCACAGCGAACCGAGACTTCAGCGGTGACCGGGGCTGCGGGAAGTGTGCTGTCCGGGCGGGTGGCGTATGTGCTTGGTCTTGAGGGTCCGGCGGTGTCGGTGGATACGGCGTGCTCGTCGTCGCTGGTGGCGCTGCACCTGGCATGCCAGGCGCTGCGGGGCGGTGAGTGCGACCTGGCCCTGGCCGGCGGCGCGACGGTGCTGTCCAGCCCAGGAGTATTCGCGTCTTTCTACCAGGCGGGCGGGCTGGCATCGGATGGGCGGTGCAAGGCGTTCGGGGCGGGTGCGGACGGGGTGGGGTGGGCCGAGGGCGCGGGGGTTGTGGTGGTGGAGCGGTTGTCGGATGCGCGACGCAACAGGCACCGGGTGCTGGGGGTGGTGCGGGGCAGCGCGGTGAACCAGGACGGCGCCTCGAACGGGCTCACGGCGCCGAACGGGCCGTCGCAGCAGCGGGTGATCCGGGCCGCGCTGGCGGCTGCCGAGCTCGGGCCGGGGGAGGTGGACGTGGTGGAGGCGCACGGGACCGGTACGACGCTGGGGGATCCGATTGAGGCGCAGGCACTTATCGCGACCTACGGGGCGGCGCACGACGCGGGGGCGCCGTTGTGGCTGGGGTCGGTGAAGTCGAATACCGGGCATACCCAGGCGGCGGCCGGGGTGGCCGGTGTGATCAAGATGGTGCAGTCGATACGGTACGGGCAACTGCCGGCCACGTTGCATGCGGCGGAGCCGACGCCGCAGGTGGACTGGTCGGCGGGCACAGTGCGGCTGCTGGATGAGCTGCGGCCGTGGCCGCAGGTCGGCCGGGTGCGGCGGGCCGGGGTGTCGTCGTTCGGGGTCAGTGGCACCAACGCGCACGTCATCCTGGAGCAGGCCCCCGAGCCCATGGACCTGCCCGCAGGCCGGGGATCTGGCCCGTCCGCCGGGGCGGAGCCTTGCGAGGATGCCGGAGGATCTGCTGGCGGCGGCCCGGTGCCGACCGTGCCGTTCGTGATCTCGGCGCGTACCGGCCCGGCGCTGGCGGAGCAGGCCCGGCAAGTGGCGGCGCATGTGCGGGGTCGGCCAAGGGCGGACCTGGCCGCGGTGGCGGCGGGGCTTGCACGCGGGCGGGCGGTGTTCGAGCACCGGGCGGTGGTGTTGGGCGGGGATGCGGGGGAGGTGGCGGCAGGGCTGGAGGCGGTGGCGGCGGGGGTGGCCCGGCAGGGAACGGTGACCGGCACCGCGACAGGCGAGGCGAGGGTGGCGCTGGTGTTCCCGGGGCAGGGGGCGCAGCGGGCCGGGATGGGCGCGCAGCTGGCGGCCGGGTACCCGGTGTTCGCGCAGGCGCTGGCGGAGGCGTGCGGGTATCTGGATGCGGCGCTGGGGCCGGTGCGGGGGGTGACGGTCGCCCAGGCGGTGCTGGGCCAGTGCCCGCCGGAAGTGGCGGACGAGACCGCGCTGGCCCAGGCCGGGCTGTTCGCGGTGGGGGTGGCGCTGGCCCGGCTGCTTGGCTCGTGGGGGATTGTCCCGGACGTGGTGGCCGGGCACTCGGTCGGGGAGCTGACCGCGGCCTGCGTGGCCGGGGTGTGGTCCCTGCCGGAGGCGTGCGTGGCGGTCGCGGCCCGCGGCCGGGCCATGCAGGACCTGCCCGTCGGCGGGGCGATGGCCGCCGTCGAGGCCGCCGAGGATGAGGTGGTGCCGCTGCCGGAGGGGGTGTGGGTGGCTGCGGTCAACGGCCCCAGGTCGGTCGTGCTGGCCGGTCGTGCCGAGGCGGTCGCCGCTGCCGCTGAGGCCTGGCGCGACCGCGGCCGCCGGGTCCGGCGGCTGCGAGTCACCCGGGCGTTCCACTGCCCGCTGGTAGACCAGGCCCTGCCCGCCCTGGAGCAGGCGGTTGAGGGGCTGACGTTCGCTTCTCCGGCCATCCCGCTGATCAGCGGTGTCAGTGGGAAGCTGGCTGACCCGGGGCAGGTGACCACCCCGGGATACTGGACCCGGCAGGCTCGCGAGCGGGTCCGGTTCGCCGCCGTGGCCGGCACGCTCGAGCAGCTGGGCGTCACGATCGCGCTGGAAACCGGGCCGGGGGCGGTCCTCAGCCCGCTGATCGCCGGCACTGCCTCCGGCGTCACTGCCGTGCCGGTGCTGGGCCGCGGTGACCCGGACCCGGGCAGTGCCCTGGCCGCCGTCGCGGTCGCGTTCACCCGGGGTGTGGCGGTGGCGTGGCCGCAGGTGACCGGCCAAACCCCGGCTGCGGCCGTGACAGCGGCGGAGCTGCCGACCTACCCGTTCGCCCGGGACCGGTACTGGCTGACCGCCGGGCGGGGGGACGCGGCGAGCCTGGGCCTGACCGCGGTGCGGCACCCGTTGCTTGGCGCGGCGGTGGCGCTGCCGGACCCGGGCGGGTTCGTGCTGACCGGGCAGCTATCTTTGGCCGCCCAGCCGTGGCTGGCCGAGCACGAGGTGCTCGGCGCTGTGCTGCTGCCTGGCACCGCGTTCGCGGAACTGGCGTTCGCCGCGGCCGCCCGCGCCGGGGCCGACGCGGTGGAGGAACTGACCCTGCACGCCCCCCTGGTCGTGCCCGCCGTCGGCCGGGTCCAGCTGCAGGTCAGCGTTGCCGCCCCCGATGACGCCGGCCGCCAGGCCTTCTCCATCCACTCCCGCGTCGGCGACGCGCAGGCCTGGCAGCGGCACGCCAGCGGGGTGCTCACGATGAGCGAGGGCTCAGCGGCGTTTGACCTCGGGACGTGGCCGCCCTCAGATTCGGTGCCTGTACCTATCGACGGTTTCTATGCACGTCTCGCCGAGGGCGGACTTGCGTATAGCGGGGTTTTCCGAGGACTGCGAGCAGTGTGGTGGCGGGATGAGGAACTGTTCGCCGAGATTCAGCTGCCGGAGAGCCCTGAGCTCCCGGACGGGGAAGGATTCGGCATACACCCGGCATTGCTCGATGCGGCGCTGCACCCGCTGGCACTCATGCTCGCCGCGCAGAGCCAAGATGGTCAGCCGCAAGCAGGACTTCCGTTCGCATTCGCGGACCTCCGGCTGCTCGCAACCGGCGCGTCGGCCCTGCGAGTCCGGATGACATCGCTCGGCTCTGATCGCGTGTCAGTCATGGCTGCCGATGTCCGCGGCCAGCCGGTCGCAGGGATCGGTTCACTTACAGTACGACCAGTCGATGCTGGCCAGCTCTCCGGTGCGCAGCGCAACTACGATTCGTTGTTCCGGGTGGACTGGGCGCCAACCCAGGTGGGCGGGCCACCTACGGTGAGCGTTGGGGAGTGGGCTGGGATAGGACCCGACACGCTTGCGATGCGCGGGCGCCTTCTCGCGCTGGGAATACCCTGCGCCTGGTACATCGACTGGCCGTCCCTGCTCGACGCGCTGGACACGGGAACTCCCGCCCCAGCAGTCGTTATGATCCCCGCGGCAGGCAACGGTTCCGGCGACGTCGTCGGGTCCGTTCACATGGCGGTACATCGTGCGCTTGCCATCGCACAGCTTTTCGCCGCCGATGACCGGCTGGCCGAATCCCGGCTGGCGGTTGTAACGCGCGGTGCGGTAGCGGTACGGAATTCCGAGCCGGTCAGCGACCTACCGGGGGCCTCGGTGTGGGGCCTGCTGCGGTCGGCGCAGTCGGAGAACCCTGGCCGGATCGTCCTCGTGGACCTGGATGACCTTGAGGACTCATATCGGGTCCTGCCCTCTGCTCTAATGACCGACGAGCCGCAGCTGGCGTTGCGCCAGGGCGCTGTGCAAGCGCCGCGCCTATCGAGGGTTGCGATATCTGAGAAAGACGGGCTGATTGAGCTCGACCAGGCCGGGACTGTGCTGATCACCGGGGGCACCGGCTCACTGGGCAGTCTGGTGGCGCGGCACCTGGTGACCGCGCACGGGGTCCGGCATCTGGTCCTGGCGAGCAGGCAAGGTGGCGATGCTCCAAGCGCGGCCGGCATGAAAGCCGAGCTGACAAAGCTGGGTACCAGCGTAACCATAACCGCCTGCGATGTCGCCGACCGTGATGCCCTGGCCAGGCTGTTGCGGGACATACCGGCAGCTCACCCGCTCACAGCCGTGATACACGTTGCCGGAGTGCTGGATGATGGCCTTTTGTCCTCGCTGACGCCCGAACGGGTTGATGCGGTGCTCCGCCCTAAGACCGACGCTGCCTGGCATCTGCACGAACTGACCGAGGACCTCGGCCTTTCGCAGTTCGTGCTGTTCTCGTCAGCGTCCGGTTTGCTGGGTGCGCCCGGCCAGGCAAGCTACGCGGCGGCCAATGCTTTCCTGGACGGGCTGTCCCAGTACCGTCGTGCCAAAGGCCTGACCGCAGTCTCGCTCGCTTGGGGATGGTGGGAACAGGCCGGGGGCATGACAGGAGACTTTACTGATAGTGATCGCGCCCGGATGGCGCGCGGCGGTATCGCCGTCATTTCCCCAGAGCAAGGTCTATCCCTTTTCGACATCGCACGGGGAGTGGCCGGCGAATCTGTTCTCGCACCTATCAGGGTGGCCACTGCCGTGGCAACGGCGGATGGGAACCGCTCACTGCCACCGCTACTGCGCAGCAGAGACCGACGTCGGCTCCGTAAAGCGGCGCGATCTCACACCGCGACCGGACTGCGTGAGCGCCTGTCGGGTGTCTCCGATGCCGACCGCGCCGCGGTACTGGTGGAACTGGTACGTGCGGAGACTGCCGGCGTGCTCGGCCACGCCGGGCCGGAGGTGATCAGCGAAGAACAGGCATTCGGTGCGCTCGGGTTCGATTCGCTTACGGCAGTGGAACTCCGCAACCGCCTTAACGAGATCACCGGGCTTCGCCTGCCCGCCACAGCGATCTTCGACAATCCCTCGCCGGCGGCCCTCGCCAGGAAACTCAATGAGGAACTCCAAGTCGTCGGCGAGAGCGGTGCCGCGGAGAGTGCCGTAGACCTTCAGCACGAAATGACAGAGGCCGGAATGCTGGGAGACACCGAGAACGTATACCGGTATGCGTGCGAAGCAGGGGAGTTCGAGGCTGCTTACCAACTCCTAGTTGTGGCATCGCGCCTCCGGCCGACTTTCCGCTCACTAGCCGGAATAGAGCGAAGGCAGGAACCAGTCAAGCTCAGTAGCGGTCCGGATGAGCCTATGGTCCTGGGCTTCCCCTCAATGGCAATCTGGTCAAGCGCCCAGGAGTATGCGCGCCTAGCCCCGGCCTTCAGCGGCAGGAGAGACCTGTGGGTCTTTAACTTTCCGGGCTTCGTATCCGGGGAACCAATTCCCGCGAGTATCGAGGCGATTGTGGACCTCCAGGTCGACGCAGCCATGCGCCGCACGGCCGGTTCCTCGTTCGTGCTGGTCGGCCGGTCGTCAGGCGGGCTGGTGGCGCATGCGGTCGCGGCTCGCCTAGCAGAACTCGGAGATACTCGTTGCCGTGCGGTCATACTACTTGACACGTATCACAGCAAAAGCGAACAGGCTCCGTACATCCTGCCTGTGCTGCAACGTAAGTCACTAGAGCTCGAGAAGACATTCGGGCGGATGACGGGCGTACGCCTCACGGCAATGGCTGGTTACTTTCAGCTCTTTACTGATTGGATGCCGAAACTGATCGCGACGCCAACACTTCTGGTGAGAGCGTCGGAATGGATTCCTACAAAGCCTGGTGAGCGGCTCGAGGATCACCAGTGGCGAAGTTCATGGCCGGTACGGCATGAGACTGTCAATGTGCCAGGTGATCATTACACCATGATTGAGGAACATGGTGACACAATGGTAGGAATCATTGAGGACTGGTTGTCAGGCGATTCCTTTAGACCGCCTGGCACACCAAGGAGGACGCCGGATACGACCGGACGGGGCTGTCCGCCAGCCGCAGGCGAGCTGAGTTTTGACGACGCACGGGCGAAGCTGGGAGGCAGGGCATGAACGGCGACCTGAGGCGGGTGCTGGAACTCGTACAGTCCGGGGAGATCTCCCCCGCGGAGGGCAAGCTGCGGCTGGCCGCTCTGCGCGAGGACCACCCCGCATCGGCGGACGGCCCGGCGACGCCTGCGGCCACCGGCCGCGTCGCCGTCGTGGGCATGTCGTGCCGCTTCAGCGGCGGGGCGTCGCCAGACGAGTTCTGGGAATCGCTCGTGGCTGGCCAGTGTTCGGTGCACGAAGTACCCGCCGACCGCTGGGACATCAACCGCTACTACGATCCCGACCCGCACATACCCGGCCGGACCAATTCTCGGTGGGGCGGCTTCCTCGACGGCGTGGACGCCTTCGACCCGCTGTTCTTCAACCTTTCCGGGCTTGACGCGCAGAGCATGGATCCCCAGCAGCGGCTGTTCCTTGAGGGCTGCTGGACCGCGTTGGAGGACGCGGGCTACGCCAGCGAGGCCGTGTCGGCCACCAGTTGCGGGGTGTTCGCCGGCGCCCCGGGCAGCGACTACGCCAACGAGTCGGAGCGGAGCGGCGTGGACGCCGATGCCCGCGTGATGATGGGCAATGACACGTCCATCCTGGCCGCTCGCATCTCGTACCTGCTCAACCTGCGCGGGCCCAGCATCGCGCTAAACACCGCCTGCTCATCCTCGCTCGTCGCCATCCACCTCGCCTGCCAGGCCATCGAGTCCGGCCAGTGCGAGATGGCACTGGCCGGCGGCGTATGCCTTTTCATCGGACCGGGCTTCTACCTCTCGGCGAGCAACGCGGGCATGCTGTCGCCGACCGGGCGATGCCGCGTCTTCGACAACCGCGCTGATGGCTTCGTCCCGGGTGAAGGCGTCGGCGTCGTGGTTCTCAAGGATCTCGGCGCGGCACTGCGCGACGGGGACCGGATCCGCGGGGTAGTGCTCGGCGTGGCAACCAACCAGGACGGCAAGACCAACGGCCTGACCGCGCCCAGCTCCCGTTCGCAGACCGACCTGCAGCTGACGGTGTACCGGCAGGCCGGCATCGACCCCCAGTCCATCTCGCTGGTCGAGGCTCACGGCACAGGTACCGTCCTCGGCGACCCCATCGAGGTCGAGGCGCTAACCCGGTCATTCCGCACCTACACCGACCGGACCGGATTCTGCGCCATCGGATCCGTGAAGAGCAACATAGGCCACACCGGCCAGGCGGCCGGCGTCGCCGGGCTCATCAAGTGCCTGCTCGCCATGGAACACGAGACACTTCCGCCGACACTGCACTTCGAGCAGGAAAACGAGCAGATCGGCTTCGCGGCCACACCGTTCTACCCGGTGACAACCGCGACTCCGTGGCCGAGGGGCGATGGCGCGCCGCGCCGGGCCGCGGTCAGCTCGTATGGCTACAGCGGGACCAACGCCCACCTTGTGGTCGAGGAACCTCCGGTGCGCGCGTGGCCGGCCCGGGAAGACGAACCCCAGCTGGTCCTGGTGTCGGCGCGGACAGGCGAAGCCCTGGACCAGCGCCTCGCCGACCTTGAGACCTGGTTGGACCATGACGCCGGGCGCCATCCCTTGGACGCGGTGGCGTACACGCTGCACCGAGTTGCACGCTGCGATCGGCGCCCGCCGCAACGGTGATCACCCGCCGAGCGAAGGCTGTGCGGCCGGTAAGCGGCAGCAGCTGGCCGAGGAACTACGCGGCGAACTGACGGCCGCTGCCCGGGGACTGCAACGCCTTGCGGCGTTGCAGCGGGCCGCCTCGGCGTACGAACGCGGCGTGCCGGTGCCGGTCGACGCGCTGTATCCAGCAGGGGGACGGCGCATTAGCCTGCCAACCTACCCGTTCGCCCGCGAGCGCTATTGGCACGCAACCGATGACGAGCAGACGCCCATCACGGCTCCCGCCGCCGGGCTTTCGCTCGAGCCGATGCCTGACGGCGGCGGGTCCCGCTTCCTGTTCCGCCCGGCAGCAACCAACTTCGTAGTGGCCGACCACGTGGTCGGCGGTGAACCCGTGCTAGCCGCCACCGCTTCCCTGGAGCTGGCCCGGCTCGCCGGCAGCCTCGCCGGTATCGCGGGACACGCGATCCAGGATGTCAGCTGGCACCGCCGCCTGCCCGGAGTCAGCGCGCAGGGCCTGGAGGTGCGCCTCACGCCCGGGTCCGCTGGCGCCCGGTTCGAGATCGCCCGCACCGGCGCGTCCGGGCCTGGCGTGACAGGGCAGATCAACGGCGCCGCCGTAGCTGGTGCCGCCCCCGCGGTCGACCTGCCGGCGGTACGCCGGCGCTGCACGACGACGCTGAGCGGCGACGACTGCTACCAGCGCTTCCGGGACCTCGGCCTGACCCACGGCCCAGGCTTCCAGGTAGTCCGCCAGCTGTGGACCGATGGTCAGCAAGTACTGGCCGAGCTGGCCCTGCCGGCCGACTTGATCAGCGGGCTGTCCGGCTTCGTGCTGCACCCGGGCCTGTTGGACGGCGCGCTGCAGGCGATGGTCGCGTTGGCTCCTGACGGCGGAACGGGCGCGCTGCGGGTGCCGTACGCGCTCGAACGCCTGACCATACACGCGCCGCTGCGCCCCGTATGCCACGCACACCTGGTACCGCGCGGCGAGGACACCCTGGACATCGCGGTGACCGACGAGTCCGGTGCGGTACTGGTATCACTGCATGGCCTCACTGTTGCCGAACTGGATGCGCCCGCTGCACGGGCCGATGCCGGTGTCGTGCCCTTCGAGGCGGTGTGGCGGGAGGTCATCGCCACCGGCGTCGAACCCGCCTCCGGCGGTGCCATTCTCGTCTGCGACCTGGGCGCCGAACACGCGGACCGGCTGCGCGCGGAGCACCCCGGGCTCCCGGTCAGTTATGCCAGGCCTGACACCGAGTTCCGTGTGACGGGGGAGCGCAGCTTCGAAGTCCGGTCGGACTCGGCGGAGGACTTCGGTCGGCTCCTGGCCGTTCTCGAACCCGCAGACCGGCCCGATCGGGTACTCGTGCTCTGGCCTCTACGGGACCGGCAGGAGGCCAGCAGCCCAATCGATCTGAGGCTGAGTTTCCACACGGTGCTCGCGTTGTGTCAGGCGTTCAGCGGTCGCCCGGAAGGGCCTGTCGCGATCCGTGTCGCTTATCCCCTGGACGAGGACACAGCGCCACCACACCTAGCCGCGCTGGGTGCGCTGGCCCGGACGGTCCGGCTGGAAGACCCGGAGTTGCGGGTGCAGTGCGTGGGCGTGCCGAGCGGGGCGGACGGGACGGTTAGCCTGGACCTGGCCTGGGAGCTGTTGCTGCGCCCCGTCGGCACAGCGGACGAACCCGAGCTCCGGCTCCGCCCGGATGGCGGCGTGCTACGTCGCGAACTGCGCGAGCTGCCACCGCTTGACCGCGGCGAATCGTTGCCCGTCGGCCCCGGGGCAACCTGCCTGATCAGCGGCGGAGCAGGCTTCATCGGCCGGCACGTAGCGCGGCATCTGGCGGCAGCGGGCGCGAACGTCGTCCTGGTGGGACGATCGGCGGTCACGGCGGAGGAACTGGCCGAACTTCACGGTGCCGGTGCGGACGGCGGGCGCGTCGTCTACCGGCGGGCCGACGTGGCCGACCCGGCCGCCATGGCGGCACTCCTAGACGAGGCGCGGCGTGAGTTCGGGTCATTGACCGGGGTCATCCATGCGGCGGGCGTGGTGCGCGACAGCCTGTTCGTCCACAAGAGCCATGACACCATACGGGAGGTGCTGCGCGCCAAAGTAGATGGCGCGTTGGTATTGGACGAGCTGACGAGCGCCGATCCGCTCGAGTTCATGGTGTTCTTCTCGTCCCTGGTTTCCGCCGTAGGCAACGTCGGGCAAGCCGACTACGCCTATGCCAACGGGTTCCTTGACGAGTTCGCGGTGGTGCGCGAGCGGCTGCGTGCGAACGGCGCGCGCCACGGGCGTACCGTTTCGGTGGGCTGGCCAGCGTGGGCGGGCGGCGGCATGAGCGATCGCGCGGCGCGGGCGGGCGCCGCGGCGGCGGAGTCCGCGTTGGACGCGGAGGAAGGGCTTGCCGCGCTGCGTGGCGCGCTGCGCGCCGGAAAGCCGTACCTCGCGGTCGTTAAGGACGACCCGGGCGTCATCCGCGCCATGCTGGACGACGGGCCAGCCGCGCAAGAGACGGCGACCACGAGCAGCAGCCCGGCAACCGCCGATCTGCGTGCGGCCGCTGAGTCGTTGCTCGCCGATCTGCTCGCGGATGAATTGCGGGTACCGGCGAGGCGAATCGACCCGGAAGCGGCGTTCGAGCAGTTCGGCATCGACTCCATCATGGTGTTGCGCCTGTCCGAGCGCCTGGAAGGCGAGTTCGGCCCGCTGCCCAAGACCCTGTTCTTCCGCTACGGCACGCTGCGCGAACTCGCGGGATACTTCGCCGAACGTCACCGCGGCACGGTAGAAAGCCGGTTGGGTGCTCCTCCCCGCGCGGCTCAGGAACCGACGTGTGTCGCCGAGCCCGCGGTCGCGATCGCGGTTGAGCTAAGCCCGCAACTGCCCGCGGACGACATTGCGATCATCGGGGTCAGCGGCCGCTACCCGATGGCCGACGACCTAGACGACTTCTGGAGCAACCTGCTGGCTGGCCGCGACTGCGTCACGGAGATTCCGCCGGACCGCTGGTCGCTGGACGGGTTCTACGACCCCGCCGGGGGACCGGGCCGCAGCTACGCCAAGTGGGGCGGTTTCCTCGCCGACATCGACAAGTTCGATCCGCTCTTCTTCAACATCTCGCCCAACGAAGCGGCCATGATGGACCCGCAGGAGCGGATCTTCCTGGAGACCGTGTGGCACGTCCTCGAATCGGCCGGGTACACCAGAGCGCAGCTGCGGGAGCGCACGACCGGTGTTTTCGTCGGCGTCATGTACGGCGAGTACGCGCTGCTCGGCCGGGCGGCCGACGGCCGGATGGCGGTGTCCTCGCACGCGTCGATCGCCAACCGTGTGTCGTACTTCTTCGACTTCCACGGCCCGAGCATCGCGCTTGACACCATGTGCTCGTCCTCGCTGACCGCGATCCACCTGGCGTGTGAAAGCCTGCGCCGCGGCGAGTGCGACACGGCGGTCGCCGGCGGCGTGAACCTGAGCCTGCATCCCAACAAGTACCTGCAACTGAGCCTGGGCCGGTTCGCGTCGACCGACGGCAGGTGCCGCAGCTTCGGCGCGGACGGCGACGGGTACGTGCCGGGCGAGGGTGTGGGGGCGCTGCTGCTCAAGCCCCTGCCCGCTGCCCTGGCCGACGGGGACACCGTTCACGCGGTCATCCGCGGAACCGCTGTGAACCACGGCGGCAAGACCAACGGGTACACGGTGCCCAACCCGCGGGCGCAGACCACCGCCGTCGTGACGGCACTGCGTGCGGCCCGGGTGAAGCCGGCCGAGGTCGGCTATGTGGAGGCGCATGGCACCGGTACGCCGCTCGGCGATCCGATCGAACTCGCCGCGCTCACTGAGGCGTTCCACGAAGCCGGCGCCGCGACCGACGACTCCATCACCATTCCCGTCGGCTCGGTCAAGTCCGCCATCGGCCACCTGGAATCGGCGGCCGGCGTCGCAGCCGTCACCAAGGTGATCCTGCAGATGCGTCACGGCATGCTCGCCCCGTCGTTGCACGCGGACCGGCTCAATCCGAACGTCGACTTCACCGATTCCCCCTTCCGCGTGCAGCGCGAGGCCGCGGCCTGGGCGCCCCGGGGGGACGAGCCCGCTCCCCGGGTGGCGGGCGTGAGCTCCTTCGGGGCCGGCGGGGCCAACGCTCACGTGGTTCTAGCCGACCATCCCCATCCGCAGCACGGCAACCAGCCGGACGAACCCCAGGTAATCGTGCTGTCCGCCAAATCCGCGGATCGCCTGGCCGCGCTCGCGCAGAGTCTGGCCGGCTACCTAGAACGAGCCAGCGCGCAACCGGCTCCGCCGCTCGCCGAGGCGGTGACAGCGGACCTGCTTGTCCGGGTACGTGAGCTCCTCGGGTTGCACGAGGACGACCTGAGCCCAGCCGACCCGCTCAGCGAGTGCGGGCTGGACCACGCCGCCCGGGTGCGCCTGGGTACGGTCATCGCGCAGGCATACCGCATGCCCTCCGACGATCTGCCCGCCGCCGTCGACACGGTCGCGGCGCTGGCGGGATACCTCATCCACAACCACCGGGAGCGGCTGCGCACCGCATTCACCGGGACCGCCGACGACCAACCGGCGAGCGACGACGTGCCCGCCCTCGCGGATGTGGCCTACACACTCCAGATGGGCCGTGAGGCCATGCCGGAACGGCTGGCATTCGTCGCGTCCAGCCTGGCGGAGGGGGCTTCCCAGCTCCGGGCGTTCGCCGCAGGCACCCCCACCGTGGGCGTCTTCTCCGGTCGGCTCGACGAGGACACCCTGCCGGAGCCGGACCGCTCGCAGCTCGACCCGGCCAGCGTGGCGTTGAACTGGGTACGCGGGGCGGCGATCGACTGGCCGATGCTGCACCGAGGGCAGGCCCGACGGCGCGTGCCGCTGATCGGTTACCCGTTCGCGCGCGAACGGTACTGGATAAACGAGATTCCGCCGACGGCCGCGTCCGCTGTGCGGGAGGAGAGGGAGGAACACGTGAAGTCAGCGTTGGACGCGCCGGTGCCGCAGCCCGTTGAGGAGAACGCGCCGCAGCCGGCGCCCGCAGGCTGACGATGACGGCGAACGTGGGCGGGATGGATCTGGCCCGCATCGACGAGAGGACCGGGCTGGGGGAGTACGGCCTGGAGTCGGTGGCGCTTAAGATGCTCGCCGACCGGATCGGGGAACGGTTCGGCGTGGCGTTCTCGCCGACCTTGTTCTATGAGCGGCGCGGCCTTGGCGGCGTGGCCGACTGGCTGGTCGAGGAGTACGGGCCGCGCGTTGCCGCGGCGGTGGCGGCTCCCGCGGCCACTGGCCCGGCTGCCGCCACTGGCCCGGCTGCCGCGGCCGGCGCGGCCTCCGATGCCGCATCGATGGTCGTCACGGAGCCTGCCATGGGGGCCGTGCCGGAAGGCAAGGCGGATGCCGGGCCGATCGCGGTCATCGGGATGAGCGGGAGGTTCCCGGGGTCGCCTGATCTTGACTGCTACTGGGACAACCTGGTGGCGTGCCGTGACCTGGTCACCGAGGTGCCCCCCGACCGCTGGGACTGGCGTGCCCTGTGCCAGGACGTACCAGAAGACCAGCAGGGCCGGTACCGGTGGGGCGGGTTCATTGATGACGTGGACAAGTTCGACCCGCTGTTTTTCGGCATCTCCCCGGCCGAGGCGGAGATGATGGACCCGCAGCAGCGGGTGCTGCTGGAGACGGTGTGGAGCGCCATCGAGGATGCCGGGTACCGGCCGTCGCGGCTGGCCGGCCAGGATGTCGGCCTGTTCGCCGGGGTGCAGTTCAGCGACTACCAGCACCTGCTGCACGAGGCCGGCGTGCTTAACGCGCGGGTCGGGCTGGGCAACGAGCACTCCATCGTGGTCAATCGCATCTCGTACCTGCTGGACCTGCACGGGCCGAGCGAGCCCGTGAACACCGCATGCTCCAGCTCACTGGTCGCGGTGCACCGCGCCGTGCGGTCCATCCGCACCGGGGAGAGCACCGTGGCGATCGCCGGCGGGATCGCGCTGAACCTGGCGCCGTTCTCCACGCAGGCGGCCGCGATGATGGGGCTGCTGTCGCCGCACGGCCGCTGCAAGACGCTCGACCGCAGCGCGGACGGGTATGTCAAGGGCGAAGGCGTCGGCATGATCGTGCTCAAGCCGCTGCACCAGGCGACTGCCGACGGTGACAGGAGGCGGGTGTCGGCCCGGAGTCCATCGGGTACCTGGAACTGCACGGCACCGGGACCGAACTCGGTGACCCCGTGGAAATCAACGGCATCAAGTCAGCGTTCCGCCAGCTCGCGAAGTCGCGGGGCAGCCAGCTGCCCGCCGTGCCGTACTGCGGCCTGGGATCGGTGAAGACGAACATCGGGCATCTCGAGCCGGCCTCGGGTATCGCGGGCCTGATCAAGGTGATCATGTCCATGCGGCACGCGACGCTGCCCGGGCTCCTGCACCTCAACGAGATGAACCCCTATGTCGATCTGGATGGTAGCCCGTTCTACCCGGTCGGTGAGACCAGGCCGTGGCAGCCGATCACTGGTGCTGACGGGCGGGCGCTACCGCGGTGGGCGGGTGTCAGCTCGTTCGGCTTCGGCGGCGTCAATGCCCACGTGCTCGTCGAGGAGTACCCGGCGGCCACACCGGCGCCGGCGTCGGCGTCCGCGCCGCGGGAGCGCGTGTTCGTCTTCTCGGCGAAGACGGCGCAGGCGCTGAACACCGGCATCGACCGGTTCCTGGGTCGGCTGGACCGCTGGGGCCGCGCGCCGGAGGCCGCGCCGGACCTGGACCTCATCGCGTCCACTTTGCGCGAGGGCCGGGAGGAATTCGCTGAGCGGCTGGCTGTCGTGGCGGCCAGCTTGCCGGAGCTGCGCACCCGGCTGGCGGCAGCCCGAAGCGGCGCGAACGAACCCGGTGCCCACCGCGGACACGCGAAAACCGGCGATGCCAGCAGCGTGCCGCGCACCGGCACGGCAGATGAGCAGGCTGCCGCCTGGGTGGCGGGGCAGGCCGTCGACTGGCCAGATGAGGTGCGAACCCTGACACCACGCCGGATCTCGCTGCCGGGCTACGCCTTCGACCGCACGAGGTTCTGGTTCACCGCACCCGAGGACGGGGCCGGGGCCAGCCGCGCCGCGCAGCGCGGCAAGGAGACGGTTGCTTCCTGGCGGTACCGGGTGTCCTGGACACCCCTGTCGGCGGGCGCGGCCGCGCCGCTGTCCGGCCGCTGGCTGATCGTGACTCCCCGGGAAGAGGACCGGGATGACAGTCCGGCGGGGCGGCTGGGGCCGATGCTGGCCGCGGCGCTGGTCGGCCGCGGCGCCGCGGTGACCACCGCTACGGTGGTGCCCGGCACCGGCCGCGACGGGCTGGCCGCCGTGCTCGCTGCGGCAGTGGCCACCGCGGACGGCAACGCAGGCGGCGGGGATGCCGCTGACGCTGGTGGCGGGCTGCTGGCGGGGGTGGTGTCGCTACTGGGGGTGGTGGCGGGTGAGTGGCCGGGGGCGGCGGGGGTGCCGGCCGGGGTGACGGGAACGGTGCTGTTGGCCCAGGCGCTGGAGGACGCGGGGATCGCGGGGCCGATGTGGCTGGTGACGTACGGAGCGGTGGCGGCCGGGCCGGGGGAGAGCCCGGACCTGGCCCAGGCGCCGCTGTGGGGGCTGGGCCGCGTGCTGGGGCTGGAGCAGCCGCGCCGGTGGGGCGGGCTGGTCGACCTGCCGCCCGCGGTCGGGTCGGCCGAGGCGGGCGTGCTGGCCGGGATGCTGACCGGGGCCGAGGACCAGATCGCTATCCGGGGCGGGGTGGTGCTGGGGCGGCGGCTAACCCCGGCCCCGGTTCCCGCTCCGGTGTCCCCGGGGACCGGGTGGCGGCCGCGGGGCACGGTGCTGGTCACCGGGGGGACCGGCGGGATCGGCGGGCAGCTGGCACGCTGGCTGTCCCGGGCCGGAGCGCCGCACCTGATCCTGGCCAGCCGTTCCGGTCCTGCTGTTCCCGGGACGCAGCAGCTGCGCGCCGAGCTGGCCGCGGCCGGGACCGAGGTGACGATCACCGCGTGCGATGTTAGTAACCGGGACGCAGTGGCCAGGGTGCTGGCGGCCATTCCCGCGGACCGGCCGCTGTCGGCAGTGTTCCACCTGGCCAACTCCGGGACCGGCGGCGGCGTCCTCGCCCAGGTTAGCCCGGAAGACCTCGCCATGGACCTGGCCGCTAAGGCCGGCGGGGCCCGGGTGCTGGATGAGCTGACCGCGGGCCTGGGGCTGGAGGCCTTCGTGCTGTTCTCCTCTGGTGCCGCGACCTTTGGCAGCGTCGGCGCGAGCGGGTACGCCACGGCGAACGCGTTCCTGGACGCGCTGGCCGAGGACCGCCGGGTCCGCGGCCTGCCCGCGACCGCGATCGCCTGGGGCGGCTGGGCCGGCCCGGGCATGGCCGATGGCAAGGCGGCGGCTGAGCTCACCCGCCGCGGGGTCCTGCTGATGGACCCGGCACTGGCGCTGGACGCCC
>WNFG01004635.1_pt1 | contig 17215 bp, 16 predicted proteins | sample 5400431 | NCBI WGS metagenome assembly WNFG01 (sample SAMN13153346, study PRJNA577476) | soil metagenome | isolation source: 120 cm saprolite under Douglas fir tree site 2 hole 3 replicate 2 | place: USA:California | collected 2015-04-18 | reverse complement strand
GATGTAATAAGCCAGCAACTGCAGCGGCAGAATCTCAAGCAACGGCGAGAGCAGTTCGACGGTTGGAGGAACAGTAAGGATATGGTCGGATGCCTCGCGGGCTAACTGGTCGCCCTCCGTGACAATCGAGATTACGATGCCGTCGCGCGCTTTCACTTCCTTGATGTTCGAGACGCTTTTCTCGTAGCGCGTTATCGCTTCTGGATCTTTGTCGTCGCGCGTCGCTAGGACGACGACCGGGAGATTCTCGTCAATGAGCGCGTTGGGGCCGTGCTTCATTTCGCCCGCCGGATAACCCTCCGCGTGAATATAGGAGATTTCCTTGAGCTTGAGCGCACCCTCGAGCGCAATGGGGAAATGAATGCCGCGCCCCAGATAAAGGAAGTCGGTGTAGCGATGGAATTGGCGCGCGAGATCCTCGTAAATGCCATCCTCATCGCCACGCAGAATCGTTTCCATCTTGTGAGGAATGCGCGTGAACTCCTGCAACAGGTGCTGGACGGAATCTTTGTTGAGCCTGTCACGGACCTGCCCCAGGTACATCGCCAACACCATCAGCGCTGTCAATTGGCTGGTGAACGCTTTCGTAGATGCGACACCAATTTCCGGGCCAGCGTGGGTCAGGATCGTCCCCGCAGCCTCGCGTGTGATCGCCGAGCCGGCGACGTTACAGATGGCGATGGTTTTCGATCCTTTCTGGTTTGACTCGCGCTGTGCCGCCAGAGTGTCGGCAGTTTCTCCAGACTGGCTGATGCAGATGGTCAACGTTTTCGAGTCCACCATGGGGTCGCGGTAACGGAATTCGCTGCCATAGTCCACCTCAACGGGGATCTTGGCCAGGCGCTCGATCATGAATTTGCCCGTGTGGCCGGCGTGCCAGCTGGTGCCGCAAGCCACGATCTTAATGTTGTTGAAGTTGCGGAACTCCGCCTCGGAGATATCCATCTGATCCAGGCAGACTCTGCTGGAGTCGGGAGAGATGCGGTCGAGCAGCGTGTCGCGAACCGCGCGTGGTTGTTCAAAGATTTCCTTTTGCATGAAGTGCTTGTAGCCGCGTTTCTCCGTCATGGCGGGGGTCCACGTGACGTGCTGCATGGGGCGCTGAATCGTGTGCCCATCGATGTCCATCAAGTGGACCCCCTGGGGGGAAAGTACGGCGAGATCGCCATCGGCAAGAAAGAAAAGTTCGCGGGTGTGGTGGAGAATGGCGGGGACATCACTCGCGACGAAGCATTCATTCTGGCCAAGTCCGATGACCGAAGGAGGGCCCAATCGCGCCGCGACAATCTTATTCAGATCTTTCGAGGAGAGAATCGCGAGTGAATATACACCGGTGAGCTGCTTCAGACTCTTGCGCACGGCGGCTTCGAGCGGCCCGCCGTTCAAATTGCTTTCCACCAGGTGAGCGATGACTTCCGTGTCAGTCTCGGTTTTGAACTTGTGTCCGTCCTGTTCTAGCTGGTGCTTCAGTCTGACGTAGTTCTCAATGATTCCGTTGTGCACGACGACGATCTGGCCCGTGCAGTCGCGGTGGGGGTGCGCGTTTTCCTCCGTTGGGCGCCCATGCGTGGCCCAACGAGTGTGACCAATGCCATAGGTGCCTTCGATGGGTGATTGCCGCAAAGATTCTTCCAGATTGCGGAGTTTGCCTGAAGCGCGCCGGACCTCGATTCTTCCATTTTGATTGACGACTGCAACGCCGGCGGAGTCATAGCCTCGGTATTCGAGTCGCTTAAGCCCGTCGAGAATCAGGGGCACGACTTTCTTGGGACCGATGTATCCGACTATTCCACACACAGTGTTTTCTCCTACGCGCAAAGAGAGAGGGAAGCGGCAATGCCGTTATCAACCCGATAGAGCCGGCAGCATAGTGAATTTGAACGACGAGACACGCCGATACTTGTTACCGCGAACAATTGGAAGACAAAAAGTCCCGCTTCTGAATTTATGATTGGAAAAGTAGAAACGTGCAATCTGTCGGAAACTACACTGTTGCCTATTGCAATCTCTTCACGGCAAGGATCATTTACTTGCGATCAGAATCCTCTATGGTCATGGTCGTAACAACCAGTGCTGGAGTTCGCCCCCGGCCCTACCCTCAAGTGGAGACAGTGAATGCTGTAAGGGATACCTTTCTCTGTGGACAGGTCTGAAAGCGCCCTCCTCACTTCCTGGTCGCAGGCTTTTCTCGCCTCTGGTGGTATGGAAACAAACTGCCCCTCGATGAGGACCCACCAGCCCCAATGTCCTTCCATTGAATCGTAATAGGTCTCGTAGGATTCAAGGGCGGAAACCTGACGTGGATCTAAGGTTTCGCTGAACAAGCGAAGCGCCTCCTCCCGGGTAAGCTGAGTACGCATCCGAGCGGACTCCAGAAAGCGTGCTGGACCCATGTATTTCAAGAAAATCGGACTTGTCTTCCGAATGAACTCGTGGCCGTTATTTCTCCCGATGAAGAAAAGATCCACATGTCCATTCGGCTTAAGCACGCGGTGAATCTCCTGCACCGAGGCGCGCAGGTTGGTCACCCAATGGAACGCAAAAATACTAAACAAACAAATAATCGACTGACTTAGAGGCGACCGGCATCTTTTCGAAGCATCCATTTAAAATACCAATATTCGGACGACTCTCGATTCGCCGCAACGCGCACTTGCGCATATTTTCAGCCGGTTCGATCCCGATGAATTGAATATTCGGCCGGCTGCGGCTTGCCAGCTGCGATAGCGCCCTCCCTGTTCCACAACCTACATCGAGTACAACCTCATCGTTGTCCTCGATGACCAGGGAACTCTGGATTTTGTCAGCGGCGCGGCCCCAGCACGACTGCAGGTTCAATTCATCGTCATACTTTTCTGCCAGCAGCGAGTAGGTCTCTACAACTGGGTTCGGCATCTTGATAACCATCCGTAGATTGAGGAAGATGATTTCCGAGGGCGATACGGCATAGGTTCTTCACAACGCAGATATCCGTGGGTTCCACAGCTTTCAGATCAATCGGGCGGCCCGTCTGCTCCTCCACAAATAAGAGCAAGTCGACAAGCCCCATCGGGTCCAACAGACCATCGGTGATGAGGTCGATGTCTTCCGTAATTTCGGCCGCGTGACGATTCCCAGGCAGCTTGTGCTCTTTGATCCAGTTCAGGACCGAAACAACCAACGCTTTCTCTTGTGTGCTATTCACGTTCGGGCTCTCTCAAGCAGTCGAATAAGTCCCCTTCGATCAACTTTCCCGTTTACATTCAGCGGCAGGGCTTCGATCGCGTAGATCCTCTGGGGCACCATGTAGCCCGGCAAATACGTGCGGCAGTACTTTAGCGCCTTGCCCTCGTCGAGCGTCTTCTGGCCCGACACGAAAGCAACCACACCATCGGCAGAGCCATCTCGCACGGGCCAAGCTACCGAAACGACCTGATCGGTCCCACAAGCTTTTCGGAGCACGGCCTCAATTTCCTGCAATTCTGCCCGATATCCACGAATCTTCACTTGATCGTCGATTCGGCCAAGATAGTACATGCAGCCGGTCCAATCTTCTTTCACCAGATCCCCGGTCCGGTACCAGATTGTGTCTTCCGAAGTGCCCAGTCGCACAAATTTCGCTCCCGTCTTCTCTGGATCATTCCAGTACCCGGCGGCCACCTGCGAGCCGGCAAGGAACAGCTCGCCGGCCTGATTGTTTGAAAGAATGTTGAAGTCCTGGTCGGCAATGCTTGATCGTTGTCCGGCAAACGTCCAGCCAATCGGACAAATCCCGTTCAAGCATTCTCCGGGCGAGTGATTTCGGTCCCACAGGTAATGAGAAATTGCGATGGTGGCTTCCGTAGGCCCATAGAGATTCTCAACAATCGATTGTGATGCTGCGTTCTGCCACAGTTGCGCGTATGACGTCGGCAGTGGTTCTCCGCAGAAGAAGCTGTATCGTAGCGAAGGAAAGGAATCAGGCTCCAAGCGTTTCATTTTAGACAAGACGCTGATTATGGAGGGAACGGAGAACCATGCGGTCAAAGCGTTATCGCGGATGAATTTTGCCGGCAGCAGGACAGCTCTTTCAGGCAAGCAATATAAGCAGGCTCCGCGCTCCCAGGCGACAAAGATGTCATGCACACTCAGGTCGAAAGTCAGATCGGAATGCTGGGAGAGCCGGTCACTCTCATTCAGATCGCACTGCCCACACATGTAGTCGATGTACGACCGCACATTCGAGTGTGTAACAGGCACTCCCTTGGGCTCGCCTGTGGTGCCTGACGTGAACAACAGATAGGCAATCGCCTGAGCAGAGACGGTGGTTTCGAAGACAGGGCCATGGCTCGCGAAGATGTCTTTCGATAGCAGATACCGACGGAAAGGGAAGTCCGTTTGAAGGTCAGTGACTTCTGCCATTTCGGGAAGTATCACAGTCAGCGGCTGCCGGAATCCTTCCAAGAGCTCCCTCAGGTGTGGGACGCATTCCTTCCCGACGATCAGCTGGCTACACCTGGATAGAATCAGCATTCTGCGAGTACGCTCTGCCGGGAATTTTGGGTTCAATGGCACATATCCTCTTCCAGAAGCAAGAATTCCCAAAATCCCCGCATAGGCCGTCACGCTTCGATACGCCAGGATGGCGACTAGCGGGGAATTGGCTTCCTCAGTTCGCAGCAACACAGATGCAAGCTCACCTGCCTTGCGTCCGAGCTCGCGATAGGTGAGAGTTTCACCGTCGACGACTAGCGCAGGGCGCGATGCGAACCGCGCGCTCGATTCCAGGAATCCCATTACAACGTTCCGCAACCTATCCTCCACTCATCCGCTGGATTGAGACTGTCTTTTGGGCATCCCGCTGCTGACGCGGGCTGGAGGAGATAATAAGTCCTCTCCGCAAGACATAGGCGCCACCGGGAGCGTGGGTGGATCGCCTTCCGCGATACGCATCTTGTCGCAGGCTAGATCGAAGGCTATGCGAGCGTGGCGCAAATCTTGTTCGCGCAAAGGAACATCGAGTATGAACGTGCGGCAACCCAAGGCCAGATAGCGTGCTAGTTCTTCTCCCACTTGCTCGTAGTCGCCTACAAGGTAGGGACAAAATGTCTTGTAATTCTCAAACGGCGCCAGCCGATAGCTGCTGGGCGTTGTCTTGTTTTCTTCAATGGCGTTCAATAGCTCATGGTGCCAAACCGAGTCTGAGACTTTCATCGCCAACCCATGTATCATTTTCCCTTTCTTTTCCTCTGGAAACCTTCCACGGGCTTCCTTCCAGGCTTCCTCCTCGGTCGGGCGCGCCATGACCCCTATTCGGATCCCGAATCGGCTACCGCGTTTGACTGCTGTGGATGCACAGTCTTTTGCGGGTGTCGCGTAAAGGATCGGAACCGCCTCGAGGAAACGGGCTGCAATCAGTCCGGCTTCCGAGGAGCCGGAAATCAGGACGCCGGGAGAGAGTCCCTCCGGCAACGGCGGTGTCATTTTGAGGTTGTTGACCCGATAGAATTTGCCCTGAAAGGTAATCGCTTCGTGATCGGCAAGCAGGCCCTTGATGATCGTTGCGTATTCGACCAAGCGCTCGTACCGCTCATCGTGTGGTGTGGGATCGTTTAGTGCAACTAAGTCGTTCTTAAAACCGCCTGCGACCAGATTCAAGTACACACGCCGGCCGTACAATACGCCAAGCGTAGACAGCATAAGGATGCATGTAGATAGGTTGCACGGCGATAAGAGGAGCTAGGTGTTTCGTCTCTTGGACGATCATCTGAGAAACTAACCACGGGGCTACTTGGGAGTTGTCGGTGTAGACCAATATTCCGGTGCACCCCCATTTTTCACTCCAGCGGGCTGCATCAGCCACAGCCTTGGAGTATTCAGCGCTGGGAGTGTTTCCTATAGGTGGACACGTGCTGAAAATCTCCACACGCGAATTGGGCTCGTACATGTGCGCCCTCCTATGTTTTCTACTCTTGCCTGGATTTGGCATTCAATCTGATTGAGAGACCCCCAAAAGGGGCGAGTTATGACGTCACTGCATAACCCGGCTTCTCTTTGGAAATGAACGGTGACCAGGTCGGGTCCAAAATCGCGAGCCCGATTTTAGGTATTCGTTTTGGAGCGTTCTGTAGACCGTGACAATTCGCTGCGACACCACTTCGCTAGATAAGTCAGTTACTGACTCGCGCCCGTTTGACCTTTGGCCCTGCTTCAGAATTTCGAAAATGGCCTTGCCGATTGCGCAAGCATCCCGGGGGACAATCACGGATGGCCGGACTCGTTCCAATCGTTCTCGAACATCGCCTACATCCACGGAAACTACAGGAAGATTGCAAGCAAGCGCCTCTTTCACCACGTTGGGAGAGCCTTCCCAGTCGCTCGTCAGCAAAAGGCAATCGGCGGCGCTCATCATCAAAGGAATGGAGTTGGGGGGAACATCGCCATCGAGGGCGGCAAACCGGATCTTCCCGCACAAGGACTCGGCAAATTCAACTGCAGCCCGAGCTAAATCCAAGCGCTTGATAATTGGATCGCCCGCGTTGAAAAGTACCACGCGCTCGTCTTGTCCCCATCCAAGCTCCCGGCGCGCTTCTTGCAAGTCACGAGGATAGAAGAGAGTCATGTCCACCCCGGTGGGAATGACACTGATGCGTTCCCGTCGCCACCAGAGTTTGTTCCTCAACTGATTACTCACGCAGATAATTCTCGCCGCTCGCAAGGCGGCAATCTGTGAGAGCAATGTGCCAACGACGTCTCGCAGGCGTCCTCGGCTGCGATTCGGGTTCAAGTCGCTTCCCCGATAAGTGACCATGATTGGGCAAGCCGTACTAAGAATGGCCAAGAATGCCGTCATCGTTCCGTAGTGCGCGTGCACTATGTCGGGTTGGAATGCCCGAATCTCTCTGCGCAATCTGCTCCACTCGCGCAGGACCACCCATGGGGCTGTGCGGGAGGCCACGATGAAAGTTTGGCACGTGACTCCCGAAACTTCGAGAGACGCTACCTGCCTGGTAACATGGATCATCGAGGCTCTTGAGCTGGGCAGGGGAGTGACGGCGAGCACCCGGAGCGGGCGCTCTACTGCTCTTCCATCAATCGTTCCGAACCCTACAGGGAGGGCTTCCAGCGTGCCAACCATCGTTCCAGGCTCCATAACATATAGACTTGCTGATATGTGTTGTAACGGCTTCGCTTCGACTCGTTCAAAGTCTGATCAACAAATTCGGAAAGCAACTGGTCGGAATACTCCTGTCGAATGACATCACGTATGCCAGTGCTCCGGGAGTTGAGTAAAGAGCGCACTTCTTCCCGGCCATTCCGGCCCAACCAACTATCCAGTGGGATACCAAAGCCGCCCTTGGGTTTTTCGACGATGGCTTTCGGCAGATACTTCTCGGCGAGCTTGCGTAGGATGATTTTATTTTTCTTTCGGGAATATTTCAGGTGCACTGGGATCTTCGCTGCGCATTCCAGAACATGCTCCCCCAGAAAGGGAACGCGCACCTCCAGCCCGTGGGCCGCGCTCATCACATCCACCTTCCTCAAATAGTCCCCGGGACGCGCATAGCGTATCGTCGAATCGACAAATTCTTTTCCGCCCGGGTTGCTGGTTCCGTGACCATTCAGCGACATGGAAGGAACATAATTACCGATTGTTTTCATGACCGCCGGTTTGATCATTTCAGGCAGTTGATCCGGAAAGGTGTAACACGATAAGGCCAGGAAGCGCCCTTCATCTCTTGATGCTGCTGAACGAATGAACCTCTTACCAATGCGAGAGAGATGGGGAGCAATTCCTCCAATCCCTCCTAGCGCCGCCCCTGTTGCCTTCAGGAATGCACTTGGCAGGGTGCCTGCCAGCTTTGCCATATCAGCGTGAGAAAATCGCCGGTAACCGCCGAACATCTCATCGCGACCGTCTCCGCCAATGGCAACTTTCGCCGATTTCCGTATTTCTTTGCAGATGAAATAAGTTGGATTGCTGAAGAATCAGCGAACGGTTGATCGAATTGAACAAGAATATCTTCAATCAAAGAGATATCCGCAAGCCGGAGATTCAGGACGATTTTTCGATGCCGAACGCCAAGGCTCCGGGCCACGACCTCGGCAAAGGGCGATTCGTCATAGGCGGCTTCGGTGAATGAAACCGTGAAGGTCTCCACATCTTCCCGAAGCACTTTTGCAAGGAGGGCAACCAGTAAGCAAGAATCGATACCGCTACTTAAAAGTACCCCAATCGGTACATCCGAAACCAAATGCTCCCGGAGACTTTCGGTGAGGGCCGACTGGGTTTGTTCTAAAGCCGCTGATTCCCCAAGACTGGCTGGAATTTGGTGCCATGACCAAAACCGCTGCTTCTCAATCCCTCGCCGGGAAACCCTTAGCGTTGTCCCCGGCTCAAGCTCACACACATCCAAAAACATAGTCTTCGGTGCGAGGGGATAACCAAGAACAAGAAAATCTTCAAGCGCCTGATAGTTTAAGCGGCGGGGGACATCGGGTACCCGTAGGATTGCCTTGAGTTCCGACCCGAAAAGGAAGCCGGAAGGCCCGCAATGATAGTAGAGCGGCTTGATTCCCGTCCGATCACGGGCCAGGAAAACCTCATGCTCCTGTGTGTCATAGATCGCCAGGGCGAACATTCCGCGGGACTGCTGGAGGCAAGCCGGCCCCCATTGGATATAGGCTTCGAGCAGGACTTCAGTGTCCGAAGACGTGCGAAAATGGTGCCCCAGGTCCTCGAGTTCTTTGCGAAGCGATCGGAAGTTGTACAGTTCACCGTTAAATACAATCACGAACCTTCCATCAACCGATTGAATGGGTTGGCGGCCTCCCGCAAGGTCAATGATCGCCAATCTGGTGTGGCCCAGGCCGACGTCCATCTCTGGAGATAGCCAGGTTCCCGTTCCGTCAGGACCTCGATGAGCCAGACAGGCGGTCATCGCTAAAAGTACCGATAACGGGTCAGTACGATTCCCAATGTTAGAGAAGCCACAAATTCCGCACATTTTTTGAAGAATCTGAAGAACGCCCCGCGAGAGATTTACGAGCTTGCAAGGGCGTTTACGGTATTAGGGCGGCCAGAGTGTTCAGTAATGAGTTTGCAGACCTCAGCACAAACCTTGTCGAGCGGTTGCGTGCCGTCGACTCGCACAAAGTTGCGAACTTGCCTTTCCAGACGAAGGAACGCTTGACGGCGTTTTTCAAGCTCCTCGACAGTCTTTTCTCCCTTCCGGGCGAAGAGAACGTCTGCAGGCGAATCCAGGTAGATCACCAAGTCTGGTCTGGGGTAGAGGCGTGTCAGGATCCACTGGTGCACACGCCTTTCAAAAGCCCATACATCGCTGTCGATCCCCTCGAGAGAGAAGTCAAACAGAAAATGTCGATCGTACAAAACGATGTACCCCTGCGCCCGATAGATCCAGGACAACAGTTGTCGAGACCATTCTTCGGCCAGGAAATTGACGAGTCGACCTGCCGCCCATAACATTTGTCCCAGCGACATTTTCCGGCTCCTGCTGGGCCCCGATGATTTGACTGCCGTTCCCGATCTTTCAGCATTTCCACCGCGGCGGCGTTTTCGGAGATACCCCATGAAACGGGATGTGGGCAAGGCGAAGTTGCAAGATTCAATGTTATCCCCCATGTATATAACCTTGAGTGGAAACGGCGACCGTTCGACGAGCGCGCGACTGATGGTTGATTTGCCTGCTCCATCAGGGCCAATCAGTGCTACGGAAAACTTAGGCAACCTCATGTTGAATTCTGCCCTTAGTGGGCTGCGGCAGTTTTCACTTTGAGATACTGCCGTCTCGTCCGCTCCGCGACAACTCGAAGAATTTCTTCGCCGCCAAAAGCCGCCATAACGGCCTCATCGAACTCGCTCTTGTTTTCGGGTGTCCCTGTTTCGCGCAGAAACCCGAGGTTGCTGAATCGAATGTCCCGGTAATTTGCGATCCGGCTCGAATCGAACGCCGCTTCGACTTCTCGGACGCCATCCTCAAGCCCATATTGGCAGCGAAATCCAAGCCGCTTCTCAATCTTGGAAAAATCAACACGGTAGTTACGCCGGTCCGAATTCTCGTCGTGCTCAACCCGCGTGCCAGGAAACACGCGTTGGACGACCCCGGCGACTTCCGCGAGCGTGTGGTTAAGCCGGTTGTCCCCCACGTTGAAGATTTCCTGGCTTACAGCGCTCAGCGGCGCTTTCAGAAGCAGGATGATTGCCTCAGCGATGTCCTTGACGTGAATGAACGGGCGCCATTGTTCACCATTAAAGATCGTGATTCGGCCATCCTGCTTTGCTTTTGCGGACAGAAGGTTAACAACAAGGTCGAACCGCGGACGATTCGAGAGCCCAAATACAGTTGCGAAGCGCATGATCACCGGATGGAAGTTCGCGGTAGCGCTCTCAAGCAGCGCCTCTTCGGAAGATACTTTTGTCTTTCCATACAAAGAGACCGGCTCCACTATTGAATTTTCATCCATCAGCTCATCAGTTGCCCCGTAAACGCTGCAACTTGACGCGAACAAGAACCGTTCGACGCCATATCCCTTGGCAATCTCGATGAGCATCCTGGTCGCAGCGTAATTGATCTCAATCGTCGTCTTATGATTCAATTCGCAAGCTGGATCCCCAACGATAGCGCCCAAATGAATGATACTCGACACTTGATGCATCGCTTTCACAACATCCTGAATATTCCGGCAATCGCCGTACACATAATCCAGGTTTGGGTGCTTCAAAAGATCTTGAATCGGTTCCAGACCATACACAGCATTGTCCAATATCCGAACGCGCTTGCCCTCCTCGAGTAAACGCCTGACTAGACAACAGCCAATGTAACCAGCTCCACCAATCACGAGCACTAAACCCCCTTCAGGGATCTTTGACCTGTGCTCTTGCTCGGTTCGCTCCCTGCCGATGAGCCATTCCTTCGCAACTCGGATTCCCACCAATCCCATCAGCGCCACTCCCGCAAACGTTAGGGAGACACTTCGCCCGATCGGATTCTGGCGCCGAATCACGAGATAATTGATCGTTGTGAACACCGTTAGGGACAACAAAACTACGAGCGTAAAACGTTCCAGCTTCGCTATCGTCGGGTAGGAACGCACGTGGGTATAGAGTCCATTCAGAAAGAAGACCAGCGGGAACAATGCCGAAAAAATCAGAAATCTGGAGAAATAATAGTGCCGAAAAGCACTCGCCAAATTCGATGCATTCGGCCATTCATCCGCGCGGGTCTGATAGGCCATTGAGACTGCGAACGCAACCAGCATCGCACAATGAATGATTACAAAATCCGCGAAGATTCGGGGAACGACGTCCCGCCACTTGATCGTCTTGAGAGGTATTCGCATCTGGTTTGTTCCTTTGGGTGGGCCGTGCAGATTTCACTCGCACGAATGTTCCCGCTCAGGTCCTCGTCCCTAGGCCTGTCGTCTCGCCAGCGATGCGCGTCGTTGTCTTCATACTCTTCGCGCGAAACTCTGCAGGCATAAAGAGGGCTCGTCCAGTCAAAAGAACGTACTTAAGGTCTTTCAAAAAGCTATACTCGTGGCAGTAGGCCAGATCGATCTGGAGTTTGCGCCTCATAATCGTGCTGACATAGAAGTGTTCTTTGTCTGTCCGGCCGGCCAGGAGTTGCTCTTCGTTGATGTGCGCCAATGATGCAGGCCCCGTGGTTCCAGGTTTAACATCGAGAACTTTTCTCTCCGCGAGAGTATATTTCAGCGTGTATTCCGGCGCTTCAGGACGCGGCCCCACCAGGCTCATTTCATCTCGAAGTACGTTGAACAATTGCGGAAGTTCATCCATCTTTGTCTTTCGAAGAAATCTTCCCACCCTCGTTATGCGGGGGTCGCCCTTTGCTGTGATCTTCAGCCCTTGTTTGTCCGCTCCTTGAATCATGGTGCGCAGTTTGAAAACTTGGAATGGCTTCCCGTTCTGGCCGACTCGCCATTGACGGAAAAATACAGGACCTCGCGACTCCATCACCACCGCGGCTGCACAAAGCAAAAGAATGGGACCTGCGATTACCAAAGCCAAGACGGCTCCGATGATGTCAAATATTCTTTTTCCAAATCGAATGTAAAACCCACCCCTTGCTCCATTGGCTTCTCTTCTCACCCTGTTCTTGGTTGCTTCCGCGCTAGTTACCTTAAAACCAGATTTCGCTCGATTCTGGGCCGGGACCCCATGCAGCTGAGGAATACCACTCATCGGTGTTGCCTCCTTTTTGTTAACCGGGTTTGTTCGCCGGGACATCCCATGCAAGTCCCGACAAGATTGCGTTGCGCTATCTCCGAAACTTGATGGAGATGTCTTGCAGGGCCTCGATCACGTAATAGATATCTCCATCTGTCATGCTTGGATAAATTGGCAGGGATATGCAGCGGTCAAAGTAATCCTCAGCCACGGGGAAGTCCCCAGGCCGGTATCCCCAGGTTCTCTGGTAATAAGGATGAAGATGCAATGGGATGAAGTGAACTGAGGTTCCAATTCCTCGCTCGCGGAGTTCTTCAATCGCCTGGTCGCGATGAATCCGAAGTGCGGAAGGTTCTACCAGGACGACATATAGGTGCCAGGCGTGTTGGACGTCCCGCGCAACTTGTGGCGTACGGTACGCTTCGAGCGACGTCAAAGCGCTATCATACTTTTGCGCTATTTCCACTCGCCGCTTCCACATCTCCTCGCAGTTGGAAAGCTGCACCAGTCCCAGCGCGGCTTGGGGATCCGTAAGGTTGTATTTGTACCCGGCCTCCGTGATTTCGTAACGCCAGGTTCCTGCCGCCGTGTATCGCTTCCAGGCGTCGCGACTCATGCCATGCAAGCGCATAAGACTGATGCGATCCGCAACCGAGTCGTCGTTCGTGGTGACCATTCCGCCCTCGCCGGTCGTGAGAGTCTTGGTGGCATAAAAACTAAATGCCGTCATGGGACTCAGCGTTCCAATGTTTTGCCCTCTGTACTTTGCAGGGATTGCATGTGCAGCGTCCTCGACGACCGTCAAGCCTTTTGTCGCTGCAAGCTCCAGTATGGAATTCATCGGACACGGGTGGCCGCCGAAGTGAACCGGGATGATAACCTTGGTTTTCGAGGTGATTTTGCGTCCGGCATCTTCCAGGCTCAAATTGAAATAAAGAGGATCGACATCCACCAACACCGGCTTTGCTTTGAAGTACGTTACTACCTCTGCCGTCGCCGCAAAGGTCAGAGTAGGAACCAATACTTCATCGCCTTCCCTGAGCCGCGCCGCATCGAGGGAAAGATGTAGCGCAGCCGTACATGAACTCACGGCGAGAGCATGGCGGACGCCAATAAAGCGAGCGAATGCCTCTTCGAAGCTTCGCGTTTTGGGCCCTGTGGTGATCCAACCGCTCTTTAATGTTTCTGTGACAGCGCGAATCGCCTCTTCTCCGATGGAGGGAGCGTGGAAAGGCACAGATTTTGTGGCTCTCGAAGTTGTCATGGTAGCTTCTTCGGATGGGTAACTGTCAACGATACGATTTTGTGAAATGAGGGCCTGCTGGAAGATGGAAACTGCTCACATATTCAGTTTGATTTATCGGCAACGGTCCGGCAGTCAAATGCGTGGTCGAACTACTCGCTTCGCAAGGCTCGATCCCAAATCCATCACGTACTGGGCCACTTCCAACCAGAAGGGCTTAAGGTCGTCCCAACGGTTTACTTCATATCGCGAAGCTTTCCCTTTAAAATTCAAGAACTGCAGAACCGATTGGATCTTGCCGAAAGGTAACGGGCGGGGGCGTGGTCCGCTGTTGATTAATACCTTCCAAAGGCTGACCAAATCACCCAGCAGCCATCGGCATTTGACTCCGGTGATGTATGGCTTTACCTTGTCCAAATTCCTTCCAATAGCCAATTGATAGAGTAGCCAGGGAAAGTCCACGCCTGCATCAATCGCCAATTGCAGTGATCCCCAGAAGCGGCCATTCACTTCCATGAGATACGGAGTTCCTTCGGCGGAAACCTTGAACTCGACCATCGCGACGCCGTGCCATCCAACGGTTTCGAGTATGGCTCGCGCCATCCTCTTTGCTTCCGGGTTCGGCTCAATGCTTTCACTCAGAACGCTGACTCCCCCCGACGGTGGTCTCTCTCGCAAGCGCCGGTGTCCGAAGAAGACAATCGGTTTGCCACGATCAAACAGAGCGAATACTCCCTCGGCTTGGCCCGGGATGTATTCCTGGATCATAAAAGGGTGTTGGCTAAAGTACTCATATCGGGCGGCAATCTCTTTCAGCTCCTCCACCGAACGAGCGTACTGCACGGAGGTGGCAATCCAGCGTCCGCGGGACGCGATCATGGAACGATGGGGTTTCAGGACTACGGGAAGCTTCAGCTCCTGACTGATATCGCCGAGTGAGCTGATGTCCGTCACAAACTGCGTCTTCGGTATGGACAGATTCAGTTGCTGTGCCAGCTTGAACAGCCTCCATTTGTCAGTCACCGTCTCAAAGGCTTTCAGTTCCGCAAACGGCACTCTCAAGGATTTGAATTCTTTGCCATGTTTCAGCACCGTCGAAGTACTCAACTCGGTCATGGGCAGGATCACTCCGATCCCGCGCTGAGAGCACTCTGTCTTAACGGTCGCCAGGAAGCCTTCCAGGTGGCTGGCTGGGGACGGGTAGGTAAAACTCTCGCTGCAGTATCTCGAGGCGCCGGCCAAGGATCTCTTCGCCACGTCGGCGACTACGACATGCACTCCCTTCATTCCCAGGGACCGCGTTGCCGCCAGCGCGCTCCTGGTGTTTCCATCTAGTATCAGGACCCTGTCTAACCTTGGTCGCGAATCAGGCCCGTTCGATGTGGTGTCCGACGAAAAGATAGTCGTCCCAATTCGGCCATCGCGCGCGAGCGTTTCATCGGCTAGGGGTTGGCTCTTCATCTAATTAGTCCAAGAGACGCGAACAATCTGCTGCCCGAGCCAACGTCTCCATTTGCAACATTTCTCCTAGTGATCGCTCGGCTTCACGGATCCGTTCGTCATTTAGCGTTTGCAAGAACCTCTTCCAGCTCATCGCGAAGCCAAATCGTTCACCACGAGAGACTTCTTGCAAATGTGTATTCATCGTCCCTTCCGGTTAGTCGTCAGCAGCTCCCTAAGAGCGTATTCAAAACTCTCTCCGTGCTTGATAGTGGAATTTACTGCGGCCCTAGACGATGCTGGCCTGACCCCGGGGACGGCACTCGAATTGGATTCTTTTTCAGACTTCCGTGGCGCCAGGCATCGAAGTAAGCGCCCAGCCGGAGGAGGCGAACACAGAAAACTGCTGTTGATGTTCGGGGTGTGATAACGACGCGTCGCAGTCGCAGAGGGTCCAGTGACTGCCACTTGTTTTCTCCACTGAGTGTTGTAAAAGCGAGCCAAATACCCTCGTCTCTCAGAATCGCAAGGACGGTCTCATCATGATTCCCGTTGGGATAACAAAAGATCGGCAACGCATTTCCAATTTCTCTCTTCAGGTCCTCTTGGGAAGCCCTGACCTCTTCACGCATTCTGTCAGGCGTCAATTGAGTCATGATGGGGTGTGTTCGTGTGTGTGAACCAAGCGTAAGTCCTTCATTTGTCAGCTGGCGGAGTTGGTCCCAAGTCAAGACGCTCCCGGAATATATTTGTCGTTCGCCTAGTTGAGCGCACACCGAATCAACCAGGTACACCGCCTCATCCTCGAGGACAGTTCGGACGTAGTCTTGCACAATGCGTAGGGCGCGCCGCTTCTCTTCAGAGCTGCGGAGCGGCAAAGGGCCGAACGGTGTTCCGCACAATTCTGTTCTGGTAGTAGCATTAAACGCCTGATACAGCTTGTCCGACCAAAAGGCCCGTTCGGGATGATCAGGATAAGCGGTTGGAACGAACATCGTCGCGGGCAGTTGGAAACGCTTCAGAATTGGCCATGCGATTTCGGCGAAGTCGGCATAAGCGTCGTCAAAGGTAATCAGCACGGCCCGCTTGGGCAGGGGCGCACCCTTCTCAATTGCGTTCAGGAATTGGGGCATACTGATCACGTGGTAATGACGGGCCAGATGGTGCATCTGCCGCGCAAATACCGCGGGCGTCGCACTGACGCTGCGCAAATCAACCGCGGGTGTGTCCCGCAATTCAGCCACTCGATGGTATGCCAGTATGCGAAGCACTCTGCCCCTTCTTCCTACAGACTCCCGCCTTGAAACGAAAATGGTTCTGCCATCCCTTGCGCTTCACGCTGGGAATGAATAATCCGGGCCGCCGCGCTGGAAAGAGCCACCAATAGCCAGAAGTACCTCTGATACGACAAGTGCTCGAAGACAGCCGAAATGGCATAAGCACAGAGGCAAAGAAAGAAAGCGGTTGCCGCATTGGCAAGTTCTGGATGGTTTTGCAGCCAGTGGCGTCGTTCTCTCCACAGCCCGTGCATGATTACGAAAACGATCGCAAGCAAGCAGGCCAGACCGATAATGCCTGTTTCTGCCAGCGTCTCCAAATAAAGGTTGTGCCCCATGTACTTCTTCGTCGTCGCAATCAGCCCAACGCGATTGGCATACGGTACGGAGTAATATTCGGCAAAATGTCCGGGGCCAACCCCAAAGATAGGGTGATCCAGGAACACATGCCACGTCGTGGCATTCAATACGTAGCGACGGACCGCGGAACTGTCGGGCGCTCGATAGGTGTAGCCTGTTCTGAATAGAAGGCTATTCAAATGCTCCAGAGTCGCCATCCGGGCAATCACCGCGGGTGCAAAAGCCGCGACAAGTACGCTCACCCCAAGCACGGACGCAAGAACATGGCGGAGCTTTAGCAATCGCATGCATGCCATCATGGCAAGCAAGACGACACCCGTGAGCATAGCCCCTCGCGAGAACGTCAACAAAAGACCACCGAGGATGAAGCCGCCAGCAGCCAGTCCGAGCGCTCGTAACGTGCCTGAGCTCCCTGTGCGAATCATCAGGACGGCCAGAGGGAGAAGCACAAGCAAAATCTGGGCATACCGATTGGTCTCACCGATCGGACCAGCTGCTCGTAACTGGCCTTGGGCTCCGCCTCTTTCTGTGAGACCTGACGGTCGCAGCGATCGTTCCTGCCCGCTTGCAGTCAAAGTCACATCCGTCCCCATCTGAGCCATGCCGCCATAAATTCTGTCCTCAGTATGTGTCGCCCTTTGGTAGACCGTGAGTCCCCCCATCAGGCTGCCGGCCAGAAGCAGCGCCCAGGTTGCCCGCTTTAAGGTGGACAAATCCCGAACTACA
>WNFG01001996.1_pt1 | contig 17231 bp, 15 predicted proteins | sample 5400431 | NCBI WGS metagenome assembly WNFG01 (sample SAMN13153346, study PRJNA577476) | soil metagenome | isolation source: 120 cm saprolite under Douglas fir tree site 2 hole 3 replicate 2 | place: USA:California | collected 2015-04-18 | reverse complement strand
TCCGCGAACATGACTTCGCCGCTCGATATCGTTTCCTTTGGCCCGGACGTTACGCAAGTCGCGGCGGGAGATTTTTTCAACATCTACATCTCGGCGGTGAGCTACGCCGAGTTGGCGCACACCGAGGTGATGCTCGGCGCGAGTCTCTATTCCGACGCCACCGGATACATTTCCGATCCCACCCAGGATACGAAGGTGACGCTCTATCCGGGGTCGAACGACGTGGCGCGGGGGTTCAACGTGCCGCTGACTGCTCCCAGTGGAACGTATGATCTGCTGGTGGCGCTCTGGCTCGACGTCGACGGGGACTCGGCAATTACCAGCGTCGACCAGCCGCTGGTGTTTTACGTGCTGCCCGCCGCGCTCACGGTGATGTGACGATCGATTCAGTCGCCGGAAGAAAACGAGAGCCGGCGTCCCATTAATTGAGGAATCCGGGCCGATAGTCGAAGACCTGTCCGAAGCTCCCCGAGAATCGATCGAGGAAGGACGAGGGCATCGGCCCTCTCAGGACATATCCGAAATCTATTCGGAGCGTTTCGAGATCGAACTGCGGCAGCAGGCCGCGCAATCCGATGCCGATGGTGTGGGTAAAAGGCGAAGTCGTTCCGGCGCCCCATGTTCTGCCCGCGTCCCAGAAAACCACTCCGCCTAAGTGCAGGGTGTGGAAGTCGAGAGGTTTGGTCCGGTACTCCAGGTTGAAAAGGAAGCTCGTCGTCCCGGTCAAGCTCTCGGCCGGTGTGCCCCTCAGGCCATTCCCGCCGCCGAGGAGGAATTTGATGTTGTTGAGGTCATTGCCCACGGTGTCGATGTACCCGCGAACCGCGAACCGGCCAGGGCCGATCACCGGCGAGTAGTTCACCACTTCGCCACTGACGTGACGATTGACCAGCGAGCTGGCCCGCGCTGCGGTCGATCCGCCCGGCTGAAAACGGGCGCCCATCGCCAGCGTGGCGATGAACAGGTCGTCCAGTTGATAAAGGGCATATTGCAGGCGCGTCTTTCCTTCGAGGAACCGGACCGAAGACAGCAAGGCCGGCTCCGCGTAGCGAAGGCGTAGGAACAGCGAAGGACCGAGCCGATAGTCCTCGGAGAGGGCGAACGTGGCGATGTCGCGAAGCACCCGGTAGTCGGCGCGGAACAGATTCAGCGCCCCTTCGAGGTAGACGACGTCCTCGCTTCGAGGCAGGTAGTTGCTGGTGAGCCAGGCCCGTTGGTCATCGCTCAATCCCAGGTCGACCGGCGGGGTATAGCGCCGGGTATAGGCACCCAATCCACCGCTGAGGTTGGTCTTCGCCTGCCTTCCGTACGAGCGCGTATAGGACGCGGCGGCCTCGAGGTCCTTGGCGTTATAGATCACCGGGACGAGCACCGGATTTCCCGTCGCCGGGTCTGGAAACGGGACCTGCCAGACATTGGCGCCGCGGTAGATTCGAGTCGTTTCGATGTCCCAAAAGCCAGTGATGCCAAACGCGTGTTCCGTTGCCAGGGAGTAGAGGGGTTGCCCGAACGAAAACGCTCCCCGGGAACCCTCGCTCTTACCCGTCGAGCGATTGAGGATGATCGCGGCTTCTTCGGAAAACAAAAGCCTGGTCCCGAAGAGCCGGCGGTCGGTGAACGCCTGACCCAGCGAGATGGTGTCCAGCTTCATCAAGAAATCGAGCGAGACCTGTTGGTTGCGGCCGAGAAAGTTCTGCTCGGTGGGGCGTAGGTGGAGCAGCTGTAAGAGAGATCCCACGGTGTTGAACTCGCTGTTGAGCCGGATGCTCCAAAGATCTTTGGTCACGACCAGGATGCTGACCTGCCCTGGGATCGCGCTTTTCACCGGAAGGACCCGGGCCACCGCGAAGATGAACAACTGGCGCAGGTTGCGCTCGCTCTCCGCGGCGAGCTCGGCTTCGTAGCGATCGCCGGGCTGGAGCAGGATCTCGCGTTTGATCACATCCTGCCGCGTCTTCACGTGAAGGATGTTCAAGATTTTCGGATAGGGATCGCTGGGAGCGACGATGTCCTCGGAGCTGACCAGAATCTCGTCGATCACCTTGCCTTCGGGATTTGGATCGGGCTCGCGCCCCTGGAGCGCGAGGCCCCACTCGACGAGCCGACCTTCGTAGCCCTCCTCACTTGCCATCCCGCGGATCGGAATCGAGCAAGCGAGGATGACGGCACAGCGGATGAAGGGGGGCACGGGCAGTTGCCAGTTTGCCTCAGATCGACGCCTGGCGCAGGTCTCCGTCCCGGGGACTGGGGAGCCGCTCGCCCCGCGCGACCGCGGCGATGATCTGCGCCAGCTGATCGACGCCGTCGGTGAGGGCGGCTGGACCTGGCTGCAGAATGTACGAGCTTTTTACCTCGTAGAGCTGATCCTCGACCACCGCCTTCACGGTCCTCCACCCGGGCCGGGCACGAATCTTTTCGCGGGTTGCCTTTCGGCCGCACCAGCTGGCGATCACCGCCTCGGGATCGCGCCGCGCGACCTCCTCAGGCGCGTAGACCCGACCTTTTGCCGCCTGCTGGGTGCGGGACTCGGCGCAGATATCCTCTCCGCCGGCTAACTCCACCAGCTCCGAGCACCAGCGGATTCCGGAGATGAGCGGGTCGTTCCATTCCTCGAAGAACACCCGGGGTCGCCGAGGCAACGCGGCCGCGTGCCGGGCGTGGCGCTCCAGATTTGCTTCAAGCTCGCTCGCCAGCGACTCACCCCGCTCGGATCGGCCCACCAGCGCGCCGAGGATGCGGACGACTTGAAGTATCTGCGCCACCGACCGCTGATTGAACAAATAGACCGGCACTCCGCGAAGGGCGAGCTCGCGGGCAAGGTCCGCTTGAAGGTCCGAGAATCCGAGCACGAGATCAGGTTTGAGCTCGAGAATCCGGTCGAAGTTCGCGTCGAGAAAGGAGCTGACCTTGGGCTTTCGCCGCGCTTCCTTCGGCCGCACGGTGAATCCGGATACTCCGATCACTAGGTCGCCGGCGCCGATCCGGTAGAGCGTCTCGGTGGTTTCTTCGGTGAGGCAGACGATGCGCTCGGGGTAGCGAGGCGCGCGAAGGAGGGTCTCGAGGAGCTCGCTCATGGCGGCGCACCGATTTCGAGGAGCTCCTCCAGATCCTCGACCGGCTCAACCGCCTGCTCCATCATCCGCTGAAGGGTGAAGATGCCGGCGGTCTTCGGATTGAACCCGCGCTTTGCCGCCTGCCGCATCGCTGCAAACAGCAAGGACAACCCCACGGTGATGCAGTTCTCCCACTCCTGCTCGTCCTGCCGTTCGGAGAAAAAAAGAAAGACCATCCCCGGCTGATATTTTTCTCGCGACAGCTCCATCGCCTCCTTCGGCTCCACCGAGCTGAAAAACCGATGGATGTCGTACCAGCGCATCCGGATGAACTTCCAGAGGAACAGCTCGACGCGACCGCACACTTTCTTGAGCCGCGCGGGCTCATCGGAAAGGACGCCCAGCTGACCGAGGGTCTTCATCGCGCGCGCGCTCGCCGTTTGATACTCGCGAATCAGGTTCCGCTTCCCGGTCACTGCGCCGTGCTCCACGTCTGCATGATGAATCTTCGCCGACGGGTGGCGTCAGCTTTTGACCCATGCGTCCTCATCGTTCTTCCTGCCCCATTGGTACACCCGCAAAGGTTTATCTGCACCGCCAGCGAACCCCACACCCTAACTTTCGCCCCCCTCCGGGTGTTCTCCTCACTGGCATGATGCGTTCGAATCGCTGGTACCCCACCGTCCTGGTCTTCTCCTTGAGCTTGCTCGGGCAGCCTGTGTCCTGCGTCTCGAGTCGGCAGACCGCAATTCACGCCGAAGCAGTGGATCCGGGCAAGGGTATAACCCTTCCACCCACCCGGTGGGCGGTACGGCAGCAGGCCACCCATGTCCTCAACCGGCTCGCCTATGGACCATCGCCCGCGGACCTCGAGGCGGTCGAGCGGATGGGAGTGGCGGGCTGGATCGATCGCCAATTTCATCCGGATTGGATTCCCGACGACGCGGTGACCGCGAAGTTGCGGGACTTTCCCACCCTCGCGCTCAGCACCACCGAGCTCTACGCGAAATTTCCACCGATCGCGGTGCAGGCCAGACTTGCCGGATTGAATCCCGCCAATTCCGACGACCGTGAGACGATCTTGGCGTCGATCCCCAAGGAAGACCTGCCGAGGCAAATCCCGATCGAGTTGATCGGCGCCAAGCTCATCCGGGCCGTCGAAAGCAAGCGCCAGCTCGAGGAAGTGCTGGATGACTTCTGGTTCAACCACTTCAATGTCTCGGTCGATAAGGACCGGGTGAAGTGGATGGTCACCTCCTACGAGCGCGACGCGATCCGGCCGCATCTGTTCGGAACTTTCCGGGAGCTGCTCGGCGCCACCGCTCACCACCCGGCGATGCTCTTCTATCTCGACAACTGGTTGAGCATTCGTGAAACCGACGCGAAGAAACCGGCCGGCGGACCCACGGGTCTGAACGAGAACTACGCGCGCGAGCTCCTCGAGCTTCACACCCTGGGGGTCAACGGCGGCTACACCCAGAAGGACGTCCGCGAAGTGGCGCGCTGCTTCACCGGCTGGTCGATCGAGATGCCGCGATTCAGCGGGGATTTCGTGTTCAAGGACCGCGCGCACGACAAGGGCTCGAAAGTGGTCCTCGGGACCCTGATCCCTGCAGGGGGTGGGCAGGAGGACGGGGAGAGGATTCTCGATCTGGTGGCGAGCCACCCCTCCACCGCGCGTTTCATCGCCACGAAGCTGGTCCGCAAATTCGTCTCCGACGAGCCGGCCCCGGCGCTGGTCGAGAAAGTGGCCGGTGTATTTCTCAAGACCGGCGGTCACCTTCCTTCGGTGTACGCGGCGATCTTTTCTTCGAACGAATTCTGGTCGGAACGCGCGCTTGCCTCGAAAACGAAGACCCCGCTCGAATTCGCCGTCTCCGCGGTGCGGGCCTTCGGCGGCAGCACCGGCGCCGATCTCTCCCTGGCGCAGGCGATCGATCGGATGGGCGAGCCGCTCTACCGGTCGCAACCGCCGACCGGCTTTCCGGAGTCGGCCGAGGCCTGGGTCAACGCGGGCGCGCTGGTGAATCGAATCAATTTTGGTCTTGCGCTGGCGGCGAGCCACATTCGCGGAACGAAGATCGATGTTTCCCAATACTTGAAGCCGGGAGCCAAGGGGAATCCGGACGCGATGCTCGATTCCCTCGCGTCGGTGATTCTCGGGCGCGCGCCCGCCTCCACCACCCGGCGCACTCTGCGCGAGGCGCTGGCGGAAGCGTCAGGCGAAGGGGCGCACGGGCAAAAACGGCCCGCCGATCCCCTGATGGTCGCCGGGCTGCTGCTCGGCTCCCCCGAGTTTCAGAAGCAATGAGGCAACAATGAATCGAAGGTTTTTCTTGAAGTCCTCCGGGCTGGCGATGCTAGGGCTGGGGTTCGCGCCCCGCTTCCTGAGCCGGGCGATGGCAGCGCAAACCGCGTCGACAGGGAAAATCCTCGTCGCCATTTTTCAGCGCGGCGGCGCCGATGGACTGTCGATGGTGCCCCCGGTGGGAGACCCCGCCTACTACGCGCTTCGACCGAATCTTGCAATTGCTCGACCCGGGGACGGCCCCCAGGCGGCGATCAAGCTCGACGATACCTTTGGTCTTCATCCGGCCCTTTCGTCCCTCGCGCGCTTCTATGAAGCGGGCTCGCTGGCGATCGTCCACGCGGTGGGAATGCCCCGGCCGACCCGGTCGCACTTCGACGCCCAGGATTTCATGGAGGGCGGCACCCCGGGCGCGGCCGCCGCGGACGGTTGGCTCAATCGCGCGCTGCAGACGCAGCCGCGCAGCGCCCATGCTTCATTTCGAGCCGTCGCCCTTCAGCCAAACCTTCCGCGGATTTTGTTCGGGGCCCTTCCCGCGGTGGCGATGGGCTCGGTCGCCGATTTCAAGTTGAGGACCGGTCGGCTCTCGACGGCGGCGTCGAAGAGCTTCGAGTCGCTGTACGGCCGCGCCGTGGACGTGGCGCTTCGAAACACCGGCGGCGAAACGTTCGAGGCGCTGCACTTGCTCGAGGACGCAAAGCTGGAGGAGATGCCGGCCCAGAACGGCGCGGACTACCCGAACAACTCTCTCGGCAAAAGGCTCAAGGACGTCGCCAGGCTGATCCGCGCGGACATCGGCCTCGAGGTAGTCGCCACCGACATCGGTGGATGGGATACCCACGTCGGGCAGGGAAATGCGCAAGGACAGCTCGCCGTCCGGCTCAAGGAATTGGGCGACTCGATCGCCGCTTTTGCCACCGACCTGGGCGACCGGATGGCAGATGTATGCGTGGTGACGATGACCGAGTTCGGCCGCACCGTGCGCGAGAACGGCAACCGCGGCACCGACCACGGAACGGCTTCGGCGATGATGGTGCTCGGCGGCAGCGTGCGCGGACGGAGGGTGCTCGGCCGTTGGCGGGGGCTCGACGACTCCAACCTCTACGAGGGTCGGGATCTGGCGATGGAAACCGACTATCGCGCGGTGCTTTCGGAAGTGCTCGCTTCGCACCTTGGCATCCCGAAGATCGCGCCTGTTTTTCCAGGCTTCAATCCGGCTGCAGCACCGCTGCATCTGTTCGGCTAAAGCGCCCCGTCCGTCGGGCCCGCGGCGCAAGGTGGCCGCTTCTTAAGTCAGCTCCACCCTCGACACCAGGCATTCGGCAAGCCAGCTCTGCAGCGCCGCGAACGCCGCGGCAACCGGCTCGTCGCGCTCGGCGAACGCTTCGCAAACCTCGCCCAGCGTTCGGCCCTGCCCGGCCCACTCCAACGCCTGGGCTTCCTGGGCGTCGATCGGCGCGTGAAATACCGTCCAGCCCTTTCGCCACACCAGAACGCGCTGCGGATGCGGAACCGGCTCGGGAACCGGGTCTCCCTGCTCGACCGCGCGCCAGAGCGCCATCGCGTCGTGCTCGAAGGACAAGACGCGGACCGCGGGCACCAGGCGGAACCTCGCTTTGGCGAACTGGTCCGGCGGCAGCTCGGCGAAAATGGAGGCGGTCGCCAGCGGAGCATCCAGCTCGACGAAGACCTCGGCCCTGGCCCATTCGAGCGCCGCGAGATCCGCGAGGTCCGGGCGGCCATTGTCCGCGCGATGCTCGGCGAGAAACTGGGCGAGCTTGCGCCCGAGCCGTCCCAGCGATGGGTGGTCCGATGGGTAAGTCTGCACGTAAGCATCGACCAGATGCGCGAAGCCATCGTCGCCGAGCAAGGCGGCCAGCTTGGGAAAGTCCTCCTTCAGCGCCTCGACCTGCCGCCAGAAATACATCTGGGCGTAGATCTCCACCCGGCGCTGTGGACTCAAGCGGCGGTCGGCGCGGACGATCTGGTCCAGCGCACCCCGGTCCCGGGAATTCCGGTCCAGGGCATCCTCGTCCAGAGCGCCGCTCTTCCTGTCGGTGATCGCGGGCCACAGCGCGGCCTGTGTCTCGGCCAGCCTCATCGCGCTTCCAGATTCTGATTCGCCGCGCCCTGGTTTGACCAGTGCAGAGAGCTCATCTCCGCCGCCTTGGCTCGCCGGCTCTCGGCGATGAGGACGTCGAGCTCGGGAACGTTTTCGTCCCACTCGATCAACGTGGAAACCAGGCCAAATCGCTCCACCGCCTGGCGGTAGAGCGCCCAGACTTCACCGGATACGGAATGATCGTGGGTATCGAGCAGGTAATCGCCATGGTCGCTGTGACCGGCGAGGTGGTACTGACCGACCCGGTCCACCGGCATCGCGGTCAGATAATCGATCGGATCGAAGCCGTGGTTCTTCGCGCTGACGTAGATGTTGTTGATGTCGAGCAGGATCCCGCAGTCCGCGCGACGCGCGACCTCCGCGAGGAAATCCCATTCGGTGAAGGTCGACTCCTGGTAGGTAAGGTAGCTGGAAACGTTTTCGAGGAGGATCTGACGCCCCAACGTTTCCTGGACGCTCTGCACCCGGCGAACGACGTGCTCCAGGGCTTCCGCGGTGAACGGCAGCGGTAACAGATCGTGGACGTATCGACCGCCGTGAGAACCCCAGCAGAGGTGATCGGAGATCACCGCCGGCTCGATCCGCTTCGCCAGCTCCGACAACTGCGAGAGGTACTCGCGATTCAGCGGGTCGCTGGAGCCAATGGAGAGCGAGACACCGTGGAGAGCAACCGGGAAGTCCCGGCGAACCCGCTCCAATACGCCCAGCGGTCGTCCGCCGACCCGCATGAAGTTCTCGCTGATCGCTTCCACCCAGTCGACCTGCGGCCGCGACTCGAGAAACAGGCCATAGTGCTTGGGGCGAAGACCGACGCCGTGACCGAGGTAGATGCGTTGAAACGCCATAGGAGAAAGAAAGGAGGACTCAACCCGACTCGGCCGGTCCCCCCTTTCCTCGCAAAACCTACTTTTTCGCGGTGACGATTGTCCCGCCCTTGTCCTTGCAGGCTTTCTCGGAATCCACCTTGATCCAGCCCTGACCCTTGCAGCCGTTCTCGCCGGCGCAGGAATTCTTCGCGCCCGCGCATGCGGCCTTGCCCTTGCACTCATTGACGCCCGCGCACTTGACGGACTTCGACGTCTCTTTGGCGCCCTTGTCTTGCGCATTGGCGGCGTTCATCACGAACAGCGATGCTACCGCGGAGGCAATCAACACGCCCTTCGTCGTCTTCATCATTTTCCTGCTCCTTCGCAGTGGTAATTGGCTCCCCACCATGGGTCACCGAACAAAGTGGTTGGTTTCACATTTGCTTCGAAGAGGCAATGCGAAAATCCACTTGCTCCCTCTCTACGTACCGCACTGCGACCTGGTTTCACAGCGGCCGGATGGGCGCCGGAATTCTTCGGGATCCACGCTGTTTGAGCTTCTTTAAAACAAACAGGATCACCCGCGCCGTGAGCAGCGCCGCGAGCACGGCCCCGTACGTCAACGGTTGGCTCAAGTCTTTTTTCACCCGCAGAATGAAGTGAACGACGCCGAGGACCGCGGCCGCGTACGCAAGCCGGTGCAACCACTTCCAGCGCGCGTATCCCAGCCGGCGCACCATCCGATCGGTGGAGGTGATCGCCAGGGGCACCAACAAGACAAAGGCGGCAAAGCCGACGTAAATGAACTGCCGCTTGGTGATGTCCGCGAACACCGCCTTGAAATCGAAGAGCTGATCCAGGCCAAGGTAGGTGAGGAAATGCAGCGAAGCGTAAAAAAATGCGTACAGCCCGAGCATGCGGCGGATCCGGATCGGCCAGCCCCAGCCGAAGACTTCTTTGAGGGGAGTGCACGCCAAAGAGCCAATCAGGAACGTGAGTGCCATCAGTCCGAGCTGGTTCATCGCCGTCGCGATCGGATTGGCGCCGAGCATTCCCGACGACGCCATCACCCCCAGCCGGATCGCCGGAAGCGCCGAGGCGACGAAGACGGCCGCTCTCAGCCACAGCAGCGGCCCTTTCCAGATGGGCGCCTTCGGGCTCAGAAATTCTTCCTCAGATCCATACCCGTGTAGAGGCTGGCCACCTGCTCGGCGTATCCATTGAAGGGAAGCGTCTTTCGGCGGCGAACTTCGCCGATTCTCCGCTCGGTGGCCTGGCTCCAGCGAGGGTGATCGACCTCGGGATTCACATTCGCATAGAAGCCATATTCGCTCGGCCCGGTCAGGCTCCAGGTGGTGGGCGGCTGTTTCTCGGTGAATTCCACCCGGACGATCGACTTGATGCCCTTGAACCCGTACTTCCAGGGCGTCACCAGGCGAATCGGGGCGCCGTTCTGGTTGGGCAGCGCCTTGCCATAGAGCCCCACCGCGAGAAGCGCGAGGGGGTTTACCGCCTCGTCGATCCGCAGGCCCTCCACGTAGGGCCAACCGAGGATCCGTCTGCGTTGGCCGGGCATCTGCGCAGGGTCCAGCAGCGTCGTGAAAGCCACGTACTTTGCCCGCGAGGTCGGCTCGAGGCGTTTGATCAGCTCCCCGAGCGGAAATCCAAGCCAGGGAATGACCATCGACCAGGCCTCCACGCACCGCATCCGATAGACGCGTTCCTCCAGGGGAAACCATTTGATCAAGGTGTCGATGTCCACCGTCTGGGGCTTGGCGATCTCTCCGGCGAAGGTAATCGTCCACGGTCGAGGCCTCAGCGCGTGCGCGTTCTCCGCCGGATCCGATTTGTCCACCCCGAACTCGTAGAAATTGTTGTAGGTGGTGACGTCCTTGAACGGGGTCATCGGCTCGTCGGTGCCGAACGGGCCTCGGGTATGTGCCAACTCGGCGCTTCCCGCGTCGGGCGGAGTCGCCCCGCCGATTCCCCGGTCCTGGCTCGGAGTTTCCGGCGAATCGGCCCGGCCGCCACCGGCCAGGTAGAGCAAGGCTCCTCCCAACGCCGTCGTCGTTCCGGCGAAGAGCGCCGCATTCTTGATGAATTCCCGCCTCCGCAGATAGAGCGATTCCGGCGTGACTCCGGAGCTCGGCGGTTCTTTGGGCAGTTTCATGTCGATGAGTATGCGCCAGCGGCGCAGTGGTTACATGCCGAGCACGGCTTCCCGTGGTCTAACCACCCAGCTTTTCGACAATTTGCCGTGCCGCTTTGCGTTTGCCTCCGCGCAGAATCCTAGATTTCCAGGGGCGGCTGCGGGCCGGGAACGATTCCAGCGATGTCGGGATCGTCGGTGATCGAATTGGAAACGTCGGCTTGATCGCCCTTTTCCTTGCGGCGTTGCACGCGCTTCTCTTCCTTCAATCGACGTTTCTCCTGTCGCGCCAGTTCCTTCTGTCTCTTAGACGATCCTGGGTGCGCCATGGCAACCTCCAATCAAGACCTGGAAAACGAAAAAGCCCAGCCTTTCCAAAGACTGGGCCTTCTACTCGCCAAAGTAGCGAGGGCGCTCTAGACGAGAACCCTCACGTTCGAGGCCTGGCCCTGCGGACCTTTGGTCACGGGTCCCATTTAAGCCCATCCGGCGGAAAAGTCGAGTCGCTGGCTGCTGTTGCCAGGCCTTTAGGGTGCGCTTTTAGCGAGCGCCTCGGCGCGGCGGGCGGCCTTCCAGGCGCGCAATCTCTCAAGAACGTCGGGATGGCTGCGCGCGAGGATCTGGGCGGCGAAGAGTGCCGCGTTTGCCGCGCCGGATTTGCCGATCGCCATCGTCGCCACCGGGGTGCCCTTGGGCATCTGCACGATCGAAAGCAGGGCGTCCAGACCATTGAGAGAAGTGGAGTCGACGGGCACGCCGATCACCGGGACCAGCGTCTTCGCCGCGATCATCCCTGGAAGGTGCGCCGCACCACCGGCTCCCGCAATGAGGATCTGGATGCCTCGCGACTCCACCGATTCCACATACTCGAAGAGGGCGTCCGGCGTGCGGTGCGCGGAGATGATCCGCACTTCGCATGGAATCCTCAGCTCGTCGAGCATCTCCTTTGCCGGGAGGAGAGTCTCCCAATCGGTCTTGCTGCCCATCAAAACTGCCACCCAGGGATGGTTCGTCTCAGCCATCGTTTACGACCTCTTGTCTGACAACGGTGAGCGCCCCGAGCCATCTCGCCCCAGGACGCGAAGGCCCTTCTTATTTCAGCTCCGGACGCGGCGCGAGCCAATCTCAACAGTCGTCAGACGAAGGCGCGGTGCCCAGCAGTAAACCGAGCACCGCTCCAAGAGCCAACGCGCCACGACTCATCCAAAGTCGCCTCCGGCCCCACCGGATACGACGAATCCGAACCCGCGTCACTTCAGCTAGAACGGAATGTCGTCTTCGGCCGCTGGCGGAGTGGCGCCGGCGCCCTCTTCGGGACCGCCCATCGCCTGCGGGGCATATTCCTCGGAACCGTTGCGCGGCTTCCGGAACCCACCGGCAGCAGCCGGGTCGCGCGCCCCGAGAAACACGACATTGTTGGCGACGACTTCGGTGGTGTAGTTCTTCTTATTCTCTTTGTCCGTCCACTCGCGGGTCTGCAATCGACCCTCGACGAAGCACTGGCGCCCTTTGGCCAGGTACTCGCCACAGAGCTCCGCGAGCTTTCCCCAGACGACTATCCGGTGCCATTCCGTCCGTTCCTGCTTTTGGCCCCCTTTGTCCGTCCAGGACTCACTCGTGGCAATGCGAAAATTGGCCACTGCCTGGCCACCCGGGGTGAATCGAACTTCCGGGTCCGCACCGAGATTGCCGACCAGGATCGCCTTGTTTACGCCTCCAGCCATATGTTCCTGCCTCTCTTCGATGACCGATCCGTTGCGGACCGGCCGCTTGTTTTCAGCTGGACGAGCTGTCTAGCTGATGGCGCAAACCTATACCAGCGTGAGCTGACAACTCCGAGCGCGTCGAACGGGCTATCCGCCGGGGCGAACCTGGGGTTTCGCGCTGACCGGCAGGATGGATGAACCGGGCGCGGTCGCGGTGACCGGCTGGATGACCGGCGCCTTCTCGCGCGCCATTTTCAACGACATCGTCGTCTCCATCTGCTTGGCGAAATCCGAAGTCCTCACGTCCAGCATTCCGATCATCTTTCGCAGGGCCGGCCAGAAGGGGTGGTCGGCGTCGGCCGCCTTCGCCACTCCCCGCGCGAGCAAGGTGGTGGTTGCTTCGCGGTCCTCGCTGGAGGCAGCCTGGAGCGCACTCAACAGCTCGGCCGGTGCGGTGCGGGCCACCTCCGCCAGCGCAGCGGCGATCTCCTTCTGCGACGCCTCGTCATCCTTCGCCGCGGACGCAAGCTCGGTCAGACGGGCCAGCGCTTCCGGATTTCCCTGCGCCGACAGCTCGACCAGCGCGGAGAACCCGGGGACCTCCACGCCGAGCGCCTTGGCCACCTTGCGCAGCCTTCCGTAGACGACCTCCGTCCCGGAGAAGCTGTCGAGGAACATTCGGGCGCCGATGTAGTCCTCGGGGTTGGATTGATAGAGCGCCTCCGCAATCACCGTCCGGACCGCCGGATCTTTTTCGCTTCGCCACGCGGTCCGCAAAAACGACGCGTTCTTGCGATCGCCTTGCTTGCCGACGGTCAGATAGGTGCGGATTCGCGAGGTCACTTCGTCGAGCGGTCCAATCACCGTCTCCTGGGTCATCATCGCGGCCACCGCGCGGCCCGGGCCCAGCGTGGTGCCGCTGGACGCAATCGCCGCCCCCAGCGCGTCCAATCCCAAAACCGTCGGAGCGGACCTGCCGGCGTAGTCGTTCACCAGCATCGAGAAGATGAATTTCTCGCCGCCGACCGATTGGACGTATCCCGACAGCGCGCTGACGTTCTCCAGCGTACCGGTCTTCGCGCGCAGGCGACCCACCGCTTCCGATCCCTCGAACCGGTACTTGAGCGTGCCGTCCTTTCCCGCGATGCCCATCGAGGAGAGGTACTCCGGCGCGAGAGGAAAACGCTCGTACATGTATCGGAGCAGCCGGTTGATCTGCGCCGCCGAGAACCGATTGGCGTCGTTGAGACCCGAGCCATTTTGCATCACGTAAGAGCCTTTGGGGATGCCCACCTCCCGTTGGAGGAACTCCTCGACAACCTCGATCCCCTTGCCGAAAGATCCGGGCGGACCCTTCACTTCGGCGCCCAGGGCCTTGATCAGCTGCTCGGCGACGAAGTTGGAGGAGACCTTGTTCAGCCGCTTGAGCACGAGGTCGAACGTTTCCGACTCGGCGACATACAGCATCCTTGCGGAGCGCGGCGCAATCGCGATGCGGACCTTGCCACGGACCTTGATTCCCCGATCGGCGAGCAGTCGCTTCAGCGTGTAGCCGAAGTAGAGGGCGGGCTGGTCAATCTTCTTCCACATCGAAAGGGTGCCGCGCTCGCTGGGAATGGTGCCCCGGACAACGACCTTCTGCCTTTCGTTGCCCGGCAGCAGGGCGACGGAGAAACGCCGGTGGAAGCGGCTGCCGGTTACCAGGCTGCCCTCGATCGCGAAATAGTCGCTGGCAGGCTCGATCTCCACCGAGGCCTTGGCTCCCGGCCGGTCGCCGGGGCGCAGGTAGACCCCCACCGCATTCCAATTGAAGGACACCGCCCCCGAGGGAGCGAGGTAGGCGCGGTCGCCCTTTTCCTGGTCGAATCCGGGCGCCAGCCGGTCCCCATCGAACCAGCTCTCGTCGATCACGATGTCGCCTAAAACCTCACGAAGACCGGCATGGAAGAGCTCGCCGGTGATGTTGAACAAGCGCTCGGTGTTGATGGAGGGATCGCCCCTCCCGCGGACGTAAAGGGTGCGCACCCTCCCACCGGTCAGCTCGCCCTCGGTGAGAAACTCCGTCTCGAACCGATACTCCGACCCGAGCTTGAGCAGGCATGCCGCAGCGGTGAAGAGCTTGACGTTGGACGCCGGATTGAGCAGGTCATCCGGATTTCGCGCGAAGACGACGGTGCCGTCGTCCAGGCTCTGCACCGAGATGGAGGTGCGGGCGGTCTTGAGGGGGGTGCGCTCGATCACCTCGGCCAGGGCCTGCTTCAGCGCCTCGCGATCCGCCTTCGAGGGGGCAGGTGCGGCACTGGAGATGAGGGCGAAAAAGGCGAGTACCGATGAAGCGTGCATCCGATTGTTTCGAGTCCAGCAGGCGGCCTGGGAGCGGGGGCGCATTATGCTGGCCCGGCGAGACGGCCGCAATGAGGGGCGGGGGTTTATACGACCCACGCATCAAAAACCCTGGATTCGGCTGGACAAGCGCGCCGGGGATTGTAGGTTCATGCGCCTAGCGCCACCCCGAGCGCAACGAATACTTCTCAAGGAGGACAACCGCCATGGCGACAGAGTCGATCCAGGTCTCCGGAGTCGTTCGAGCTCCACCGGACCGCATTTATGAGGCGTGGCTGGACAGCGCCGAGCACTCGGCAATGACCGGTGGCCGCGCGACGATTGATGCCAACGTCGGCGGACGGTTCACCGCGTGGGACGGGTACATCGAGGGAGCGACGCTCGAGCTCGAGCCCGGTCGGCGAATCGTGCAGCGTTGGCGGACGAGCGAGTTTCCGTCGGGAGCGGCCGATTCGCTGGTCGAGATCCGGCTTGAGCCGCTGGAGGAAGGAACGCGGATCATCTTTCTGCACAGCGAGATCCCGGAAGGTCAGCGGACCAAATACGAGCAGGAGTGGAGGGAGCACTATCTCGACCCGATGGATCGGTACTTTGCCGCCGCCGACGAGGATGAGGACGACATCGAGGATGACGACGACGAGGATGTCGAGGACACCGACGATGACGTCGAGGACGTAGACGACGACGAGGACATCCCCGCGGGGGTCGAGGTCGAGGAAGAAGTGGTGATCGCGGTCGCGGCCAAGCCGAAGGCACCGCCGAAGCCTCCTGTCCAGAAGGCCGCGCCGGCGAAGGCGGCACCAAAGGCTCCGGCCAAGAAGGCGGCGGCGAAACCGGCGAAGAAGACCGCGGCGAAGAAGGCCAAGAAGGCGGCGGCGAAGCGCGCGGGGAAGAAGGCTTCCCCGAAGAAGAAGTCGGCGAAGAAGGCCAAGAAAAAGAGCGCCCGCAAGGCTTCGAAGAAATCGGCGCGCAAGGGAAAAAGCGCGAAGAGGAGTGCGAAACGCGGAAGGCGCTGAATCTCTCCTTCGCAGCGCGTCGGGGAATCGCTCTTCTGACGCTCTGCGCCTCCTGCCTCGGTTGCAGCTCCGAGCCCAGTCGCACCGGGGTTGTCGTTCTCATCGAGTCTCCGCCGGACAGCCTCGATGTCCGGCTGACCCTGTCGAATTCCGGGCAGCGGATTGCGCAATTGATTTCTCCCGGCCTGGTGACGGTCGACGAGGCGGGCCAACCGATGCCCGACCTGGCGCGCGACTATCAGCTGCTGGATGCGCAGACGCTCGAGTTCAATTTGAGGCAGGGGCTGACTTTCCACGACGGAACGCCGCTCACGTCCGAGGACGTGAAGGCCACCTTCGATGGGATGATCAGCCGCGCGATGCCCTCTCCGAGGTCCGACAAGCTGGAGGCCGTGGAGCGCATCGAAGTGCTCGGCCCGCTGACCCTGCGCATCCATCTGAAGCGGCCCTACGCGCCGATCCTCGCCGACCTGTCGTTGGGCATTCTGCCGCGCGCTCGCGCCGTGCCCCCCGCCGCCCTGGAGCAGGATCGCGCCCCGATCGGAGCGGGCCCATTCCGGTTCGCCGGGCAGCCGGACGAAGAACATCTGATGCTGCTGCCCTTCGACGGCTATTACGGAGGAAAGCCGCGGATTAGCCGCCTGCTCATTCGCACCGTCCGCGATCAGACGACGCGCGTGCTCGAGCTGCTCAAAGGTCGCGCCGACCTGGTCGTCGGAGCGGTTTCTCCTTCCGTCTTTCCCTCCTTGGAGAAAAATCCCCGCCTTCAAATCCGGTCGCGTCCGGGCACCGCCTACGCGTATCTCGCCTTGAACTCTCGAAGCGGCCCGCTGGCGGACGTCCGCATCCGCCGCGCGATTTGCCACGCGATCGACATTCAGCCGATCGTCGAGGCGAAATTCCACGGCTTCGCCGAACCCGCCACGGGGATGCTGCCCCGCTCGCACTGGGCCTACGCGAGCACGCCAGGCTGTCGAAAGGACCTCGCGCTGTCGACCCGGCTTCTCGAGGAAGCCGGGTACTCCTCCGTCCCTACCTATCCCGAGGAGTCGGGTCGCGACGCCCCCACCTCGATCGCCGACGGGCGCAAGCCACGGCTTCACCTCACCCTCAAGGTCTCCACCGACCGCTTCCGGAGATCGGTCGCCCTGATTTTCCAGGACCAGCTCGCGCAGGTCGGAATTCAGCTCGAGATCCGCGCGTTCGAGCTCGGGACCTTCTTCAACGACGTGCGCAAGGGAAATTTCGAGCTGGCGTCGCTCGTCTGGTCTTCGGTGATCGAGCCCGACTTGCTCCGGTGGGTGTTTGCATCCGCGAACATCCCTTCCCTGGAAAACTCGTTCGGCGGTCAGAACCGCACCGGCTACCACAACGTCCGCCTGGACGCGCTGCTCGATCGCGCCACCATGCTTGAGCCCGAGGCGCGCAAGGCGGTTTACGCCAAAGCACTCGCCCTGATCGACGCCGACCTTCCCTACATCCCGCTCTGGCATGAGAGCTCACTGGCGATCGTGTCCTCGCACCTGGCGGATTTCGAACCATCCCCGCAGGGGTTTCTCCAGCCCCTGGCGAAGGCGCGGGAGGCAAGGCCGTGAGAAAATTCGCCAGCGCGCCGCTGGCGATCGCGGGCTCGCTGCTCCTGGTCTCGCTGTTTCTCAACCTCGTGCCGGGGGACCCGGTGGAGCTGATGCTCGGGGAGCAGGCGCCCTCCGTCGATCGGGAGGCGCT
>WNFG01005162.1_pt1 | contig 17245 bp, 16 predicted proteins | sample 5400431 | NCBI WGS metagenome assembly WNFG01 (sample SAMN13153346, study PRJNA577476) | soil metagenome | isolation source: 120 cm saprolite under Douglas fir tree site 2 hole 3 replicate 2 | place: USA:California | collected 2015-04-18 | reverse complement strand
ACCGGTGTCGGTCATGGCTCCTCCCGTAGGTTGCGTGGCAACACGCCGATCAGCGAACTCGTCCAACAGGCGGCGGCGGCCCGAAAGCCGCAGCCGACTGCAGAATGAGGGTCCCCCGCGATCCTAGGCGCCGCGAGCGTCGCGGCCATCGCATCCTGCATGCTGTCCAGGCCCGGGCCGTGGGGTGCGCGGGAACGGGGCAGTGCCGCAGGTGGCCCCGGCTTCCTCATGATCGGCCTGATTCCCGAATTCATTCTTCGGGGGCGGCGTAAACCTCCGGTAGCCAGTGGCCCGGGTCGGTGACGCCGGCCTTGGTCAGCACATGGTCACGGGCATCCTCGGCCTGCTTGCGGACTCGTGCGAAGTCGTGCCCGAGGATGACACCGTCCCGCTTGACCAGTTGGCCGCCGACGAAGACAGTGTCGACGAGGTTGGGGTTGCCGGACTCGATGATGGCGCCGGCCGGATAGTTGAGCGGCTGCATCCCGTACACATCGGTGCGCACCAGGATGACATCGGCGGCCTTGCCGACAGAGATGGAGCCGACCCGGTCGCCGAGCCAGGCAGCGGTCGCGCCGCCCTGGGTCGCGAAGGAGAGCACCTCGGTCGCCGTCACGGGGAGGGGATCGACTGCCTGGCCAGCGTCAAGCGCTTCCACATTGACCAGGTACCGGGTGCCGGCCAGCAGGGCCCGCATCGCGCTGAACATATCCCCGCCCACGGATGTGCATACGTCGATCGACAGCGATACCGGGATTCCCCTGTCGCGGGCCCGCAGCGTCGCTAGGCGGCCATGCCCCATGTGCATCTCCAGTTCCGGGGCGATCGAGATGGCTCCGCCGGTGCGGGCGATCACGTCGAATTCGTCGTCGCGCAGCATGTTGCAGTGCACGTATGTGGTGCGTGAGTCCGCGAACCCCTGCTCCTCCAGCCACAGGACGGGAAGGCTCTTCCCCCAGGCTCCATCCCCGACGTGCACGGTCACCGGATGTCGAGCTCCCGGGCCAGGCCAAAGTCGTGAATAGTCACGTCCTTGGTGGCGAACTGCGGTCCGCGTGGCGCGAGAGCCAGCGTCACCAACTGGTCGGTCGAGGAGAACCACTGTGCGGCGATCCTCGCCACGTCGCGGGATTGCGGCTGGTCGCTGACCGGCAGCCACTCGTCGTTGGAGTTGCCATAGGCCCAGACGCATCGGATGCCGGAGTCCAGCACTGCCTGGATGGCCGCGTCCGCATGCTCGGGCGTGTTGTTGTTGTGCGACCAGTCAACGAGCGTGGTGATCCCTGAGTCGAGCGCGTCGAGCATGGCGATCAGGTTGGCCGCGTACATGTCCTCGGGGGAGTAGTTGTTACCGACCTAGGCCTGCGTCGCCAGCGGCGCGCAGGTGTGGGTGGCCGACATCGCCGATGACCGGCTGGCCTTGGCGCGGGCACTCGGCGCGACGCAGGTGATCGACTCCCGCACCACCGAGCCCGCGACCGCGCTGGCCGACGCTGGCGTCCGGGCTGAGACCGTCTTCGAGGTTAGCGGCTCGGCGGCGGGCCTGGATGCAGCCCTCCGAGCTGCGCACCCTGGCGTGCGGCTCGTCGCGGTCGGTGTCCAGAAAGCACCCCACGAGGCCCGTTTCGCCGAGTGGACGCTCAGCGAATACGACGTCCTCGGCACCGTCGCCCACGTGTGCGCGACGGATCTGCCCGAAGCGATCGACCTGCTGGCGGGCCGGGCACAGGCCTGGAACGACATCGCCCCGAGGGTGTTCCCGCTGGAGGATCTTGTCGAGGAGGGACTGGCGCCGCTGGGAGCAGGTAAGTCCCATCAGATTAAGACGCTCTTCGACCCGGCCGTTGCCGCGCTGCGCGCGGCCGACCACACCAGGCGGTAGCCACGACGAGGACAGACGAGTCACCATGACCGCCCCGATCGCCGGGCTCGATCCCGCTTTATCTTCCGCGCACGAAGGGCGCCGCAGGTCAGCTCGTGGTCGCGCTGACGGATATGCTGACGAGACGCTGCGGGACGGGGAGACGCGGCGGAGAATGCAGGACGGTGGCCGTCGCGGCGCCCTGGTCAGCGAGACCCACGAATCAGCGAGACACACCAACATGCCGGAGGTGGCCGTGTCAGCTGACTACGAGAAGATCCGCGACGAGAACATCGCCCGTTACGGCTGGGACACAGCTGTCCTAGACCTGCTCGGGCAGCTCTACAGCGAGCGCACCCACTTCATCTTCGAGCTGATCCAGAACGCTGAGGATGCCGGCGCGACCGAGCTGACCTTCGAGCTTTTTGAAGATCGCCTGGAGGTGAACCACGATGGCCGGGCCTTCACTGAAGCCGACGTCCGTGGCGTCTGCGGGGTCGGCAAGAGCGGGAAGTCCGAAGATCTCACGAAGATCGGCAAGTTCGGTATCGGTTTCAAGTCGGTGTACGCGTACACCAAGACCCCGCGTGTCTACAGTTCGGGCGAGCATTTCCGGATCGAGAAATACGTCCGGCCGTATTCTGCGGATCCGGTGGATGAGCCCGCGTCCGGGACTCTCTTCGTCTTCCCTTTCGACCATGACACTATCTCCGCGGCGATCGCCGTTCAGGAAATCTCCGCCGCCCTGAACAAGATCGAGCCCACTACTCTGCTGTTCCTCAGGAACATCGAATGCGTGCGTATCCGCGGCGTTCAGGTCGCTGGCTCGGTCCTTGAGCGCGTCACGGCAAACCGCGCTAGTTCAAGTCGGCACGTCACACTGAGGACAGGGCGTGGTCGCAGGGACGAGGAATGGTTCGTCTGGCACCGTCAACTCGAGGATCTTGGCCATCCAGCTCACCGGGTCGAGATCGCCTTCCGTGTCGGCACCGCAAGCGGCGAACGCCGACTCGTCAAGCGTGATGACTCCCCGCTGGTCGTGTTCTTTCCTACGCAGAAGGAGACCTTCCTCGGCTTCTTGATCCAGGGTCCTTACCGGACAACGCCAGCCCGCGATAACGTCCCGGAGCACGATCCGTCGAACCAGGCACTGGTGCGCGAGACTGCCGCGCTGCTCGCCGATGTGCTCCGGGAACTCCGCGATGACGGGCTCCTCACGGTCGATGTGCTGGATACGCTGCCGCTCGACGGCGCGCGATTCCAGCCCGGCACGATGTTCCGCCCGTTGTTCGACACGGTGCGCACGGCCCTTGGCCAAGAGGAGCTCATACCGGTTGCCGGGGGCGGCTACGGCGCTCAGGGGGAGCTGAAGCTGGCCCGCACAGCGGAGCTACGCGACCTTCTCCTCCCAGATCAGCTCGGCGTGCTCTACGGAGCTGGCCGGCCTCTCGCCTTCGCAGATGAGTCCATCACAGAAAACCGGACGCCTCTTCTGTGGCGATACCTCCGAGAAGAGATCGGCATCGATGAAGTCACGCCGGAAGCCGTCGTCGCGAGAGTAACGCGGGAATTTCTCGTGGCGCAGTCCGATGAGTGGATCAGGCGCTTCTATGCGTTCCTCCATCAGAACTCCGCTCTGTGGCGGGCGCCGAGGTTCCCGGGTGAACAGCCCGGCCTCGCAAGAACAAGACCTATTATCCGGCTCGAAGATGGCAGCCACGTAACGCCATTTGACTCCGGGGACCGCCCGGCCGCATACCTTCCAGGGCCGGCCGGGACAGGCTTTCCCACGGTACGACGCGCCGTTGCTGACTTTCCCGCTGCCCGGCAGTTTCTGGAAGCACTCAAGTTCACTGAACCGGATGTGGTGGCGGAGGTACTGGAGAACGTCCTTCCCCGGTACAGCCACCTGGAGGCTGCGGACCTGGACGCGGCGCATCGCGACGCTGATCTTGAGTGCGTCGCGCGTGCGCTGGCCGAGGCGGTTGGTGACAGACGGCAACGGCTTCTTGAGCAGCTGCAGCAAACTGCCTTCCTGATCGGGGAGAACGCCGCGACGGGTGAGAGGCGCCTTATGACGCCGGTCACGTTGTACCAGCGGACCAAGGACTTGGAGGTCTACTTCGACGGGAACCCTGACGCCTGGTTCGCCGACGATGCCTATGGGCCGTGGCTCGTCCAGTTGCGCGGCATGGGTGTCCGGGAGAACGTGGAACTTCGCGCGCGCCATACAGATCAGCTCGAGTATGTAGTCATCGCCGATGAGTTCGCCCGGCACGAACGCGGCATCGGGGGGTTCGATCCCAGTGCCGAGATCGAAGGCCTGGACTTCGCATTGCGCCACCCGGGCCATGCCCGATCGGAATACGTCTGGAATGTCTTGCTCGCCCCGAACCGGCACCTGGTTGCCGGAGTCGTCGAGAAGTCAGTTCGCCAGGAGTTCGTGGATTCCAGCCAGGAGAACATCAGATCGGCGATCGGCTTGGCGGCCATGAGCGCCGCATGGCTCCCCGGACCGGACGGAACATTCCGCCGGCCAGCCGAACTCTCGCTTGATGACCTGCCGCCGACGTACAAGCGGGACGAGGGGCTGGCGAAAGCTCTGCGAATGATTCAGCCAGTGGTGGCGGAGGCAAGCCGTCAACTCGGACTTCCGGCAGAAGTGCTGTGGGGCCTGAGCGCGTACCCGGACTTGGTCGCGACCGTTGAGCGCGAACTAAAGGCCCGGGCAGCCGCCGGCCGGCGTCCCGAGGCGGACGAGGACGATCATGACGCCGGACCACTGCGCTGACGCGGCGCGGGATCTGGCCCCCGTGCCTGGGTCTTCTTCATGAGCGGGGCCGGGCGTCGGCGCTCGCGACGATGAGTTCGCCGACCTGGCTGCTGACGATTCAGAGCAACCGGTTGCCCGACCGCGCGCGCCCCCGCCGGCTGGGCCGCGTCCTGGCCCAGATCTTCATGATCGTCGCGACAGCCCTCTGGCTGGTGCCGATCCTGTTCGCGCTCTACATCTCGTTGCGCCCTTATAGCGAGACATCGAAGTACGGCTATGTCTCACTGCCACATCACCTGAGCCTGAGCAACTTCGCCATGGCGTGGTCGCAGTCGGGCATGTGGCGGTTCTTCCTCAATTCGTTCTGGATCACATTGCCTGCGGTGATCGTGACCCTGTTCCTCGCGTCAGCGGCGGCGTTTGTGACGTCGCGGGTGAACCTGCGGCTCAACATCGCCCTGCTGATCTTGTTCACGGCTGGCAATCTGCTGCACCAACAGGTGATCATCACGCCGCTGTATCGCCTCTACCTGCTGGTCCCGGCGCCACATTTCCTCAGCCCCAGCGGCGTCCTCTACAACTCGATCTTCGGCCTGATCGTCATCAACGTCTCCTTCCAGCTCGGCTTCTGTGTCTTCGTGCTGAGCAACTACATGAAGACGCTGCCGCGGGACATGTACGAGGCGGCGTTGGTGGATGGAGCGTCGCTGTGGACCCGCTACTGGCGGCTCACGCTGCCACTGTGCCGGCCAGCGCTGGCAGCGCTGGCAACCCTGCTCACCACCTGGATCTACAACGACTTTTTCTGGGCTATTACCTTGATCTCCACTGGAAACGAGCGCCCGATCACCTCCGCGCTGGCCAACCTGCAGGGCCAGTTCGTCTCCGACCAGAACCTGATCGCGGCGGCCGCGCTGATGGCGGCCGTGCCGACCCTGATCGTCTTCGTGCTGCTGCAGAAGCAGTTCGTGGCTGGCCTCTCGCTCGGCGCTACCAAAGGATGACGGTGCCGGGAGACCGCGGTAAACAGTTACCGGCTATAGATCGTCGGGGAGGAGCCGGAACCACTTGTGTGGGGTGAGGGGGCGCATCGCGCGGAAGTCGCGCCGGTCGAGTGTAAGCACCGCGTCGGTCCGGTACTGGGCCGCCAGCGCCACATTGACGGCGTCGGCCAGGTCCAGATCCAGGCTCACGTACTGCTGCTGGATCAGGCGCGCGGTGTCCAGGATCTCGAGGCCGGTTTCCGGGATCTGGAAGCGCAGCAGCCGGGCCTGGGCGAGGATGAATTCGATGATCGCTGCCCGGGCCTGGGCTCCGAAACGGGCCTTGGCCAGGTGATCAACCTCAGTGAGCACCAGCGGCGAGATGATCACCGTGCCAGCTTCCCGCAGGACTCCCTGGCACGCCGCTGACTCACGCGCGTTGCGGTCGGATGCGGCGATGATGCCCGAGGTGTCGGCGACGACAATCACCGGGCGGCGGCCCGGGCGACCGCCTCGGTGACCTCATCGCTTGTGGCTGTCTCACCGGTTCCATCGAAGGTGGGCCAGTCGAAGGAACCGTCCCATACCCGGTTGCTCATGGCGGCCAGGTGGATGCCTTCCCGGATGATCTGTGCCTCGGGCACGCCCCGGCGGGCAGCGATCTCCTTGATCAGCGCAAGATCAGCGACGTCGGCGTAGACGTTGGTCCTCTTGAGCGACATGTACCGATGCTAGCATACGTCCACGTCCTAGCCTGTCGGTGGGCTGGCCGCTCAGGTACGGCAGGTCACTGCCCATGCGGTGGCGCCGATCTCGACCGGTCCGGCAGGCAGCAGGTGCCGGCACTGTTCACGCAGCGCGCTGAGGCGCTCCGGGGCCAGGGACGCCACATACGCCCCGGCTGGGCCGACGCCGAGCGTGAACGGTTCCCACCACTGCTCGAAGCTGGCGTGCCGGACATTGACGGTCAGGGCGCTGGCCTGCGCCCCGCCGAGCCCGGCCTGCGCGAAGAGCGTGGCCAGATGGCCTTCGCGGACACCGGCCAAGTCCGACTCGCCGGCTGCCGCCGGGTCCAGTTCGCGCACCGCCCGCCAGAACACCGTCAGCGGCCCGCGGCCGCGGCCGTGATCCCACACACACGCGGCTATCACCCCGCCGGGCCGGGTAACCCGGCCCATCTCCCGCAGGCCTGCCACCGGATCGGCCCGCTCCGCCCGGCACGAGCGGATGACTGACTCGCGGTTAGCTGGCGGGCCTCTCCCAGATCGAGACGTGCTGGCGGCTCTCGCTCGTGAAGGGCTCCCGCGTCCACCCGTCCCACCGCTCGCGCAGTCGCAGCCCGGCGAGCTGGGCCATCAGGTCGAGCTCGGCCGGCCACACGTACCGGAAGGGGATCGAGGTGTACTCGCCACGGCCGCCGGTGACCTCGACGTAGTTTGAGCTCATCGCCTGCGTGGCGACGTCGTAGACGTCGAACGCCCACCGCGTCGGGCTCACGTGGAACGGCACGACGTCCTGCCCGGGCGGGAGCCTGCGCAGATCGGGGATCCCGACCTCGATGACGAAGCAGCCGCCGGGTTCAAGGTGAGCCGCGACGTTGCGGAAGCAGGCCACCTGCGCCGCCTGCGTCGTCAGGTTCATGATCGTGTTGAAGACCAGGTACGCGACGGAGAACGTCCCGTCCACCCTGGTCGTTGCAAAGTCGCCGATCGTCACGCCGATCGCGTCGCCGCCTGGCTTGGCGCGCAGCCGGGCCACCATCGCCCGCGACAAGTCAATGCCGTGGACCGGGACGCCGCGGCGCGCCAGCGGCAGTGCGATGCGTCCTGTGCCAATGCCCAGCTCCAGGGCCCGGCCGCCGGCTGCGAGCCCCGCCAGAAGGTCGGCCGCCGCGTCCACGACGCCCGGCTCGAACATGTCGGCCGACGACTCGTCGTACGTCGCCGCGACACGGTCTCCGAAGTAACCGTCCTCGCTGATCACGCCGATGGCGTTCCAGTCCGCAGGCCGTCCCATGACCAGTGGGGCATAGCCGAGCCCGCCGGAACTTCCGCATCCGGGGATGGGTAGGACAACATATCCTCGACCGCCCACTGCATGTAGGTGCGTGAGCGCTAGGCCGGGCACGCCATCCGTCTACGGCGGGCCTGATGCCATGAAACGTTATGGAGCTAAAGGTCTGCCGGACCCAGATTGAAGAGCTTTTTACAGAACGTAAGGCCAGCAGCTGATCAAGTCCTGCGGGTCGCCGCCGAGGACAGGCTGGTGCTCACGCCGTGAGCTGAACATGCGGGCCAGCGTGCATGGCGGGCGCATTCTTATGCGGTGGGGTCAGACTTCGGCGGCGAAGTCGCCGGGTTCTATGCGCGGTACCGGCGGGGGTACCCGCCGGAGTTCGTCGACCTGCTGGTGGAGGCATCTGGGCTGGGGCCCGACGATGTGGTGCTTGACGTGGGGTGCGGGACCGGGCAGCTCACATTTCCGCTGGCCAGCCGGGTCCGCGGGGTCCTGGCATTGGATCCCGAACCGGACATGCTCGCCCTGGCCCGCCGCGCGGCCGCTGACCGCGGTGCAGGCAACATCGCCTGGATGCTGGGCGCCGATGACGACGTGCCCTCGCTCGCCAGCGTGCTGGGCAGGCGGTCCCTGGGCGCAGTCACGGTGGGAAACGCGATCCATCTGATGCGCCCTGAGGGACTGTTCCGTTCAGCCGCGCCGCTGCTGCGCCGTGGCGGAGGGCTGGCCGTGATCGCCAACGGCACGCCATTGTGGCAGCAGCCCGCGCCGTGGTCGCGTGCCCTTCGAAGGGGCCTGGAGCAGTGGCTGGATACTCGCCTGGTCTCCTGCTGCGGCACCGATGTGCCAGCGCGGCGGCACTACCGGGACGCCCTTCTGAGCGCAGGATTCACCGGGATACACGAGGAAGTCACCGACTATGACGCCACTCTGACCTTCGATGAACTGGTCGGCGGCGTGTACTCCGCCATGCCCGCCAGCATGCTGCCCCCGCCGGGCCAGCGGCCATCCTTCGAAGAGCACCTGCGCCGTGCGATAAGTCCAGCCGCGCGGTTCACCGAGCACGTCCACGTCGCCGCGCTCATCGGCCACGCTGCATAGCTGGCGCAGGCCTGCCCAGGGGGCTCTGGGCTCGCGGGCTGGCTCACGGTTTCTCCTCAATGCCGCTGGGACGGATCGGCGCGCGAGCCACTACCGGGCTGCCTTACTGGGCATGACCTCGCTGGCGGGCGCGGGGCGGGGCTGGGCGGGTGGCTGGATGGCGGGTTCGATGGACAGGTGCGGGAGGATGCGGTCCAGCCAGCCGGGCAGCCACCAGTTCGCGCGGCCGGACAGGTGCATCAGGGCGGGGACGAGGAGGGTGCGCAGGAGGAAGGCGTCGAGCAGGACCGCGGCGGCGAGGCCGAGGCCGATCTCGCCGATGATCTGCTGGCCGGAGAGTATGAACGCGCTGAACACGAGGATCATGATGGAGGCGGCGGCGATGATGACCCGGCCGGTGGTGGCCTGGCCGGTGCGGACCGCATGGTGGTTGTCGCCGGTGGCGGCCCATTCCTCGCGGATCCGGGAGACCAGGAACACCTCGTAGTCCATGGACAGGCCGAACAGGACCGCGAGCATGAGGACGGGCAGGAATGCTTCGACCGGGCCGGCCTGGCCGAGGTTGAGGAAGTGCAGTCCCCAGCCGTACTGGAAGACGGCGACCAGCACGCCGAAGGATGCGGCGGCGGCGAGCAGGTTCATCACCGCCGCTACCGCGGGCACCAGGAGGCTGCGGAAGGCGAGCATGAGCAGCAGGAAGCCCAGTCCGAGGATGACCGCGATGAAGATCAGCAGCTTGTGGGCGATCAGAGTGGCGAAGTCGCCGTTGGTGGCGGTGACGCCGCCGACGTAGACGTGCAGCGTGGTGCCGTGCTCGGCGGCGGGGATCACGCTGTCGCGCAGCTGGGTGATGAGGTGGCTGGTGGCCGCGGCCTCGGGAGAGGTTGTGGGTATCACGCTGATCAGCGTGGCGCCGTGGCCGGGCACGGGCGCGGAGACCGCGGCGATCGCGGGCTCGGTCTTCAGCGCGCCGGCCAGCCAGGTGAACGCGGCCGTGTCAGCGGGGGAGGTGGTGGTGCCGACCAGTTGCAGGGGGCCGTTGAAGCCGGGACCGAAGCCGGTGGCGAGCAGTTCGTAGGCCTGGTGGGTGGTGGAGGAGGCGGGGTCGTTGGCTGCGTCGGAGGAGCCCAGCCGCAGCGAGAGCACCGGGATGGCCAGGATGAGCATCACGGCTGAGGCCGCGGCGGCCAGCGGGGCGGGGTGGCGCTGCACGAACGCGGCCAGCCGCGCTCCCGTGCCGGATGTGCCGTCGGACGCGGGTCCGTCGGCGGCCAGCCGGCGGCGTTCCTTGCGGCTGAGTACCCGCGTCCCGAGGAAGCCGAGCAGCGCGGGCAGCAGGGTGGTGGCGGCGGCCACCGTGAACAGGACCGCGATAGCCGCGGCGATGCCCAGGCCGGAGATAAAGCTGATGCGCAGCACGAGCATCCCGAGCAGCGCGATGCAGACCGTCGTGCCGGCGAACAGGACCGCGCGCCCGGAGGTGTCCAGGGCACGGGCCGCCGCGTCGAGCGGGGACAGTCCCGCCTTGAGGCCGGTGCGGTGCCGGGTGACGATGAACAGCGCGTAGTCGATGCCGACGCCCAGCCCAATCAGGATGCCCAGCGTCGGGCCGGCCGAGGGAATGCTCACCGCGTGCGAGACCAGGCCGACCGCCATCAGGCCCGGGGCCAGCGCGGCGATCGCGACCGCCAGGGGGACGAACATGGCCAGCAGCGAGCCGAACGCGATGAACAGCACGACCGCCGCGGCCGCGATCCCGACGACCGCGCTGATGCCGACCGATGGCCGCAGCGCATTCTCGACCGCTGGACCGCCGAGTTCGACCTGCACGCCCGGAGCCCGCGCCGCCTCGGCGAGGTGAACGACGCGGTTGACGTCCGACGCGGGCACGTTCTCCGCCTGGGCATCGAAGACCACCGTGGCGTAGGCGATCGTGCCGTTCCGGCTGACCTGGGCGGCGCCGCCCGCCGAGTACGGGCTGATCACCGACGCCACCGCGGGCGCGGCGGCGACGCCTTACCCAGCAGGCTCAGCGCGGCGGTGGAGCCGGTTCCCGGCAAGGTGAGGGCGTCCGAGTACGCGGCCCCCGCGGCCCGGCCGGTCACCCCCAGGATCACCAGCAACGCCAGCCACGCCACCAGCACCCACGTGCGCTGCTGAAAGCACCAGCGAGCCAGAGCAGCCATGTCAGTCTCCTGTTCTCAGATCTAAAGAAGTTTCTAAATGAGACTGTGATGTCTCATCTAGAAACGTTACTGTATAGCATCTGGTCAATGGTGTAAACTCTGGCTCATGACCAGGAGCACAGCTATCCACGATCGGGTCGCCGCAGCGATCCTCGACGCGACCGCGGACCTGCTGGCCGAGGGCGGCGAGCCGCCCAGCATGAACGATGTCGCCGAGGCGGCCGGCGTGGCCCGGGCGACCTTGTACCGGTACTTCCCGACCCGTGAGCGGCTGCTGCAGGCCCTGGCCTCCGCCGCCCTCAACGCGACCGCCACCCGGCTCGCCGAGGCCGACCTGGACGCCGTTCCGGTGGCCGAGGGAATCGCCCGGCTGGCGCGCGTAGTCGCCGCGGGCGGCAGCAAGTACGCCGCCGTCATCGACCACCACGGGCCCGGCTATGCCGGTGCCGTGGAACAGCAGATCAAGACGATGATCCAGGCGCTACTGCGCCGCGGCATCGACGACGGGACGTTCCGCGGCGATTTCTCCGTCGACGAACTGCTCCTCGTGCTCGGCAGCCTGCTCCAGTCCGCGGCCCGCATGGCCGCTGAGCACCGAGCCGGCGTCGAGAAAGCCGCGGCCCTCGTCACCTCGGTATTCCTGCACGGCACGGAGCGCCGCCAGGATGCGACCGCAGACGACCGGGCCATGCTGATCTGATCGCGTCGATCGAAGGCTCCGCTCCGTCAGCCCGGGGTTCGGGATGACCCGCCAGTCGGCGTGGGAGCGGTTTTCGGGCGAGGAGTAGGGGAGCACCGCGCCACACCAGGCTGTCACCGGCCACAGCGAGCCGACAGGGGTTAGACCCGGCTGTCAGTCACGGGCCCCCGGGAACCGAGCCAGGCCTGGGGTTTCCAGCTGGTTCGATTTTATGTTTGAATACTATCGTGGCACAGGAGAGACGCTCAGACTGGCCAGGCTTTCCCGGCGAGTGCCCCGCCACCATCCATCGGAACCAGGCACGTGACAGTCAGCTGGCAGCCCTGCGTCTGCCCAGGCCCCGGCTAGCCCTCCCCGATCAGGAGACGACATGCTCGCAGCCGTAGCAGCTGGTGTTGGTCACCCTGCGGTCGCCGGCCTGCTGGGGCTCGGGGCGGCGGGGCTCGCGAGTGCTGTGGTGGCCATGGCCTGGAGCGTGAATGTGCGCCAAATCCGGCTCGCCGAGCAGCTGGCCCGCCGCCAGTTCATCGTGACTGACGAAGCGGGCGCGGCGGGCCGCGCTGTGAACGGGAACGGCCGTCCTGAGGCCGCCACTGAAGCAGTCGAGGGAGCCGTCGGCGCCGGGCCAGCGTCACCGGTGCTCATCGACGGGCCGGACACCGTGGTCACCGGCGAGCAGGCCCGCTATCGCGTCCGGCCATCAGGCAGCCGGAAGGTGGTCTCGTGGGCGGCCGGCGGCGGCTCGGTGGCGCAATCTCCTGACCCAGCCCATCCCGACGAGCTGCTCCTGATCGCTGACCAGCCGGGCAGCCTGACCGTCACCGTGCGGATGCGCGAGGGCATGATGGAAAGCCGCGGAATGAAGTCCGTTACCGCCGTGCCGGACGTGACGGCCGCGCCGCCCTTCACGCTGCGGCTGTTCCTGCACGGGTGGGGGCTGGTGGTCGTTGCTGTACTGATCGTCGGATTCGCCGGAGCGCTCGATGCCCTGGGCAACCTCACGTCCTCCGACTTCATCGCGCTGGTCGCTCCGCTGGCCGCGGTGCTCGGCGTGGTCGCCATCGCGCGGGGAGCGGGTGACGCAAGCAGCCGCCCCGGCAATGGCAGGGGCCCAGCCGGGCCTAAGCCCTGAGCGCCTGCTGCGCTGTCGGCCGAACCACGCACACTCGGCCGGGCTGCCGGTGACCGTGGCGGCTTCGCCGGACCAGGTCAGGACGACCTCCTTCAAGCCTTCTCCAAGCAATCAGTCGGGTTGATCTCGAAAAGTCGGGGTGATTCTCGAAAACCATCGCATCCAGGGAACGGGGCCGGCCCCCGAGACAATACATAGGCATGAACGATGACACCGGCAGCAGTCGCGGCCGCCAGCAGCGGGCAGGCGACCTGACCGGCATCGACCTCCTCCTCACGGCCCGCGGTGGCGGTGGCTCGTCCAGCACAGCGGGGGCGACAGCCCACCAGAAGGCGCCGCGCCGGAGGAATCGTTTTTCCCGCTTTCGCGGTCTCATTTCCAGGCCCCGCATCGTGCTGCCGGTCGCGGTCATCGTCCTGGCGGGCGCGTCAGCCGGGGTCTGGGCTGTGACCCGGTCCACTGCCTCCGCCGCCCCGTCGTACCGCTTGGTCCCCGCCGCTATCACCACCATGCGTCAGGCCCTCTCCTCCACCGGCACCATCGAGCCAGCGACGACCGCGACGCTCAGCTTCGGCGCGCCCGGTCAGGTCACCGCGGTCGATGTCACGGTCGGGCAGCGGGTGACGAAGGGCCAGATCCTGGCCACCATGGACTCCGCCTCGCTCAAGGCACAGGCCGCGCAAGCGCGGGCGAGTCTGGCCGGAGCCCAGTCCCAGCTCTCCCAGGACCAGGCCAGCAGCGCATCCAGCGCCCAGCTGGCCGCCGACCAGTCGTCCGTCAACGCTGCCCAGTCCCAGGTGGGCACCGCCAACGCCGCTCTGGCCGGCACCACGCTCACGTCTCCGGTCAACGGCATCGTTGTCTCGGCCGGCCTCACCATCGGCCAGCAGGTGAGCGGCGGGTCCGGTGGTGGCGGAGGCAGCGGCGGGGGCGGCGAAGGCAGCGGCGGTGGGTCCAGCGGTGGCGGGGGTAGCGGCGGTGGGTCCGGCGGCACAGGCTCAAGCAGCTCCAGCTCGTCGATCACGGTGATCAGTGCCAATGACGTGATCAACGCAAATGTCAACGCCACCGTGGTCGGCCAGATCAAGACCGGTGACCAGGTGGTGATCACCACAGAGGGTGCGGCCGGCCCGGTCCAGGGCAGGGTCGCCTCGATCGGCCTCATCGCCAACACCAGCTCCGGGGTCGCCACCTTCCCCGTGGTCATCGACGTCACCGGCACCCCATCGGGCCTGTACGCGGGGGCCTCGGCGGCCGTATCGATCATCTATAACCAGCTCACCAACGTCCTCGCCGTGCCGGCCGCCGCGGTTGGCTTCTCCGGCGGGAAGACCGTCGTGTACACGATCGTGCATGGCCACCGGGTCGCGAAGGATGTCACCACCGGGCTCACCTCTGAAGGGCTGACCCAGATCACCAGCGGGCTGACCGCAGGCCAGCAGGTGGTCGTGGAGATCCTGGCCAGCGTGAGCGGAGGCCCCGGGGGCACGAACAACGGCGTCTTCGGTCCCGGCGGCAAGGTCATCCTGCAGGTCCCCGGTGGCGGTGCGAGCGCCGTTCCGGTCGGTGGGGTCGGTGGCTGACCGATGAGCCTCATCGAGCTGACCGAAATCCACAAGACCTACCGCAGCGGGTCCCTTGAAGTGGTGGCCCTAGGCGGGATCACCCTTACCGTCAACGACGGGGAGTACGTCGCGGTCATGGGACCGTCCGGCTCTGGCAAGTCGACGCTGATGCACATCATCGGCTGCCTCGATGTGCCGAGCGCGGGCAGCTACCACCTCGCCGGCGAGGACGTCAGCGCGATGTCGGAAGACCAGCTCGCCGCCGTGCGCAACCGGCGTATCGGTTTCGTTTTCCAGCAGTTCAACCTGCTGGCGTCGATGCCCGCCTGGCGCAACGTCGAACTGCCGCTCACTTACAGCGGCATCGGCCGGGCGGAGCGGCGCGAGCGGGCCATCACAGCACTGGACTGGGTCGGCCTCGGCGACCGGGTCCAGCACCGGCCGGGCGAGCTTTCCGGCGGGGAGCAGCAACGGGTCGCCATCGCCCGGGCGCTGGTCACCGAGCCGGACCTGCTGCTCGCCGACGAGCCGACCGGCAACCTCGACTCGGCCTCCACCGCCGAGATCCTCAACCTGCTCGACGAACTGCACGGCAGCGACCGCACCATTGTGGTGATCACTCACGAGGCCGACGTCGCCCGCCGGTCCAAACGCACGGTGCGCATGCTCGACGGCCTGGTGTCCGGAGATACCCCCACCGCGGCGGTGACCCGGTGAACTGGCGGGAGACCCTGCGGACCGGGCTGGATGCCGTCCGCGCGCACCGGCTCCGGTCCGTGCTGACCATGGTCGGCATCCTGATCGGGATCGCTGCGGTGATCCTCACCGTCGGGTTCGGCGAGGGCGCCTCCGCGCAGATCCGCGCCCAGATCAGCTCGCTGGGCACGAACCTGCTGATCATCACCCCCGGGAGCGCGACGAGCGCCGGCGGGGTCAACGGTCCCCTCGGCTCCGCCACCACCCTCACTGTGCAGGACGCCGACGCGCTGGCGTCCAAAGCCGCCGCACCGGACATCGCTGTGGTCGCCCCCATCTCGCAGACCTCGCAGACCCTGACCGCCGGCACCGCGAACTGGACCACCATGGTGGTGGGCACCACTCCCGGCTGGCTGAAGGCCCGCGCCCGCGCGGTGGCGGAGGGCCGGTTCCTGACCGCGGCCGACGAGAAGAACGTCGCCGGGGTCACCGTCCTCGCGCCGACCACGGCGACCAAGCTTTTCGGGCACAGTGACCCGCTCGGGCAGACCGTCAACGTCAACGGCGTACCGCTGCAGGTAGTCGGCGTCCTCAGGTCGGCAGGCTCCTCTTCCAGCGCCACCAACGAGGACGACCAGGCGCTCGTCCCCCTGTCCACGCTGGCGCAGCAGATCGGCGGCAGCTCACGGACCTCAGTGGACACGATCTACGTCCAGGCCACCTCGCAGGCCACCCTGTCCGGGGCCTACCAGGAAGCGGACACGCTGCTGCTCAACCTGCACCGGGTCAGCGCGGCCAGCGCCGACTTCACCATCAACAGCCAGCAGTCGCTGCTCAGCACCGCCACCTCGGTGAACAAGACGCTGACCGTGCTGCTCGCCGGGATCGCCGCGATCTCCCTGCTCGTCGGCGGCATCGGAGTCATGAACATCATGCTGGTCTCGGTCACCGAGCGGATCCGCGAGATCGGCCTGCGCAAGGCGCTCGGCGCCACCCCCCGGGTAATCCGGCGGCAGTTCCTCGTCGAGGCCTCGCTGCTGGGCCTGACCGGCGGGGTGCTCGGCGCGGCCGCCGGCCTGGCCGGCGCGGTGGTCCTGCCGCACCTGATCTCCAACGCCATCACCATCTCGCCGGCCGCTACCGTCGGCGCGATCGTCATCGCCGTCGTCATCGGCCTCGTCTTCGGTGTCTACCCGGCCAGCCGCGCCGCGCGGCTCGCCCCGATCGACGCGCTGCGTACCGAATGAGGAGCGACGCGAATGGGTAGGCAGTTCCGGCGGATCGCCGTGCACGGCATCACCGGTGCCGTCCTCGCCGGTGGCGCGGGGACGGCATATGCCGCGATGTCCTCCTCCGGCCCGGCCTACCGGCTGGCCAGCGTCACCTCGGCGAACGTGACGGCCGCCCTGCACGTGGTCGGAACGCTTACGCCGGTGCAGCAGGCCGACGTCGCCTTCTCGGTCAGCGGGTCAGTGGCGGCCGTCGCGGTGAAGCCCGGCCAGCATGTCACCGCCGGGCAGACGCTGGGCTGGCTCGACACCACGTCGCTCAAGGCCGACCTCACCGCCGCGCAGTCCACCCTGGCCAACGCGAACCTCCGGGTCGCCAACGACACAGCCAGCCAGAACACGGCCACGACCACGTCGGCCACTTCTGCGGCATCCCAGTCGGGATCCCAGTCGGCATCGCCGCCGACGTCGTCACTGCGGCCGCTGCAGCAGGCCGTCCTGAGCGCTCAGCGCAAGGCCGACGGCGCGCTGGGGCAGGCCCAGACCGCTCTCGGCCAGGCCAAGCAAGCCTGCGCATCGCCGCCTTCGCCCCGCCCCACCACCACGCCGACCGTGACTGCCACCAAGACCGCGACCACGACTGCGACCACGACTGCGACCAAGACCACGACTGCGACCAAGACCGCGACCACCACCAAGACCGCGACCGCCATCGCGTCACCAACGGACACCGGGCCCACCCACCCGGCCCCGGCCTCTGCGCCGACCTCGGCCACCTGTGCCGACGCCACGCAGCGGGTACTGGACGCCGAGACCGCGGCGCTGCAAGCGCAGCAGGCACTGTCCGGGCGCCTCGCGGCGCTCAACAAAGCGATCTCCCGCGCCGTCGCCGCGGCCAGCACATCCTCAGGCGGGGGCGGTCGCGGCGGCGGCATCGGTGGCGGTGGCAGCAGCGGCCCAACCGGGCCGGTCAGCGCGGCACAGCTTGCCGCCGACCAGGCCT
>WNFG01002164.1_pt1 | contig 17250 bp, 10 predicted proteins | sample 5400431 | NCBI WGS metagenome assembly WNFG01 (sample SAMN13153346, study PRJNA577476) | soil metagenome | isolation source: 120 cm saprolite under Douglas fir tree site 2 hole 3 replicate 2 | place: USA:California | collected 2015-04-18 | reverse complement strand
GAGGAGATGATGCACCGCGTCATCGACTGCTTCGCGGCCTGGATCGGCCAGGATGTCGAGGCCGCCGAGACGGTGAACACCCACCACAACTACACCGCGCAGGAGAAGCATTTTGGAAAGGACGTCTGGCTGTCCAGAAAGGGCGCCATCGACGCGTCCGCGGGGGTGCCCGGGCTGATTCCGGGCTCGATGGGCACCCGCTCCTATGTCGTGACCGGCAAGGGCAACCGCCTCGCCCTGAACTCCGCGCCGCACGGGGCCGGCCGCGAGTACAGCCGGTCCCGCGCCCGCAAGGAGTTCACGCGCTCACAGCTTGATGCCGCGATGGAAGGCATCGAGTGGCGGCACAGCAACGCCTTCCTGGATGAGATCCCTGGAGCATACAAACCGATCGACGTAGTCATGGAGGACGCCCGGGATCTCGTCGAGATCCGCCACACCCTGCGCCAGATCGTCAACGTCAAGGGCGACTGACATTCGGCCCTATGCATGCGGGACGTCCGGCTCTGGGCGGCGAGCGCCCCGGCGAGCATCGTGGTGACTTAGACCTGGGCAGATGGTCACTGATGGACCGGCCCCGGGCGAAACGGGAGATAGTCATGCGAGCGCTTGTTTACCACGGTCCCGGCCTCAAGGCCTGGGAGGACGTGCCGAAGCCAGAAGTAGCCGCCGACACGGACGCGATAGTGCGGGTCGACACCACCACGATCTGCGGTACGGATCTGCACATTCTCAAGGGCGACGTACCGGCCGTCATCGACGGGCGGATCCTGCGGGACCTGCCGGTTCTGCCGGGAGGGCCACGCGGGGCAGTGCCTCGGCGGGGGCGGCTGGATCCTCGGCCACAAGATCGACGGTACTCAGGCCGAGTATGTCCGGGTGCCCTTCGCCGACACCTCTACCTACCCTGTGCCGGACGGCGCTGCGGACGAGGACATCCTCATGCTGGCGGACATCCTGCCGACCGGCTATGAGGTCGGCGTCCTCAACGGCGGCGTGCGGCCGGGCGATGTGGTCGCGATCGTCGGGGCCGGACCCATCGGCCTGTCCGCGATCACCGGCGCCCGCCTGTTCAGCCCGAGCCACATCGTCGCGATCGACCTGGCCGATACCAGGCTGGAGGCGGCGAAGGCGTTTGGCGCGGATATCACCGTGAACAACGGCCGCGAGGACCCGCTGGAGATCGTCCGCTCGCTCACGGACGGGCTGGGCGCCGACGTGGCCATCGAAGCGGTCGGCGTGCCCGCCACATTCGAGCTTGCCGCTGCGCTGGCCCGGCCCGGTGGCCGGATCGCCAACATCGGCGTGCACGGCGAGCCCGCCACCCTGCACCTCGAGGACCTGTGGATCAAGAACATCACCATCACCACCGGCCTGGTCGACGCGTACTCCACGCCGACACTCCTGAAGCTGCTCGCCAGCCACCAGATCGATGCCGGGCGGTTCATCACGCACCACTTCGCGCTCGATGACTTCGACCAGGCCTACGACGTGTTCGCCCGCGCCGCCGACACCGGCGCGCTCAAGGTCGTCATGAGCCGTACTGCCTAGCTCAGGACATGATCGCGGTTGATTGGTGGCCTGGGGACCAGCCGCCAATCAACCGCTTACCGGTACCACCAATCACAGACCGTCAGGCGGCGCAGACTGTGCTGTTGAGGGTGAGCCGGGCGCCAGGTTGGCCAGCCAGCGCCCGGAACGTGCGGCGCCGCAGCACTCGGTACGTGGTGCGGGCAATCACCGCGAAACCTCCGTTAAGCGAATGTGAGGTTTTATGAGGTGCTGCACGCGGTGCCGTTGACCGAGAAGGCGGTAGGCGCGGCGTCGCTGCTGGTGAAGGTGCCGGTGAAGCCGATGGTGACCGAGCCGGCCGGGGCGATGGTCGCGTTGTAGGACTGGTTGACCGCGGTTACGCTCTCGCCAGACTGGGTGAAGCTGGCCGTCCACATGCTGCCGATCTTCTGGTCACCGGGGAAGGTCCAGGTCAGCTTCCACGGGCTGATCGCGGCGGTGCCCGTGTTGGTGAGCACGATCTGACCCTGGAAGCCGCCTGGCCAGCTGTTCGTCAGCGAGTACACGGCCCGGCAGGAGACGGGGGCGGCGGATCCGGCCGGCGACGGCGTGCCGTTCCCCGCGCCGGAGAGCGGGAACTGGTCGCCCGCCAGCAGGGACTGCTTGGCCGCGCTGACCGGCGTCGCGTCATAGTTGTTGTCCAGCAGCGCGTAGGAGTCCTCGCCGTCGAGCGCCCAGTAGGTCCAGCCCATCGCGGGGTTGCTCTTGATGTAGGACATGAGGCTGGAGAACCACTGGCCCTGCGACCCAGGTGTGCTGCTCGACACGTCCGCGGCCGCGTTGCCGGTGCCGAACTCGCCGACCCACACCGGGGCGACGTTCTGGGTGTAGAGGTAGCCCCAGAACTTGGCCCAGACCGCGTCCAGGCTGGCGGACGTGGTGGAGGAGTTGAACCAGGTCTGCTGGAACAGGTTCGGGCCGTAGTCGTGCGCGGAGTAGACCACGTGGCCCGCGGAGCTGAGCGTGACCGGGAACTGGCCGGCCAGCGCGAGGTCGCCGCCCCACCAGGTGGAGTCAAAGCCGCCGGAGGAGTTCGGGGTCTCGCCGATGCCCTCGCAGAAGATCAGCGCGTTCGGGTTCACGGCCAGGATGGCGTTGCCCGCCTGCTGGTAGGCCAGCCTCACGTCCGTAGCGGCGACGCCGGTGCCCCACGTGGCGCCCTGCGCGTAGGTGTCACCGGCCGGGGTGTGCGGCTCATTGCGGAGGTCGAAGCCGATCACCGTCGGGTTGCCGGCGTAGCGCCGGGCGAGCGTGGCCCAGTCGCTGACCCAGGCCGAACTGCTGTACGCGCTGGTGTACCAGAGGCCGTTGGCCTCCGCGGTCTCTCCCGCCTCGGACCGGTGGTTGTCCAGGATGACCTTCAGGCCCGCCTGGCCCGCGTAGGTGATGATCTTGTCCATGATCTGCAGCGAATTCAGCCCGGCCAGGTCGGTGTTGATCGGCCCGGTGCTGTTGTACTGGCTGAAGTTCTGCGGAACGATCGGGGTCTCCACCATCTGGTTGGAGAACGGGATGCGGATCGTGTTGTAACCCAGGTTCTTGATGTCGTTGATGACGGCGTGGTAGTCCTGCGCCCACAAGCCGTGCGCGATCTCATCCGGGGTCTCGAAGCCGTACCAGTTGATCCCGGCGATCCGCACCGGGTTCCCGCTGGAGTCGAGGATCTGATTGCCGCTGGTGTGCCAGAACCCGGCGCCGACACCAGCCGCGGCGGGCGCGGCGGGCGCGGCCGAGGCACTGTTGGCCGCGTGGACCACCGCGCCGGCCCCGGCCAGCCCGGCGGCCACCAATGCGAGAGTGCCAGTGAGCGCCGCGACGGCAGAAGGTAGCCGCATCCAAGTCTCCTCGGGACGTGCCGGGTCAGCCCCGGGTCAATACCAGTACCGCCGCGGCCGGGCCGTGGGGCCGGGCGCCACCCGGAGATGACGCCCAGCCGTCGAGCGGACCGTGTCGGGTCGGGGCCGCCCGCCGCGGCACATGCAACCGCGGCGGGCAGCAACCCGAGCGGAACGTATCCGAGGGGGCCGCCGGCTGGTCAAGGCCGATCCCGGCCCGCTGCCCCCACCCCCGGCCTTTCCGCTGGTCACAGGCAACGGAGGAACGTTAGGAGGATGAAAGTACCTGAAACCAGCCCGGCCGCTTGCCCGCCGTGACCGCTACCAAGTGACGCCGCCGGCGCTAGAGTGATTGCCCGTGACGCAGCAGCGGGACTTGGCCGAGATCGTCGAGGCGGGCTGGGCGGCCGCGCTGGAGCCGGTGGCTGGACGCATCGCCGCGATGGGCGACTTCCTGCGCGGCGAGATCGCCGCGGGCCGCCGTTACCTGCCCGCGGGGGACCGTGTGCTCCGCGCGTTCCAGCAGCCGCTGAGCGACGTCCGGGTGCTGATCGTGGGCCAGGACCCCTACCCCACCCCCGGGAACCCGGTCGGCCTGAGCTTCTCGGTGGCGCCCGAGGTGCGGCGGCTGCCGCCCAGCCTGCTCAACATCTTCCGGGAGTACTCCGAGGATCTCGGTTACCCCAAGCCAGCCAACGGTGACCTCACGTCCTGGGCGGAGCGCGGCGTGCTGCTGCTGAACCGGGTGCTCACCGTGGCCCCCGGCCAGCCTGGCTCGCACCGCGGCAAGGGCTGGGAAGAGGTGACGGAACAGGCCATCCGGGCCCTCGCGGCCCGCCCGGAGCCGCTCGCCGCGATCCTGTGGGGCCGCGACGCCCGCAACCTGGCACCACTGCTGGACGGCGTGCCGCTGATCGAGTCGGCGCACCCGAGCCCGAACTCCGCCGACCGGGGGTTCTTCGGCTCCCGGCCGTTCAGCCGGGCCAACGCCCTGCTCGAAGCCCAAGGCGCGCAACCCATCGACTGGAAACTGCCCTAACCCACCCGGGCGCCACCGGCCCCCGGGCCGACTGCGTCAGCCACCGGCCCGGGGCTGGCGGCGTCAGCCGCCGGCGAGCGACACCAGGTGAGCTTGGTAGCCGGCGCCGTAGGGGGTGGGGTCACCGACCCAGTCGGTGACCAGCGCCGGGCCCTGCGAGCAGTCCCAGTTGTTCCAGGTCCACGCCAGGTAGCTGATGTGCTGGCTGTCCATCCAGGTCATCAGCGGGTTGATGTAGGTGTCCGCGCAGTCGTTCTCGCCCATCTCGCCCGCGACCATCGGCACTGACGCGGCCACCGGGGCGATCTGGCTGGTCCAGCAGTCCTGTGTCTTGCAGGTGTTGAAGTTGTAGGAGTGCCACGAGGCGACCAGGTTGTGGGCCGGGTCGGTGGGCTCGTGGGCCAGCCACTGGGTCAGGTCGTTGGAGTACTCCAGGCCGCCCAGCATGATCACGTTGTTGGCTCCGGCCGAGCGGACCGCGCTGACCAGGGTCTGCATCCCGGCGACGGTGTAGGAGATGCCGACGCAGGAACTGCCGCCGGACAGCCAGCACTGCCAGCCTTCGGTCTCGTTGAAGTTGTCGGCCCGTGACGGGTAGGGCTCGTTGAACAAATCGAAGATCACCGCGTTGTTGCCCTTGAACGTGGTGGCCACGGACGTCCAGAAGGGCACCGACTGCGCCGCGTCGGGCATCGGCTTCTGGCAGGTCGCCTGCGCCGACGGGCAGCCCGAGGAGGTGCCCGTGTACACCCCGTCGGTCCAGTGCAGGTCCAGGATGGCCACGATGCCGTTGTCGCCCAGCAGGCTGACGTAGGCCTTGACGGCGCTCTGGTAGGTGGCGCCCGCGTAGGCGGAGTTCACGTACGACTCAGCGTTCCAGCAGGCCTCGTTCAGCGGAACCCGGACCGCGGTGATGCCCCAGCTCTTCATCGCGGTGATCGACGCCTGGTCCATCGGGCCGTTCCACAGCCCGGTGCCCTGCACGCAGGCGAACTCGCCGCCCGAGCGGTTCACCCCGTGCAGCACCACCGGGGTGCCGCTGGCGTTCACCAGCTGGTTCCCGGACACGTGCAGTTGCGGGGCGGTGCTCGTGGCCGGCACCGCCGCCACGGCCACCGGCGCCGACGTCCCGGTGACGCCGGCGCTGTCGAACGCCTCCGCGGTCAGCGAGTAGTAGCCGGCGGGCACGCTTGGCCAGGTGACGGCGTACGGGCTGGCCGTCGCGGTGCCGATGAGCACCGGGGTGTGGGAGGTGCCGGGCAGCGTGGAGGCCTCGAAGAACTCGACCTTGCTGATCGAGGCGGTCGGCTCGCTCGCGTTGGCCGTGATCGACGCGTTGGATCCGGGCGTAAGTCCCGAGCCTGACGCGGGGCTGGTGATGTTGACCGACGGCACCTGCGGGGCCCCGTTGCATGCGTATCCGTTGACCGTGAAGTAGCTGGGCACGGCGTTGACCGAGCCGACCGTGCCGGTGAAGCCGAGCGAGACGGAGCCGCCGGTGCCCAGCGCGCCGTTGTAGCTCATGCTGGCCACCGTGACGTACTGGCCGCTTTGCGTGTAGGTGCCGCTCCAGCCGCCGCTGATCTGCTGCGCGTTCGGGAACGTGAACGCGAGCGTCCAGCTGGTGATCGGCGCCCCGTTGTTGGTGACCGTGATGCCGGCCTGGAAGCCACCCGGCCAGTTGTTCACCACCGAGTAGGCCACCGTGCAGGTCGACGCCGCGCTGGCCGGCGGCGCCGCCACGGCCGCGAGGGCGCCCGCCGCCAGCGCGCAGGCACCGAGCAGGCGGGCCAGCGGCCGGGCAGGCCCCCCCGGACGGTGCATCGGGATCTTCATCCCTGCAACCTCCTCGGGCGGGGGGCGCTCGCGGGCCACAGCGGCCGGCGGCGTCCCGGTCCGGACGTTAGGTGCGCGCCGGCAGGCCGGCAAGACGGCCGCCACGGCGCCCCGGGGAGGCCGGCGTTGTCGCAGGACAAGACCGATTTGCCCGAACGTTCCGCCGCCGCTGATGTGTAACTTTCGCCCGGCGCGGCCACCGGGGCTCGGCGGGACCCGCGACAGGAATCCCGGCGCGGACACATGGCTGTGGCGGGCTCCCGCAGCACATTCGGGAGCCCGCCACGATCGGAGGCCTGCTCAGAATCCGTTGGCCAGCAGGTGGGCCTTGTAACCCGCGCCATAGTTGGTGGGTGTGCCGGTGTAGTCGGTGATCAGTCCGGGTCCGGTGTTGCAGTTGAAGTCAGCGTTCCAGGCCCAGGCCAGGTAGCTGGTGTGCTGGGAGTCCAGGAAGCTCATCAGCTGGTTGATGAATCCGGACGCGCAGTCGTTCTCGCCGATCTCCCCGGCGATCACTGGGACGGACGCGATCACCGACGCGACCGTGGTGCCCCAGCAGGACTGGTTGATGCACGAGTTGAAGTTGTAGTCGTGGAAGGACGCGACCAGGTTGTGGGCGGGGTCGGTCGGCTCGTTGGCCAGCCACGAGCCGAGGTCGTTGGAGTACTCCTCGCCGCCGAGCATGAGGACGTTGTTCGCGCCGGCGGAGCGGACGGCGTTGACCATGGACTGCATGCCGGCCACCTGGTAGCCGATGCCCGGGCAGGTCCCGCCGTTCTTCCAGCACGTCCAGCCACTGGCTGTGCTGCCGGTGGCCCGTGACGCGTAGGGCTCATTGAACAGGTCGAAGATGACCGCGTTGTTGCCCTTGAACGCGTTGGCGATCGTCGTCCAGAACGGGATCGCCTGGGCGGCGTCGGGCATCGGCTTCTGGCAGGTGGCGGTGGCTGCCGAGCAGCCTGCCGAGGGCCCGGTGTACACGCCGTCGGTCCAGTGCAGGTCCAGGATCGCCACCATGCCGTTGGAGTTCAGCAGGCTGACGTACGCCTTGATGGCGTTCAGGTAGTTGGCGCCCGCAAAGGCGGGGTTCACGTACGACTCGGAGTTCAGGCACGCCTCGTTCAGCGGCACCCGGACCGCGGTCACGCCCCAGGTCTTCATCGCATTGAGCGACGCCTGGTCAACCGGGCCGTCGAAGAACCCGTTGCCCTGAACGCACGCGTACTCGCCGCCTGACCGGTTGACGCCGTGCAGCACCACCTGAGTGCCGTTGGCGTCGACCAGCTTGTTCCCTGACACGTGCAACTGCGGCGCGGTGCCCGGGGGAGGTGGCGGAGGCGTGGTCGGCGGCGGGGTGGTCGGCGGAGGTGTGGTCGGCGGAGGGGTGGTCGGCGGCGGCGGGCCGGCGCCGTTGCAGGCCACTCCGTTGAGAGTGAAGGCGGTGGGGGCGGTGTTGGTGCCCGAGTAGCTGAAGTTGGCGCCGATCTGCGTCGAGCCGCCGGTGGCCAGGCTGCCGTTCCAGGCCGCGTTGGTGACGGTGACGTTCCGGCCGGACTGGGTCCAGTTGCCGCTCCAGCCCTGGGTCAGGGTCTGGTTGCCGGCGTAGGAGTAGGCCAGCGTCCAGCTGGTGACGGCGGAGCCGTTGTTGGTGATCGTGATCGCCGCGGTGAACCCGGTGTTCCACTGGTTCACCGAGTACTGCACCTGGCACGCGGGCGCGGCGGTCGCCACGCCGGACGTGATGGCCACCGCGGTACCGGCCGCGAGCCCGGCGGCTGCCACCAGGCTGGCCACGTTCCTGGCCCGCCCGGTCGCGCCGGGCGTCCGGAGTCTCATGACATACACCTCCATGAGGGATGGGCACAGCCGTCGTCGGCTGCGCGGGTAGATCGACGAGCAGCACCTACCGGATGCCTCGCGAAATGCCTCCCGCCCGGCTCACAGTTGATCACAGGCATGGGTTGCCCGGCTTCGCAATCACATGATGGATGAACGGACGACAGCCGACCATAACTTTCGTGACTAAACCGGTCAAGTAAAAGTCCGGTCATGAAAATAGAGGTGCTAATTTCATGCTCCGGCGCCGACGTCATTGCCGCGCGTAGCGCCGGGCAGAAGCCCCCTGAGCAGCCCGGCGGCGGACGCCGCGGCGTCGCATACCTACCGGGTCTGCGGCATTGGGTCCGCCGGCCCATTAGTAAATGACAATTCCAGGGCCCGCGGCAGGCACGTCGCAAGGCATCGCCGGCATCAGGTGCGGAGCCCCGTTCGGGCATGAAATCGTGAAAGTTTCCCGGACCGGATGGTGAAAGTTTCACCGAGCAGCCTAATGGCCATCGCTGACCTTGACCGTGCGCGACGGGGGGTCAGATATTCAGCCGGGCCGCTTACCGGATGCCAACCCCGATCCTGGACCCACCGGCGATCTCGTGCGGGCCGACGTGGACGCCGCCCTCGCCCGGGCGGCGGGCGGCGCCGCGACGCCCGCGGCAGGCCAGGGCAGCCGAGGCGGACAGCGCACAGCGGCGCGTGGAATGACCGCGTGGAATGACATTGTGTGAAAGGTTCACTCGATAGCCCAGTAAAAGCCCAGGCCACTGGACCATTGCCTTCCCGGCGAGCCGTCGGCGAACTTACGATGCGCCCGAATCCGGAAGCGCTCGCTCAAGCACCGCAGGCGCCCGGTCTTCGTCCCGGCTGCTGGCCCGCACGGGCCGCAGCCGCTACCTCACAAGGAGGATGAGGATGCGCAGACGGCACCCACGGGCCCGTAGCCACATACTGTCGTGTTTACTTGCTGCTGGCGCGCTCGTGGCCAGCGCGCTGATGGCCACCGCCGGGGGCGCCGCCGCGGCGACTTCCGGGCCGGCCGCCGGTGCCCAGGCAGCGACCGCCGCCCAGGGGGCGGCCAACGCCCAGGCGGCGGCCCGCGCCCTGTTGCCAGCCCCCCACGCAGCGGCACCGGCCGCCACTGCGGCCTGCACCGTCAACTACTCGGTGAATCAGTGGAACACCGGATTCACGGCCGCGATCACGATCACGAACAACGGCCCGGCGATCACCAGCTGGACGCTGGCCTACTCCTACACCGGCAACCAGACCCTGTCCCAGGGCTGGAGCGGTAACTGGACCCAGTCCGGCAAGAACGTCACGGTGACCAACGCGAGCTGGAACGGCAGCCTGGCCACGAACGCCTCCACGCAGATCGGCGCCAACTTCAGCTACAGCGGCACCAACACCGCGCCGACCGTCTTCACCATCAACGGCACCACGTGCACCGGGCCTCCCCCGGCGCAGCCACCGCCGACGGTGTCCATCACCAGCCCGACCGCCGGGTCGATCTTCACCCCGGGCTCGGCCATCTCGCTGGCGGCCAACGCCACGGCCGGCGGCACGGGCACCATCAGCTCGGTGGCGTTCTACGAGAGCACCAGCGCCACCACCAACACGCTGGTCGGCGTCTCCACCACGGCCCCCTACGCCGTGCAGTGGACGAACGTGCCGGCGGGCAGCTACTCGCTGACCGCGGTCGCCACCGACAACCTGAACCAGACCACCACGTCCAGCCCGGTCGCGATCACGGTCGAGGGCCCGAGCATCGTGGTCAACCCCATGACGCTGACGGTCCAGCAGGGCCACACCGGCACGTTCACCGTGGCGCTCTCCTCGCAGCCGGCGGCCAGCGTCACGGTGACGGTCGCGGGCAGCAGCACCGACCCGGACCTGACCGTGTCGGCGGGCGGCACGCTCACCTTCACCACGGCCAACTGGAGCACGCCGCAGACTGTCACCGTCGCCGCGGGGACCAACTCCGCGGACGTCGGCGGGCACGCGACGTTCACCGCCGCGGCGACCGGGTACAACGCCGGCTCCGTCGCGGTGACCGAGTCGGCGGCCAGCAGCGGGTACGACAACTGGTTCGTCTCGCTCCACAACCAGATCGTCAACCCCGCCAATGGCTACTTCAGCCCCAAGGGAATCCCCTACCACTCGGTGGAGACACTCCTCGTCGAGGCCCCTGACTACGGTCACGAGACCGTGTCGGAGACCTACAGCTACTGGCTCTGGCTGGAAGCCGACTACGGCCGGGTGACCGGCGACTGGACCGCGTTCACCAACGCGTGGACGAACATGGAAACCTACATGATCCCCGGCGCGTCCGCGCAGCCCGGTCAGTCCACCTACAACCCGTCCTCCCCCGCGGAGTACGGGCCCGACATGCCGTTCCCGAACAACTACCCGGTCGCCCTGAACTCCAGCGTCCCGGTCGGCCACGACCCGCTGTCCGCGGAGCTCACGTCCACCTACGGCACGTCCAACATCTACGCGCCGATGTGGATCATGGACACCGACAACCGCTACGGCTTCGGCCAGTGCGAGGACGGCACGTCCACGCCCAGCTGGATCAACACCTACCAGCGCGGCCCGATGGAGTCGGTCTGGGACACGATCCCGCAGCCCGACTGCGACATGCTCAAGTTCGGCGGGCCGAACGGCTTCCTGGACCTGTTCAACAACGGTGGCGGCAGCTTCGCCACGCAGTACAAGTACACCGACGCACCTGACGCCGACGCGCGCATGATCCAGGCCGCGTACTGGGCCGAGACCTTCGCGAAGGCCCAGGGCAAGACCTCAGCGGTCTCCGGGACCCTGGCGAAGGCGGCCAAGCTGGGCGACTTCCTGCGCTACTCGATGTTCGACAAGTACTTCAAGCAGATCACCGCGACGTGCAGCCAGCTCGGCTCGGTGGCCTGTCCGGCCGGAACCAGCAAGGCCAACGAGGACACCTTCCTGATGTCCTGGTACTACGCCTGGGGCGGCGCCAGCACCGGCGCCTGGTCCTGGCGGATCAGCGGCGAGTCGATCCACCAGGGGTACCAGAACCCGCTCGCCGCCTGGGCCCTGTCCACCGACACCAACCTGATCCCGCTGTCTCCGACGGCCAAGGCCGACTGGGCGACCAGCCTGACCACGATGCTGAACTTCACCCAGTGGCTGCAATCGGCCGAGGGCGCCATCGCGGGCGGGGTAACCAACAACTGGGGCGGTAACTACGGCGACGTGTCGAAGCCGGCGTCCAGCATCAGCACGTTCGACGGCATGTACTACACGTCTACCCCGGAGTACATGAACCCGCCCAGCAACCAGTGGTTCGGGTTCCAGACCTGGCCGATGGAACGGGTCGCGGAGTACTACTACACGACCGGCAACACCCAAGCCGGGGCGATCCTGGCCAAGTGGATCGCCTGGGCGCAGTCGGTGGCCACGGTGAACACGACCACCGGGGCGATCTGCCTGCCCGGCCAGCTCAACTGGACCGGCCAGCCGAACGCGAACTACACCTCGGGATCGACCCCGCCGCCCGCGAACACCGGGCTGCATGTGTCGGTGTCGAACGGCTGCTCCGGCGATATCGGCGTCGCCGCTTCACTGGCCAAGGTGTACGAGTACTACGCGGCCAAGTCCGGTAACACGGCGGTCGAGACCGCCGCGCAGAACATCATCGATGTCATCCACAAGTTCAACGGCGACGCGCTGGGCTACTCCAGCCCGGAGACCCGGACCGACTACAAGAACTTCACCGTCGCCTACAACACGACGAACTACGAAGGCGTGTACATCCCACCGGGCTGGACCGGACACTACCCCGGCGGGGTGGCCCTCAGCTCGTCCACCAACACCTTCCTGTCCATCCGGCCGTGGTACACGAGCGATCCTCAGTGGCCCAAGGTCCAGGCCTACCTGAACGGCGGCGCCGCGCCGGTCTTCAACTACCACCGGCTCTGGACCGAGGTGGAAGTCGCCACCGCGTTCGACGTCTTCGCGCAGCTGTTCCCCAGCGTGCAGCCGCCTGCGGGCTTCTGACGCCAGCCTGACCGCGGGGCGCGCGCCCACTGCCGGGCGCGCGCCCCGCGCACGAATGCCCCATATATGGAGGACGACAATGCGCACGATGCGCCGCTTCTTGGTAGCGATGGTGCTGCTCGCGGCGGCGTCCGCCGCGGGCTGCGGCAACGGCAACAGCCCGCCCCCGCCGGCCGTGCCCGCAGTCACAGGCACGTTCGGCACAGATCCGGTGATAACCATGCCGAACGGCACCCCCCCTGGCCAGCTGGTCGTGCGGACTCTCATCCAGGGGCACGGCCCCGTTGTCCGGCCGCACGACTACGTGCTCTTCAACGTCCAGGGGAAGGTGTGGGCGGGGAACCGCGAAGTCGTGGACAGTTACACCAACCACGCGCCGCAGGGCCTTCCGCTGCGATCCGCCATCGCCGCCTGGCGCAGCCTGGCCGGCCAGCGGACCGGCAGCAGGGTGCTGATGGTAGTGCCACCCAAGGACGCCTTCGGGCCGAAGGGCGATCCCCAGGCGAACATCATGGGCAGCGACACGCTCGTCTTTGTCTTCGACGTGCTTAGCCGCCTGCAGGAGACCGCGCATGCCGCCGGCACCGTGATCCCCTACCGCCCGGGTCCGGGCCTGCCTGGCGTGTCGTGGAGCGCGCACGGCCCGAAGATCACTGTGCCGGCCAAGGCAGCCCCGCCAGCGAAACTGGTCACGCGGGTACTGATCCGTGGCCATGGGCAGCCGATCCAGGCCGGGCAGACCGTCGTCGCGCAGGACATCGGCGTGGTCTGGCGCACCGGCACGGTGTTCGAGTCGAGCTGGGCCCGCGGCTTCCCCGAATCGTTCCTGCTTGGAGCCGGCCAGGTCCTGCCCGGGTGGGACAACGGCCTCGGCGGCCTGCCCGTGGGCAGCCGCGTGCTCCTCGTCATCCCGCCCGCGCTCGGCTATGGCCACGCCGGCCACGCTCCCGCTGTGGGCAGTCATGACACTCTGGTCTTCGTCATCGATATCGTGGCGGCCACCTGAGTTCAGCCGCCCCGCCTGGCTGAGCCCCGCTGGTACGCCTGGCCGAGTCTTGCACCGCAATTCCCGCCGGTGGCGAGGCCATGAAACTTTCATCGCTGACCCGCTGCCGGGGGATTGGGAGTCGTCGTAGCCTCCTGCCCCAGGATTGGCTCGCCAAAGAGCCTTGACAGGGCGGCGGATTCCGCATGAATATTCATCAGGGTGTTTCTGTAAAGTAACACTCCGGACACAATTCCCCGTTTGGCGGTGCAGGCACCAGGCCGGCCCCGAATGGCTCGTGGGCCGATACCGCCGATGGGCATGGCTGGCTAGGAGGCTAGGGTGTCGGGCACGCAAACTAAGCCGAGACCCAGGCTGGCAGACGTCGCCCGGCAGGCGGGAGTGTCTCCGGCGACCGCTTCGCGAGTATTGACTGGATCCGCCCGGGTGCGCCCCGAAACGCGCCAGGAGGTCGAGGACGCGATCGCCCAGCTTGGCTACGTCCGCAACCGCGCCGCCAGGTCGTCGGGATCGCGGCGGGTCGGCTCGATCGCCTTCGTGGTGTGTGAGGACAACGCCCGGGTGTTCTCGGAGCCGTTCTTCCCGCTGATGCTCAGGAGCGTCAGCCGGGAACTGGCCTCCTGCGACATCCAGCTTGTGCTGCTCACCGTGCACTCGCCACGCGACTACCAGACCGCGTCCAGGTACCTGCGCAGCGGGCACGTGGACGGCGCGGTACTCGCCAGCATGCACGGCGGGCGCCCGTTCGACCTGCACAGCCTGGGCATCCCCGTAGTGCTGGTCGGCCGCCCGTTCGGCGACGACGATGGCGACGAGTTCTCCTACGTGGACGCGGACAACGTCGGCGGGGCCAAGATGGCCGTTCTGTACCTGCTGAAGAACGGCCGCGAGACGGTGGCCACGGTCGCCGGCCGCCCGACATGGCGCCGGGCGTGGACCGGCTCCGCGGCTACCGCACGGCCATGGCCGACGCCGGGCTCACCGACCCCGGCCTGATCGTCTTCGGCGACTTCGGCCGCGTCTCAGCCGAGCATGGGCTGTACCGGCTGCTCGACCGGCGTCCCAAGATCGACGCCGTGTTCGTCGCGTCCGACCTGATGGCCGCGGGGGCACTACGGGCATTGCGCCGGACCGGGCGCCGGGTGCCCGAGGACGTGGCCGTCATCGGCTTCGAGGACTCGCCGCTGGCACAGCACACCGACCCGAAGCTGACCACCGTCCGGCAGCCCGTCGAGGCGATGGGCGCCCGGCTGGCCAGCGAACTGCTGGCCCTGATCGCCCGGGCCGGCCAGGAGCCCACCCACGTCGTCCTGGACACCGAACTGGTCGTGCGCGAGTCCGCCTGAGCCGGCCCCGCGTTCCGCGGTCAGCGCAGCCCCTTGGTTACATTTCACGCCGCGCTCGGCGGCGGCCCCGCCTGAAACCGTGGCACTAGCCGTGAACTGCACGTTCTGTGGCTGGTTGGTGGTTTTTCCTGGGGCTGGCGGCGGACGGCGCTGGACAGCCGATCCCGGTTGCCGTACGCACGGATCGAAGCGCTTCGACGGACCCCCCGCAACGGGGCGGGCCGGCCGGCGACTACCCGTGCGTAAGGAGATCAGCATGCTCGCCAGACCACCAGGCATGCCCGCAGGAAGGTCATTCTCGATCCGGGCCCGGCGGGCTGTCGCGCTGCTCGGCGCGGCCGCCCTCGCCGCGGCCATGGCGGCGGCCGCCGGCGCCGCGCCCGCCGTGGGGGCGACGCTGACGGCCAACGTCACGGTCAACGCCACCGCCGGGCTCGGCACCATCCCCTCGGACGCGATCGGCCTCGGCACGGCGGTCTACGACGGTTACATGAACAACGCGGACATCCCCGGGCTGCTCAAGGCGGCCGGGATCGACGCGCTGCGGTACCCAGGCGGTTCCTACTCCGACATCTACAACTGGCAGACCGGCGTCGCCCAGGGCGGCTACACCGCCCCGAACACCAACTTCGCCAGCTTCATGACCACCGCCAAGGCGACCGGGGCTGAACCCGTCATCACCGTCAACTACGGCACGGGCAGCACGTCGCTCGGCGCCGCCTGGGTCCAGAACGCCGTCGCCAACGGCGATCACGTGAAGTACTGGGAGATCGGCAACGAGGTCTACGGCAACGGCACCTACGGCGCCAACTGGGAAGCGGACACGAAATGCCACACCTCCCTGAACGGGCCGCTGGTGACGTTCGGCAGCGAGCCGTCGCAGACCTACAACTGCGGCCCGGCCGAGTACGCGGCGAACGTGCTGCAGTACACCTCCGCCATTCATGCCGCAGATCCCAGTGCCCGGGTCTGCACGGTGCTCACCACACCCGGCGGCTGGCCGGACGGGGTGACGAACTCGGAGTACCCGCAGTCGTGGAACCAGACCGTGCTGACCGCTCTGGGCGCGCAGACCCAGTGCGTGATCGTGCACTACTACCCGGGCGGCGGCTCGGTCGTCGCCAACCTGGCCCAGCCCGGCGGCATCCCGGCCATCACCTCGACGCTGCGCTCGGAGATCAGCCAGTACGCGCATATCAGCAACCCGGCCAGCGTGCAGATCATCGTGAGCGAGACCAACGCCCAGAACGGTGACGACGTGCAGCCCGGTGCCCTGTTCGCGGCGGACGAGTTCATGACCTGGATGGAGAACGGCGTCGCCAACGTCGACTGGTGGAACGAGCACAACGGAGAAGGCACGGTGACCACGGTCAACGGCGCCACCGACTATGGTGACCAGGGAATCTTCTCCAACGCGTCGAACTCCGGCGGGACCCCGGAACCGGCGGTCGACACGCCGTTCGGGCCGTATTACGGCATCGAGATGCTGACCAAGCTGGGGTCGCCGGGCGATCAGATAGTCACCTCCTCGTCAAGCAACTCGCTGCTGCGGGTTCATGCGGTGCGCCGCGCGGGCGGCAGCCTGGCCCTGCTGATCGAGAACGAGGACCCGGACAACTCCTACACCGTCAGCCTCGGCTACAACGGCTTCACGCCGTCTGGCACGCCCACCGTGTACACGCTGGCGAACAACGCCACCTCGATCACGTCAACGACGCAGAGTTCCACGTCGTCCGTGACGGTGGCGCCCTACACGCTCACGGTGGTGCAGGTCCCCGGCAGCGGCGGGACCGGCGTCACCGCACCGGGAGCGCCGGGCCAGCCGACCGTGTCCGGCCTGTCGTCCAGCACGTCGGGCAACAACACCGGCACCGGCACCCTGTCCTGGCCGGCCTCGGCCGCCGGGACCTACCCGGTCGCTAACTACCGGGTGTACCAGGTCGGCAGCGGCGGCAGCAGCACGCTGGTGGGCACGACGACGGCCACGTCGCTCGGCGTAAGCGGGTTGACCATCGGCACCACCTATACCTACAACGTGGTGGCGGTGGACAGCCACGGCAATCCGTCGCTGCCCTCCCCGCCGGTCACCTTCACGGTGCCGCCACCGTCAAGCAGTTCATGCGCCGTGCACTACGTGGTGAACAGCAGCTGGCCCGGCGGCTTCGGCGGCTCTATCACCCTGACCAACAAGGGCACCAGCGCCATCAGCCCCTGGACGCTCACGTTCACCTTCCCGGCCGGTGAGGCCGTGCAGAGCGGCTGGAACGGCACCTGGTCACAGAGCGGGCAGGCGGTCACCGTCAACGCCGCCAGCTGGAACTCCACCATCCCCGCGAACGGAGGGACCGTCAGCGTCGGCTTCAACGGCACCGACAGCGGCCAGACCACCGCGCCGACGGTCTTCTACATCAACGGGACCGTCTGCGCCAACAACTGAGCTGTCCCGCCGCGAGAGCGGCTGAGCTGATCGGCTGAGCTGCTCGGGCTGAGCTACTCGGCTGAGCTGCTCGGGCTGAGCTGCTCGGCTGAGCTGCTCGGCTGAACTGCTCGGCAGCGATCACCCGGCGAGGCCATCCGGCGCCCTGAGCGGCCCGGGTGGCCCGCCGGTCGTTTAACGCGGATTTCCACGCAGGAGGTTCGGGGCAACTTTCAGGCGAACTCGTAGCGGATGGAACGGCCGCCCCACCAGGGGACCGGGGTGGCGGGTGGCAGGTCTGCTGACCGCAGGACGGGGGAGAAGGCGCGGCGTTC
>WNFG01002281.1_pt1 | contig 17252 bp, 17 predicted proteins | sample 5400431 | NCBI WGS metagenome assembly WNFG01 (sample SAMN13153346, study PRJNA577476) | soil metagenome | isolation source: 120 cm saprolite under Douglas fir tree site 2 hole 3 replicate 2 | place: USA:California | collected 2015-04-18 | reverse complement strand
ATCGAACAGGACGCGAAATACGTTTCACTGTCGTACACACGGGATTATCCGCTGGTGGCGAAGCGCGGCCGCGGCGCCATGGTCGAAGACGTGGATGGAAACGTGTTCCTGGATTTTGCGGCGGGCATCGCCGTTTGCGCCACGGGGCACTGCCATCCCGAAGTGGTCGCCGCGATTCAGAAGCAGGCCGCGGAACTGATTCACATGTCGGGAACCGACTTTTATTACGAGGGCATGCCGCAGCTTGGGGCGAAGCTCGCTGCGATTTCGCCGGGCCAGGAGCCGAAGCGCGTGTATTTCGGCAATTCTGGCGCGGAAGCGATCGAAGCGGCGATCAAGCTTGTGAAGCATCACACGAAGCGAGACAAGCTGATTGCATTTCACGGTGCGTTTCACGGGCGCACCATGGGCGCGCTTTCCTTGACGGCCAGCCGTGCAGTCCAGCGAAAGGGATTTGGAACTCTGCTTTCCGGCGTGTTTCACATGCCGTATCCCGACACCTATCGCGGAACTTACGGAGTCCGGCCGGAAACCGCTGCGGCGGACTGCTTGAGTTATTTGGAAAATGAATTGTTTCGCCGCCGCGTGGACCCCGAAGAGGTCGCGGGGATTTTTATCGAGCCAATTCAAGGCGAGGGCGGCTACATCCTGGCTCCGCCGGAATTCCTGCAAGGTTTGCAGCGGATCTGCCGAAAATACGGAATCATGCTGGTGGCGGATGAAGTGCAGTCGGGAATGGGCCGCACGGGCAAGTGGTGGGCAGTGGATCATATGGGCGTGGAGCCGGATATCATCTGCACGGCGAAGGGGATTGCTTCGGGAATGCCGTTGAGTGCGGTGATAGCGCGGGCCAGCGTGATGGATTGGAAACCAGGAGCGCACGCTTCCACGTTCGGCGGCAATCCGGTGTGCATCGCGGCGTCGCTGGCGACGTTGCGCTTACTCGAAGAGAAATACATGGACAACGCGAGGCGAGTGGGTGAATTCATCCTGCACCGAACCGCGGATTGGACCGAGCGGTTCAAGAATGTCGGCGAAGTGCGAGGCAAAGGCTTGATGATCGGCATTGAATTTGTGCGCGATCAGAAGACGAAGGAGAAGGCGCCTGACTTGCGTAACCGGCTCATCCAAGCGGCGTTTCACAAGGGGCTGCTGGTGCTCGGTTCGGGCGATACAACGTTGCGGTTTTGCCCGCCGCTCGTTATCGACGAAGAGCAGGCGGACTTTGCCGTGCGGACGCTCGAAGAATGCTTCCGTGAGGCGGAGACGAAAGCCTGATTCGAGACGAGATCATAGGAATTGAAAAATAGTAGCGGAACCTTCCGGCTCCCGTGGATGCTGCAGAAGAAGAATGGCAGCCACGGGATTTTTGTTTATACTGCACGGAAGGCTGGGGGAATCGGTGCGGAAACCATGCCGGTCTTTTCACACTTGATGTTTCGGTTGGTGCACTGGGCGGCGCGGCGCGGCCTGCGTGAAGAGCAGAGTTTTTCCAGCGATGCGAAGAAGCAGGAGGCCCGGCGCACCGGCGTTCGAGGAGAAACCTATGCCTACTGGTATTTGCGGAGGCAGGGGTACATATTCGTAGCCCGGAATTACACCCCGCGCGGCATTAAAGGCGAAATCGATCTGGTAGGTTACGACGGCAAGACGCTGGCATTTGTGGAAGTCAGAACGCGCACCATCCGGGAGGATCTGCCTGCACTGCCGGAGCTTAGCGTTACACGTGAAAAGCAACATCTGGTGGTGCGTACGGCGCAGCGATTTCTGGCGGAACGTCACGCCGGCGACTGCCCCTGCCGGTTTGATGTAATGGCAATTGATAACTGCCCTGGACAGCCACCGGTCGTGCGGTTGCACAAGGATGCGTTCAGCCCTCAAATGTGATGGACGTGACTGGAACATCTTCACGGGGACGCCAGACGCGGTACAATTGAGAGTCTCCTGGTTGCTCACCCAGCGCGGGTGACCCGGAACATTTTCAAGGAGGATTGCGTTGCCGGAGTTGCGTAAAGACCCAATCACGGGACGATGGGTGATCATTTCGACGGAACGAGGAAAGCGGCCGAACGATTTCCTCCGCGAGAGTGTTGTCGCCAAGGACGCGAAGAATTGCCCCTTCTGCGCGGGCAACGAAGCCAAGACTCCGCCTGAGGTTCTCGTTTATGGCAGAAACGGCGGCGGGGCCAACACCACGGGTTGGAGTATTCGTGTGGTGCCCAATAAGTTTCCGGCATTGGGCATCGAAGGCGGGCTGGACCGCGAAGGAGAAGGCCTCTTCGACAAGATGAACGGAGTCGGCGCTCATGAAGTGATCGTGGAATCGCCAGACCATGCGGCGACGCTGGCTACTCTGCCGGAACGTGCCGTGGAAGACGTACTCTGGGGATATCGCGATCGCATGCTGGACCTGAAGAATGACAAGCGCTTCAGGTACATTCTGATCTTCAAGAACCACGGTGAAGCTGCGGGCGCGACGGTCGATCATCCGCATTCTCAGTTAATCGCGCTCCCGATTGTCCCGCGGCGCGTGCGCGAAGAAGTTGACAACTGCTGGCATTATTACGACGAGAAAGAGCGGTGTATTTTCTGCGATATCATCCGGCAGGAACGAGACACCGGCGAGCGCGTGATCGGCGAAAACGAACACTTCATCACGCTGGCGCCTTATGCGCCGCGCTTCCCGTTTGAAATGTGGCTGCTGCCAAAGGTGCACGGGTCGTCGTACGAGAATAACCAGAGCTCCATGTATGCAAGCCTGGCGCGGATGCTGAAGGATACGCTGATGCGGCTGGACGAGGTGCTGGACCGGCCCGCGCTTAATTTTATGATTCACACCTCTCCCATCGGTGAGGAGATCAACGATCACTACCACTGGCATATCGAGATCATCCCGAAGTTGACGAAAGTGGCGGGCTTTGAATGGGGCACGGGCTTTTACATCAATCCAACACCCCCGGAAGAATCGGCGCGCTTCTTGCGCGAAGCAAAGATTCCCACGGTCGCGGAGAAAAAGTAGGCGTGGCCGAAACCAACGCCCCGCGAGATGTCCAAAGAGTTCAAGTAAATTTGCTATACTTAGAGTTTCGGCGCGGTACCCAAGTGGCCCAAGGGAGAGGTCTGCAAAACCTCCATTCGTGGGTTCGAATCCCACCCGCGCCTCCAAGCTTTTTTGGTCCAACCCGGAGACATGGGTAACAGAACGTACCGGCTACATAGGTAACAACTTCGGGCCGAACGGATTCTCGAGTGGTTCAAGCACTCGAGTGTCGAGATCGAAGTATCCCAAATCAAAATCCATAAAGCTGACCAGCCAGATACCGTCATGAACTTCTTTGACGCCGACGGCCTGGCCGGCAAAGACGGTACTGAAGTTAATTTTTTTGCGGCCCAGGCAGATGCGGCCGCAACGGGTAACGACGATGGCCTTGTCGTGAAAAGGATAATCGATATCGGGCAGCCCCTGGTAGGGGCGAGTGGAAGGCTGATAGACCTCGGCAGGGCACTTCATGTCCAGGGCTTCGTGAGGACGTTCCTCGTTGAAGATCTCGATAAAGTCATCGAACCTGGACTGCTGTTGAAGAAAATTTAAGCCAGCCGGTTTGGTGGTTTCTTTCTTCAGAGTGAGATGCATACGCTCATGACGGCCATTTTGCTGGGGATGGCCTGGCTTGATCCGTTCGATGCCAATGCCGAGCCGGAGCCACCAGACGGCGAGCTTGCTCAGGTTGAAGAGAGCGTGCGCGGAAGCGAAGGGAACACCGTTGTCGCTGCGGATGTTGGCGGGCAGGCCGCGCTCCTTAAAAAGCCTTTCAAACACGGTGAAAGCGTAGTCTTCTTTGGTGGAAGAAAGCGCCTCACAGGTGAGGAGAAAACGGCTGGCGTGATCGGTGACGGTCAGCGGGTAGCAGTATTGACGATTGCCGAGCAAGAACTCGCCTTTGTAATCGGTGCACCAAAGCTCGTTGGGTTTCTGGCCGAGAGATAAAGCAGTTCCCTGAGCACGACGACGCACGCGACCGCGGCGCTCGACCAGGCCGTGGCGATCGAGCACCGCATGAATCGTGCTCCTGGCGGGGATGGGGATGCCAGAGAATCTGTGGATCAGGCGCTCACGGATCTTACGGGCGCCCCAACTGGTATGTTCGCGCTTCACGTTCAGGATAAAGTTCTCCACCTGAAAAGGGAGCTGATGAGCATAGCGATAGGGACGACGGCTTCTGTCCGTCAGCCCCTGAACGCCGCATTCCTGATAGCGATCGAAGATCTTGTAGCCGGTTTTGCGGGAAATTCCGAACTCCCTGCAGAGCTCGGTCATCGGCTCGCCGGCTAGCCGGCGAGCCACAAACTGCAGACGTTCATCCATCACCGAACACTCCTTCCAAGGCATCACTTCCTCCCTCAAAAAAAGGGAAAAAGTGTAACCTATGTGTCCGGTACAAACTGTTACCTATGTGTCGAGTCGCTCATCGCCCCCCAACCCGTAAACCATGCGATTCTGCCGCTAGTTTCAAATTGAACCATTTCTCCCGTTCAGTTCCATCGCGGGCATTCTGCCCCTCTGCAGAGCCTAAGGCCTTGACCCGAACTCGATTCTTATCAATCAGCTAGCTTGATTGATGCATCTGAACGTGGACTCCCGCGTGCCCTTGTCCTCCTGGGGATTCTTGTGTTTCGCCTTCAGTCCCAGAATCGGAATTTGCCCACTGTGCCGCGGCTGCTGGCCCGGGCGCCGTTGCACGCGGCCGGGGCACTGCCGCTTCTACTGGCTTCACAGCCTCTGCCGGCGCAGAACCCTAGCACGCGTGAAGATCGGAAAATGGCCAATTACCTGGCGAACTTTCCCAGCTTTGCGGAGTGGCCGCAGGAGGCATTGCCGTTCGAGACCGCACCGTTTCTGATTTATGTTTTCGGGGATTTTCCGTTTGGAACTTCTCTGGCAAAAATTACCCGGGGTAGGTCGGTCCACGATCGGCGCGTTGAAATTCGCTGGATACGCAAGCCACAGCAGTTGCCTTCGTGCAGAGATTAACCGCTAGGCGAAGTTGGCTGGCCATTAGGAGAAACTTGTAATGAAGGAATTGGAGAAAGACTCGTCTAATTTGACCTTCGATCTTGGAGAGCTGCTTGCGCGCGTAGGCAATGACCGCGAACTCTTGCACGACCTCCTGACGATCTTCAAGGAGGAATTTCCCCGGTATCTCCAAGCCTTGCGCGAAGCTGTGGATTCCGGCGATGGAAAGCTTGTCGCTGCTGCAGCCCACGGCTTGAAGGGAATGCTCTTGAACATGGCCGCCGGCCAGGCCGCAGCCGCGGCAGGGCGCCTCGAGCAGATGGGATGTAGCGGAGAAGCGTCGGGGTTCCAAGAAGCTTTTCTAGCCTTCGAGCGAGATGCCATGACGCTATTGCCGCAGCTCGACGCCTGCATGGCAGAGGTGCACTGATGAAAATTCTGATTGCCGATGACGAATTGATCTCCCGGCGCCTGCTCCAGAAGACCTTGGAGCGCGCGGGCTACGAGGTGACTGCTGTGGAGAACGGCCGCCTGGCGGCGGAGCAGTTGTGCCCAGCAGAAGGACCCAGGCTTGCTCTCTTGGACTGGGTGATGCCCGAATTGGATGGACCGGGCGTTTGCCGTGAAGTGCGGAAAAGGAAAGTGCAATCGTACATCTATATCGTGTTGCTTACATCCAAGGAGTCGAAGGGAGACGTAGTCGCCGGCCTCGAATCCGGGGCCGACGATTACCTGACCAAACCCTTTGATCCTGAGGAGCTCAAAGCCCGCCTGCGCACCGGCCTGCGCATCCTCAATCTTGAAGACCGTCTGGTCGAGGCACGGGAGCAGATGCGATTCCAGGCCACTCATGACGGGCTCACAACTCTCTGGAATCGCGGCGTGATTGTGGATCTGCTGCGGCGCGAACTTGAGCGTTCCAGGCGCGAGCATGTCTCCACCGCAATTCTGATGTGCGACCTGGATCACTTCAAGAGTGTGAATGATACCAACGGCCACCTCGCTGGCGATGACGTCTTGAGGGAAACGGCGAAACGCTTGCTCTCTTCCGTGCGATCTTATGATTTCGTGGGCCGCTACGGCGGAGAGGAGTTCGTGGTGGTCCTGAACAACTGCAATCCGGCGTTCGCACTGGCCCGCGCGGACGAGATTCGCAAAGCCATCGCCCATTTCCCGGTGCAAACCTCCAGCGGTCCGGTCTCCGTAACGATGAGCCTCGGGCTCTTGCTCAGCCATGAATGGGGCTGCCTGCCGTTGGAAGAGCTTCTTCAGCAGGCCGACGCGGCGCTCTACGCGGCCAAGGCGGCGGGACGCAACTGCGTGAAAGTCGCTATGCCAAAAATTGTCCCAGGTGGTCCGGTCTTGCAAGCCCACGAGCCTCTGCGAATGCGGCGCTGACTGTCGCACAGTACTTGCTGCCGGAAAACTTTCCCGCTTCGCAGTTCCTAAATACCCTTGGCACCTGATTTCGCCTGTACCATCATTTGCCGCATCGCCGCGCTGGATCCAGGCGCGCGCTTCTCCCGCCAGGCCTCCAGCCGCTTGCAAGTTTCTTCGATGTTCTGGAAAAGATGCGGATTCTTGAAAGCGGACCGCCATGTGGGAACGATCGACCGCATGCGGTCCCACACCACCCAAATCTCGCCGTTGCTTTCGAAAAACAATTCGTCGTTGATCAGCCCGCGGTTCACGACGCTGGCGACCATGTCCCAGTAGCTGATCACCATGCGGATGTAAGTGTTTTCCTCGCTGCCTTGCGGATACCTCTGCATCATCTCTTCCGGAGACTCCGGATGAAAGTTTTCGACGAACCAGGCGCGCGCCTGGCGCAGGCGCGCCTCGCGCCTCATGTCGTACAAGCGCAGCATCAGGTTTACTTCTTCATAGGTAATCTGGGCCATTGCCGGTCCTCCTTGGTCTAACTCGCCGCGTCTGCCTGGCCTGCTTCCTGCGAGGAATGCGAAACGCCCGCAAGTTCGATGCGGTGTACGCTCGATATGGGTATACCCTGCTTTTGAAATTCGACCTGGATCCGGCGGCGCAGCTCGCGCGCCACTTCATCCTGCCGCGTCGGCGCCGTCCGCACCTGCAATCGTACCGTTGCTGAACTGCGGTCGAAGCTCTGCACTCCAAGGATCCGCGGCCCGTCGACCAGTGTTTGCGACCAGGCCGGATCGCCCCGCAAACCGGCCGCGGCGGTCTCCAGCGCCTGCATTGTCTTTTCGATCGGGCATTCCGGCGCCAGCGAGACATCCACGAACGCCTGCGACCAGTCGCGGCTGAGGTTGCTGACCGTGCGGATCTCGCCATTCGCGATCGTCACCAGCGCGCCCCGGGCGTCGCGGATCACCGTCCGGCGAAGCGTGAGGTGCTCCACGCGTCCGGCGTAATCGGCGAACTGGATCGTGTCGCCCACAACGTATTGATCCTCAAGTACGATGTAGAAACCGGTGATGATGTCACGCACAAGGTTCTGCGCGCCGAAACCGATCGCAAGGCTGGCCAGGCCCGCCAGCGTCGCCACGGGCGTGACGTTGATGCCGAACTCCGGCAGAGCGGTTAGCAGAGCGACTCCCCAGATGACTTTGCTCGCCGCGCCGTAGAGCACCCCGGCGAGTGTCCGCGTCTGCTGTTCGCGAATTTGGGCTGATCGAGTCTGCGAAGCCGCATGCTTGATCAACAAGTTCGTAATTGCGCGGAATATGCGGTTCACGACCAGTGCGATAACGAAAATCCCCAGAAGATGAAGCGCGTTGGGGAGCGTCAAATTCAACCAGTGATTGAAGGAACTTGGCATGATTTTTATGAGAGGGGGAGTATAACATTGGAAGAGGTTCGAGGAAGTGTCGTCCCGTGTGGCGGTGGATTGCGCGGGCGCAAGGGGGGTCTCTGGCCATGGAATCGAGACGCAGATTTCTAACGACCATTGCAGCGGGGGTACCTGCCGGCATCCTCGCTTTCTTGCCCAGCACGCAGGTTCGCGCCCAGCTTCCGCAAAACCCCCAACAACAGAAGGAAGACGATTCGAATATGCCTAAGCTCGATCCCAAAGCGACCAAAGCGATCTTGGAGGGGAACCAGAAGGACATTAAGAAGAATGTCGAGAAGCTTTACGCTCTCGCGAGCGAACTGAAGGCCGAAGTGGAAAAGACGGACTCGGTCCAGGTGCTCTCCCTCGCCATGCTGCGAAAGACCGACGAAATCGAAAAACTGGCGAAGGAGATCAGGTCCCGGGCGAAAGGATGAAACGGCCCGCGTGCCTTTTCGCCCAGAATGCGCGCTAGCGCCAGCGAATCATACCGGATAGAATACTAACGTTCACGGAAGTTCCCGCGTATTGCGCCCTCAGGAAAATTGAGGAGCGACCACTGCGCGCCAGTAGCTCAGATGGATAGAGCATTAGCCTCCGGAGCTAAGGGTCGGGGGTTCGAATCCCTCCTGGCGCGCCACTTTTTTCTTGAAATGTTTTCCTGTGCTGTTTTTGAATCGCCACAAAAGCTTGAGCTTTAAGGCAGCAACGAGAAGGAAGCCACCAATCACCACGTAGGAAAGCGGGTTCTTAACTGAGAATCCGCTGGCCTTGTATATAGAATTGGCGAAGACGACATGCAGAATAACCAGCGCGATTATCATCAAGAGGACAGCAACAAACAGAATGTGTTTCTTCCCTTTGAGAATTCCAAGACCCCTGCCGTGAACCATACGACCATGATCGTATTCCATTGTGAATCCTCAAAACCCCTGAACATAAATACTGTCTTCGTTCAGACTCTTGTCAGCTATGCGATCGCCCGGTAGTAGGCAATGTGTCCGAAGAACATCTCCCGGTGGCCGGCTTTCTTTGGTTCCGCAAAACCGGCTTCCGTCATGAAATGGAGAACTCGGTTCTCGGAATTGTCATTCAAGCGCTTACTGGAGTGAAGTAAGCGGCTCAGGATGCCATGTGCGCCCTTCTCTGGCCCTTGGAAATCGAGCATGTGAAACTCGCCACCAGGTTTGAGGACGCGCCGTACCGCGCGCAGCGTCTTCCCCTTTTCGTCCGTTGGCACGTGATGGAACATGAGGGAGGAGAGCACTCGGTCGAAGGACCCGTCGGGATAGGGAAGCTCATCGCCAAACCCCCGATCGAGCTGGATCGAGACCGCGGCGCGCATCGCTTTGCGTTTGGCTAGCGCAAGCGCCTTCGGGTCGGGATCGAGTCCAACGACGTCCGTCTCCGGATTCAGGCGTTTGAGTTGGATCGTTAAGCTGCCGGTGCCACAGCCGACGTCGAGAACGCGGTGGCCGGATCGAATTTGCGCTTGGTCGAGCAGTCGTCTCCGCGCCCGATCGGCGCCCATCAGCTTCGTCATTAGATCGTAGAGGGGCAGGAGACTGTCCCGTCCCGCGGCCGGGAGGTAGGTTCTTTGTGATTGTAGCGCCATGCTCTCTTTCATTTGTCCTCCGATTTGGTGGTCAGCACGAACCCTGGCTCAGGCCGAACGGCAATCCATTTATGGACAGCTGTTCGGTTACAAGGTTAGAATTGAGACGCCTCGATGGCAAGAACAGGGCACGCATGTTTGTTCCGTTCGGGACATTCGCGTCACTTTTGTGCGGAATCGATGGGAAGAAGCGCATGGACAAACCAGACCGGCGCGTTAGGCGCACGCGGGAATCGCTTCACAAAGCACTGATTTCTCTGGCCTTGGAGAAGCACTACGACTCGATCACTGTCCAGGAAGTTCTCGATCGAGCGGACGTTGGCCGCTCAACTTTTTATACGCATTTTCAAAGCATGGATGAACTGCTCATTTCAGGCACGCAGGAACTTCGTAGAACGCTCCAAGCAGCGCTGGAGAACCACAGAAAAGCGGCAAAGCGTCACGAGAACGTGATCGCGTTCAGCCGTGCCATGTTCGACCATGCCTATGGATACCGCAATGTCTACTTCGCTCTCTTGAATACAGGGGCATGGCCGATTGTTCGGCAGCAATTACAGGATGTCCTGGAAGAATTGATACGACGAGAATGTAAGGCCGAAATTGCGAACCTGAAGACCGCGAATTCGGACGTTCCCGTTGATTTGTTTGTTCACTACCTTACTTCGGCTTTCTTTGCAGTGTTGATCTGGTGGATGGACCGCCGCAGCCGGTTGACACCGTCGCAAATCGACGAGGTATTTCGCTCCTTGGTGCTCCCAACGGTACACGCGGTTCTTCAGTAGGGCGTAATCGTGTAGAGACTTGAAGCAGCGTTTGCATCACCAACGTTGTGTGTATCCCGGAAATATCCCCTTCAAGGAGTCCATGTGGACCTTTGCCGTGCTATCTCTTCATATTTACCATCTACTCTGGACGTATCCGGTTCGAAAACCGGCCAATCATTGCCAAGTCTAACTGATCAGGTCGTAGCTCGATGCTGCCCGCGAAAGTATGGGTGGGCAAATCCAGTACAGGAATAGAGGAAAAGTCCGAGTCAACGTTTTCCGGTGCGTGATGTCGGACCACGTACCGACCGATCGAATACCCTAACTTGCCTCCGACAAGAAAGTCTGAAGGGAAGCGCTCGCGTGCGGTCACACGGCTCGAGTGGACCTCGCTTCGCGCTCCCTTTTCCTCGCACGCCCCGTCCAAGATGTTCCCGCAGGACGGTTGAACCTTCAACTAGCCAGTTAGATCTTCAACTGAACGCGGAATTTAATGAGATCCCGTACTGTGCTTCCAGGTCGTAGTGACTTCCGTGGACCTTCCCTTCGCCGTTGGCGATGGTCAGCTTCCGGTTCTGAACATCGGCAACCCACTTCGGATTCGCGGACGCCGCCGAGCGCGTGGCGATGATGCGCAGGCGCGCGACTTCCAGCGGCACGTCTCCCGTTCCAGCTTGGTCCAACTGCTCGAAGTCACTCAGTATTTGCGGCTTCACCCATTTCTTGATCCCGCCGGACTGCACTTGGATGTCGAACATCAGCGCCGCCGCTCGCTGCGAGCTCACCCCAAACTCGTTGCAAAGCGCCATCGCCCGCTCGAAATATCCGGCCGCGCTTTCCGTCTCGATGTCCTGGAACTCCTGCGTCCGGCCCAGCGTCTTGAATTGCCCCTGCCAGGGCTCGAACAGGTTGTGCCGGATGGGATCTTGGATCGATCGTGCCCACACCAGTTGTTCGTCGCGGCTCTCCTCCAGCATGGCCACCAGTGCCGAATAATTCGGGCCGAAGACTTGCCCCAGAAGGTCCGGGTGATTCTCGTTCATTTTCGCAAGGAGGGGCTGCAAGGTGCCCTGGCCTATATTCCATTGCAGCGCCCCAAAGCTGATTCCTTGGTCGTCGAAGTCGCCGGACAGGCCGGCAAAACAATCCGGAGGCGGACGGTTGGTTTCGAAGCCTCCGGTAAGTGCCAGGCATTGATGGTCGAGCGACTGCGTCGTGAGCACGGGTGCCGGAACGTCCGCCCCATTGAAGAGCGCACCCCATGTGTCCTGCCCCACTTTCCCGTCCACGGTCATGTTTTGCGATAGCTGGAATTTTCGGACTGCGGAATCCGTTCCGCCTCCGAATACCCCGTCGGGTCCGCCGCCGTAAAAACCAAGGTCGGTCAGCCGCTGCTGGATTTGCTTCACTTCCGGCCCGCGCGATCCAAGAAGGTAAACCGTCATAGCCGCCTCTTATGCGAGTTTTGCCAATTCACGTCTTGCGCCGCCAGTTGCACCGGAAAACTGGCCTGGCCTTCGCTAAGGTCATCCCGTCGATTCCCGCCCTTCAGGCTCCGGCAACCCCGCTTGGTTCGTTTCGGCTCTTGTTCTTCAACATCTCTGGATCACCAAGCGCTTCACTCATACTTTTGCTTTAGCCGCGGCTGGTGTGGAGCGCAGCGAAGACAGTGCTTGCAGGATGTCGTGCCAGTAGGGTGCGCCGATGCTCACAAGAATCCCCGTCAGCAGCGAACCAAAAAATTCATACAACAAAATCCCCTGTCCGCTTTGCGTGTCCCGCTTCTCTTGAGCCAGCTTTATCTTTTCTTCCTCCAAGGCCGGCTTTTCTTCAGCATTCCATTCGTCAATAGCCTTCTGTCTTTCTTGAACCTTCGCAGGTCCATCGGCAAGCTTGTCAACCTTGGCCATTCTCTCGCTGTTCCGCACGCCGCGATCAATCCGCCGCGTCTCGGCCGCCTTTTCCCGGCACGTTCGCCGGTCTTTCTCTCTAAGCCGCAGGCATTCTTCCCGCCAGATCCTGCCTACTCCAAAACTAACGTCCGTCAGAAATCCCTGCATGCCTCCTCTGAAACCTTTCATCTGCGCATCCAGTTGGCTCTTGGTAAGATTCGATTTTGTCCCATCCGCTGACTTCGCTGCGTCTGGCGGATTTGCTGGCGCCGCTCCGGATGCCTCTCTTGCCTGGGTTTCGGCAAGGTCGGTAGCCTTTTTAGCGTAGTCCCCAGCGAATGTAGCGCGCAATTGCTGATCCGTGTACAGCGATTTCCAGATCGTAAACGCATTGATGTTGCACAACAGGCACAAACCCACACCCGCCGCCATCGCTAGATTCTTCATTCGCATTTGAAACGTATACTTCACGTTGGCCATGTGGATCTTGAGGCGGGACTCCAGGTCGCTTATCCGTGCATTCGCGTCCAGTTCTTTCAGAAACCAGCTGAGGTGCGCCGGAGTCAGAAACTCTTCATCGAGTCGCTCCCAATGGATGTCCATTGCAATGCTCTTGACCTGGAGGGGCGTAGCTGGGTTTGCAAGGATCGCGTCCCAGGTCTTGCCCGTAGTCTGCAGGACCAGTCGCTTAACTTCGTGTTCTAGATTGTCCGAGTAATAGTCCAATTGATTCTTGATGACCGATGTCAGCGTCTTCACCAGCAGGCTCAGCATCAGCATGATGGCGGCGAACCCCGTCAGCGTTTCAATCAGGGAAAGCATTCTACTGACCTCCCTGCGTCAAGGGCGGCGTGCCTGGCGGCGGCACTGCCGGTGCAACCTTCGCTTGAGCTGGCGGCGCAACATTCACGTTCGCTGGCAGAGCAACGTTTACCCGGGACGGTTGTGGGGGCACCTGCGCCGGGGCTAGACCGCTCGTTTGTGGAGTCGGAATATCGGAGGAGGTGGGCGGCGGTTCGAACCGCGACCAATTTCCTACTCCCCACGCATAAACGGCCGCTACGATTTCGGAGCTGAAAACCGCGTAGAACACCTGCAGTTGGTTCAAGGAAATCTTCCCTCCCTCCTGGATTTGCAGGCAAGGCGCTATCCCGGCAAGCGCAAACGGAAGGAGAATGGCGGCGAAGACTATGATTATCTTTAACCAAAACGGCTTGGCCTGAAATTTGTTCACGGGAATGCCCTTTCATTAGAACGACGTTTCATTGCCGGTGCTACCTGCACCCGTCGAACTGCCATAATCAATGCTCGCTAAGTGCAAACCTGCTGCCCGCCTTGACCGCCGCATCCGTTTAATGGAGTGGGTTACTTTACACAACCTCAACCCATCGTTAGGAAAGTAACTGAAACGATAAGGACGGTGCCAGAAGTTACGCCTTCGCCCGAAGAGATGTCAAGCGAAAAGTCCATGCCAGGATCACGCCGGACTTCCATTCTTGTTCCGACGTCCCGGCTTGTCGCAATCTGGAATTATGTAATTCTCTTTTGGAGATTTATTCTTAATCAGGGAGAGGTTCGCCCGGCCGCACGATTCGAATCCGGTGGTCGGCGAAAGAATAGTGCATCTCGGGCACTTCGATCTTCGGCATGTGGCACGTGCTGCAGTTCTTTGTGCCAATGGGGCATGCGCGGCCGGGATGATCTTTCGCGGGTTTGAGATTTGGCGATGCGAGATGGCAGCTTAAACACTTTTCGTCGTAGAAAGAAGCTTCTTGCACCAGGGGAACGTGAGGATCGTGGCAAGCGATGCAGACAATTCTTGGGTCGCCATTTCCCCAGCACTTGCTGCTCATCAACCGGTAAGGCTGCGCTCGAACATTCGCCAAACCACTCACCCGAGTGAGTTTTACGTCCCACCATGTACTATGGCAAGAGCCGCAAAAATCAACGGAATCTCCCGGGCTTAGCTTCGCTGGATCGAAGATTAAGCGCCTGCCTTCTTCATCACCGACGCCTTGCTGCAGTAGACTCGCCTGCATTGCCATCGCGTGCTTCAAGCCGGGACCATGACACGCTTCGCAAGTAATTCCGGCCATGAGCTTGTTCGAATCGAATCGTTCCCCAGTGGACGAACCCACGCTGTGGCAGGAGAAGCATCGTTTGATTTCGGGCCGGCCCACGGGACGCGCCATGGCCTCTTCGAGATCGTGCGGCGCGAGCAGCGCGCGCGTTGGTGTGAAGTGGATGTTTTGCAGCGTGCCGAAATACGTGACCCTGCTTTCGAAATAGTTTCCGTCCCTCAGAAAAAGATACGATTGGCCGACTTTTCCCGTGCCAAACGCCCACAACAGCGGCTCGGTAAGCGTGCGCTCGCCGTCCGTTACCGTGAGCTCTGGTTTGCCGCTGTTCGTTTTGATTTTATAAACGTACTTGCCGTTCCGGAAAGTCAATTCCGAATGCGTGTGAAAAACGTCCGCATCCGCCGCGCGGAAGAGCGTACCGGCCATCGGCGTGGTTTCTTGCGTCGCGGCTTTCTTGGCGTGGCATTTCGCGCAGGCGGAGGAGCCTGTAAATTCGTTCAGAGCATCCGGAGCCCTACGCGGCCACCAGCCGGGCTCGGCCAAATGATCATCCGTGGAAAGTTGCGCCCGCACCAAAAAATAAGTGCCTGGCGCCGCAAAAATCAAAATCGCAAGCGCAACCACTTCTGGAAGATCACGCTTGCCCGCCCGATCCATTCGAATCATCGCGGCTGTTCCGGCGCGGCTGCTTTTCCCGCTTCAACGCCGGCGGGAGCTAAGCCCTCCGCGTTGTGGGAACCGCTATACGCTTGATTGCCGGAGCGGCTTCTTTGTTGTTCCGCGAGCGCATTTAAGCGCGCAAAAATCGCGCGTTCTTGCTCGGCTTTTTCCGTGAGTTTTGCTTTGGTGTAAGCCTTCGCGAGATTGAAGTGCACTTCCGGACTCCCCGGGGCCAGCTTGCTGGCCATTTCCAATTCGCGCACCGCCGTTTCCTGTTGTCCCAATTCCAGATACGCACGCCCGAGGAGGTAATGCGCTTCGCCAGAGTCTGCGGAGAGTTGCACTGCACGCTGCGCGAATGGCAGCGCTTCCGCAGGCCGACGCCGTTTAAGCTCCAGCGATGCCATTCGAACGTAAGGCAGTTCGCTCGCCGGTGAGATCTTCAATTCCCCTCGGAGTTGTGTTTCCGCTTCGTCATATTGAGAGAGCGCGGCAAGAGCGGTTCCGTACGCGTAGTGAAGAAATGGCGCCGACGGATATTGTTTCAGCAGGAGTTGGAATTTTGGGAAAGCCTGATCGTACTTGCTTTCCTGAAGCAGCGCGGCAATTTCGCCCGCGGTTTGCACCAGGGTACTCTTCGACGCCTCGACTTGATCCGGCAGCAGAGGCATGCGCAGAAGAGCCAATCCCAAGGCGAATTCTATTTTCTTTGCGACTGCTCCGGAACCTGCTTCGAGGGCCAGAATCCGCGTGGCGTTTTCAAACTGGCCATCTCGATTGAGCAGCAGGCCCAAATGATATTTGGCAAGACGCACCTCCTCCGCGCTGCCACCGAGCCCCAACTCTTCGCCGCGCTGCAGGTGAATGAGAGCATTGTTGTAATCCTTGATTTCAAATTCACTGAGACCCATCACCGCCCATGCTGTGCCGAAATTAGGCTTGCGTTCGACCCAGCCCTTGAGAGCGGAAATCGCTTCGGGAAATTTCGCGGCAGAATAATAAAGCATCGCGAGATTCCACCGGCCGTCGTCCCACTCGGGACGCACCTGCAAAGCTCGCTGATAATTTTGAATGGCCAGATCCGTTTGGCCGGCCGCGCGGCGGGAAAGCTCTTCGAAACTTTCCGATGAAAGACCATTTGAATTTCTGCTTGCCGCTTGTGCATTTCCGATTCCGCTCGCAGCAGCATGATGCGCGTACAGTTGCGCAATCCGATCGTCCGGCCGGTACTTCTCCGGCGCGAACTTCTCGGCAGCGGCGAGCTCCATGGCCGCTCTTTCGCTATTGCCTAGTGCCTGCAACGTTTGCCCCAGCGCCTTGTGTGCGGCGGCGGAATCCGAGGCCAATTGCACCGCTTCCTCGGCCGCTCGAAGCGCTTCCCGCGGGTGCTGCAAACGAAGCTGCAACTGGCTTACTTCAAATCGAGGCAAAGCGCTTTTCGGCGAAACGCTTATCTCTTCGCTTTGCTCGGTCAGCGCCTCCTCAAGGCGAGCAGCGGAAGCAAGAGCACGGCCGTAGGCATAATGCACGTACGGCGTGCGCGGATAATTGTTCGAGAGTGCACGAAAACTTTCCAGCGCCTTGGCCGTTTCGCCCTGCACCAGGACGGCTGCCGTCTCGCCGGCGGCGTGAAGCAGAGCGTCCTGCGACGGGTCCACTTCCTCGGGCAGGAGCGAAACACGCAACATCGCCAAGCCCAGCGCGATTTTTGCCTGTGCCGACATCTGGCTTTGCCCAAATGTCGATGACAGCAATGTTGCTGCCCGATCGAAATCGCCGCTGCGGATGAGCAGGAGCGCCAAGTGATACTTTGCGACGCGCGAAACCTCCGGATCGTCTCCGTCCCCGAGGGCTAGTCCTTTTTTCAGGTGCTCGAGCGATTTTTCGTAGTCTTTGGTCTCGAATTCGCAGAGCCCAAGAAAGTTCCAAGCGGGCCCCGAAGCCGCAGCGAGTTGCACCAGCTTTTGAAATGCGGGAATCGCTTCCGAGTAATGATCGTTGTCGTATTCCACCGTCCCCAGGTACCACCAGCCCTCTTCCCAGTCCGCGCGAATTGCCACGGCGCGCTTGTAATCGCGAATGGCATCGCCGGTTCTGCCGGCTTCGCGCGCGGCGGTGGCCGATTTCGCCAAAGCCTCGAAATTTGCGGGTGCGGCACTCTCCTGGGGAGGGGAATTGATTTTTCCGATGACCGCCGACGTGGAGCAGGATGCCAGAATGAGGGCCAGGAAAAATCGCGGAAGTGAGCGTCCTGGTTGTTGGACCTGCATGACGAATCCCCGCCGGCGGGAAGCTGACCGTTTTCGAGAATAGCACATTGCGTTTGCGGGGGATGTGTGGAGAGGGAGGGAGAAGAGATGTTCCAACGGACTCTCTGCGCCGCCCTCTCGCACTTCCGATGACGGAGCACAATGTTT
>WNFG01001988.1_pt1 | contig 17252 bp, 19 predicted proteins | sample 5400431 | NCBI WGS metagenome assembly WNFG01 (sample SAMN13153346, study PRJNA577476) | soil metagenome | isolation source: 120 cm saprolite under Douglas fir tree site 2 hole 3 replicate 2 | place: USA:California | collected 2015-04-18 | reverse complement strand
ACCGCCGCGGCGTGGTAACGGGTCTTGGCCTCGGGGGCGATTGCCGCGAATCGGGCGCCGGCGGCGACCGCAATCCGCTCGGCGATCTCCCGATGCCGGCCTTCGAAGACGAGCAGTGTGCCGGCCAGGTCGGAGGGCTCCCCGACTGGTGGGAGTGACTTGAGCGGATGAAGCGAGAAGCCCCCTCGGAGCGCGGGCAGTGCGCCGCTCGGATGAACGATGATCGCTTTCGTCTCGGGGATCGCGGCAACGACTTCTTCGATGGCGCGGTCGCTGACGGCGACGAGAAGGATGTCGCTGGTGGCGGCCAGATCGTCGATCGTCTTGCGCGGCGCGATATCCCACTCCACGCCGCGCGTGGCCATTCCTGCGATTGGCCATCCGATACGGCGCCAGGTCGAGGCGAAGGCCCACGCCGCCCGGCCACTGCCGATGATGCCGAGATTCATCGATGAAGTGTATTTCGAAAGGGAGACGGGTTCACGCGAAGTCGCGAAGACGCGGAGAACTTCTTCCCTCCGCGTCTCCGCGTCTCCGCGTGAAAACCGTCTAACCGCATTTCTCACACGCTGAGTGGAATTGCCGGCACCCTGTTGGTGGCGAGACTTGGGACGATGTGGAGTTGTGCGAGCGGTTCGTTCTCGGCAGTACCTCCAATCGAGAGTCCTTCTCCCCCAGCGCTTTTCAGCTGGGGGAGAAGGTGCCGAAGGCGGATGAGGGGGCGTTTCACGCGTACGTAATTTGCGCGCCTTCGAGCGCTCTCGGACCAGTGTCGGTAAATCGCGCGTATCTCGTAAAGCGCCCCCCTCATCCGCCTTCGGCACCTTCTCCGCCCGCAAGAAACCGCGGGGGGAGAAGGGCTCTCGACGAAGGGAGTGGCAAGGCTCTCGAGGGAACAATTCAAGTGAGTGTGTGAGAAATGCCGGCTAAACTGACCCTGATGCGCCGCTCGCTGCTCGTCCTGTTCCTTGCACTCGCCGTCTCGGCGGAAGGCAAGCCGCCCTCCACCTGCGGCGGCACGGACGACTATTCGAAGGCTCTTTGTGCGTACCAGCGTCGTTCGTTTGCCGAAGCGGAAGTTGGGTTCCGGAGCATCGTGGAAAAGAACGATATCGATCCGCAGACCATCCGGGCCGTCTATTTCCTGGCCCGAACGGAGATGAAGCGCGGCCGTTTCGACGAAGCGGCCCCTCTGTTCGTACGAATCTACGCCATGGATCCGGCGTTCTATGCCAGTTGGAACTGCGATTTTCTTCTTGGGGAGTGCAGGAAGGCGGTGGGAAGGGATTGACCATGGGTTGCAAGGTTGCAAGGTTGCTAGGTTGCTGAAACCCAGCAACCCAGCAACTCAGCAACTCAGCAACCCAGCAACCACCAACATGGCTCAACAATCCAACTTCGAGCTTCGCCGCAAGCTCCTCCAACTCGAGGCGCTCTACGACGTCGGCCGCGCGCTGAACACACTGCGGCCGGAAGGGGAGCTGATCGAGGAGCTCATGCACCGCGCCATCGCTGTGCTCGATGCCATGGTCGGCTTCGTCTTTTCGCTCGATGAAAAACTCAACGTCCAGCAGATCTTCACGTTCGGCGTCGAGGTCCCGGCGCCGGCCAACGCCATCCTGGCCGAGCCGCCGATCAAGCAGGTGCTGGCCTCGCGTGAGCCGATGTCGGTGACGGTCTCGAAGTTTCTCGGTGGGGCCGGGAGCGATCTCCTTCTGGCGCCGATGATCTCCGGCGAGACCATCATCGGCATCATCGGCGTCGGCGGCAAAGAAGAGCGCGGCGCGAAGAGCGGCAGCTTTGTCGAGGACGACCTTCGCTTCCTGGTCTCGCTGGCCGCCATCGGCGGCGCGGCCATCGACAACGCCCGCAACTTCTACAAGCTCTCCGTGCTGCGCGAGACGCTCGAGGACGAAAACCGGAATCTAAAACAGCGAATGCTGCGCGACTACAACGACAGGCTCATGATCGGCGACTCGCCGAAGATGCAGCGGGTCATCGACCTCGTGGCCCGGGTGGCGGACTCGCAGGCCAGTGTGCTCATTCGCGGCGAGTCGGGAACAGGCAAGGAGATGGTGGCGCGTCTGATCCACGGCAACTCGCCGCGCAAAGACGGCCCGTTCGTGGCCATCAACTGCGCGGCGCTCCCGGAGACGCTCCTGGAATCGGAGCTCTTCGGAATCGAGCGCGGCGTCGCCACCGGCGTCGACGCGCGCCCCGGCAAGTTCGAGCTGGCCAAAGGCGGGACGATCTTTCTCGACGAGGTCGGCGACATTCCGCTGGCGCTGCAGGCCAAGCTTCTGCGCGTGCTTCAGGAGCGCGAGGTCGAGAAGCTCGGCGGCCGGCGCCGTATCCCCATCGACGTCCGCATCCTGGCCGCCACGCACCGCGATCTCGAGCAGATGATCGAAAAGACCGAGTTCCGGCAGGATCTCTACTATCGCCTCAAGGTCGTCGAGATCGTCCTTCCCCCGCTTCGCGACCGGAAGGAGGACATCCCCAAACTGGTCCGCTTCTTCCTCGACAAATACGGCAAGCGCGAAGGGCTCACCGACGTGCGCATCACCCAGGAGGCGCTGCAGAAACTGATGCGCTATCCTTTCCCCGGCAACGTCCGCGAGCTCGAGAATCTGGTGGAGGGCTCGCTGGCGCTGACCACCGATCCGGTGATCGATCCCGGCGATCTGGCTCTGCCCGAATCAGCCTCCGGAGCGGGTGGCGTAGAGATGCTGACCGACTTCCTATCCCTCAACGAGCTGGAGCGCCGTTACGTCACTCGCGTCCTGACCTACACCAAAGGAAACATGTCCAAAGCGGCCAAGATCCTCGGCGTCGACCGTAAGACGCTCTACCGGATGCGTGAAGCGATGTCCCAATTAGCCCCAACTGTGGACTCTTGGGACGTTCACTGATAACCATCTTGGTTGCAGTTACTTATGACAACTGGAAAGTTTGAAACCTTGTATGTGTGGCGTTTCTCTACAGTTGCACACTTCGTCACATTTCGATGTGTTTCCGTGTAAACTTAGCGAGATCAGAGGCTTAGAGAGAGTGCAGCAGAAAAACAAGGCGTGGCAGTGGCGTTGCTCTTGGGTGGTCCCGACACATGAGGGGGGACACCATGAAAAGCATCGCCGAAACCCGCACCAACGCCGTTTCCGTCCAGTACGCGCTACCCGTGCTGCTGGCGATCAATACCTTCGCTCTGTTCGCCATCGATCAGTTGGGCGGCATCCCCGACTGGATCAAGTCCGCGGTGGCACTGCTTCTCGGCTTTTGAGCACGTCGTTGAGGACCCCTCCGAAATGACGACGACCGCCGAGCGGCAGATGGAGCTGACTCTTCCGATGGTCGCGGATATCGAGATCGCAGCGGCCCGTGCCGCCGGAAATCTCGCCCGCGAGCTCGGAATGAGCTCCGAGAAGATCGATGAGATGACTCATGCGATCATCGAGGCCTGCATCAATGCTCGGGAGCATTCCGGTTGCGCTGACAACCGCATCTATTTAAGATTCGTCGGCACTTCCAAGGGCGACGGCAGCCGTATCGATGTCTGGATCACTGATCATGGTCGAGGATTCGATCCGGAGGAGGCCCGGTCCCGCCGGCCCGCCGCCGGCGTCTCACACAAACGCGGCCGAGGATTGCAATTGATCGAGGCGCATATGGACGAGGTAAGCATCTCGACGTCATCGGGCGGCGGAACCACCATCCATATGGTCAAATACGAGAAGAAAGAATCATGACTGAGGAACTGAAAGTCGCGGTCGACCGCAAGCCGAACGGTGCGGTGCTCTACACGAAGGGCTACATCAACAACGTCGGCGGCGAAGAGATCGCCAACCGTGCCTACGAGTTGATGGATGCCGATGTGCGCACGCTCCTGCTCAACCTGCGCGAAACGAAAATCGTCAACTCCATCGGCATCAGCATCCTCATCGAGATCATCGAGAAAATGATCGACAAGGGTGGAACCATCGCCTTCTGCTGCCTCACGCCGGTCATCCACAAAACCTTCCAGATCATGGGACTGGCCAACTACGCCAGGATCTTCGACAGCGAAGAGACGGCCATGAAGGAGCTGGGGTTGTAGGTTGCTGAGTTGCCTGGTTGCTGCGTTGCTCGGTAATTTGCCCAGCAACCAAGCAACCCAGTAACTCAGCAACCCGCGTCGCTGCTATCCTTCCACCCTCCTCATGTCCCCGCTCGCTCACCACTTCGCGGAGTTACTGCTTGACCTGCAGCAGCTCGAGCGGGCGGCGCTCTCATCGCATGGGACGCTGATCTTCGACGCTTTTAGCAGACACACGCCGTACGACGTCGGCGCCGTCTACATGCGGGACGGGCGAGGAACGGCGATGCGGCTTGCGGCGAAGTCGGGTCAATGCGTAGCGCCGGAGATCCTCGATCTCGAAGCGGCCGATGCGGCGCTGCTGCTCGAGCCGATGCCCAGCCACGTGATTCCGATGCGCACATCCCGCGACCATTTCGGCGTCGTTGCACTCACCGGCGACGCCGCCTCGGACGAGGATCTGCAGATGCTCAACGCGGCGGGGTCGTTCGCGGCGTCGCTGTTGAGCAATCACCGCCTTTCGCAGGAGATGCGCGAAGGCGACTTCCAGCTCAAGTACCGCCTTTGGGAGCTGGAGTCGCTCTACGACATCGGTCTTTCCATCGCCGGCACGTTGAACATCGACGCCCTGGCGGACGAGATCCTCTTCCGGATGATCTCTCTGATCAACGCCCGCCGCGCCGCGCTTTTCCTCCGCGATGCCGGCCGCTTCCGCGTCTATCGCTCCTTCGGCGACACCCGCTCCGATTTTCTCGATGACGAGATCACCGACCGCGTCATCGCCGCCGGTGAGGCTCTCACCTTCGAAGACTCCTCGGAGTGTATTTTCCCCGGCTGTATCGCCACGGTGGCCGTGCCGATCAAGGGAAACAACGCCGTGATCGGCGTGCTCGCCGCCGGCGACCGTGAGACGCGCGAAGGAGATGTCGGCGCGTTCGAAGCGAATGAGCTGCGCCTCCTCTCGCTCTTCGCCAATCAGGTCGCCATCGCCCTCGAGAACGCCCGGTTGCACAAGGAAGCGCTCGAGAAACAGGCCATGCAGCGGGAGCTCGACCTGGCCGCGACGATCCAGAGCGACATTCTGCCGAAGTCGATTCCGGTCATCCAAGGCATCGAGCTGGCGGCGCTTTCGCGGCCGGCCAAACAGGTGGGCGGCGATTACCACGCCTTTTTCCAGCGCGAGGGAACGCTGACGACGGTCGTGGCCGACGTGTCGGGGAAATCGATGCCGGCAGCGTTGCTGGTATCGGCGTTTCATGCTGCCATACAGCTCCTCTTCGCCGAGGGGCGGGAGTTGGGGGACATCGCCACCGAGCTCAATCGCCACATCCATAGCTGGTCCGCCGAGAACAAGTTCATCACCATGATCATCGTCACGATCGATCCGGAAGCGGAGACGATCCAGTTCGTCAACGCCGGCCACAATCCTTGCTATGTCGTCACCGGCGACCACATCGAACAACTACGTTCTCACGGCTTGCCGATCGGAATCCTAGGCTCGTCGAAGTACATGACCCAGACGCGTCCGTTCCCGGCCGGCTCCACCGTCGTCCTCTACAGCGACGGCATCTGCGAAGCCGAAAACGCCGCTGGCGACGAATGGGGCAACGAAGCATTCGAGGAGCTCCTGGCGCGCCACGCCAACTCCTCGGCGGACGCCGTCCGCAACGCCATCGCGGAGGCCGTCGACACCTTCGTCGCCGAGGCACCGCAGAAGGATGATGAGACGTTGGTGGTGGCAAGGACCGTCAAACACGAAAAAGTATAACTAGGGTTATACTCAGCGCATGAAGACCGCGATTTCGATTCCCGATGATCTGTTCGAGAAGGCAGAGGCGCTCGCCGAAAGGCTCGAAGTCTCTCGTAGCCAACTCTATGCGCGGGCGATCGCCGAGTATGCCGAGCGGCACTCCTCTCAGCGCGTTCGGGAGAAATTGGACGAGGTGTACGCCGGCCATGAGAGCGAGTTGGATTCTGCTCTGGCCCTCATGCAATCGATTGCCCTTCCGCCGGAGAAGTGGTGAGGCGCGGCGAGATCTGGTGGGCATCGCTTCCCGCACCGCAAGGCTCATCCCCTGGTTATCGCCGTCCGGTCGTAGTCATTCAATCGAATGACTTCAATGAAAGCCGGATTCAGACGGTTGTCATCGCCGCGATCACCTCGAATCCGGCCCTCGCCGCCGCGCCTGGAAACTTCGCCGTCTCCGTTCGCGGGACGGGCCTGTCCAGAAAATCGGTCGTGAACGTTTCTCAGCTCCTCACTCTGACCAAGTCGGTGCTCACGAAACGGATCGGACGGTTGGACGATGCCTCTCTCCGGCAGCTCGACGAAGGGCTGAGGCTAGTACTGAAGCTCTGACGACGCTATGCCTGAGTTTACGCAGAAGGTTCCGCGGCCGCCTCGTAAAGCTCGTGGACGTCCAGCCGCGCGTCGATCGATAACCCGGCGATCTCACCCTCGCGAACGACTGCCAGTTGCCACTCGGCGCCTTCTCCGCGTGTCCAGACTTCGATGGATCGTTCCCGGTGCGACACGAGGACGTACTGCCGCAGCGATGGGAGAGTCTTGTAGTGCTCGAACTTGTCGCCCGCGTCGTACTCCTCGGTGCTGCGGCTCAGGACTTCGATGATCAGCGTCGGGTTTGTGACCGACTGCGGATCGATTTCATCGCGCTCGCTCGGCCCACAGATGACGGTCACGTCCGGGTATGTCGCAAGACCGGATGGTGTACGCACGCGCAGGTCGGCATCGTAAGCGCGGCATCTGCCGCCGCGAAGTTGCTCGAAGAGCAACCCGATGACAGCGGCGGCGAGTGCGGCATGCTCCGGTGTGCCGCCAGCCATCGCATAGATCTGGCCGCCGAGAAACTCGTGCTTGACGTTACTCGACGCCTCGAGAGCGAGGTACTCGCCATACGTGTAATTGATCTTGTGGAGGGGAGCAGCCATCTAACTGATTATTACCGAAATGAGAGCGATGTGGTCGGGTGCAGGTAACCCCTGCTCACTTCCCTTCAAACCTGGCCGCCCTCTTCTCGAAGAACGCCGCCATCCCTTCCGCCGCGTCGCTCGAAAGAAATGCGCGCAACTGGTGCTCGCTCTCGAGGTCGACCTGCGCGCGTAGCGTGTTCGTGAGCGATGCCGCGAGCGCACGTTTGATGTCCGCGATCGCAATGGGCGGCCCGTCTGCGATCGCCCGTGCAAGACTGGTTGTCTGCGGCGCTAGATCAGATGAAGGAACGACCCGATCGACCATTCCGATCGACAGCGCTTCAGAGGCATCGACCATGCGCCCCGTCATCAGAAGCTCCAGTGCGCGGCTCGGACCGACGAGCCGAGGGAGAGACCACGTGCCGCCCCAGTCGGGATGGATGCCGATGCGGACGAACGTCTCGCCGAGCTTCGCCGTGTCTGAGGCGATGCGGTAGTCGCAGGCCAGGGCCAGATTGCAGCCCGCGCCGGCGGCGACGCCGTTGACCGAGGCGATGACCGGCTTGGCCATCTCCACGATCGTGGTCACGACGTCGCGGCCGGCGTCGAGAAGCTTGCGGAAGGCATCGACATTGCCGTCCTTCCGCAGACCTGACATGTACTCGACGTCGCCGCCGGCGCAGAAGGCTCGTCCGGCCCCGGTGATCACGACGACGCTGCAGCCCGGATCGCCGGCGGCGGCGCGCAACGCCGCCAGCAGATCCTCGCGCATCGTTCCGCTGAAGGCGTTCAGTTTTTCGGGACGGTTGAGGGTGATGGTGGTGATGTGGTTGTCGGTTTCGGTGTTGATCATGGTCTTGTAATCCTGACGGTCCGCGCAGCGGGCCTGTCAGGATCTCCGGTTCGAATTCGCGTCTGTTGCGATGGGCACCGCTCGCGCGGCCTGACCGGAGATCCTGACAGGCCCGCTGCGCGGACCGTCAGGATAGAGTGTTCTGAAGAATATGAAGCGTCTCCTCACATGGCTCCTCTACGCCACGATCCCCATCGCCATCGGGATGCAGTTCGCGCACGCCAGTCTCGTGTGGGAGTTTATCTTCGCCTGCGCGGCGGTGCTTCCGCTGGCGGCATTGATCGGCTTCAGCACCGAGCAGTTGGCGCATCGGATGGGGTCTACGTACGGCGCCCTTTTCAACGCCACCTTCGGGAACTTCGCGGAGATGGTCATCGCCATCTTCGCCATACGGGCGGGGCTTCCGGGCGTTGTTCGGGCCTCGTTCACCGGATCGATCGTCGGCAACCTGCTCTTCGTGGCCGGTCTTTCGATGCTGGTCGGAGGCTCGAAGCATCGCACGCTCAAATTCAATGCTCTAGCCGCCGAATCGCAGGCCGGGCAACTGATCCTGGCCGTGGCCTCGTTTCTCGTGCCGGCGCTCTTCTTTCGCTCCGCGCAGTCGGCGCATCAACCGCAGCTCATTCATCAGGTGTCGGTGGGGACGGCCATCATCCTGATCGTCGTCTACGTCCTCGGGCTGTTCTTCGCGTTCAAGACTCACAAAGACAAACTCGCCGCGGTCACCGAGACGCCGGAGATGGCGGACGACGAAGTCTGGAGTGTCAGGCGGGCCATCAGTCTTCTGCTATTCGCCAGTGTGCTGATGAGTGTCGTCGCCGAGGGGCTTGTCAGCGCCGTCGGAGCGGCGGGGAAGGCGTGGGGGATGAACGAAGTCTTCCTCGGCTTCGTCGTTCTGGCGATCGTCGGCAACGCCGCCGAGCATTCGACGGCCGTGATGCTGGCGGCGCGCAACCAGATGGATACGGCGCTCAACATCTCGATGCAGTCGAGCGTACAGATCGCTTTGTTCGTCACGCCGCTGCTGGTCTTCCTTTCCTACCCGCTCGGTCACCCGCTCGATCTGCTTTTCACCCCCTTCGAGATGCTCGCCGTCGGACTCTGTGTAGCCATCTTTTCGTACCTGGTCATGGACGGCGAGACGAACTGGTACGAAGGGGTTCAACTCCTGGCCGTCTACGCCGTCATCGCGGTGGCCATGTACTTCCTGCCGGCGGTCCGCTGATCAATAAGCGCAGCACGTGCCCGCAATACGCGCTTGATTCCCGGCGTTTTCCATGCCATGCCCGTAGCTTCTGAACGACAGACAGCGCTCGGCGAGGTCCTGGCCATGAGGACGGCCGAGGGAGCGCCTGAGCTGTACGAAAAACTCGAAAACGATGCCGTGCGCTGTTATGCCTGCGGACATCGCTGCAAGATCCTCAACGGACTGAAAGGCATCTGCAAAGTCCGCTACAACGAAGCCGGTGTGCTGCGCGTGCCACGCGGATATGCGGCCGCGCTGCAGGTCGATCCGATCGAAAAGAAACCGTTCTTCCATGCCTATCCCGGCGCGCTGGCGCTCTCCTTCGGCATGCTCGGCTGTGACTATCACTGCGGCTACTGCCAGAACTGGGTTACCTCGCAGGCGCTTCGCGATCCGGTTGCCGGCGCGTCGCCGGTCGATATCGAGCCGGCGGAGCTCGTTCAGCTCGCCAAACGCCACGGAGCGAAGGTGATCACCTCCACCTACAACGAGCCGCTCATCACCTCGGAGTGGGCCGTGGAAGTTTTCAAGGAGGCGAAACGGGCCGGACTGGTCTGTTCCTACGTCTCGAATGGAAATGGGACGGAGAAGGTGCTCGACTACATTGCTCCCTATGTCGATCTCTACAAGGTCGATCTGAAGGGTTTCTCCGACGCGCACTACCGCGATCTCGGCGGGACGCTCCAGCCGGTGCTCGATACGATCAAGGGTCTCAAGCAGCGCGGCATCTGGCTGGAGGTCGTGACTCTGGTCGTGCCGGGCTTCAACGATTCCGATGACGAGCTGACGAAGATCGCCGAGTTCCTGGCCGGCGTCGACCGCGACATCCCCTGGCACATTACGGCCTTTCATCAGGATTATAAGATGACGGAGAACGCGAACACGTCCTCGCGGCAACTCCTGCGCGGCTACGAGATCGGCCGGCGGGCCGGGCTGCGGTTCATCTATCCGGGTAATATCCCCGGCGCGGTCGGCGATCTGGAGAGCACGCACTGTCCGTCGTGCGACACCGTCGTCATCGGCCGCGTCGGTTTCCGCGTCACCTCCTATCGCTTGAATGACGGTCATTGCCCCGATTGCGGCACGCCGGTCCCCGGCGTATGGGACGGCGATGCGGCTGTCGGCCGAAGCGGTGTGCCGCATTCTGTCTGGCTCTCATGAAAGGAATCCCTCGAATGAAACGAATCGCGGCCGCACTCGGTGTGGCGCTCATGGCCTCGGTACTCGGCGCGGCAACACCAGCGCAGGGGAAGCAGCCCAATATCGGCTGGGTTGCGACGATCACGAAGGAGCAGGGCAACCTGTTCTCCGTGAAAGTCCGCAACGACATCCCCGCGGACGCGCAGCCGGCTCAATACCCGAACGCCATCGAGATGCACTGGAAGTACCCGCCCGACGCCAAGGGCCTGCCATCGGAGAAAGTCCTCACCCAGATTGCAAAGCTGGAGGCGGCCCTCGATCCGATCCAGGGCGACCGGGTCGGCTACCTCATGATGATCGCTACGGGAAACGGCGAGCGGACGTGGCTCTGGTACGTTTCCGATCCGAAAGCGTTCGGCGCCGCGCTCAATCGCCTCATCCCGGGCCATCCGTTCCCCATCACCCTGAACGCCGCCGGACAGGAACCGGATTGGAAGACGTATCGCGCGATGAGGGAGAAGGTGAAGTAAGTAGGAGGTTGCAGGGTTGCAGGGTTGCTGAGTTGCTGGGTTGCATAGTTGCTCGGGTTACTCAGCAACCAAGCAACTCAGCAACCAAGCAACTCAGCAACCTTTGCTACAGTGCGCCCCCGATGAACGAAGCCTTTACCGAAGTACTTCGCGTTGCCGACCTTCCCCTCGGGCGCATCCGAGCCGTGAAGATCGATGACCGGAGTGTTGCCATCTCGCACACGGCCAGCGGATTCTTTGCGACGGACAATACCTGTCCCCATCGCGGCGGACCGCTGGCCGAGGGGGATCTGATCGGTAGCGAGATCGTCTGTCCCTGGCATATGTGGGAGTTCGATGTCCGCACCGGCCTCTGCCCAGGCAACGCCGAGTTCACCATCGCTACACATGAAGTGAAGCTCGAAGGAGATCGCATCCTCGTCAAACTCTCGCCGGTGCGCGAAACGTCAGGCGCACTGTGAATCCGAAACCCCTCCGTCATGTCGATGTCTTTTCGAGCGCCGGCAAGCTCGAGGCTCTCTATCGAGATCTTCAGGATCCCGCAGCCGTGGCCGTGGTCTGCCATCCTCACCCCCTTGGCGGCGGCACGCTGCACAACAAGGTCGTCTTCCGCGCCGCGCGCGGCCTGGAGGCAGCCAACGTGGCCACGCTCCGCTTCAATTTTCGCGGCACCGGCAACAGTGCCGGCCATCACGAAGAGGGGGAAGGAGAGCAGGGCGACGTCGTTGCCGCGATCGACTGGCTGATCAAGAAGCATCCGGGGAAGAAGGTCATCGCCGGCGGTTTCTCGTTCGGCGCCTGGGTAGCCTCACGCGCGGCATGCGAGATCGCCGCGGTCGATGCGCTCTTCCTGATCGGTACGCCGGTGAACAAATACGACTTCGGCTACCTCCGAGCGTGCGAAAAGACAATCCTCATCCTGCACGGCACGCAGGACGAGTTTGGCGACGTCGAAAAGATCGAAAAGCTCGGTCAGCAGATTCGCAATGCCGAGACGATGATCATTACCGGCGCCGATCACTTCTTCACCAAACAGCTCGATTCCGTCGAGGAGACCCTGCGCCTCTGGGCCACCGGGATCATCGAGGGGTGACTTTGTGTCAAGCGGCCCCTTGCTTTCTTAGCTCTTCGCGGATTACGCGGCGAAGTGTCTTCTCGAGCGGAACGGCGCGGTTCTCGATGTGCTCTCGAAGAGCAGTGTTGATCATCGACTGGTAGTTTCCGCCGCCGGCCGCGTTGACCTGCTCACGAAACCAGTCCAGTACGTCATCGTCGATCCGGATGGTGATCCGCGATTTTCCTTTCGGAGTCCGCGCCACCGCGCCACGTTTTCCTTTTGAAAAGTCGTCAGTGCTGGTCATCTTCGTCTTCCTTCATATAAGGATGATAGGAGTACTCGCCGCAAAAACCGCAGCCCCAGAATCGTCCTCGTCCCGTGCCATGTGAACAGATGTCCCGGAAACGGACCGATCACGCGCGGCCCTACGATCCCGTCAGCATCCTCGGACGTGAATAGATACGGCTCATCCGGCAGGAAGACGATGTTGGGTTTGTGCGCGAGCACCTCGTCGAGCGTGAGTGACGGATAGCGTTCGCGGTCGTGCAGCACGTTGCGTCCGCCGATCGATTCGACGAGGTTCGAGACGTAGGTATCGCCGCCGCACCACATCCACGGTTTCTTCCAGATCGGAACGGCGAAGGTGAATGCGGCGAGCCTTGCGCGCTCACGATCGAGCGCATCGCGCAGCTCGCGCGCTTTCTCCACGCACTGATGAATCGCGCCGAGGGTCGTGATGAGATCGGAGACGTCGTCGACCGTCTTCGGTTCGGTGACGAATACCGGCGCGAACGCAGCGATTTGTTTGGCGTGCCGCTCCAGGTTCTCTTCGAGGTTCATGTAGACGAGGTCCGGAGCCAGCGCGTGGATTTCCTTGATATGCGGATTCTTCGTCCCGCCGACGCGCGGCCGGTCCAGTCCCTCGGGGAAGATGCAGAAGTCGGTGATGCCAGCGACGGAGTCTCCGGCACCGAGGTCGAAGAGAGTCTCGGTCAGAGAAGGGACGAGCGACACGACGCGGGTGGGCGGCGTGGAGAAGTCGAAATTGCGGCCGAGAAGGTCCTTCATCACCGCAACGTAATCGTCGCCTTCCGCCCGCCACGCCCGAACGTCTCCCCGAAAAAGTCTCCTTTCGTCCACTCAGGGCGCGCAGGCGCATTGGCAACAGCCTTCACCAGTCGCAGGTTCGTTTCCGCGTATCGCGCGCCCGAGGCGAAGTCGAACCGCTGCGAGAGATCGTCGTGAGGCGAGTGATAGATCGTCCGCAGCCAGTCGCGGGTCAGTTTCGCGCCGTCGACCGCGGGGTCGGTGCTCTTGTTGCCCGGCTTGAGATGGATGGCCGGGATGCCGGCCTTGACGAACGAGTACTGGTCGCTTCGAATGAACCGTACCTCCTCGGGGTACGGATCGGGACTGACGTCGAATCCGGCCGCGTGCGCCGCGGTGTCCGCCGCCGCGCCGAGCGAGGAATGTTCGCCGCCGAGCGGCACGACGTCGGCGACCGGATAGATCATCAGGAACATGTCCATGTTGACGTCGGCGACGAGCTGGCGCGCCGGCACGGGCGGGAAGTGAACGAAGTACTCCGATCCCTGCTCTCCCTTCTCCTCGCCGGTGAAGGCGACGAAGAGGATGGAGCGCTTCGGCCGAGCGGCGGCGGCCAGGCCGCGGGCGATCTCGATCAGACAGGCGATCCCGGAGGCATTGTCGTAGGCACCGTTGTAAAGCCCGTCGCTACCGTCGGCGGCCGGGTGATTGCCGAGGTGATCGAGATGGGCGGAGACGACGACGTACTCGTCGCGCAGCGTCGCATCGCTCCCCGGGAGGACGCCGATGATGTTCTCGCTCGACACCTGCGAGAAGCGCGTCACGGTCTTGATCGAGGCGTTTCCGTTGAGCGCGAACGAATGCGCGACGCCGCTCTCGGCGTCGGCGAGGAGGCGATCGAGAGGGATGGCGGCGCCGGCGAAGAGCGTTTCCGCGGTCTTTCCGCTCAGCGACGCGGAGCCCTTGATCGACTCGAGGACGTCGACCGGATTCCCGCCGGCATCGAGGTAGGTCATCGGCACGATCCCGCTCTGCCGGGCGCGCTTCTCGAACGGATTTCGCAGCTCATCGGTCGTCGTGGAGATGGTCAGAATGCCCACCGCGCCGTGCGCCGCCGCGTTGTGCCGTTTCACATCGGCCGATGAGTAGTAGGCGCGCTGATCGGCCGGGAACGGCTTCGGCGCGCCGGAGAACATGACCACGATCCTGCCGCGCGCATCGATGCCGGCGTAGTCGTCGTGATGCAGCTCGGGAGCGGTGACGCCGAAGCCGGCCATGACCAGCGGCGCATCGACGGCGACGCTGTCCCTGGCAAAGTCCGGCCGCAGCAGGAAGTCTTTGCGGATGATGAGCGGCTGGCCGTTGATGGCAAACGATGAGTGCTCTTCGTCCAACGTCGCCGCCCGCAGCGCGAAGTGCTGGAACCAGTCGCCGTGCATCGGTTGCAATCCGATCGCTTCGAACTGCGCACGCACGTACTCGGCGGCGACGTCGAATCCGCGCATGCCGGTCTCGCGCCCTTCGAGGACGTCGCTGGCGAGAAAGTGGATGTGGGAGGCGATCGCGGAGGGGGATATAGACGGGGTTGTATGTGGCACAGACACTCTTGTCTGTGCTTCCGACATCGCGGCGATGAGAAGGATAGGAATCAGTCGTCGAAGCATGGGTGGGTAGTTTAGTGGAGCTCCCTCTGCGCGCCTTGCGGCCGCGGGACCGAAAGGCCAGTGACTATCGACCGAAAACAACGTCGAGACCGGCCAGGATCAGCTCGACCTTTGCGCGCGGAAGCTTTCCTCGAGTCTTCGATGAGCGGCGGCTCGAACGAAATCATCGCCTTGCTCCACCTCATCGCACACCTTGTTCATCGCTTCTGTCACCTCGTCGGGTGAATGGCGGGCAACATATTCGCGCAAGGCGGCGCTGTATACCTCGCTTCGCGAGCGGCGGCCTCGGCGAGCAAGGCGCTCCACCTTTTCGAAGACATCATCCGGAATCGAAACAGCTGTTTTCATGCCGTCAGTATAACTCTCCAGCCCGACCGACTTGCGCGAGCCGCGGCATTCAAGCGAACCGCTTGTTCGCCTGTTATCCTTCGCCCGCTTTGGCCAGTCCTTCCATACTCCTCCGCTGGTGGCTCGTCGTCATCGTCATCGCCCTCGCTGTCCACTTGGGCGGGTTTCCGTTGCTTGACCCGGACGAAGGGCGCAACGCCGAGGTGGGGAGGGAGATGGCGGCGACGAACGACTACGTCATGCCGCGCCTGGACGGGTTGCCGTATCTCGACAAACCGATCATCTATTTCGCGGCCGAGGCGGCGGTGATGGAAGTGCTCGGCCCGACCGAGGCCGCCGCGCGCCTTCCGGCGTTTCTCTTCACGCTCGCGGGCGCCGCGTTTCTCTGGTGGTTCGCCAGGCGCGTGTGGGGGGGTGAGGAAGCGATCATCGCCGCGATCGTCTTTCTGGCGACGCCGTTCGCCGTCGCCTTCTCGCGCACGGTGATCTTCGACAGCGCGCTGGCGCTGTTCATCACCATGGCCACGGCGTTTTTTTATCTCGCGTGCGAGGAAGAGAGCACCGCGAAATGGTCCGCCCTCGCCTGGCTCTCCATCGGCCTCGGCGTGATCACCAAAGGCCCGGTTGCGATCGCGTTGCCGCTGCTGGTGGCGATCGTGTACGCGATCCGGCGCAAGCGCTTCCGCGCGCTCTGGTCGTGGAGCGGGCTGGCGCTGTTCGTTCTCGCCATCGCGCCGTGGGTCTGGGCGATCTCTCTCGCCATCCCGGACTTTCTGCACTACGTCGTCGTAACGGAAACGGCGCAGCGGCTGGCGACGAAGGCGCTCAAGCGGACCGGGCCGCCGTGGTACTTCATCCCGTATCTGATCGGCGGCGCGCTTCCGTGGTCGATCGTGCTGATGGGGAGTCCGCGCGCCATCGACCGGCGCGAGAAGTCGACGATCTACATGCTGCTGTGGATCGCCATCCCCTTCCTTTTCTTTTCCATCTCACAGTCGAAGAGGCCACAGTACATCCTGCCGTTGATGGCGCCGATCGCGCTGCTCGTCGCCCGGACCTGGAGCAAGGCCCGCAGCGGCTCGCGCGCTGCGGGAGTCGTGCTGCTCGTGTTCGGGCTCGCTCTGGTGACCGCGCCGGCGTTTCTTCACCTACGGGCCGAGTACGGAGAGGCGGCCCGGCTCTCGGCGATTGCGATCGGCATCGGGCTCCTGATCGGTGGAACGTCGGCGTTCATCAAGAGTCGCGACCTCGCTCTGATCGCGCTGACCATCCCGGTGATCGCCATCCCGCTGGCGGCCAATCCGATGATGCGCGCCATCGGTCTGCACCGCTCCGAGGCCGCGTTAATGGAGCAGCTCCGGCCGATGGTTACGCCGCGCACCGAGATCGTCGGCGTGGAGGCCTTCACCGGGTCGATGACGTTCTACCTGCAGCGGCCGATGATCGTCGTCACAGGGGACGCCGAGGAGTTCACGAGCAACTATCTGATTCGCCACTACGGCAATTTCGCCGGCGGCGCATCGATCAAGCCGATGGCGTGGCTCGATGTTGCGTTGGCTGACGCGGCTACACCGCGGATCTTCATCGTTCGCGCGAACGATGCGGCGCATCGTGCACGGCTTGCGGCGTTCGGACTGCGTGCCGTCGCGGCCGACGCGCGCTACGTGGCGTACCGGCGATAGACTCGCGGCGTGTCTGATCCCCGTGCAACCCCCCGTGTAACCTACGACGAGCGTCTGAGCAGTCATCGCGCCGAATCGGCCGTGCTTCGATCGCGTGAGCAGGCCATGTCGGTGGCGCGCATCGTTCTCTTCATCGCCGTGGTGGTCGTGGCCCTCGTTCACGTCAGCCACGCCTTTATCGCCGTTCCCGTGTTGGGCTTCATCGCGCTGGTCATCGCGCACGACCGGGTGATCCGGCGCCGGCGCCGTGCCGATGCCGCGGCGCGGTTCTGCGAGCGCGGCATCGACCGGCTGAACGGGGAGTGGCGGGGCAAAGGGTTCGATGGCGCCGGCTTCGCCGGTGAGCACCATCTCTTCGCCGCCGATCTCGATCTGTTCGGGAAGGGATCGATCTACGAACTGCTCTGCGTCGCCGCGACCGCCGCGGGGCGGGCCACGCTGGCGCGCTGGCTGCTGCATCCCGGCGACGTCAACGCTGCCGAAGTGCGCGAAAGGCAAGTAGCCGTCGATGAGTTGCGCGAGCGCGTCGAACTGCGCGAGGAGATCTTCGTCGTTGCCGCCGAGGTGGCGAGCGAGGTGGAGGAAGCAAAGCTCGATGAATGGTCGCAAGGGGCGGCCGTGCTGGGACGGGGGGAGCGCATCGCGGCGATGGTGATCACCGTGCTGAGCGTGGCCGCGTCCG
>WNFG01001987.1_pt1 | contig 17254 bp, 15 predicted proteins | sample 5400431 | NCBI WGS metagenome assembly WNFG01 (sample SAMN13153346, study PRJNA577476) | soil metagenome | isolation source: 120 cm saprolite under Douglas fir tree site 2 hole 3 replicate 2 | place: USA:California | collected 2015-04-18 | reverse complement strand
TGCTACCACGAAATTTTCCGGCTCGGCCGACGGCCGGGTTACGCAACTGCACGCGGTTCGCGTTGGGCCTCCGCCGAAGTTCGAGCCGATTTCAGACAGCGAATTCACCATGGACGTGGATTTGGTGCTGATTGCGATGGGCTTCGTGGGGCCGGTTCGGAATGGGATGATTGAACAGCTTGGCGTTCAACTCGACAATCGCGGTAATGTTGCTACTGATCACAACCACATGTCATCAGTTGACGGAGTCTTCGCGGCGGGCGACATGCGGCGTGGTCAGTCGCTGGTGGTTTGGGCGATTGCCGAGGGACGCAAGACGGCGGCCAGCGTCGATGCTTACCTGAAAGAGGCGGCGACGGTACGACCGATGGGCGTGGTGGCTTCTGCTGCACAACAGATCGCCTCATGATCGCGCCTATCGGCGAAGTTTGCTCTGGGCTCATTTTCTCCGGCATCAGCCCTCCGGGCAACCCAATCTCCTGGAAAACAGCCTGCGATCCGTCACCGTAAGATCAGTCCAAGGTAAGATGGCTGCTCTATTTTTATGATCGGACTCTCAGACATCCAGACCGCCTTAGGCCGAATTCGCGACGCGATCCGCGTTTCGCCTTGTACGGACTCGGAAGCTTTTTCCGCGCTTACCAACAACTCTATTTTTCTCAAGCTCGACAACCAGCAACGCACCGGCGCCTTTAAAGAGCGTGGGGCGTTGAATAAATTGCTGACGCTCAATAAGGAAGAGCTCGCGCGTGGGGTGATTGCGGCTTCCGCGGGCAACCATGCTCAGGGAGTGGCTTATCACTCGGGCAGGCACGGTGTTCGAGCGCGCATTGTAATGCCGCTTACGACACCGCTCACGAAAGTGTCGTCCACGCGTGCGTATGGAGCGGACGTTGTTTTGCATGGCGCGAACTATGACGAAGCGTACGAGAAGGCGGTGGAGCAGAGCCGGCAGGAAGGCTTCACCCTAATTCACGCGTTTGACGACGACGCGGTGATCGCGGGGCAGGGAACTCTGGGGCTGGAGATTCTGCAGCAACATCCTGACATTGAGGCGATCGTTGCGCCTATCGGCGGGGGCGGACTCATTGGAGGAATCGCGTGTGCGGTGAAGGAAACCAATCCGGCGGTGCGGGTCTTCGGAGTTCAGCCTGCCAGAATTCCTTCGATGAAGCTCGCAGTGGCCGAGGGACGGCCCGTTACGTTGAGTCCGGCAAAGACGATTGCCGACGGAATTGCCGTGCGGCGAGCCGGGGAACGTACGCTGCCGCTGGTGCAGAAATATGTGGATGAAATTGTGACGGTGGAGGAAGAAGAGATTGCCAATGCCATTCTTCTGCTGCTGGAGCGCGAAAAAACACTGGCGGAGGGAGCAGGTGCGGCGGCGATTGCTGCCTTACTGAACCATAAACTGCCGCTGAAGGGGAAGAAAGTCGCAGTGCTGGTTTGCGGTGGAAACATAGACGTCACTTTACTGGCGCGAATTATCGAGCGCGGCCTAGTGAAGGATGGCCGCCTGGTTCGACTACGGGTTCACCTGCCCGATTATCCTGGGGCGCTGTATCGGCTCACGGGAATTCTGGCGGATCATCGCGCTAATATTGTTGAGACTGCGTACGATCGGGCCTACCACGGCGTCAATCTGGGCGATACTGCCATCGATATCACGATGGAGACGAGGGGACCTGACCACATTGCGGAGCTTCTCGCTGCTTTGGTCACCGCCGGCTACGCGCACGAAAGAATTTTGTAGGCGGGGCGGCTCTGGAGAATCTTGTAGGGGGGGCCCTCGGCGGCTAAAAGCCGCGGTTCATTTCACGGTACCTACGGCGCGGCTGGAAGCCGCGCCCTTTCAAATTCGAATCAAGAGGAGCCACGGCCTTTCAAATCCAAAAAGAGAAGCCAGGGTCTTTCAAATCAAAATCAAGAGAAGACTTTCCGCAACCCTGCTAGGGTTTCGAGGAGCTGACAGGCGGCTTGGATGGGCCGCCGTGAAGCAAGAGCAAGATCAGAATACCGCTGCCCGCTGCCGCGCCGGCCGCAATCCATTTTGGGTTGAGCGCATTGCCGGCGGTTGCGGGCTCCGGGGGTGCTCCGCACACTACGGATTCTTTACGGGTACTCTGCTCGCCCTGATGAACGATTGTGCCGCTGGCGGTGTCGGGTTCTTTCGACAGCTTCGCGAGGCCGCCCTCACGGTTGATCTTGACATCGTTCTTGCGTGCTGCGACCAGAACTTTACCGGTTACATCCGTCACCTCATATTGGGTCCACTCGGTGGAAACCGGCACCACCGTGAGGCAATTGACGTGTACTTGCATTGCTTTGGAAGTCCCTAGCGAGACGCTGCCATGCTCGAGGACCAGCACGTCCCCCTGAAATTTCACGATTGACTCCGGTTGGATGAGGACCGCGGAGCCATCCGCAGTTAGATTTGCCGCAAAACCAGCCTTGGTTTCGAGCAAGTCACCGGGAAAGATTGCGGTTGAGTCGGGCACCTCAGATCCATTGACCCAGACGCCGCCCTGGGTGTGGAGTATCGCGGATCCCGAATGAATTGCCACAAAGGACTGCGGAAGGATGAGAATCAGCGCACAGCATATGAAGCGGCTTAACGTAGACACACTCATCCCGGGGACCGAATCTCAAAAAAATGCTGACAAAATCGTAGCCGCGGGTTTCCTATCCGTCTATTAGCAGACTGGATGACCGGTTACTCCGATCTGAAGCGCGTGGCGTTAGGACATGCGCGGGCAATACTGCGATGTCGCTTGAACTTGGTATGCTTGGCAACTATGGAGCGGGACACCCCGAACGGTCCGGCGATCGAGTTTCGCGATGTGACCTACGATCTTCCGAGTGGGCAGAGAGTCCTGGCGAGCCTGAATCTGAATGTTCAACGTGGCGAGATTCTGGTGCTGCTCGGACGCAGCGGTTCGGGCAAGACGACCACGCTCAAGCTGATAAACCGTCTACTGTCGCCCAGCGGCGGCGAAATCTTCGTTGAGGGGAAGGCTGCCGGCGCGGAAGATGTAGTTCGACTGCGACGCGGGATAGGGTATGTCATCCAGGAGATTGGATTGTTTCCGCACTATACCGTGGAGCGGAATATAGGTCTGATCCCCGGCATTGAAGGTTGGCCGCAGGAAAAAATCCGCACGCGCGCCTTGGAGTTGTTGCGGATGGTTGGCCTTGATGCGCAACTGGCATCGCGCTATCCCCATCAGCTTTCGGGAGGACAGCGGCAGCGGGTTGGAGTGGCTCGAGCATTGGCCGCTGATCCGCAGATTCTTCTGATGGATGAACCGTTCGGCGCTCTGGACCCACTTACACGGGATGAACTGCAGCGCGAGTTCCTTTCATTGCAGCGGCGCCTGCACAAGACCGTGGTTTTCGTCACACACGACCTGAACGAGGCTCTGCGGCTGGGGTCGCGGATCGCGCTGATGGAGGCAGGGAAGCTGGTGACGCTTCTTTCTCCGGCGGAGTTTCTGCGATCGGACGATCCGCTGGCGGCCGCGTACGTACGGGCTTTTGGATCGGGACTGGACGCTGCCGCACATCGAGGAGCCTGATGAACTTTTTTCATTTCATTGCGCAGAACCGTGGTCAGGTGCTGGAACTTACACTTGAGCATTTATGGCTGGTGGGCATCTCTACGCTGTTGGCGGTGCTCATCGGCATACCGCTGGGGATTCTGATTGCGCACTGGCCACGGTGGAACAAACCCGTGCTGGCCACGGCCAATGTTATTCAGACCATTCCCAGCCTCGCGTTATTCGGATTCTTGCTTCCGGTGCCGTGGCTGGGCGACCGGGCTGAGCGATTGGCAATTCTTGCGCTCACTCTCTATGCCCTTTTGCCACTGATTCGCAATACCTATACCGGAATTCGAGGAGTTGATCCGGCGGTGGTTGAGGCGGGCCGGGGCATGGGATTGACCGACCTTCAATTGCTGCTCAAGGTTGAGTTGCCACTGGCACTGAGCGTGATTCTTTCCGGTGTGCGGGTGGCCGTAGTGATCTCCGTGGGACTTGCCACAATTGCCGCAGCCATCGGAGCTGGCGGCTTGGGCGAACTTATTTTCAGAGGGCTGGCGATGGTGAACAATCAGCTCATTCTGGCTGGGGCCATTCCTGCGGCGGGTCTGGCACTCCTGGCAGACTTCGGTTTGGGATGGGTGGAGAAGCGTCTCCAGCCGCGATGATGCGCTCTCGACATCTTGCGCGGCCTGCGCAGTTCGTGGCGCGCTCGACTGGTGCGGGCATTTGCCAAGCGCTGGTGCTGGCACTCTACGTGTTAACAGTCTCTGCCTGTTCGTCCGCGCATTCTGACCGCATCGTTGTTGGATCCAAAAATTTTACCGAGTCGCTGATTCTCGGCGAGCTTATGGCACAACAGATCGAAGCCCACACCCATTTGAAAGTGGAGCGACGTTTTTATTTAGCGGGAACTTATATCTGTCATCAGGGCATGCTCTCGGGAAGACTTGATGTGTATCCGGAATATACCGGCACTGCGTTGACTGCCATCCTTAAGCAAAAGCCGGAAGGCGAACCCCGCCAGGTCTATGAGCGGGTAAAAAGCGAATATGAAAACCGCTTCGGGCTGACGCTTGGTCCAGCCTTCGGGTTCAACGATACTTTTGCCATGGAGATCCGCGGAGAGGACGCCCGGCGCCTGAACTTAAAAACTCTCTCGCAGGCGGCTGCTTATGCTCCACAGTGGCGTGCCGGATTTGGATACGAGTTCATGGAACGTCCTGATGGATACCGGGGCCTAGCGGCTATATATGGTTTTCATTTTGCCACCCAGCCGCGCGTGATGGACTTGGGCTTGCTTGCCCGCGCGCTCAGGGATCATCAGATTGATATTGCTGCGGGGAACGCGACGGATGGCCTGATCCCAACTCTTGATCTGTTTGTGCTCGAAGATGACCGGCACTATTTTCCTCCCTACGAAGCGGTCCCGGTGATTCGGGGCGAGACTCTGAAACAACATCCTGAAGTTGCGGTCGCTCTTTCTCAATTAGAGGGAAAGGTTTCAGATCAGGAGATGCGGCAACTCAACTATGCGGTTGATGGGCAGCTTCAGGACGTGAAGGATGTCGCCCGGGAGTTCCTGCGGCACAAGGGACTTCTGCAGCAGTGACATGGAGAGAGGCGCAAGTTGAGTAGCGTCATCCAACAAGCAACGTGCCTTGCATTGTGAGCACGGCTTTTCCTTTCAGCACAACGCGATCGCCGGCAAGTTCGCACCACAGTTCGCCGCCACGTTCCGAAACCTGACGCGCATGCAGGTTCGTCTTGCCGAGCCGCTGAGTCCAGTAGGGCGTCAGTGAACAGTGTGTCGATCCGGTGACGGGATCTTCGGGAATTCCATAGCTGGGAGCGAAATAGCGCGACACGAAGTCGGCCTGCTTTCCGGGCGCGGTCACGGCGACTCCGGCAGGATGCAGTTTTTCGAGCAGTCTGAGGTCGGGATTTACCCGGCGGATTTCCTCCTCTGACTCGTAAACCACGAAATAATTGTCTTTGATTTGCAGAACGGACACGCGTTGCGATTGAGCGCCCAGGCCTTCGATCAGTTCTAGCGGTGGGGAGGGACAAGGCCAGGGCGGAAGTGCAGGAAAGTTCATCGAAAAGAGGTTCTGCTCGCGGCAGACGGTTAGAATTCCGCTGCGGGTGGCGAAGGTTACAAACTCCCGCTGAGGCTCCAGTATCGTCAACAAAACAAACGCGGAGGCCAATGTGGCATGCCCACACAGATTAACCTCAGACCGGGGGGTGAACCAACGGAGACGAAATTGCTCTCCCTCGGGCACGAAAAAGGCGGTTTCAGAAAGATTGTTTTCCGCTGCGACGGCGAGAAGCAGTTTGTCATCTAACCAAGCCTTGAGCGGGCAAACCGCTGCCGGGTTGCCTTTGAATGGCCGGTCGGTAAAGGCGTCAACGTGAAACAGCGGTAAGGACATTACCTTATTCTGCCATTAGTTGGGGCCTGGCTAAAATCGTGTGGTTGTCGCGTTTGTTTGAGAGCGTAATAAAGCGGTGTCTACCGCAGAGGCTGAGCATGCTTGCAACGCAGAATGATGCGGCGACGATGCAGAAACTGCAGCAGCGGCTAGCCGATGCTCGCCACCGCACTGACGAACTCTTCAGCCTGGTTAAGGCGGACGCGTTATATGAGCGCCCGATTCCGGAGCGTCATCGGATCATCTTTTATATTGGCCACCTCGAAGCGTTTGACTGGAATCTGCTGGGTGAGCGCGTCTTTGGTGTGAAGAGCTTTCATTATGAATTCGACCGGTTGTTTGCCTTCGGCATAGACCCCGTCGGTGGCGGCCTGCCGGATGATCCGGCTTCAGCGTGGCCAGCTGTGAAACAAGTTCACGAATATGCTGCGAAGATTAGGCAAACCCTGGATGAGAGTTTAACCAAAGGAATATCCGATTCGGTTTCGTCAGAATTTTCTCTCGCTACACTGCTGAACGTGGCCATCGAGCATCGCCTGATGCATGCGGAGACGCTGGCTTACATGCTTCATCAGTTGCCGCTCGGGAAGAAAATACTCCGGGCGACTGAGAATTTGTCGGCGCCTCCGGTGGGGCCAACGATGGTTGAAATTCCCGCCGGGGCGGCCACGCTGGGTCAAAGGCGGAGCGATGAAAAGTTCGGTTGGGACAATGAATTTGAAGCGGTCACGGTGGATGTCCCAGCATTTGCTATTGATCAATACAAGGTAACGAACCGCCAATATCTGGATTTTGTTCGGGCCGGGGGTTACGAGACGCCTGCCCTGTGGAGCGAAGACGGTTGGAACTGGAGAAGCAAGCAAAATATTTCCCAGCCAGTTTTTTGGAAACGAGACGGTGACCAGTGGCAATACCGCGGAATGTTCGCGGACGTTCCGCTGCCGATGAACGCTCCAGTGTATGTGAGTCATGCTGAAGCGAAAGCGTATGCGTGCTGGGCCGGGAAGCATTTACCCACGGAAGCGGAATGGCATCGAGCGGCATATGGCAGCGAATCGGGCACGGAGCGCGCGCATGCGTCTCAATATCCGTGGGGAGACGCCGAGCCTGATCCGCGATTCGGAAACTTTGATTTCGCCAGATGGGATCCGACACCCGTCAATGCTTTTCCCGACGGGAATAGTGCCTTCGGGGTTGGCGACCTGGTGGGAAACGGCTGGGAATGGACTTCTACTCCATTCGCTCCGTTCCCCGGCTTCGAGCCTTTTCCGTTTTACCGGGGATATTCGGCCGATTTTTTCGATGGGAAGCATTTTGTCATGAAGGGCGGGTCGGCCCGTACGGCAGCCTGCATGCTCCGCCGCTCGTTCCGGAACTGGTTTCAATCGCACTACCAATACGCGTATGCCGGATTTCGGTGTGTACAGCGCTGATGGGGGAATGACAACAGATGTTGACTCAATCGATTGTCGCTAATCCGAGTTTTGAGTTTGCCGCGGATGTGCGCGCGGGGCTTACGAAGTCTGGGCAAAAAGAACTGCCGTCAAAATATTTGTATGACGATGTCGGTTCCGCGCTTTTTGAGGTCATCAGCTTCCTTCCTGAATATGGTTTGACGCGCGCCGATGAGCGTCTGCTGCGCCGTCACTCCGGCGATGTTGTGGACCTTCTGGCGACGCCCGTAGCGGTAGCTGAACTGGGAAGTGGCAGCGGGAAGAAAACGCGTTGGATTCTGGAGGCGCTATGCCGCCGGCAACACACGTCATACTATCCGATCGAAATTTCGCGTACGGCGCTGGCCATGTGCGAACGCGAATTGCGCGATATCGATTCCACCAGCATCTTGGGATGCGAGCGCGAGTACCTGGACGGATTGCTGGAAGTCGCAGCGAAGCGGCGTAAGGGGCACCATCTTCTCGTGTTGTTTCTGGGAAGCACGATCGGTAATTTCGACCGAATGGCCGGATTAAAGTTTCTGAATCAAGTGCGTCGCATTCTCGAGCCCGGAGATTCGATGCTGTTGGGAACGGATCTGGAAAAATCGCATGCGCAAATGATTGCCGCTTACGACGATGAGCTTGGAGTTACGGCGGCATTCAATCTCAATTTGTTGGCGCGCATCAACCGCGAACTTGACGCGGATTTTGACCTGAGCCAGTTCGCGCATGTCGCACGCTTCAATCGCGAGGTGCGCAGTATTGAGATGCATCTGCGCTCGAAGCGGAAACAGATTGTGACCATACCGAAATCGGAGTTGGTGGTCGAATTTGTTGAGGGCGAGACCATTTGGACCGAAAGCAGCCACAAGTACACCACGGGTGAGGTTTCCCACTTGGCTCGGAATGCAGGCTTTCGTTGCCGGGCGCAGTGGGTTGACGAGCAATGGCCTTTCGCGGAAAGTTTGCTGGTCGCTGAATAGTTCTCATCCCTGGTTTCTTCATTTCGTTTCTTCCTTCTGAATGGTGCGGCTATTTCCGCCTGTGTAAACCTTTGAGCGAACTCAGTAAAAGTTTGTAAATCGTCCGGGTTGGTGCCTCTTCGCATGTAGATTGAAGATTGGGCATGAATACGATGAAGAGATCCGCAAATGTGCTTGCGCGTTGTTTGCCCGCCGCCGGACTGCTTTTGCTAACACTCTGCCTGACACTGCCTTGTAGCGCGCAGGGACAGGCAGGACAGAGTTTCGTAACCAGACGCATTGGTGCAATCAAGTCCATCAACGACGACGTCATCACGTTGGCGCCGGATTCCGGAGCCGAAATTAATGTGAGGGTAACGGGCACAACTCGAATCTTGCGCGTGACGCCGGGCGAGAAGAGTCTTAAGAACGCGAGTCCGGCGCAGTTGCAGGACTTGCAGGTGGGCGATCGAATTCTAGTGGGCGGTGAAACATCCGCCGACGCTAAGTCCATCGCCGCTTCATCCATCGTCTTGATGAAGCGCTCGGATGTCGAAGCTCGCCAGGAGCAGGTAGTCAAGGACTGGCAGCGCGGAGTCGGTGGGTTAGTAACCGCCGTTGATTCTGCCGGTCGAACCGTGACAATTTCTGTGACTGGTTTCGGAGGTACGAGAAGTGTCGTCATTCACGCATCTGAGGCCACGGTGATTCGGCGCTACGCACCCGACTCGATGAAGTTTGAAGACGCGAAGCCTAGCACGCTGGAAGAGATCCATCCCTCGGACCAGTTGCGGGCGCGAGGTAACGGGAGGCCGGGCGCAGCTGAATTGACGGCGGACGAGATCGTAAGTGGGAGTTTCCGCAACGTCGCAGGCATTGTTAAGTCGGTGGATGCAGCGACTGGGACGATCAGCGTGGACGACGTATTAAGCAAGAAATCAGTGCAGGTGAGAATTGCGCCGGAATCCCAGCTTCGGAAATTGCCGGCCGAAATGGCACAGCGTCTTGCGGCCCGATTGAAGGGAGGGGTAGGCGTCCCCGGAGCGGCAGTCGCGGACCAGCAGCCAAATCCGCCTGCGGCCGCAATGGGCAGCCGCCAAGGCGCTCGACCGGAATCGGCTGGCGCGATGGGTGGGCCAGCAAATGGTGGCATTGGTGGACATTCAGGCGGAGCGCCTGACTTTCAGCAGATGTTGAACCGGATGCCTGCGGTTACCTTGAGCGATTTGCACAAAGGTGATGCGGTGATGATTGTCGCCACTCAAGGCGTGTCCTCGAATGGAGGCGCGTCGAATGAAGGAACGGCGAATATGGGAACGGCGATCACGTTGCTGACGGGGGTAGAGCCCATTCTCCAGGCCGCTCCCAGCGGCAGTCAGGCGATGATGCTGTCGCCCTGGAGCCTGGGCGGGCCTTCCGGCGATGCTCAGAATCAATAGTTGCGGACACATTAGTGAAATCGATGTTCTGTTTCCTGGCAACCAGGATTTGGTGGATGGATTTTGGAATGAAGATTGAAAGCCTCTGGCGAGTGGTGATTGTTTTTTCCGCATTGCTCTTGCCAGGCGTGGCATTGTCTCAGACTGGTGCGGGAATTCTGCGCGGCCAAGTGACGGATCCCTCGGGGGCCGCCATTACAAATGCGAATGTGGTCGTGACGCCGCCGGCTGGCTCTCCTCTGACGACGCAAACCAATGCCCAGGGTTTATATGAGTTCAAAAGTCTGCCTGCGGGAAAGTACACATTGAATGTCATCGCGCAGGGATTCACCATCTACGAAAACGACAGCGTCGAAATCGGCGACCAGCCTCTGCGACTGAACATTGCCATGGCTATTGAAGTCGAGACTCAGAAACTTCAAGTTTCTGACACGGCTCCCACTGTGGACGTGAATCCGGCCAGCAACGCCGGAGCCATCGTTATTTCCGGCAAAGAACTTGAGGCTCTTCCGGACGATCCCGATGAACTGCAGTCGGATCTCGAGGCTCTGGCAGGACCTTCCGCGGGACCGAATGGCGGACAGATGTACATCGACGGGTTTACGGCGGGTCAGCTTCCGCCGAAGGCGTCGATTCGGGAGATACGAATCAATCAGAATCCGTTTTCGTCGGAGTACGACAAACTGGGTTATGGACGCATCGAGATTTTCACCAAGCCCGGTACAGATAGATTTCACGGCCAGTTTTTTGTGAATGGGAATGACGCTGCCTTTAATTCCTCGAATCCATTCGCGGGTTCGGAGCCCGGATATTACTCGACGCAATACAGCGGCAACATAAGCGGGCCGCTGGGAAAGAAAGCATCAATATTCTTCAACGTTGAGCGGAGGAATATCAACGACCTCGCCGCCGTTAACGCTACTACGCTCGACCCAAACAGTCTTCTGCCGACACGAACGATTGAGGCGATTGCAAATCCCCGGCAGCGAACGAACATCGGTCCACGTTTCGATTATCAGGTCAGCAAGAACAACACGCTCACAGCACGTTATCAGTATTTCCGCGATACACAGAACAACGACGGCATCGGACAGTTCAACCTGCCTCCGCAGGCTTATAACTCGAAGTCTGTGGAGCACACCCTGCAGATCAGCGACACGCAGGTGATTGGCTCGAAGATCGTGAACGAGACGCGGTTTCAGTTTCTAGGCGAACGCGACAGTCAACTTGCGCAGACCACGACGCCGGCAGTGAATGTTTTAGGCTCGTTCACCAGCGGCGGCAACAGTCAGGGCGACATCATTGACGGCCAGAATCACTACGAGCTGCAGAATTACACGTCGCTGATTCATGGCAACCACATCGTGAAGTTTGGAGGCCGTCTGCGTGCGGTTCGCGATACCGAGAACACTACGTCTGGATTCAACGGCACGTTCGTCTTTTCATCTCTGGATGCGGCTTTGGGTTCTAACTGCACTCCGCCGAGCAATCCGATCCCTTGTCCCATTTCTTACCGGTCTGCGGTGCAGGCTGTTGCCAGCGGGGGGACACCGTTTGCAACGCAGCTTACTTACACGATGGGGAGTCCGCAGGCCGCGGTTACTGCCTACGATGCGGGGGTTTACTTACAAGACGATTGGCACGTGCGGCCCAACCTGACTCTGAGCTACGGATTGCGCTTTGAGACGCAGAATGAGATTCATGATCATGGGGATTGGGCTCCGCGAGTTGGAATTGCGTGGGGCGTTGGCGGCAGGAGTGCGCCGCCCAAAGTTGTAGTGCGCGGAGGCTTCGGGATTTTCTATGATCGATTTCAGACCGAGCAAGTGTTGCAGGCGCAATTATTGAACGGGATCACCCAGCAGAAATTTGTAATTAACAATCCTTCCTGCTTCCCTGGCCTTGGTAAGCCACTCGTTCTGTCGACCTGCGGCCCGGCGAGCGCAAACAGTACATCTTCGATCTACCAGATCAATTCGAGACTTCACGCGCCTTACACGGTGCAAGGGGCGCTTAGCGTGGAACGGCAACTGACTAAGTCGGCTACTTTGTCGGTCACGTACTTGAACTCCCGCGGCTTTGATCAACTTCTGACGATCAATAGCAACGCTCCATTTCCGGGCACGCCTGGGAGCACCATTCGCCCCGATCCAACTCGAGGAAACATTTATCAGTACGTGTCGGAGGGTAATTTCCGACAGAATCAATTGATCGTGAACAGCAATGTCCGCGTCGGAAGCAAGCTTCAGTTATTCGGCTATTACACGCTGAACTACGCGCGCAGCGATACCTCCGGCGTCTCGAGTCTTCCATCAAATTCGTACAACATCAGCCAGGATTATGGACGGGCATCGTTCGACACGCGTCACCGGCTGTTTTTCGGAGGGACGATCGCATTGCCTTATATGTTTCGTTTGAGTCCGTTCATGATTGCGAGCTCTGGCTCGCCGTTTAATATCACTTCTCCAAATGACCTGAACGGTGATTCGGTGCTCAACGATCGTCCCGGACTGGTTTCAAGAGCGGCCTGCTCAACTGTGGTAGTGCCGAATCCGCCTGCGACCGTCTATTGCACCCCGCTAGGCACCTTCGATGCGGCTGGCGTGGGAAGTATCGTTCCCGTCAATTACGGTACTGGCCCCGCTCACTTTGTGCTGAACCTGCGGCTGACCAAGACTTTCGGGTTTGGCCCGCTGGCAAAAAAGGGAGCAGGTGTCGCAGGCGCGGGGCCAGGCGGCGGAGGCCCGGGACCGGGTGGTGGAGGAGGTGGCGGGGGACGCGGCCACGGCCCTCTGTTCGGTGGAGGCCCTTCCCAGATGCCGTCCAATTCCGACCGGCGCTACAACCTGATGCTGGGTGTGAATGTGCGCAATGTGTTTAACAAAGTGAACCTCGCGAATCCCAGTGGAATTCTGGGTTCGCCCTTCTTCGATATCTCCAATGCCCTTCAAGGAGGGCCGTTCTCCAGTTCCGCGGCGAGCCGTCGCATCGACCTGCAGGCGACGTTCAGCTTCTGATTTGTTTTGTCATCGGGTACGTTCCGCTCATCCCACATTGAGGATGCATCGGTGTCGTCACGTATCGCGGATTTCGCATTCGCGATATGCTGCTTCTTGGACGTCCGACAGAGCAAGATCCAACAGACTAAGGCTCCGAACCGATTGGCCCCACTTCCCATCACCAGGCGGACGTTTCTTCGTGTCGCGGCGGGTACCGGCGTCGCCGCCCTCGGTGTCGATGCCACGGTGCTTGAGCCCAACCGCCCCCGCGTCGTGCGGAAGGATATTGCACTGCGACGCTGGCCTGAGCGTCTGGAGGGTTTTACCGTCGCGATCCTCAGCGACTTTCACTTCGATCCATATTTCTCGGTTCATCCTATCGAGGCTTCCATCGGCATCGTGAACGGTCTCAATCCCGATTTGATTGTGTTAACCGGAGATTTTGTTTCGATTCCGGAGCTCTACGGCAACGAAGAAAAAGCGGCGTTGGCGGCCGAACCCTGTGCCGATCTGCTGCGCCAAATGCACGCCAGGCATGGCTTGTGGGCGGTCATGGGCAATCACGATTACTACACCAACCCGTGGCGGGTGACGAGTGCGCTTCAAGCACGCGGAATCAAGGTACTGGCGAATCAGTCGTCTCCGATCGAGCGGGACGGCGCCAGGTTCTGGCTCGCCGGCGTGAATGATGTTGTCAGCGGAACTGCCGATCTGGATGAGACGTTGCACGTCGTGCCCGAAAATGAAGCTACGATTCTTCTGGCGCACGAACCCGATTATGCGGACGAGGTGGCACGCCATCGCGTGGATCTGCAACTCTCTGGACATTCCCACGGTGGCCAAGTCAGGCTCCCACTGGTTCCGCCCCTATTCCTGCCCAAGCTGGGGAAGAAATATGTTTGGGGCTTATATCAAATTGGCCCCCTCACTCTTTACACCAACCCGGGGATCGGAACTGTGGTCCTGCCCATTAGATTGAACTGTCCGCCGGAGGTAACGCTGCTCACGCTTCGACGCTCCTCGACCCAGTGAGGATGCGTCCAGATGCAGGATCCACAACGAATTTGTGCAATGGCTTTCACATGCGGAAGTACTCCGAGAGGGGGCGTCGCGCAAGTTATTGTAAACAAAGTATCTACGACAGCGTTGCGGTGGCCCGCCGCTTGCCACTGTGTAGTGGCAATGCCTACGTCATTAAAAGGGATGATCCACACTCTTTGCATCTGGCCCTCGCTGGTCATTCTTGCAATGCCAGCAATCGCCGCCGCTACGGTAAGTTTGCCAGCGGCGCATCTTCGCATGACAGCTTCAGAAGAGGGCGAGCGCCAACTGTGGAAGACTCGCGTTCGCGATTCTGAGTTCAGCGATGTGCCGCACGTCACGGCGCGCTCGCGCTGCGAGGATGTCCGGCCGCCGCAGGCTTTGACCACGCCAGAGCCAATCTTGAATCCAATGCACGACCGGAGGAAAGCGAAGGTCACCTTTATCATCGGGACCGACGGGCGCGTGCACAGCCCGTTGATCCTTGAGAGCGCAGGTCCCACCGGCGATCGGCACATTCTGCAAACGGTTCGCAGTTGGAGATATCGTCCTGCCACGTGCAACGGGGTGCCGACTGAGACCGAGGGGAAGATCGAGTTTTCCAGCCGTTGAACCGCTCCACTGGGCTAAAATGAGCTCAGAAAGTAGGGTGGTTCGACCGTGGATAACGAGAGAGACAAGGGAAAGAAATCTGTTGGTCCCGCGGGTTTGTCGCCGGAGAGCTCCGAAGATTTCTATCAGAAATTAAAGCCTGAGATGCGACGTCCAAAGCCAAGCCAGGATGCGATGGCGGCCGCTCTTGAGGTTGTGCAGCGCCTGGCCGCACAGGCGGACGTTGAGGATGCCGCGGGAGAGTTCGAGGAAGAGAGTGCCGACGAGAGTCAACTCCGGCTTTGTCGTGTTTGCGGATATCAGAACCGGGAGGGCAACAAGTTTTGCGGCATGTGCGGGCTGCCCGTGGAGTCGGCGCAGGAGCCAGAGGTACAACGTTTGTCTCAGGATGAAAAAATGCCCCCGCCAATTCCGCAGCGGAACCTGCAGACAGAGCGGGAACCAGTTTCCCCACGCGGGGCGGTAAACGGGGAAACGCATCACTACCACCATCACTATCACCACCACTATTTTCCGGCGGGACAGGAGGGTGGAGGCGGGCGCTCTGCCGCTGAGGTCCCTCGTGAAACTGAAAAGCTTCGGTCCTCCGCGGCGCTGAGAGGCGAGTCCATGAGCCGGGCTGAGGCTGCCGTCCGACGCATCGGCCTGGACTGGGTGCTGGCATGCAATACCAAGCACCTGGATGATCTTCTGGAGCTATACATTGCGGATGCAATCGTGCTGCGGTCGAATTATCCTCCAGTGCGAGGAGCGCCTGCGATTCGCGAGTTTTTCTTTGGCGCTCTCGACGCGGGCTTGGGAGAAGTGGAGATTGACCCCATCCGGGTGGGAGTTGCCGGGGATATGGCGTACGAGGCGGGGCGCTGTAAGGCCCTGGTGCCGGGCGCGGCAGGGAAGCGTCGCGAGGAGCGCGGCAAATATCTTTGGGTGTTTGCCCGGCAGAGTAATGGAGAATGGAAGCTCGCGTCCGACTGCTGGTCTAGCGACTTGACGCTGTCGACTGCTGAATTGGATGTCACACCGGGCGCCACGGGGAAGCCTGGCCTGCCGCGAAAGACCGCCTGAGAGAGCGCGCGTTTGGTAAACCGTGCTTACCTACTCACACCGGTACTCACGCCTAACTTTTCAAGATCAGATCGAAGCTGGCCCAGGGTGCGCATTTCGATCGTATGCATGCCGAGTTTGGCGGCAATTTCGAGGTTCAGCGAGCGGTCGTCGATGAAGCAGCATTCTCCCGCGGGTATTTGCGTGGTTTCCAGGGCAAGGCGATAGATGTCCCGCTCGGGCTTGCGGAGGCCTACAAAACACGAACTCACAAAAAGGCGGAAGATCTTTCGCAGGCCGTACTTCTCGATGCGATAAAGATTGAGTTCCCTGGATTCGTTGTTAATCGTGCCCATGAAATATTTGCCCGAATTTGCCAGCAAGTGCGCGAAATCGAGAACTTCAGGCATTGGTTGAGACAATGAAAACATGAAATCCTGGAATGCCCCTCGGGTGAAAGGGCGCGTGCGATAGAAGACTGTGCGGTCAAGATATTCGTCGAGGGAGATCTTTCCGCGCTCGAACGAGGACACTACCATCTCATGGCGATCGTGGAATTCTTCTTCGTCCAGATGGAAATGCTCGAGAGCCGCCATGCGCTGAGTGCGGTCCCAGGCATTGGTGAGCAGGACGCCTCCTACATCCCAGAAGATGGCTTGCATGGGCAAGAAATTATCTCCGTCGGCGAACCGATTATGAAAAGCCAGCAATAATTCCGTTCAGATCATGCAAACACAACCGCGCTAGTGTTTGTAGATGGTTGTGTCGGGATGATAGTTCCGCCAATTGAACCAATAATCTTTGAGGGCGGAAATGCGGTCGAGACATCTTCCAGCGGACGGGCCGGAAATGGCGCAGCCTTGAAAGTTCCACTGGCTAGCCGTCGTCGTATCGATCAGGGCCCAATCCTTCGTGCCGTTTTGCAGAAAAAACTCTGCATCCTTGCCATCCACGCGGCTGACGAATGCGCGAAAAGATTTTCCATCTGGGCCGACTGCGATCAGCAACGGGGTACCTTGCACGCGATCGATGATCGGCGATTGCTTGAGCAGCGTCGCCCACGGGTAGGCGCGAGCGGAGCCGCCGACCTCCAATCCGACCACAACATCGCGCGACTTCAGCTCCGTTCCCGTGAAGCTGATAACCACGGGCAATTTGGCGACCTCGGGCTCCCAGTTGCTGTCGTATTCCTTGGCATCTTTCTTTACGGCAGCCAACACCTGTCCGTTGGAGATTTCAGACTTCCATTCTCCAAAGGTGAGCTCATCACTCGAAATCAGTTCGAGAGCGGTGCCTTTCATAGGCCCATAGATGGCTTTGCCAGTGATCTGCTGCCACCAGGTTCCAGTTTCTTTGTCGCGCATAAGGAAGTTCTGGTTATTGATGCCGGCCAGATAAAAATGCAGCGTCTTTCCGTTTGCGGTTCGCCTCCACACCAGACCGGTGTGACATAGCGTTCAATAGGTGACGGCCACGGGCTCCGTACCGACCATGTCATTCACGATGTGGTGGTACGCCATTTCGCGGATGGGATAGGCGCGCGCGTCGCTGCCGAAGCGCACCGCCATGATCATATCGGCAGAGTCGAGCTTGCTCTGTGCCTCGGCCTCAAACTGTGGGCTGTCCACGGGATGGAACATCCACTCGAAGTAGTTGATGCGCGCCATGACTGCGGAGAATGCGACGAGCAGCATCGCTACCATGAGAACAATCCGCTGCCATGTTCGTGCGATTCTCCACAGGGCGA
>WNFG01001985.1_pt1 | contig 17255 bp, 12 predicted proteins | sample 5400431 | NCBI WGS metagenome assembly WNFG01 (sample SAMN13153346, study PRJNA577476) | soil metagenome | isolation source: 120 cm saprolite under Douglas fir tree site 2 hole 3 replicate 2 | place: USA:California | collected 2015-04-18 | reverse complement strand
CTCGGGAATAATTGCGGTGCCCGATCGAGCCGAAATCGTGCGAGTCGAATTCCGGGAATAAAGAGTCTGCTTTGCCTAAATGTGGATAGTGCACGCGCAGATGTTTTTCGATGATGGTTCGGCGTTTCTCTACGCTTTCCAGACGTTCGCGGGCGCTTGCCGTGCAGCAGTTATCGCGGCGCAAATCGGGCGCGGACTGTTTACATTCGAAAATAGCGCTGCACTCGGTAGGCGAAAGCCGAAAGGCAGCGACGTCCGCGCGATAACGACAGCACGGCAAGATCACTTCCACTGCGCAAGCCGAATAGCCTTGCGCTTGCGCCCAGAGGAACGCCAATCTCTTGAGCTCGGCGTGCGCACCAGTTTCGCCCCGAGCCGCAGTTACTCCCTGGTCCATTCGGCGAGCTCTTTCGCCCAATAAGTGACGATCAAATCGGCGCCCGCACGCTTCAACGAAGTCATGATCTCGAGGACCGCTGACCGTTCATCAATCCAACCTTTTTCGGCAGCGGCTTTGATTGTCGCATATTCGCCGCTCACGTGATAAGCCGCGGTCGGTTTCCCAAACCGCTCACGCACGCGCCAGAGAATGTCGAGATAGGGCAGCGCCGGTTTCACCATCACGATGTCGGCCCCTTCGTCGATATCGAGCGCCACTTCGCGCAACGCTTCCGCCGCATTGGCCGGATCCATTTGGTAAGAACGACGATCTCCAAATTGCGGCGGACTTTCGGCTGCGTCACGGAATGGTCCATAAAATACCGAAGCAAATTTCGCGGCGTAACTCATGATGCCGGTTTGATTGAAACCTTGCGCATCGAGTGCTTCCCGAATCGCGCCGATGCGTCCGTCCATCATATCGCTCGGAGCGACCAGGTCCGCGCCGGCCACGGCATGGGACAGCGCGGTCTGGACGAGAAGCTCGATGGTCTCATCGTTTAAGACATGAAAATGGTCGCCGTCTACTCGCGTCACGCCGCAATGGCCGTGGCTCATGTATTCGCAAAGACAAACGTCCGTGATCACCACCACATCGGGACACTTTGCTTTAACCGCGCGGACCGCTTCCTGCACAACGCCGTTTTCGGCATAAGCGGAGCTCGCTCGTTCGTCCTTCTGCGTTGGTATGCCGAAAAGCAACACACCCTGCAAACCGAGCGCATGCGCGCGTTTTGCTTCCTCGGCGATTTCTGCCGGCGGCAGCTGAAAAACCCCGGGCATGCTCGCGATTTGCCGCCTGCTTTCCAATTTTTCGCTGACAAAAAGCGGCAGGACAAAATCATGCGCACTTAATTTCGTTTCGCGCACGAGATTGCGCAGGCTCGGTGATCGGCGTAGGCGGCGCGGCCGCTGGGGCAATCTTCTCACAGCGCGAGGCTACGCGCGCCGAATGGGCGTCGCAAGCTTGACGCGGCCGAACGTTCCATGTAGGCGGCTGCATAGCGCCTGCTTGCTGATGATTCGCTCGCCATCGAAACGGACGATCGATTATTTGCTGATCGACATCAGCAACTCATTCACGAAAATAGCGTTTGCCACGCGGCACCGGATCTCGCAACCCGTTTGCATCCCCACCAGCCAGCTGACAAGCCGGAAACTGCGGCAGCATTTACGGGCCAAAGCAGTCGAACGTGTCGTTATCTGTTCCGTCGTGCCGGCGAAAAATGCCGCAGTCAAAAAAGCTGCAGGATCAACGCAAATTCTGTGGCTTGACGCACGGCTCAATCTCGGGGTTAAGATTGATTATCCGCGACCGAAGTTGATCGGCGCCGACCGTCTCGCAAACGCCGCGGCGGTTGCGAAGTTGTACGGCTACCCGGCGATCGTCGTCGATTTTGGGACCGCCGTGACGTTTGACATCGTTTCCAGTCACGGCGCTTACATTGGGGGTGTAATCGCCCCTGGTCTTGAAGCGATGACGAACTTTCTTTATCAACGCACTGCTTTGTTGCCGAAACTCAATTTGCGCGAACCAAAGTGCGCCGTCGGTAAATCGACCCGCGACGCGATGATGTCCGGCGCGGTTTTTGGATATCGGGGACTTGTGCGCGAGATCATCGAACGAATCAGGAGCGAACAGTTTCCGCAGAGGAAGGTGAAGATCGTCGCGACTGGTGGTTATGCGCAGCTCATCGCGGCGCGTGTCCCGGCGATCCGCTGGGTCCATCCAAATTTGACCTTGGAAGGTTTGCGTCTCGTCGGCAATTTGAACGCCTAACGAGTAGATCCGCATCGAAGGATCTGTCCACCTGCTCGGCAATAAAAAATCAGGCTATCGTGGCTTCGGGAATTTCCAGGCGCAAAATCCTGCTAAGTTGCTTGTCGGACGGCTTTTTGGATGCAAGGAAATTTTAGCTTGTCATAACAAGCGATGAAAGGTTTGATGTTTTCTTCCATGAAGTTTCGGAAAATCGCGGCGATTACATTTTTGCTTTTCAGTTCGATCGCCGCCAACACCGTCGCGCCCTCCAAATCGGAGCTGGAGACAATGTACGACAAGGCGTTTCGTGCCTTTGACGCGAACAATTTCCCCGAAGCGCTAACCCAACTGGATGCAATTGATGCGCGGCAGCCTGACCTGGCGGAGTCGCAGAATTTGCGCGGGGTCATCTTTATGCGGCAGGGAATTTACGACAAGGCTGAGGCGGCCCTTTATCGCGCGATCGAGCTCGATCCGAAGTTTTGGAATGCGCGCTTCAACCTTGCCGAAGTCCCTTTCCTGCAAAAGAACTGGACCGAAGCGCGTAACCGTTTTCAGGCGTTGCTCTCTTCGAATTCCGCGGAACTGCAGGGCGAAGCGACACGGCTCATTCAATATAAGATTTTGTTGACCTACGTCCTCGAGGGAAAGGATGAAATGGTCGATGCGTTCCTTTCGAAATTCGAACTATCAAACGACACCCCCGCGGTGCAGTACGCCAACGCCGCGATCGCGTTGCAGCATAAGGACGAGAAAGGGGCCAGGGGATGGATTGCTACCGCGGAAAAGAATTTTTCGCCGCAGCTGAACAAGCTTTTTGCCGAATCGCTTTACGAAGTCGGCTGGCTGCAGAAACCTGCCGGTGAAGCGCGCGCCGCTCTGGAGTTGACTTCCACCGCGGAGCGAAAGGCAAGAGCAAAGGCGTACGTAAAAGCGAAGCTGGATCAGGCGGAAGAAGCGTTTCAAAAGCGCGACTTGGCCAGCGCACTCAAGCTGCTCGATGAAGCCGACTCTCTGGAACCGAATCAAGCGGCACATTTGAACTTGCGCGGAGAAATCCTGATGGAACAAAAGGACTTCGATCAGGCGGAAAGCTTTTTTAAGAAAGCACTGAAAGTAGATCCGAAGTTCCGCGAAGCGCAATACAATCTCGCGCAAATTCCATTCAAGAAAAAACAATACAGCAAGGCGCGGGACCGCTTCGAAGCGCTCTTCGCGGCTACGCCGGGCGGCGAAAAGACTCAGGCCGCGCAATTGCTCAAGTTCAAAATTTTCATGTCGCTTTTGCTCGAAGATAAAGACAGCCGCGCGCAAAAGATGATGGATCAGTTCCAATTTACCGGCGATACGCCGGCACTCTATTATGCTCAGGCAGCGTGGGAGTTTAAGCACAATAATCCCACCAAAGCGAATGATTGGATCACGTCGGCGCGCAAGATCTATTCGCTCGCGCTCAACGTTGTTTTCGCGGATTCATTTTACGATGTTGGATGGTTGCAGAATCCTGCACCGACTGAAGAGCCAGCCTCTTCTCGCCCGCTCGTCGCGCAAACCGAATCGACGACTCCGGCAGAATCGAATCCAGGAGTTGAACCGAGCCCAATTCCGGGAGCAGCTGAAAATCAGCTGACCAAAGAAGGCGAACCGAATCTTGCGCCGAGTGCCAGCCCTGCGATTGCGGGAATGGAAGCTACTACGTCCACTGCCAGTTCCGTATCTGCTCCGTCCGGCACCGCGCAGGCGGTTACCGCGCCAAGTGGTAGCCCCGCATTCTCGCCCACACCGAGTTCATCTGTTGCGATTTCATCCGCGCCATCTGCTGCAAACGAGCGCCAAAGGACCGATCAGACTGCCGCAAAAGCGCCGGCGCCGGTCACTGCCGCAGCAAGTCCTGTTGTTCGCGTTCTGCCGCCGCGAGCAAGAGGCGCAATTGCAGCAACCGCACCCGCGACAGTTCTCGCGCCAGCTCAGATCAAGAACTGGACCGAGCCAAGCTTTGGGGAAGCCTTCTCCCGGATTAACGATTCGCGCGCATTACTGGTTGCTGGTTTGCTCATCGCTGGAATTGCTTTGCTCGCGTGGGTTATTGTCCCCGAACTTCGCCGCCGGATCTCTTCGTTTTACCGTCCTGTCGCTGCCGTGACCGGGCCGAGCTTCGAGGAGGGCGAACACTTGAGTTTTGACCAAGAAATGTTGGCCGCGAATCAAATTACCGGCGGGCCGCCGCGACGTTCTCTGAAATTGAAAGCGACGGAGCCCTCCGTTCGGCGGGGAATTCCCGTCAGCAAAATAAGCCGTGGAGCGGAAGCGCCGGAAATGGAAGCGGCGGAACAGCGTTTTGAATATCCCACACCGGAGCCGACATTCGAAGAGGACAGCGCTGCAGAGGAGCCGACGACGGAAGAGTTTGCGCCAAGCCTTTCTGAAAGCGAAACCTCCCCGGCAAGCGAATATGTTGAGGAAACCGAAGAACCCGAGTATGCAGAGGCAGAAATGCTTGCTTCGACTGAGCAGACGATGGAATCCTCTGCTGCTATTCGATCCGATCTTGAACCAGTAATGATGGAAGAAGGCGAATTCGAACCCGTTGGGCAAGGCCAGCCAATTCCCCATCAAATTTCGCCGATGGCCACCGAGCCCATGGCCGAGATCACCAAGCCTGAACCTCAACCTTTTCTCCCGCGTCCGACAATCGAACCTTCCGCGGCCGACGCCACCACTGCCGGCGTGGGCGCGGCGCGCGATTCGGTAGAGTCGCCTTCGTTCGCACCCCAATTTGTTTCCACTGAACCCGCAGTCCAGCAGTCAACCACACCCGCAACCATGCCTGAAACGACCCAAACACCTCCTGTCATTAGAACCGCCCCAAGCATCGGCGCTCCCGCGCCAGCTGCTGCGGGGATGCAGACGGCCGTGCAATTAACTTTCTCCTGCGAGATTGCTTCTCTGCAATTGACTCCCTCCTTCAAGATGGGAGCGCTCCAGCTGAAGCCAATATCGAAGGTGGTAATGATGCGGCTTTCACCGTCGCAACAACCGCAGCCAGCCATGAATCTGCAAATCACCTTTGAGGTCGCCACCGTGCAACCCACGGGCGGAAATTTCGGAACGGTTCGATTGACTCCTTCACAGCAGCAAAAACCTGGCGTCATCACTTCCCCCGCTTTCAACATCGCGGGCTTGCAACTCGTCTCAAATTCTGAGAGCGCACCGGTGCAACTCACTCCGTCGCAACAAGGAAAGGCTTCGGTTCATCTGACGGCTGCTTTCCAAATCGCGACGGTCGAGTTCTCGCCCTCTTTCGAGATCGCATCGATTGTTTTGAATTCGACGAGCAAGAATGTTTCTGTGCAGTTGCCTGGCGTCGGGCCGAGCGCGATCGAAGGTGCGCCCGTTTTCGAAATCGCGAACATGCAAGTCGGGGGCAACGGTGAAATCGGCTCGATTCAACTCAACCCCTCCGGGGCTGCTCCGAGACGCGCGTAAGCGTGCCGGGGTGCTCGGGACGTTTTAGCGCCTAACGAATCGACCGCGATTCAGTGAGCGGAGGGCCTTCGGGAGAAATTCGCCATCGCGCCGAATTAATTTGCCGTCGAAGTAAATTTCGCCGCCGCCGTACTCGGGGCGCTGAATCGCGACCATGTCCCAGTGCACCTGGCTGCGATTTCCGTTATCGGCTTCTTCGTAGGCCTGTCCCGGCGTGAAGTGAAAAGAGCCGGCGATTTTTTCATCGAACAAAATGTCCCGCATTGGCTGGAGAACGTAAGGATTAAAGCCGAGGGAGAATTCGCCGATGTAGCGCGCTCCCGGATCTGAATCGAGAATCTTGTTCAGTTTCTCGGTTTGATTGCTGGTCGCCTCGACAATTTTTCCGTCTTTGAACTTCAGGTGGATGTTATCGAAACCGATGCTTTGATAAATTGTGGGCGCGTTAAACGTCACATATCCCTGCACCGAATCCCTTACCGGGCAGCTGAAAACTTCGCCGTCCGGTATGTTGCGATCTCCGCCACAAACGATCGCCGAAATGCCTTTGATACTGAAACGCAAGTCCGTGCCCGGTCCCTTGATTTCGACCCGGTCGGTTTTTTCCATCACCGCTTTGAGTGCCCTCATTCCTGGCTGCAATTTTTTGTAGTCCAGCGAGCAAACCTCGAAGTAGAAATCTTCAAACGCTTCCGTGCTCATGCCGGCAAGTTGCGCCATCGATGGCGACGGCCAGCGCAAGACAACCCACTTGGTCTTCTGCACGCGCTGGTCCTGGACTCGTCGCATTTTTTTGGCGAGAACCTTCATTTGATTCGTCGGAACATCCGATAACTCGGTGATATTATTGCTCCCGCGCAAGCCGATGTAGGCATCCATTTTTTTCATCCGCGCTAGTTCAAGATTGGCGAGCAAATTGAGCTGGCGTTCGCTCGCTTTGAGCGCGATCTCGCGGCTGACGCGCACTCTTTGAATCTGCGTGAATGGAATCGCGCCGACTTTTCGCGCTGCCCGCATTAGCGCGATCGTCATTTCATCCGGCACGTCGAAAGCCTCGATCAAAACGGTCTCGTTGCGCTTGAGCCTGGTTGAATACTCCACGAGAAGCTTGGCCAATTTGTCGAAGCGCGCGTCGTGCATAGAAGTTAATGATTCCACCGGCGTGGCTTGATGCAAACGAAGCCGAACACGACTGCACTCAAGCCGTGCGGGTCAGCTTTGCCGCGAATGCACCATCGATGCCATTCCGAAAGGGCGTGACAAGTAATTGTTCGTTCAAATCTAGTTCCGGAAATTGTTTGGCCAGGCGGTCGACCACCTCTTCGTTTTCCTCCGGCTCGAGACTGCAGGTGCTGTAAACGAATATTCCGCCCGGCTTCAGTCGCGGGACGAGCGCGCGTGCAATCGCCAGTTGTTGGTTTTGCATGCGCACAAAATCACTCGGCCGCAAACGCCAGCGCACATCAATCCGTCGGCGCATTGCCCCTGTATTACTGCAAGGTGCATCGAGAAGAATGCGATCGAAGGACGTGCCACGCGCAATATCTTGCGATACGTCGTCGTCGGTCCAATCGCATTGCTTTGTCGTTGCGATTTTAATTCCAAGTCGCTTCAGATTTTCAGTCAGTTTCGTGACCCGCGCCGCATCGCGGTCACAAGCGATGATCGCGCCGACGTTTTCCATTTGCTGCGCGAGCAATGCGGTTTTGCCTCCCGGCGCAGCGCAGGCGTCGAGTACGGTTTCGCCCCGCTGGGGATTAAGCAGTCGGCAAGCGAGAGTGGTGCTTGGGTCTTGAATGTAGAGATGTCCGTTGTTTACCGCTTCGATTGGAAGGGTGTCGAGTTCGACGAAGTCGGGATCAGCTGGCAGCGGCCGACTTGCTGAATGAGCGCGCAAAAATTCCTGAGGTTGAATTTTGAGACGGTTGATGCGGCCATATACCGGCGCCGGGCGATTGTTCCACTCGCATAACGCCGCAGTCGCTCTGTGGCCAAAGTTTTTTCCCCATCGTGCAATTAAAAAATTCGGATGCGAAGATCGGATGCTCAATGGCTCAGCCTGCGCTTTCGCGAGCAATTGTTCCTTTTCACGCTGCGCGGTGCGAAGAACGCCGTTAATCAGTGACCGCCGTTTTCCTTCAGTCAGTTGAACGGTTTCAAACACTGCGGCGTATTCCGCAATCTGGAGCAAGAGCATTTGATAGAGGCCCAGTCGCAGCAAATCCCGCGATTCGGTCTCTAGTTTTCTGTCGCGTAGCAGATCGATCCAAAAATCGAGAAGAGTCAGGTTGCGGAGAACTCCATAAAAAAGTTCGACGGCGAACGCGCGATCAGCCGGCATCAATTTGTGCATGCTGAGCAGCTCGTGAATGATGACGTCGGAAAAGCGTTTTCCTTTATGCCACTCGCGCAACGCCGCCAGCGCCAGACGGCGAGCGGACGGATGAGACATACGCGATAGGGCGATCAGTCCCGCTCAGCTTGGGGTTACAGGCCTGCGCCCGACGGAATGATAATGAAAGCCAAGTTTCGCCATCGTCTCCGGATCGAACACATTTCGCCCGTCAAAAATGATCGGCGTGGTCATCCGTTCCTTGGCGATAGCGAGATCCACGTTGCAAAATTCGTCCCATTCCGTGGCAACGACGAGCGCTTCGACTCCTTCAAGGGCCTCGAGCGCGGAGGCGGCAAACTTCGCTTGAGAAATTGCTTTCACCTCGCGCGCTTTCTCCATTCCTTTCGGGTCATAGGCGATTACGTGCGCGCCTTCGCGCAGCATGTCCGCAACGAGATCAATTGCGACTGAAGAGCGGATATCATCGGTATTGGCTTTAAAAGTGAGACCCCAGACTGCGATTTTTTTGTCGCGCAAAACCCAGAGTGTTTCGCGGAGCGCTTTCAAAAAGCGTTCGCGTTGTGTGGTATTGATCCGCTGCACTTCTTTTAGCAACGTGAACGGCGCCCCCAGCTGCTCGCTGATCGTAATAAATGCGGCGATGTCCTTTGGAAAACAGGAGCCGCCATAGCCGATTCCCGCATTCAAAAAGTTGCGGCCGATGCGCCGGTCCATTCCAATTCCGTCCGCGACTTTTTCCACATCCGCGCCGCTCGCTTCGCAAATCGCCGAAATCGCGTTGATGTAGGAAATTTTGAGCGCAAGAAACGAATTCGCGGCGTGCTTGATCAACTCCGCGCTGTTCATGTCGGTGACAAGAATCGGAGCCATGAACGGTTCGTAAACTTTTTTCATCAGATCGACCGCGTGCTCGCTTTGCGCGCCAATAACAATGCGGTCCGGGTGCATTAGATCAGCGACCGCGCAACCTTCGCGCAGAAACTCCGGATTGCTGACGACATCAAATTTCGCGCCGTGACGATTATAACGCTTGATCGATTCGGCAACTTTTTCGCCGGTCTTTACCGGCACCGTACTTTTGTCGACGATTACGCGATAATCGTGCAGGACACCCGCAATTTCGCGCGAGACCTTTTCGATAAAACTCAGATCAACGCTGCCGTCCGATTGCTGCGGGGTAGGGACGGCGATGAATACGATTTGCGAATTATCGACGCCTTCCTTAATGCTGCCGGTGAAGCGGAGCCGGTGCGCCGAGACGTTGCGATGAACGACTTCCTCCAAGCCCGGCTCGTAAATCGGCACCCTGCCAGCCTGGAGCGATTCAATCTTGCGTGAATCATTGTCCACGCAGACCACGTTGTGCCCGACGTCCGCGAAGCACGCGCCCGTTACGAGTCCAACATAGCCGGAGCCGATGATGGAAAGTTCCATAGCAAGAAAGCGCCGCGCGATCAGTTGCAGCGGAGCAACGAACGGATAAATCCCGCAAAATGCAATCGTGGTTGCAGGAGCGCCTTCAAGGAGTCGTATTGCTGGTGCCGGCCGGATCGAAATTAAGGTCGAAGCTAAGTTTCGGAAAAGCCTTGAGGGTGAAGGTGAGAAGAACGCCATATTCCTTCACGCCGGCATTGTCGCGAATGATTGCGCCGAAGGATGCGACCCAACTCCTTAGGTCACGATAGATCGAGTAGCGTTGCATCTCGAGAACACCGGTCTCGGCTTCGTATTGTTCGCTCGCGCCAACTCCCCAGTTGTCGTTGATCCGATAGTAACCGCCGACGGTAAACAAGCTGCTGTTCAGGAAAAATGGATTGCCGTTCAAATAACGATGTCCAACGGTGATCTGCAAATTGGCGATCGGTTGCACCGTCACGCTGCTGTTCACCTCGGTAAATCCTTTGTCGAACGCCGGAACTTGCGAATCGATCACGAGTGAAGCCCACGGCACGGGCGAAAGCCGCAACCGATTAAAAAGGTTTGAGTACTGCGTTTTGTCGAAAGGATTATCGAAGTTCACATCGATGTAAGTCTCCAGTTCCATCCAACTCACGGTCAGGTCGTCTCGTCGCGTCTGGAGTCGGTTGCGCACACCCACGCGCCAGATCGTCCAATCGTCGAGTGAATCGATGGAAGTAAATTGCGGAAAGTCGATCGGCCGAAGTTGAGTGGACGGCTGAAAACGATCGAATTGGAGAATCGCCGCAGGATCGGGTCCACTCGCCGAGACGTAGGAAAAATTCGTAAAAGGTTGAATGATGTGTCGCAAACCGTCGAGTCCGAGGATGCGGCTTTGCACGTCTTCCCAGGTGCGCGAGAGTTTGAAGGAAGCTTCCACGCCGGCGTTTAGAACGGTGCGCACCGTCTCGCCACTCTTTTGTAGCGGCTGAGCTAAAGTGGGATCGGGCAAAAAAAAGTCGGGAATGAATGGATTAGGATTTGGCGTGAAGATGGTTTTTCCCAGATCGCGCGTTTCATCATAATAGGTCGCGCGGAAGCCGACTCGCGGCACGAGCGAGAGCCAACCAAAATAAGTGTTCGGATACAAAAGCTGGTGGAACGTGTCGGCGCGGAGCGCGCTGTAATCCTGGAACGGGGAATTGCTCGCAAAACTGCGGTGGAGATCAGCCACGCTGGTTTCGCCTTCATAAAAAATCGGGCCGCCGAAAAGGGCGTGGCGTTTGATATCCAGAGCCACCTCGGGAAGGCGCTCTGTTGTGTCGAAGAAACTGTTCGCTTGAAACCGAGTGATCGCGGTGAGCGTGTAAAAGGGATTCGATTTCGTGGCCGCGACCACATTGTCCGGCTGGGGATCCAGACGGAATTCGGTTTGGTAAAAATCCTGCAGGACAAAAGCGTCACTGAGTTTGGTGACGTTTACCAGGGCAGACAGATCATCGGGGAAATAGGTGTGATCCTGAAAAGTCAGGCGGTAACGCGAAGTTCCGATTGTGCCGCGAGGCAGAGTGGTCTGGTTTAGTTGGGGATTCTGATCTTCCAAAAAATAGGTCTTCAGCTTGGCGTAGCTGTCTTTATCTTTGCCGTAATTGACATCCGCTTCGAACCCGATCGCTTCGCCTCGTCGAGCACGGTAATCGAGTCGGACACGGCCTTGAATTCCGCCGACAATTGGGAAAGTAATCTGACTGAGCAACGAGGGACCCCACGAACTCAGATAAGCGGGCGAGATCGAGAAACTGAAAGCGTCATTGAGGGATTGGTAGAGGTAGGGCCACCAAAAAACCGGCACCTTGCCGATGTAAAGGGCCACGTTTTGAAAAATAACGCGATCATGCTCGTAAATGCGCACTGTGTTCGCGCGGAGATGAAAACTTGGATCAGCGGCATCCTCGGTCGTGAATATCCCATTCTTCACGATGGTTTCGTTGTCAGAGAGAACAGAAATCTCCTGGCCCGAGACAAAATAGGGCGAGTAGTCCGCTCGCATATTGGTGGCGCGAATTTGCTTCGTGTCGATATTGTAAATGCCGCCCTCGCCCACGTAGAGATGGGCGCCGCGATAAATGCGCACGTTGCCTTCTACCTCGACTTCGTGAGTTGCAGAGTTGTATCGAGCGCGATCAGCGTAGATGTCCGTGTCGCCGACATGAATGGCGACGTTGTCACGCGCGGTCGCGATGCCGTTTTCATAATTTGTCCCGCCAGTGGCGTTGATTTCCACCGGCAGATTCGCCGGCGTTTGCAAATCTGCCTGCGCGAGATCAATCGCTGAAAGAATGCCAACAATCAGCGATAACAGCTTACGCATGGCGCTGGCCGAAGGTAGCGAAGTGACTTCCTCTTGCAAAGGTTAAAACCGTCCCATCGTAGCAGCAGAAACGGTTTTTGCAGCGGGTTGTTTCGCTTCAGCGCCCAGTGTTAAACGCAACCCGGCAACCTGCTGATTCAAACCACAAGCCGAAACGACTGCTGTGCGCATCGAATCGTTCGTCATCGTCGCAGAGAAAGTTTGCAGTGGTGATTCCGCCCTGCTGTGCAGAACAGGCGGAACCTGATGTGTCAGCAAAGCCTGCGCCGCAACGATCACTTGCCAGATTGCGCTGGCGCCGACACTTTCCCCCAACGCTGGTTTCATCGTGTAAACAAGTGCGCCGGGAAATATTCGTAGGAGCGCATCGCGTTCCGCGAGGTCGATAAATGTTCCGTTCGCGCTGGCCACGATGATGTCGGCGCGGTTTGATCCGAGTTCGGCAAAGACGCGACCCAAAATTTCGGCGGCATCTTTTTGTCGCGGATAATTGCCACCAGCAGCGACCTTTTCGATCTCAATCGTTCCGCCGCGGCCGATCACGATCGCGCCGCCGCCTTCGCTGAGAATCATTCCTTTTGGTGACGTAAGGAATGGTTCGACCGGAGGTGTCTTGCGCAGCAAGCGCCATTTCCGATAGGCGTCGCAGAGCAGCCAATCCGCTTCTTCGGCGCCAACCACAAGGCAAAACTCGAGCGCCTCATTCTGCATCAAGTCCTCGGCCATTTTTAATGCGAGAAGTCCAATCGCGCCATCCCCAACGACCGTGTAACTTGCGCCGGTAATGCCGAGAATTGCCGAGAGATGACTGGCAGGCGCGTTGAAAACAGTTTCGGGGAAAAGAAGCGGGCTCGCGCTCTGTGCGCCCGATGCCACGATGTCGTGATAGAAACGTTTTGTATAAATCACGCCCCCGTTAGAGGTGGCGAAGATCAATGCCGTTCGGGCAGCATCTCTTTGTGAATCGAAACCGGCATCCTTCAATGCCGCTAATCCCGCGGCCACAGCGAAGCGCGAGATCGCGCTCGATCGCCGCAATCGCGGATGCGCGGCGACCGATTCGGCAATTCGAAATGCTTGATAAGTGCGCGGACTGATTGGGCTGGAAATCGTTTCAGCCGTGGCCTCTTTTCCTTCGAGCAGCTTGCTCCAGACATCGGCGATATCCGCACCAAGAGGAGTGATCCACCCCATGCCCCGAATCGCCAGGCTCATGCTGCGGCGCTTTGAATGATCACCGAGGCATTGGTGCCGCCAAATCCGAAGGAATTAGAAAGCACAGTGCGGATTTTTGCTGGCCGCGCGGCATTCGCCACAATATTGAGCCCCAGTTCGGCATCGCCGCTGCGAAAATGAATGTTCGGCGGCAGGAATTGATGTTGCAGCGCCAGTATGCTGATGGCGGCCTCGACCGCCCCTGCCGCGCCTAACGAGTGCCCCATCATTCCTTTCGTCGAACTGATTGGCACATGGTCGAAAAGTTCGGCGATAGCCTTCCCTTCCACCGTATCGTTGAATGGCGTCGCCGTGCCGTGCGCGTTGATGTAATCGATCGCCTCCGGCGCAAGCTGCGCGCTCTCGAGAGCCCTTTCCATTGCCTGTCGAGGTCCAATGCCGGATGGGTTAGGTTGCGTAAGGTGGTGGTTATCGGTGGAAATCCCGTAACCGGTTATTTCCGCCAGAATCGGTGCGCCGCGAGCCTGCGCCAGATCGAAATTTTCCAAGGCGAGAACCGCAGCCCCTTCACCCAGCACCAGACCTGTTCGGCCCGAATCAAACGGCCGGCACTTTTCCGGCGTCGCTGCCTGCAGTGAATCGAAGCCGACGAAGACCAATTCTGAAAGCGCATCGTAACCGCCGGTCAGCACACGTCGATAGCGACCTGAACGGACGCATTCAAACGCGTGACCGATCGCGTTCGTTCCAGAGGCGCAGGCGTTAGCGATCACTTGGCACGGAGCCGACAATCCGAGCGCTTCCTGCGCATCGATCACTGGTTTTTGCGGTGGATAATTGGCAATCCATGAGGGAGTGCCGCGAGTTTTCTGCCGGCCATGCAATGTGCGGTAATATTCTTCGCCGAACGTCATTCCTCCGCTCGTTGTGCCCACGACCGTAAGTTCCGGCTCAAATGCCATTGCTTGTGCGAGCATTTCCTGCAATGCGCAAATCATCATTCGTGACGCGCGATGTAATCGCTCCGGACGTTGCATCCGGCCTGTGCTGCAATTCAGCAAACGATCATCCGCGATCTGACCCGCGGTTTTGCAGCGGCAGCTTTCAACTGAAAAACGCGTCACCGGTGTGACGCAATCGCGCGCATTTCGCAACGATTCCGCAGTCTCGATTAATCCAAAACCCAGCGGGCTCACGATTCCAGCTGCAACGACAGCGACACGAGTTCGTTTTTGAGGCGGATTTGAGGTATTGGCTTGTGGCATTTAGCGAGGGAAAAACGAGCTTCCCGATTCCATTTGCATTCTCAGCGGAAGCATTTTACTAATCAGGCCGAAACGGAAACGAAAGCTCGGGACGTTGGTGGATTGTCAGTTGAGTTTATCAGTGGCGATTTGAAATCCGATGAGCGGGAACAGTGACCTGGCGGCGTTTTCCACAATAAACTCAGATGGGAACTAAATTATACGTAGGAAATCTTTCCTTCAATACGACCGAAACCGATCTTCAGGATCTTTTTGCGCAGGCGGGCCCCGTTCAGGAAGTCACGCTCATGCAGGATAAATTTACCGGCAAATCGCGCGGCTTTGCCTTTGTCACGATGAGCACCGAACAAGACGCGCAAAAAGCGATTAGCGAATTTAACGGCAAAACCGTTGAAGGTCGGCCATTGACCGTAAACGAAGCGCGTCCGCGTGAAGCGCGCCCGCCCGGCGGTGGCGGCGGAGGTGGTCGCGGCTACGGTGGTGGTGGGTATGGCGGCGGCGGCGGCGGTTACGGCGGCGGACGTCGTGATGGCGGTCAGCGGCGTGGCCGGTAAGCCGCAATGATTTTGCGAAAAGCGCTTGACGAAATTCAGGCGCTTTTTCTTTTCACGAGCGGCGAAGGCTTGTGTTCCGAACTATGAAGTGAAGCGTTAAACCAAGCTGATTTTCCTGAAGGAGTTCTGCGCTATGACAAATGAAGAAGAACAACAAAGTGGCGAGTCTGCGGGCTCACAAAGCGGCCAATCTTCTGGTTCTGAAAACATCGAGATTCCGCCTATTCCAAAGCAAACTGCGGGGGCCGCGACGGGCGCAGTGATCGGGAGCGTTGCCGGGCCGGTTGGTGCTGTCGTCGGCGGTGTCATCGGCGCACTCGCCGGTAAAGCTGCTGCCAGAGGTCGAGGCGTTGCAGCGACGGCAGAGAAAACTGCGCGCAGTGCGACTCGCCGCGTGAAAGCAGTTGCACAACCTTCCCGGAAATCCGCGGGCAAAAAAAAGTCGAACCGCGGCAGATCGCGAAAATCTACGGCGCGCAAAAAGAGTTCTTCGAAATCGCGGAGACGTGTGTCGAAGTCGAAGGGCCGCGCCACATCGCGAGCGTTGTCGCGATCAAGCAAAGGGCGAGGATCGAGCCGACGTGCTTCCTCCAGAGGCAAAGGCCGCGCGAGAAAGAGTTCCAGCGCACGCGGAGGAAAATCGAAGAGGCGCACTTCGTCGCAATCGAAGAAGCGTTCGAAGCGGTCGCGTCGATAGACTGTAGCGGTCGAACTTGACTTTTACGCTCTGATCGGAGCACGATCGGGGCGATGCTCCGCGCCATTAGTTCTGAAGCGCAGCCAATGCGCGAGCTCAGCAGCGCGCCCCCCAAATTTTTCATGTCGTGCGCCCGCGATATCATCGCAAATCTTTTAGCCGCCGGCGATATCGTCATCAATGGAAGCCGGCCTTGGGATATCCAGGTGCATAACGACCGCTTCTTCCAGCGCGTTCTTGTCGATGGTAATCTCGGCTTGGGCGAATCCTACATGGATGGTTGGTGGGACTGCGATGTTCTCGACGAACTCTGCTTTCGCGCAATCCGCGCGCGGCTCGATCAATCGATTGCACGCAATTGGCGGACGATCGTTTCTGCCCTGGCCTCGGTCTTCATCAACCGCCAAAGCCTGCGCCAATCGAAAGTCGTCGCGAAGCGCCACTACGACTTGGGCAATGATTTTTTTGAAGCAATGCTCGATCCCGCGATGCAGTATTCGTGCGCCTATTTCGACGACACCTCAGACTTAGCTGAAGCTCAGCGGCGTAAGATGGATCTCATTTGCCGAAAGCTCCGCCTGCAATCCGGCATGCGGCTGCTCGACATCGGTTGCGGCTGGGGTGGTCTGGCGAAATACGCGGCCGAAACCTATGGCTGCCGGTTTGTTGGAATCACCATTTCGCGTCAACAAAAGGAGTATGCGGAAAATTTGTGTCGTGAGCTGCCGGTCGAAATTCGCCTGCAAGACTATCGCGAGCTGTCGGAAAAATTCGATCGTGTTGTTAGCGTCGGAATGGTCGAGCACGTTGGCTTCAAGAATTACCGCGAGTATATGAAAACGGTTTGCCGATCGCTGACTGACGGCGGCCTTTTCCTTTGTCAATCGATCGCGGTCACCATCTCTGATTTTCAGCCGGATCCGTGGATCGCGCGTTATATTTTTCCGAATTCGATGCTTCCCTCGGCGGCGCGCCTGACGAAAGCGGCTGAGGGTTTTTTTGTGCTTGAGGATGTTCAAAACTTCGGCGCGTTTTACGATCAGACACTGCTCGCGTGGGAAGAAAATTTCCGCGCTTCGTGGAAACGCTTCAGCAGTAGATACGGCGAGCGGTTTTTTCGGATGTGGCGCTTTTACCTCCTCAGTTGCGCCGGCGCGTTTCGCGCCCGCAGCCTCGAGCTATATCAATTCGTTTTCTGCAAAGGTGGCGTCCCCGGCGGCTATCGGCCAGTTCGATGAAGTGATAGGCGAAGGATAATCCCGACGGAAAATGGGCAGGGCTGGATTCGAACCAGCGAAGGCGTAAAGCCAGCAGATTTACAGTCTGCCCCGTTTGGCCACTCCGGAACCTACCCGTTAATTGCGAACGTTGATATAGGCTCAGCCGCTGTTCGTCGCAACTTCAGCAGGAATTTAGTCCTCGAAAAACTCCGCAATCGCACGCACGACGTAGCGCTGCGCATCGGGCGTCAACTCTGGATACATCGGCAGGGCGAGCGTTTCGCGCGCGGCCCTTTCCGTTTCCGGCAAGTCCCCTTCCTGGTATCCCAAATACGCAAAACAACCCTGCTGATGAAGACCGATGGGATAATAAGTCGCTGTTCCAATTTCGCGTTGCCCAAGATGTGTGCGCAAAGCGTCCCGCTCCGGCGCTCGGATCACAAATTGATGGTAGATGTGATGATTCGTTAGGCCACAGTCGCGATAAGGCTCGTGTGGCAGCGCAACACGATTCGTTAGGCCGAGCCGTTCG
>WNFG01001984.1_pt1 | contig 17255 bp, 19 predicted proteins | sample 5400431 | NCBI WGS metagenome assembly WNFG01 (sample SAMN13153346, study PRJNA577476) | soil metagenome | isolation source: 120 cm saprolite under Douglas fir tree site 2 hole 3 replicate 2 | place: USA:California | collected 2015-04-18 | reverse complement strand
CTTTTTCGAGTTCCTGAAAGAAAAGAACTTCATCCATCCGCTGTCGTCTGAGCAGATCAAGGAGTTGCGGCAGAACGTTCAGTCTGTGAATTGCTCCAACTGTGGGGCGTCCATCAACCTCGAATCGACCTCTATCTGTCCCTACTGCCACTCGCCCATCTCCATGCTCGATATGAAGCAGCCGCAGCGGATGCTCGACCAGCTCAAACAAGCTGCCGAGCCTCGGCCGATGGATCCCGCTCTCCCTTTGAAACTCGCTTCCGCGAAGATGGCATTGGAAACCTCCTTGGCCGATCATGATCGCAGTCCTGAATGGTGGAGCGACGTTGGCTCGTCTGGCCTGGTGCAGGCCGGCCTGAACGCCGTCGCCCGATGGCTAAGCGAGAAGCTGGTTGATTGAGCCCTACGAGCGCGCCCTAATGAGGAGAATCCGAGCCTGCATCTGAATACCAAACAACTTCGGTAAGGACTCCAGCCAATGAGTTAGTATGGGTTATAAAGCATGTTAAGGATTATAGTTAAAATAAGCTGGGCCTGCATCGTTGCTCTGCTGCTCGCGGCCTGCTGTTCTACGCCTGCGCAAACCCTCTCGCCGAAGCGTGTTCCATGCGATACGCAGAGTGCTCCAAAAGGCTGGGGGACCTACGTAGACCGGATTCACGGTTTCTGCTTCCGTTATCCACCTATTTATAAGCGCGTTCCGAATGCAATCAACAAATTACAGACCGCCACATTCCACCTCGTCACATTCCAGCGCTTACATTCCGACGCTCACCTCTTCGTTGCGTTTGATAACGACAGGCCTTTCGACTTGCAAAGTTTCGTCAAGACAGCCCCGACTGGCTACGATTCCCCTCCCGAGCCCATTCGCGTCGGCCAGTACACTTTCTATTTCTACGGTCCTGGGGGCGGCGGTGTGCAATATGCCGACCAATACTTCTTCAATCTACGGGGCAAGACTCTTCACATCATGTTTGACGGTCCATACAACGGCGACAAGACCCCTTCCGCGGAAACCAAGAAATTGGAATCCGAAATCTTGGCAACATTTTCGATCTTTTAGAGAACTAGAACTTTGATTGGCAGCCCTTCCTGGGCCAAGCATCTCAGCAAAATAAGTGACTACCAACCTTTCAGCTCGTTTGACAAAGGCGTGAGCCTCGTTTAACGTTAGAAGTTTGAGCGAGACGCAAAAGGAGCAATAGATGGCCCAGGGACAGGCTACCAAAGTTAAGAAGAAAAAGAAGTCGGTTTTGAAGCGGGCGGCGCAATCTCTTCAGCGCGCCGAGGTCAACCGCGCCAACCGCACGCGCGTCCGCACGATGATGCGCCGTCTGCGCACGGCTATCACCGCCGGCGATGCCACTGCCGCGGGCAATCTTCTCCAGCCCACGATGTCGGCCATCGATCAGGCCATTTCCAAGGGCGTGCTGCACGAGAACACCGCCAACCGCTACAAGTCTCGCCTCACGCTGGCTTACAACGGCGTCAGAGCAAAAGCCACAAAGTAACTGGAGCATCCCAGGAGAGCTGGGCTAACCCGCTCGTTTCCGGCCCTCGGCTCCCGAGCCCTCCACAACGGCCACAACTACCGTCTCCGGATAGACCGCAAGCTCCTTTAGAATCAACACTTACGCACTGCCCGCAAGTGTTGATTCTAAAGCACTTACAGCCACGCTAAGTCCTTTATCAGCAACACTTACAAAAAACCAGGGGAGGAGGCCATCACGCTTTTCTTGCCGTACAGAAAATACGCGTTGCTCGCATTACCCGCAATTTACGGTGCGACAATCCTCCTGTAACGCGCTCGCTTCACTCTCTCTCCGCCCGAATTCGCCTGCATTCCAAACTACGAGAGGTGATTGCATGACAGTGAAGCAATTCGTTTCAAGCTGTTTCCGCGGTCTGCGCGTCGCTTTCGTCGCCGTAACCGTGTTTCAATTCAGCCTGGGCGGCCCGCTGGCCGGTTCGCTCCTGGCTGATGAAAAGCCGCACACCACCAGTTCGATCAAGCACGTCATCGTCCTCATCGGTGAAAACCGTAGTTTCGACCACCTCTTCGCAACGTACGTCCCGAAGAGCAAAGATTCCGTGCGGAACCTTCTATCCGAAGGAATCATCGATGCTCACGGCGGGCCCGGCCCGAATTTCTCCAACGCCGCGCAGTTCCAAGCCGTTGCCCCGTTCCAGACCAAATTTTACATCAGCCTGAGCGACGACGAGAAAGCTCCGTACCAGACGCTGCCGGAGCCAACCCTGAATTTTTCGCCCAGCCCCGCCACCGGGGAGCCGCCTCCATTTCCGGCGGGCACACCGGCCGCGTTCTTGGCGTCAATCGAGCCTTCGCTGGAGAACGGCGATCTCAACCTGCTGACCACCGGGGCGTCCGGGGCCCCGCAAACGGCTGAGATTCCCGATTTCGATTCGCGAATCGACAATTTCGATAATCTGCCGAACGGGCCGTACCCGCTGAAGGGCGCGAACCTTCCTTACGATTCCTATACCGGCGACACCACGCACCGGCTCTACGAAATGTGGCAGCAATCGGATTGCAATACCCGTAACGCCACACGGCGGAATCCTTCCGGATGCCTGAACGACCTGTATCCCTTCGTCATCACCTCTTATACGAGCGAAATTGATCCCTTCAGCTTCCCCGTTGCCAACCAGGTCGACGACAACGGCGGCGGCAACTCCATGGCCATTTACAACATGCGGGCGGGAGACGTTCCGGTCCTGAAGCAGCTCGCCGATGAATTCTCCATGAGCGACAACTTCCATCAATCGTTCATGGGCGGCACTGGCGCTAACCATGTGATGCTCGGCTCCGGCGACGCCATTTTCTGGTCCGATGGCAATGGCAATGCCACCATGCCGCCATCCCACATTGCCAATCCTGATCCCCTGCCAGGCTCAAACAACCAGTACACGGTGGACATCAATTTTGACGGCAACTTCACCGAATGCGGCGATGCCGCACAGCCTGGCGTCGCTGCAGTCCGCAATTACCTCGCTTCCCTCCCGTACCATCCCGAGCCCAATTGCAAGCCGGGACACTTCTATATGATCAACAATGACGCGCCGGGCTTCCTGCCCGACGGCACTGTGGATACCAAGGGAATCGGCAGAGGCGGCTCCATTCCCCCGAGCAATGTCCGCACCATCGGCGAGGCGCTCAACGAGAAGGGCATTTCCTGGGCCTACTACGGCGGAGCTTATAGTGCCGCTGTTGCTCTCCAGCACAATCCGACCAGCACAGATCCGACTGTGCAGATTGGCGCAGCCTACTGCAACATATGCAACTTCGAGTCCTACACCAACGCGATTATGGGTGTCCCGGCGCAGCGCGCCGCACATATCAAGGACGCCACGGATTTCTTCGCCGCGGTTGACGACGGCACTTTGCCCGCCGTTTCCTTCTTGAAGCCAGATGGCCTGCTCGACGGCCACCCAGCATCTTCCAAAGAGGATCTCTTTGAAGGCATGGTCAAGAAAGTCATGAACCACCTCACCGCCAACAAAGAGCTTTTTGCATCCACCGTTCTTTTTATCGCCATGGATGAGGGCGGCGGTTACTACGACTCCGGCTACATTCAGCCTCTCGACTTTTTCGGCGACGGCCCGCGCATTCCGATGATTGCCGTTTCGCCCTTCAGCCGTGGCGGGCACATCAGCCACGCCTACACCGACCACGTCTCGATCCTGAAGTTCATCGAGCGCAACTGGGAGTTGAAGCCGCTAACGCATCGCAGCCGCGATAATTTCCCCAACCCCGTCGTCGAGGAAGATAATCCCTACGTGCCGCTTAACAGCCCGGCGCTAGGCGATCTCTTCGACTTGTTCGACTTCGGCCGCCACGGCGACCACAACGACAACCGCTGACGGTCGTTCCATCGTCGGCGACAAAAAGGGCGGCCCATTGGCCGCCCTTTTTCATTCTTCCTCGTTCTTCTCCGGATTTTCTTCCCAGTGAACTCTGGGTTCTCCGCGATCTCTGTGTTAATTCTTTTTCCGAAATCCTTCAGCCGCGCGCCGCGTTCGCTTCTGCGCTCGTCAACTGCGTCACCAAAAACTCCATTACCGTGCGCGGCTCGGCGCCGCCGCCCTTCAACCGGTCGTCCGCGTTTCGCAGCGCGTGCAATCCCGCCAGCAGCCGCGGTTTCGAAATCTTCCGCGCATTTTGCAGCGCCAATTCCGCCTGCTCCGGCCGCATCCCCAGCGCGCGCGCCGCTTGCCAGCCGTTCGCAGCGCCCTGCACTTCGCTCGCTTCAATCAACTTTCGGTACATCCAGGCCATCGCGCCGAGCAACGATAGCGGCTCTTCCCCGTCGCGCAGCAAGCGGTCCAGGAAATCCAGCGCCTTCTTCCCCTGCCTCGACGCCAGCAAATCCGCCAATTCCCAAACCGTGGTGGTCTTCTCCGAAATTACGAGCGCGCTCACGTCCGCGCGCCCAATCACTTTTCTCTCCGCCGCGAACGTCGCCAGCTTGTCGATCTCCGTCTTCAGCCGCATCAAATCCGCAGCCACGAACTCCGCCAAATCTTCCGCGGCGCCTTTTTCAAACTCGACTTCCTGTTCCTGCGCAATCGCCCGTGCAAAAGCCACCGCAGCCGCTTGACGCTCCCCAGCATTTTCGCCAAGCCCGCATCCCACTACCAGCGTCTTCTCCGCCAGCAGCTTGCCCAATTTCATGCGCTGGTCCAGCGCCGTCGCTTCCACCACCAGCACCGTAAACGGCGCGGGATTTTCCAGGTAGGCATTCAACTGCGCCACGGCTTCGTCCCGGTTTTTCTCCCCGAGCTTTTCGATCGCTTCCGCATCCTCGAGGAAAACCACCTGCTGCGGCGAAAGCATCGCCATCGTTTGTGCTTGATCCAGCGCCGCTTGCGTTTCTCCGCCCCCCGCTGAGTACCGCGATACCGCCCATGTCCGCGCCGTCTCGACTACGAATCGCTCGATCAATGCTTTGCGGCAAGCGTCGCGCAGGTAGGGTTCTTCACCCAGCAAAAGAATCGCCGGAATGGGTTTCCCCTTCTCCAGCCTGGCCAGCAGTTCCTGGGACGAAATCCGCGCCATCAATAGTTCTCCGTCACCGCCGCCACCAGCCGCGCCGCAAAATCCTGCGCCATGCGGTCCAGCGCCGGATCCTGCTCTTGAAAAAAGTTCTTGATGCTGTTCGGGTTGTTGACATCCGTCGAAATCTCGTATTGGTTGCGGAAGATAAAATTGTCGGTGTGATAGAGAATCTTCCCCGTGGCCCGCTCTTCGAACGTGATCTCGCACTTCAGCGTAACCAGCATGGTTGTGGCGCGGCCCGTCGCGGTATCGAATAGCAGCGGCACGGCTTCCAGGCTCAATACCTTGCCGCGCAGCACCGCGTCGCCGCTCGCCGGGTCGGGCACCACGCGGTAGGAAGTCTTCGCCAAAAACTCGTGCACCGTCGCGGTCGTCAGCCTCTGTTCGATGCGATAGCTGGTCGTCTTGTTTTCCAGCGCCGGCACGGCAATGACGTGGATGCTCTTCGGCAGCGAGTCGCTCCGTCCTGCTACGTGGTATCCACAGCCAGCGATCCACATCGCCGCACTCATCAACCCAAACGCGATTCGCCGTTTCATCGCACCAACTTTTCCGCGAGCTTCACCCCATTCCACGCCGGCAACCGAATATTATCCGCCGCTCCCCAAAAGAGCCATCGCTTCGCAGCACTCATCTCAACTTCCGGGTACGCCAACTGAATCACATTTTCGCCAGCGGCGGTCACGTTGCTCGGGCCGGGATCCCCCTTTGGCTGCACCGCAAAACCAGCGTGCGCGCATGCTTCAGCAACCTGCTTGTCCTCTAATCCTTGGTTTAGCTCCGCCGTCGCGGAAAAAACCGTCCCGTAAAAAACGGGTGCGTGGATGACTTGCACAGTCGGAATGATTGCACCTTTTGGCAGCGCCAGTTGTGCCTCCTCAGATACTCTTCTGCGAGCTTTGCGAAGATCGTAGCGGCTTTGCGTTCCATACTGCGCGACCATGTTGAAGGCCACCTGCACATCGAAAACCGGCTGTCCGACGCTGCGCGTAGACAGGAGTTGAGCCGTTTGCGCCTCGAGTTCTTCGATGCCGGCGCGTCCCGCTTCGGATACAGAGTGAAAGACCACCAGGGAAAGCCAGTTCAGGCCAAGCGGCTTGAGAGCATAAGAAAGCATTGCTCCGGCGATCGCGGAGACGGAAGGAATCTGATATAGACCAGCGTCGAGATCGGGCGCGGAACCGCGCAGATCTTCGAGATGCTCGAACCAAGGCTCGGTATTGGCTTCGTCGAGAGAAGCTCCGCTCAAATCCACAATTTGCGCTTTGCTTTGCCGCGCGCCGGCAAGATTTGCTCGCGTGAACTCCGCGGAACCAGTGAAGAAAATCAATCGCGCGCGGTCGAAGCTGCCTTCTTCCACCGGTTGAATCACCGCGGGCTCTCCGCCCGCTTCGGTTAAAGTTCCCGCGGCTACTTCTTCATCGACCAGCCGCAAATCCCATCCCGCGAAGCGGCTCTCTTCGAGCAGCGACTTCAGCTCCGCTCCCAGCAGCGAAGAGGCGCCCGCAATCACAATCCGGTTGGAATCCCGTTCGAACGAAGGCATGAATCACGCGGTCCGAGAAATCCTGCGATGGCGCACGTAACGCACCAGGTGCAGCGCCCCGCCAATCGCCGCATAGCTGCCCGCCAGGACCACGAGCGCATACTCCGAGTATCGCCACACCACGGCCAGCATCAGGCAGAGCACGACAATCGACAACGAAGGCTGTTTGCGGGTCCAAGGAATGTCCTTGAAACTGGAGTAACGCACCTTGCTGGTCATCAACGCGCCCAAGCCGCCCGCCAGCAGGAACCACGCCACGGACCAGTGCCAGTTATGCAGCGGTTCCTTGAAGCCATGCACCAGCGATGCAAGCATTCCGGCCGCTGCCGGCGTCGGCATGCCCACAAAATATTTCGATCCCCCGGGTGCCATGCCCTGCACGTTGAACCGCGCCAGCCGCCAAGCGCAGCAAATCAAAAACGCCAGACAACAAACCCACCCGAACTCGCCGATTTGCTGAAGGGCAATCGAACCATTTGGCGGCAGGCTTCGGACTCCCCAGGCATACGCCATCACCGCGGGGGCGATTCCGAAGCTCACCACGTCGGCCAGCGAATCGAACTGCACGCCGAATTCCGTGGTCGTGCCGGTCATCCGTGCCACGCGCCCGTCCAGCGAATCAAACAGTATGGCAAAACCGATGGCTTTCGCGGCGCGGTCGAAATTATCCGTGCCGCCGAGCAGCGACGCCACCACCGCGTAGTATCCGCACAAAAGATTCGCCACCGTGAACAGGCTCGGCAAAATAAAAATTCCCCGGCGCAGCCGGGGATTTCGGAAGCGCAAGCGCCTCTCTTTGAAGGGAATCTCGTGCTGTTCGGGCTCGCCCATGGTTATGACCGCTTCCCCGTCGCCGCTAGATTTGTGTCCGTCTCGGCCTCATTCCGTCCATCCAATTTTCCCGCCTCGCGTTTCGCGGGCCACCGCGCCAGCACGCTCGACCCGCCCTTCACATTTTCACCTACCTTCACCAGAATCTCCGCGTTTTTTGGGACCCACAAGTCCACACGCGACCCGAAACGGACCAGCCCGATGCGCTCTCCGCGAGCCACCTGCTCGCCGGCCTTCTTCCAGGAGACTACCCGCCGCGCGATCAGTCCCGCAATCTGCTTGAATACGATTTCTCCGGCCTCCGTGGAGAGTGTAAACACATTCTGCTCGTTCTCGAGAGAAGCCCGTTCGCGCATTGCCGCCAGGAATTTTCCCGGGCGGTATTCCAGCTTCGCAATTGTTCCCGCTGCCGGCGAGCGGTTCACATGCACATTCCACACCGCAAGGAAAATGCTCACGCGCTTTCCCGGCCGTTCCGCGTTCTCTTCCTCGGTCACCACCACCACGCGGCCGTCTCCGGGAGACACGACCGCACCGGGTTCCGCAGGAATCACGCGCTCCGGATCGCGAAAGAAAGAAAAAACAAACAGGGCGAGCAACGCCAGCACAACGGCCGCCACCGGCCAGTGCAGCATGAAACTGAGCCCGCCAAGCACCAGCAGCGGCACACCAAAGGTATAGCCTTCTTTGACCATGCTCCCCGGAGTAGACTCCAGCGCTTCCGCCCACAGCGTTCGCGCCGTGAGCAGGCACGGTCATTCTACGACAGAATGGCTTGCGATAAAGCCGTTATTGGGGATAACTGGCGCGCGCGCGTATGATACGCGCGGCAATCCGCTCCATCTCATCCTTGCAGTGGAGCTTCATCTTCTTCAGTTTGATTTCTTCCAGGAGGTCTTCCGAATTCAGGTAGGGCGACTTGGAGATTTTTTGAAGTTCTGCTTCGTATTGCTTGTGCTGCTCTGCCAGACGCTGATACTCGGCGTCTGCCTCTAAGGGTATGTCCCGAGGTGTCCGCTGCGCGGTTGCCATGCGTTCCTCCTGACGATTCCGTGAATGGGATGTGAGCACTACATAAACGCAAGATAGCACTCTGGTTCGCGGCGTCAAGAGGGTATTTATGGTATTTCGGTCCTAGCCTGCGAGTTTCTTCTCCATTCGAATCGCAGCCTCATTTGGGTCGTGGTAATAGCCGACGCGCCGTCCCATTTTGGAAAAGCCATGCTTTTCATAAAACGCCGTTCCGGCTTGGTTGGACTCGCGAACCTCTAAGAACACACGACTTACGTGCCGCGCCCGCAATTCATCCATGGCTGCCTTGAGCAGCGCCGCGCCCTCGCCTCTTCGCCGGTTGGCTGCAAGGACCGCGAGATTGAGGATCTCGGCCTCTCCGGCGAGTTCCCGCCCGATTAGGAAACCGGTGACCTTTCTGTCGTCTTCGCTGACCAGCGCCAGGACGCCGCGCCAGCCTAGCAATTCCTTAAAGCCCCACTCTGTCCACTGCGACGCTTCAGGAGATCCGCGCAAAATCTCTGTAACATCCGCAGCGTCCGCTTCGCGAAACGCGCGAATCGTCAATTCCCCGCGCTCGTGCTTCGCTTTAGCGCCCATGGGCCGCGTTCCCCTTCCAGAAAATCTCGGCGTCCGAGCGCCGCACGTAATTCGCATCCAGCGCCAGCGCGTCCGTGAACCGCCCTTCCGCCAGCGCCGCCAATCCCAGCCGCCCGATCATCGGTGCGCGCACGCGGGAGACGCTCTCGATTCTCTCGCCGCGTTTCTCTCGCGCTTTCCAGGCTTCTTCCCCGAGAACGCATTCTGCATCCGTCGAGACCCACGAAATGCTTTCGTTCTTCGCCAATTCCACGGCCGCTTCCACAAATCTCCCCGGCGCCGTCACCATCTCATCGCCAATCTTCTCCAGTTTCTCCCCATCTCGTCGATAGACGCCCCAGAACACCTGCTCTCGTTGCGCGTTCACGAACGCCGCCACCCAAGCCGGTCCTGGCGCGGCTTCCGCGGCCATGGCCTCCAACCTTGAAATCGCGGCAATCCGCTTGCCGTAAACCTCCGACCAAGCTTTCACGGTCGTCAAACCCACTCGAACGCCGGTAAACGACCCCGGACCCGCCGCCGCTGCATACGCGTCCACATCCCGAATCGCCACACCTGCACCAATTAGGCACCTCCCAACCGCCGGGAGCAGCCAAGTCGAGTAGTCTTCCTCCGAATCGTGAGCCACGGTCTTCAACACGTTCCCATCCCGCAGCACGGCCACGCTGCCCCGCGTATCACACGTGTCTATCGCTAGTACGATCACATCCGCATTCTACAGTACCCTTTCGTTTCGCGGGGAAGCCCCATGAGAACAGCCGTCCTTCGGTCCGGGTACGACCCCGGCGCGCCTTTCTTCCCGATTCCAACGTGGAAATGCGCGACTTTCCCACCAAGAAACCACAATCGCGGCAGCGAACGGTCGGTTTGGGGCCTTGAAGCGTGGTTAAACGCATTGAACGGCAACGGAGGAATCGTAGCTCTGAGCAATTCTGCTGCCAAATTAGTATTTAATTTTCCCTAACCCCCTGATTCCACTGGATATACCTTGACTCTTGCAACACACTCTTATACCATTCTTGTGCATCACCTAGGGGGCATCCGAATTTATGGACTACAAGATCGGCGACAAGGTCGTTTACCCGAATCACGGTGTGGGCATTGTTGAACAGATCAGCTACGGAGTTTTGAACGGCAGAACCGAACGTTACTTCATGATTCGCATTGTTTCCAGCGGCTTGCGTGTCATGGTCCCGCAATCCAACGCCGCCACGGTTGGCCTGCGTTCCGTCATTCGTTCCGCGGAATCCAGCAAAGTCCTTGGCTTCCTTGAAACCGGCAAACTCAACTCGCATCACGACTGGAAGCACCGCTTCAAAGAGAATTCGGAGCGCATGCGCACCGGGTCCCTCCTCGAAGTTGCCGTCGTCCTCAAGAGTCTCGTTTCCCTCAGCCGCAGCAAGCCGCTCTCCTTCCGCGAAAAGAAAATGCTGGAACGCGCGAAGTACCTGCTCGTCAGCGAGATGGCCACTTCCCGCAATACCACTGCGGAAAGCGCCGAGGCCATCGTCGTCAAGTCCCTCGCCAAGGCCAAGCTCACGTTTCCCGTCATGACCGAAAAATTCGAATAGCCCTTGCCGCTTACGCGGCACTTCCTTCCCCGGCGGGCAGCCTCGGCTGCCCGCTTTTTTTGCGTAATCTGCATGAGGTTGATAGCCGAAGATTCCGAGAGAGATTGCTCAACCAGTGATACAATTTCTGGCCATGAACACTGTCTATCAGAAATTCGATGAATGGAACATAGCTGAGTTGAAACTTGCTCTCGATGAGGTCAAATGGTGGAATGACTTGGTGGCCCGCGGTCGCGTCAAGGCCGAGCATGCCAGTGGACATATTCGGGCAGCGAGGAACATCATTACCACGAAGCGCTACATCCTTAATGTTGCTCCTAGTGGTGATGAATTAAACGATGGATCCGTTCTCGCACCTTGAAACGCCAGCTTACTTCATGCGGGGCGATGGCAAGCGCAAGGAGCATGACCCTGTGTTTTCGATCAAACGCACACCCAAGGTTAAAGGCTCTTTGTATCAGTGAATTGACCTCAAGTTCCTCTTCTTTGCTTTGGATACCCGCCATTCTCTTGCTGATGGCCTCCTGAAGGTCCTCGAGAGCATCGATTTTTTCCAACTGTTCATGTATCGGTGCCATCGCGTTCTCCTTGCGTGCCCATTATACTCGGGAAAGATGCGTCGAACGCAGCAGGCGTCACCACATACGCGTCAAGTTGTCTGGTCAATTTCACAACCGCGAAAGGGGGCTGAGATGGATGCCCTCCTCGCGAAGCGTCCGCGCCACCGTAGCGGCAATCTGTGGCGCGCCGGGAGTGTCGCCGTGGATGCAGAGGGTTTGCGCGTCGACGGAAACATCGCTTCCATCGCTCGCTATCACTATGCCTCGCTCCGCGATGCCAAGCGCTTGCCACGCCGCTTCCTCGGGATTGCGGATCAGCGCGTCTTCAAACTTGCGGGAGCGCAGGGTGCCATCGGGCTCATAACGGCGGTCGGCGAAGGCTTCGGCGGCGACGGTAAAGCCAGCTTTCCGAAAGACGTCCAGCATGGGCGAGCCGGCTAGCCCGACGAGGACAACGTCTTCGCTCAAGCATCGGCAGGGGCTTAAAGGAGCAGAGCAGCGGCGTAAAGCCGCTGCTACATCAGCGACAGCATTCTTAACACCTTCGGCGATGGCTTCGGCGAGTTCGCGATTCTTGACGGCTTGGTTGTAGAGCGCTCCGTGCGGCTTGACATGGACGAGCTTTGCGCCGCAGGTGGCGGCAATTGCGGCGAGGGCGCGAACCTGTTCGCACACGGAATCGGCGACGGCTTCTGGCGGCATCCTCAACTCGAGGCGGCCAAAATTCTCGCGGTCTGGATAGCCGGGATGCGCCCCAATCGCTAACTTCCAGCGCAGCGCCTGCTCGATCGTCGTCTTCATGGTCTGCTCGTCGCCGGCATGGCCGCCGCAAGCGATGTTGACCGAGGTGACCGAACGCATCAGGGCTTCCTGTGTGCCATTGGCAATCGCCTCTGGCAGTTCGCCCATGTCGCAATTCAAATCGATGCGCGTCATTGGAAGCCTGGAAGTGGGACATGTGTCGCACCTCCGGTGCTTGGCATTTTACACACTAAGCACCCAGCGCTCACGCGCTGGGCTAACTTATGGCGCGCCTACGGCGCTTGAAGAGAAGGGCGGAGTTTGCCGGCGACGAGGGCGTCCAGGGCGCGGAGGCGGGCGGCAAGCTCGACGGCGGTCAGGCGGCGCTCGCTGCGGAGCCAGCGGAGAAAGTCCGCAGCGGGGCGGCTCCTTTTGAGGGAGTTGCACTCGAGACAGCAGGAGACGAGGTTGCGGTAGGAATTATCCTCGACGTCCACCCGTGGGACTACGTGGTCGAGGCAGCGCATTTGGGATGTAAGCCGGCGCCGGCAGTAAAAACAACGGCCGCATTCCCGGACGTGGATGGCCCGACGGCGATCTCTATGTTTGAGGAAGTCGAGCTCCTCGAAGGCGTCGTCGCGAGTGGGGATCAGAGGGCGGGTGGGAATTGGAGCGGGGCAGGCGGCAGGAAACTCCTCGGGCAAGCGAACCTCGACCACGTGACCCTCTTTGCTGCGTTCTACCAGGCGCAAGACACCGCGGGCGATGAGGCGGCGGACGGACCAGCGCACGGGGTTGTGAGTGAGGCCGGCACCACGAGCGAGCCACGGAATGGAAAAGCGGAGACGACGCTTTCCTTCGAGGCGGCTGTGACGGAAGAGATGAGAATAGACGACGCGGTCCGTAGGGGACAGGCGCAGACGAGGCGCAAGGTCCTCGAATTGTTTCCACGCCTTTTCGGCGTTTGGTTTTTCGTTTGTCATGGTTAGGTCCTGCGTGGGAATAAGGTTTGAAGGTAGCGCCGGGCTTGCGCGTAGTTTGGGCCTATGCTCTCTACCGGGAGGCCCGGCATCTTCTGTGGTCCCTTGGGAGTGCGGGAGCTTGGTCCCGCTTTTCTGACGGTCTTCCGCTTTTCTTTCCTCGAGGCTCCTGAGCACGGCAGGAATGAACACGAAGGAAAGGCGGCGGTAACGCGGCCTCGCTCTGCTGTGAATTGTGGAAGATTTCTGGTGGCAGCCGGAATTGCAGGTCCGTAAAAAAGAAAAGCCCCGAACGAGTCGGGGCGCACTTCTTTACATCTGGAATTCTACACGCGTAGTAATCAGCTTGTCAAGGGAAATGATTGCAAATATCTTGCATCTAGCCGCGTACAGCTTAAAGCGTTAAAAAGGAAGGCACTTAGTTCGCGCTATGGGGCCAAGTGCAGCGCCGGACCGGTGCGTAAACCCGCAGAGCAGCGGCATAAAGCCGCTGCTACGCAAGCAAATCCTTGGAGGCCAGCAGCTTTTCCTGTTCGATGAGCAGCTTCCGCGCCGTTTCAAAACTCACGCGTTGAAAGCGAACTTCATCCCGCGGCCGAAGCTGTCCCAGGCTGTGAAAATCCGCCGAAATTACGTTGGCGATCTTCGGGTATCCGCCCGTGGTCTGCTGCTCCACGAACAAGAGAATGGGCAAGCCCATCGGGGGAATCTCGACCGCCCCCATCGAAACGCCTTCGCTGATCATCTTTCCGCCAGACGCCTCCGGCAAGGCGGGGCCTTCCAATCGCAGCCCCATGCGGTTGGATTGCTCGCCGACACGATAGCGGCTCCCGTAAAATAGTTGCTGGGATGCTTTTGGAAACCAATCACGCTGCGGGCCGGGCGTCATGCGCAGCACCTCGCGGGGAGTCAGGCGCTCGCGCGCTGACTCCGTGAGCCTTCGAATGCGCTTTGCTCCGCTCATGGCTCCGATCTTCAGCACGTCACCTTTTCGCAACGCGCGGCCCTCGTGGCCGCCCAGCCCGCTCAGGATGTGCGTCGAGGCGCTGCCCAGAAAAAGTTTCACTTCGATTCCGCCGCGCACGCACAAGTAGGCGCGTGCTCCCGAACGCGTCGGCCCCACGCGCACCACTTGTCCCCGGTGCGCTTCGAACGTCGTCCACGTCTCGACGGATTTTCCATCGAGCGTCGCGCCGAAATCGGAGCCGGCGAGCGCCAGCAACGCTCCCTTGGGAAACGCGAACGTTCCGCCGAGCAGCGTCATCTCCAGGCCCGCCGCGCCTTCCGCGTTGCCCACCAAGCGGTTTCCCACCCGCAGCGAAACCGCATCAGCCGCGCCCGAAGCCGAAACACCCAGCGGCCCGTAGCCTTCTCGCCCCAGGTCTTGCACCGTGGTGAAGAGCCCCGGCTCAAGCACCTCCATCACTTCCATGCCTGCTCCAGCTCTACGAATCGCCCAACGGGAATCGGCTGGAATCGCACCCAATCCCCGATGGACAAGAGACTCAGCCAGTCGCGGTCCGTTCGAAACAACTTCATGGGAGTGCGTCCCAGCAACCTCCAGCCACCGGGCGTGGCAAACGGGTAGACACCCGTTTGGCTGCCCGCGATTCCCACGCTGCCCGCGGGCACGCTTCGCCGTGGCGTCCCCAGGCGCGGGGTCCGCAGCTCCTTGGGCAAACCGTGAAGATACGGGAAGCCCGGCACAAAGCCGAGAAAATAGACCAGGTAGGGCTTCGAGCAGTGCAGTTCGATGGCCCGCGCGGGGGTGATTCCGTGGATGGCGCAGACATTCTCAAGATCAGGCCCGTACTCGCCGCCATAGCACACCGGAATTTCCTGTATGCGCGGTTCGGGAAGAGTCACCTCTTCGAGCCGCTCCAAATATTTCCGAAGAATAGCTTCCAGTTCCGCGTGCCGCAACTTCAGCGCGTCAAACTTCGCCAGCAGCGAACAGTAAGCTGGATGAAGGTTGCGGACGCCCGCAACGGGTTCCAGCTCCAGCAGCCGCAGCATTTTCCTGATTCGTTTATGAGCATCGAGCGTGATTTTCTCGCCGAAGTACACCAGCAGCGATTGATCGCTCGCCCGCTGGAAGCGCACCTCTGCGCTGGCCGCCGTGTCCATAGCCGCGAAAGTATACCCCACGCGGCATCGGTCTTACGTAGGGCGCGCCTTGCGAGGCGGGCCGCCCCGGAACGCCGCCCAGCGTCGTTGTTCTGGAATACCCCAGCGTAAAAGGGAAGATCAAGCGGGCCCCAAACTCGGGTCGGCGTTCAAGGTGAGATCCGCAAGGATGCCATTTCGAAAGCGGGAATATGCGGCAGCCGCGATCATCGCGGCGTTGTCTGTTGAAAGGGCGCGGCTGGGAAAAAATACTTCGACGCCCGCGGCTTTCGCGCGCGTTTCAAACGTCGTGCGCAACTGGCTGTTCGCCGCGACCCCACCGGAGACCAGCACGCTCTCCACGCCAAGTTCTTCCGCGGCGCTCATGGTGCGTTCCACCATGTCGCGCACCACCGCGTTTTGGAATTCGCGCACTAGCGCCAGCGTTTTCGGCGAGCACAGCGGCAGCAATTGCTCGAATTTTCTCTCGCCGCGTTGCAGGGCTTCTTCCCGCGCGCGAATCTCGTCCGCATATTCCGCATGCTCCCGCACATGATAGAGCACCGCCGTCTTCAGCCCGCTAAAGCTGAAGTCCAAGGTGTTCCCTTTCATCTTCGTCGGCCCGAATTTCACCGGCGGCGCCGCGCCATTTGAAACCGCCGCCAGCCGGTCCAGAATCGGTCCTCCGGGATAGCCAAGTCCGAGCAGCTTGGCGACCTTGTCGTACGCTTCGCCCGCGGCGTCGTCACGCGTCTGCCCGATTTTCCGGTAGTGCAACCGCGCACCCGCGTCCACCGCATTCGAATCGTCAGTCTTCACTTCATATAAAACGGTATGCCCGCCGGAAACGATCAAGCACACCGCCGGCAATTTCGTCACGCGGCCCGCTTTGTGCGCTTCCAGGAACACCGCATGCACGTGCCCCTCAAGATGATTCACCGGCACGAGCGGCTTTCCAAGCGCCTGCGCCAGCGTTTTTCCATACGTAATGCCAACCAGTAGCGCCCCCACCAGCCCGGGTCCTTGCGTCACACCAATGGCATCCACATCGGCGAGCCTCATCCCCGCCCGGGCAATGGCCTCGCGAACCACCGGCACGATCTGGCGCAAGTGCTCGCGCGAGGCCAGTTCCGGCACCACACCGCCATATTTTTGGTGAACGTCAATCTGCGAAGCTACCACGCTGGACAAAATCTCCCGCCCGTCGGCCACTACCGCCGCCGCCGTCTCATCGCAAGAAGACTCAATTCCCAGTATCTTCAAAGGTTTTTCCGTCCCAACCGAACTCTGCCCGGCAACTGAATTATGCTAGCACAAGCCGAAATCCTTCTCCCGTCGCTGGGGCCATTCGTGAGTAAACCCGACTAACCCAAGGGGCACCGTTCGAACGCAATTTCAATTGACTGTTTCGCGTTCGCGTCGAAGAATGGGTCCATCCTCTTGGAGCGTGCAAAAAACTGAGCCTATGACCGACAACCCCTCTGTTACACACGACCTTGCCCGAGCCGGCGTCCCCGCGAGCCGCCGCAACAAAGTCCGCAAGGCCGTGCTGCCTGCCGCCGGACTCGGCACGCGCTTCCTACCCGCTACCAAGGCGCAGCCGAAAGAAATGCTCACGGTGGTCGACAAGCCGCAGATTCAATACGTCGCCGAAGAGTGCGTCGCCTCCGGCATCGAGCACATCATCATCGTTACCGGCAAAGGGAAAAATTCCATCGAAGACCACTTCGATTCAGCGCCGGCGCTGGAACGTTTCCTGGAAGAAAAAGGAAAACACGATCAAGCGGAGCTGGTTCGAAAGATCAGTAGCATGGTGCAGGTCAGCTACACGCGGCAGAAGGAACCGCTTGGGCTTGGCCACGCCGTGCTCGTGGCGCGCGATTTGGTCGGCGACGAACCCTTTGCCGTTTTGCTCGGTGACGTGCTGATCCCCGGTTCGAATCCCGCCACCAAACAATTGATCGAAGTGTACGAATCCACGGGCGTCGGGGCCATCGCCGTCGAAGAAGTCCCCAAGGACAAAACTAATCTCTACGGCATCGTGGATGGCGAGCCCGCGCCGCAGCCACCTTTCGGCGAGCGCTTGCTGCGCATCCGCGATCTGGTGGAAAAGCCGCATCCGCAAAATGCCCCGTCGAGTCTCGCCATCACCGGGCGCTACGTCCTGCCGCCGGAGATTTTCGATTGCCTCGCGCGCACCAAACCGGGCGCCGGAAATGAAATTCAACTTAC
>WNFG01002792.1_pt1 | contig 17268 bp, 16 predicted proteins | sample 5400431 | NCBI WGS metagenome assembly WNFG01 (sample SAMN13153346, study PRJNA577476) | soil metagenome | isolation source: 120 cm saprolite under Douglas fir tree site 2 hole 3 replicate 2 | place: USA:California | collected 2015-04-18 | reverse complement strand
ACTATCGCGTCCCGGCTCACCTCCAGGATCCCCACCGACGGCGGCGCATACATCCGCATATGCCGCGCGACCTGGAGCCAGCACCACTCGAACCAACCTGGATTCCTTTCCAGCCGCTGCCTCGCCGTCCGTGGGTTCCACTGGTGGACTGCACCGGGGTTGAACATCAGGACTCCGTCCAGAGTCTCGACGTGCGCCCTGTGCGTGTGGCCGAAAACGACCGCGTCCGCGCGTTTGATGCGCCGTCGCAGCGATCGAGGCAGGCTGGAGTGCGGGCGATAGGCGCCCAGGCTCAACGTCCAGAGCAAAGTCTCCGGCTCCTCCAACCAGCGGCCGCGGTTGCCGTGGACGACGACGATGGTCCGGCCCTCGACAGTGAGCTCGCGGGTGAGCGGCCAGCCGGCCGCATCCCGATCGTGGTCCCCCCGCACGGCCGCGACCGGAGCGATGGCCTCGAGCGCCGCGATCGTCTGCTCGCCGTTCACATCCCCGGCATGGATGATGAGGTCGACGCCGCGGAGCGCCTCGAACAACCGATCCGGCAGGGAATCGAGGAACTCGGGGCAATGGGTGTCCGCGACGACCCCGATGCGGGCGGTCATGCCGGATCTAGCTTAATTCCGAAGCGGAACTGCTATTTTGACGCCGCCTCTTGACAAATTGGTAAGTCATGCTTTCTAATTTGGGCCATGAAAGACCTCCAACGCGAAATCGTCAACCAGGTGGCCAGCGGCAAGATCACTGCCGAAGAAGGCGCCGCTCGTCTCGAGTCCCTCGAATCGGTCGAGACCCCGAGCCAGGCAGGCACGGCCGAGCCCGCTCCCATAGGCGCCGCGTCCAGCGCGACGGGCCCGCGCCGTGTGCGCGTGGCCAGCGCGATCGGGAGCGCGGAGATCGTCGGCGACCCGAGCGTCGCCTACGCCGTCGCCGAAGGACCCCACAGTGCGCGGCAGGATGGCGACACCATGGTCATAGAGCAGGGCCCTCTCCACGAAACCGACCACTTCAGCTTCGGCCGCGGCGACCGCCGGATTTTCGTCAACGACTTCGGGCACCGGAAGCTCAAGGTGCGGATGAATCCCGACCTGGCGCTGACCGTCCAGGTCAACGCGGGCCAGCTGCGCATCGAGGGTGTGCATGGCGCCATCACGGGCGAGGTGCTTGCGGGCAGCTGCAGGATCTCGGACTTCGCGGCTCCCTTCGACCTCGCCATCCAGGCCGGCAACCTCTCCGCCAGCGGACGCCTCGAGCGCGGAGCGTCGAAGGTGCGCTGCGAGATGGGCAACGTCACCATCAACCTCGAGAAGGGCTCCAGCGTCAAGGTCTCCGCGCGCACGACGATGGGCAAGGTTGCCGTCGACAGCGGCAGCGGCGAGCCGGTAATTCTCGGGCAGTCGGGCAAGGACGTCACGGTCGGTTCGGGTGTAGCCAGCCTCGACATCGAGTGCACGATGGGCAACGTTCGAGTGTCCGCATGACGGTTACCACGGACCGAAACCGCAGGCCACCTCTCAACTGTCCGGTCTGTGACGAGCGGCTCGCTCTGACCCGGCTGAGCTGCCCCGCCTGCGACACTGAGCTGTCGGGTGGCTTCGCGACGTGCGAGTTCTGCGTCCTCTCGAACGAGGACCGCGAGGTGCTACGCGTCTTCCTCGCTTCGCGCGGAAACATGAAGGAGCTCGAACGCCACCTCGGAGTCAGCTACCCGACCGCACGGGCACGCTTCGACGCGCTGCTCGGCAAGATCGGCATCGACCGTCCCGCCGCCGCCCCCGCGCAGACGCGCGTGGAGTTGATGGAGCAGGTCGCTCGCGGGGAGATCGATATCGAAGAGGCGCTGAAGCGCCTCGAGTCAAATTGATAAATCGAGACGCTCAACCGCCTCGAGAGCAGCTGTAAGGGGGAGCTGATGATGAACCCGATGGATCCTTCGAACTACATGCCGGAAGAAGTCGCGCGGCATCTCGCGGAGCAGCGCCAGCTCATGCGCGAGGCCGACAGCGTGGTGCGCTACGCGCACTCTCGCAGTGGCTTGCTTGCCCGTTTCCTCCAGCGAATGGCCGACGGCATCGATCCGACCGGCGCCGGGCGCGCAGGGGCACTCTCCCGCGACTTCGTCGCGGGGACCCCAGCGGACGTCGCGACCCGCGCCGCTGAGAAGCCGCCCTACCTCCTCAATCCGGCGGCGGCGGCTCCGGCGTTGGCGGCCTGGGTTGAATCCGCGCCGGCATCGAGCGCCTTGACAGCGGCGGTCGCGAATAGGTGGGCGCGCGGGTTGTCCAGCTTCATGTCGATGTTCGCGAGCGAGAACCAGGCGCAGTAGGCCTGGCGCCCCGCATCGACCGCGACCGGCGGGCTCGACATCGCCGCGGTCGCCCATTTCACAGCCGTCGCAATGTCGTGGCCGCTGGACAGCGCGCGGAAAGCGCCCTGGGCTGCCGAGTGGCAGGCGGCTGCCTTGGCGCCGCCGCGCTTGGCCCAAGCGAACCATTCGGCGTAGGCCTTGTCGTCGGCGGTCGGCACCTGTCGCGTGATGTTGACGTCGACACGCTTCTGCTCGACCACCTGCCATGACGCGTGGGTGGCCGGCTGCTGCGCCGGAACAGCTGGAGCCGTGGGCGGCGCGGGCGGCGCCGACGGCGTGGATGCGGCGGGAGCGGCGAGGCTGGGGAGCCGGCGCAGGCGGTTGGGGAGCAGGCGCCTGCGAACCGACACGGATCTGCGGCGCCCAGGTGGGCACCGGCACCGCCCCCGGCCAATCGGTGTCGAAGGGGGATTCGGCTGCAGCAGGAGCGGAAGTCTGCATCGGAGCTGCGGGCGCGGGCTCGACAGGCATCTCGGGCTGTACTGGCGCCGCAGGCGGAACCGGCGGCACGGGCGGGGGCTCAGGGCCGGCCGCCGCCGGCGGAGGCGCAGGCGCGGGTGCGGGCGGGGGCTCGGGGGCGGCCGCCACCGGCTGAGCCGCCGGGGCGGGTTTCAGAGTCTTGGGTGCTTCGGGCTTAAACCATGGCGCGGTCGCGTGCTTCGCCGGCGTTGGTTGGCTCGTTTCGGCGGGCGGCACCGTGTCAAGGGCGGCGGGCGGCACGGTGTCATGCCCAGCCGGATGCACGGTGTCATGCCCGGCCGGCGGAACCCTGTCATGCCCGGCGGGCGCGGTATCCGACGGTACGGTGTCGGACGGCGACCACACCGGCATCGCGCGCTCGGTGGGCGGTTCGGGCGGCCAGCCGTCCGGAACCGGCTGCGCCGGGGCGGGGGCGGGAGACGCCCCCCAGGCGCGCATCGTGGTCTCGGTCGGCGGTTCCGGCGGCCAGATGTCGCCTTCGCCTCGCACGGGCGGCGCCTTGGGCGGGGGCCACGCCGGGCTGATCGGCTCCGGGGCCGGGGTGCTCGGCTCCGGGGCCGGGGTGATCGGTTCTGCGGCCGCGGGAGCGGGCTCCTTGGCCGGCGCGGCGGCCTGAACCTCGGCTTCCTCTGGAGGCGAGGGGGCCGGTGGCTTGGTGACGGGCGGGGTCGTGATCATGTCCGGTTCCGCAGGCTCGGCTGCTGCCGACAGCTCGACCGCTTCCTCCGGCGCGGCCGGTTCGGGGATGGTCTCCGCCCATTTCGGCGCCTCCTTCGACATCGGCACCGCGGGTTTGGCGTCGGCGGCGACCTCCGGCTCCTCATCGGACACCGGCACCAATGGCTCGGAGACCGTCTTCGCCCAGTCCGGCGTCGGTTTCTGCATCGGAAGGGCGGCCGCCGGCCCCTCACCGTTGCCTTCGGCGGCCGGCTCGTTTTCGCTTGAGACCGGGGCCGTATTCGCCCATGCCGGCGCCGACTTCTGCATCGGCCGAGCGGGCTTCGGCTCGTCGGGCTCGGCGGGTTCCTCAGCCTCCACCTCGGTCACGCCCTTGGCAGACGCGGCGACTTCCGGCGGCGCGGCCGGCGCCACCTCGGGTTCGGGCAGGTCGGGCAGCATCGACTCCACCTCGTCCGGCGCGTCGGATGCGTCGGGCGAGCCGGCAGGTTCAGGCGTCGGAGGTTCTTTGTCGTCCACGGGGCCCAGTCGTGGTCAGTCTATCTTCGGCGCACCGAGTTGGAGACATGGTCGGCCATGCCTACCCTCACCTGACCGTCAGGCAAACACATTCGTCAGGGCGTCCTCGGCAACCGGGTCTGGCTGCTGCTCGGCCCAGTCGGCGGCATCGGAAGCCTCCTGGTCACACTCGGCCTGGATGCGGCCCGCATCCTCGGCCGCGATCCAGCCCCGCTCGATCAGCCACGAGCGGAAGCGCTCGATCGGGTCGTGCTCGGCGGCGTCCGCGATCTCCTCCTTGGTGCGGTACTTGAGCTGGTTGTCCTCCGACGTATGCGAGTTCATGCGCCAGATCTTGGCGTCGATCAAGGTCGGGCCCTCGCCCCGGCGCGCGCGCTCGACCGCCTCCCTGCACACCGCGTAGGCGGCCGGGACGTCAGTGCCGTCGACGGTCACGCCGACTATGCCGTAGCCACGGGCCCGATCGGCGACGTCCGGGTTCGCCATCTGCAGCCTGATCGGCACTGAGATCGCGTAGCCGTTGTTCTCGCAAACGAACACGACCGGCAGCTTGTGGGCGGCCGCGAAATTGACTCCCTCGTGAAAGTCCCCCTGGCTCGTGGCGCCGTCGCCGAACGTGCACAGGATGACGGCTCCGTCACCCGACAGCTTCGAGGCGTACGCGATGCCGGCAGCTTTTGGTATCCACGACGCCACGACCTGCGACACAGAGGCGATCTTCAGCCGCCGGTAGCTGAAGCAGCCGCCGGGGATGTTCCGCCCGGCGGAAAGTGGATCGCCGGCCTTGGCGAACACCGCAAGCATCCATTCCTTCATCGTCAGCCCGCGGACGATCGCGTTCGCCAACCCGCGGTAGTGCGGCACGAGCCAGTCATCGGGCCCGATCGCCGCGGTCGATGCCACCTGAATCCCCTCGTGGCCGCGGCTCGACCCCACGAACGGCGCACGTCCCTGCTTGACCAGGATGTGCATGCGGTCGTCCAGCGCCTTCGCCATGCACATCCAGCGGTGGAGCTGGAGGTAGTCCTCGTGGGTGGCGGTGTCGCGCCGGGTCGTAGTCGCCATCAGAGAGTGTCCCGTCCTCGAGATCCGAAGCATATTCGAGGCATCGGCGGCCGGAGCCAAGGATAGGGTGGCGCAGCTAGGAGCGCATTCCTCTGGGGCCCCCGCGCGAAGCGCGGGAGGATGCGCGGCGCCGGGCCCCTAGACGCAGGCTTCAGCGCCACTCTCGGGGCCCCCGCTGAATCGTCAGATTCCGCGGGGTGAAACGGCGCCCGGCCGCCTAGGAAGCGAAGATGCGAGGAGCTTCGGGGGCGGGACACTAAGTGCTGCCGGCAAGAGCCCGTGCAATGTCTACGACCTCTCCTGCGGTCAGGCCCAGCCGCCCCAGGTGCTCGTAGTAGCTGCGGTGAAATTCGGAGAAGTCGGCGTGCTCCGCGCGCTCCTCGCGCACACGCTTCACCTCACCCAGCACCCTGGCCACGAGCTCGGGCTCGGGTCGTATCCCGGCCTCACGCAGCGCGTGCTCGATGACCACCGCTCCGGAATGCTTGCCGTACACGTACTCGACCTTCGCGCCCATGTCAGCCGGCGGCAGGAACTGGTAGATCGCCGGGTGGATGAGCATGCCCGCGGTGTGGATGCCGGACTCGTGGGTGAACACGTTCAACCCTATGCCCGGCTCGGTCGGCTGCACCGGGATGCCGGTCACCCGCTCGAGGTGGCGCGCAAGCTCGCGCAGCTTCTCGTATTTGAAATGCGGGATCTCGATCCCGAATAGATAGCGCAGCTGCATCAGGACCTGGTGCATCGGCGCGTTGCCGGTGCGCTCGCCGATGCCATTGACGCTGGTCGTGAACACCTCGGCTCCGGAGCCGAGCGCCATCACGGTGTTCCACGCGCCCAGCCCGAGGTCGTTGTGGAAATGAACGACCAGCGGCGCATCCGGGGCAGCGGCCTTGATGCGCGGGATGTACTCTCGCACCGCGAAGGGTGAATAGCAGCCGACAGTGTCGGGCGTCGACGGCCGCGTGCCGCCCGCCCTCAATCCCTCGCGGTGGAGCTCCGCGATGTACTCGACGTCGGCCCGGCTGCCGTCCTCGCCTCCGAACTCGATCGACGTCGCGCCCTGCTCGCGCGCGTAACGGATGGCATCGCACATCATCCGGATGTTGGCTGCGCGATAGAACCAGATCGGAAGCTCGAGCCACTCCGACTCGGGCACGCCTTCGCGATGCAGCAGTGTCTTGCCGAGCTTGTACTTCACGTGCAGGTCGGAGGCCGACGTGAAGATGAAGTACGTGACCTCATCTCGCTTGTGTCCGAGCGAGTCGATCACGCGCATGGTAGCGTCGATGTCGCTCGTGGTCGAACGGGCCATGCACACGACCTCGAGGTCGGGCCTGAGCTCACCCCGCTTGCGGCCCTCGAGGACGAGCCTCAGCGTCTCCCGCTCGCTCTCGGAGACCGACGGGAAGCCAACGTCCATGACGTGGACCCCGATGTCGGACAGCATCCGGGCCAGCTCGTACTTGTCCTTCGGTGTGATCGCGACGCCGGGCATCTGCTCGCCGTCGCGCAACGTATCGTCGTAGACGCGAATCTTCTCTTCAGGCGGAAACACGAGGTCGTGCGCGAAGCGCTTGGGGTCGCGGGCGATCTCCTCGAGAGGCTCCTGGAGGTCAACTGGATTTCCGTCCACTAGGGGACGGCCACGCGACGCTCGGCCAGGCGCTTCCGCACCCACGGCACGAGGCCGCCCATGTGGAGCAGCTCGTTCATGAACTTGGGGAACGCCTCCGACCGGTACTCGTCGCCCTTCGTGAAGTTGCGGATCACGCCCTCTTCGAGGTCGACCTCGAGCTCGTCGCCATCCTCCACCGCCTCGGCCGCCTGCGGGGACTGGAGGATCGGGTAGCCCATGTTGATCGCGTTGCGGAAGAAGATGCGGGCATACGAGTCGGCGATCACGAGGGAAATGCCGGCGCCGCGGATCGCCACCGGCGCGATCTCCCGCGACGAGCCGCACCCGAAGTTCGAGCCCGCGACCAGGATGTCGCCGGGCCCCACCTGCGAGGCCCACGTGTCGCGGCCGGGCACCCCTTCCATCGCGTGCTTGCCGAGCTCCTTCTCGTCGAGCGAGTAGATCGCGTACTTCGCCGGGATGATCTGGTCGGTGTCGATGTTGGCCCCGAACTTCCAGGCCCGGCCGCGGATGACCTTTGGAAGCGTCACGCGATGCCTGCGGGCATTTTCTTGAGCACCTCGCCCGGATGCGTGATCACGCCCGTCACCGCGCTCGCCGCGGCCACCGCGGGGTTGGACAGGTAGACCAGCGCCTTCGGGTGGCCCATCCGCCCGGGGAAGTTCCGGTTGGTCGTGCTCAGGCAAACCTCGCCCTCGCCGAGGACTCCCATGTGGCCACCGAGGCAGGCTCCGCAAGTGGCCGTCGTCCAGGCCGCGCCCGCGGCGAGGAAGATCCTGATCAATCCTTCTCGCTCGGCCTGGATCGCGACCTGGTGCGACGAAGGCGTGATGATGAGCCGCACGCCATCGGCGACCTTGTGCCCGTCGAGCACCGCGGCGGCCCGGCGAAGGTCGGTGATGCGTGAGTTGGTGCAGGAACCGATGAACACCTGGTCGAGCCGCGTGCCGGCGACCTCTGAAAGCGGCGCGTAGTTGTCGGGCGACATCGGCTTGGCGACGCCGAGCTCGACGGTCTCGGCGTCGAACTCGAAGACCTTCTCGTATTCGGCGTCCGGGTCGGACGAGACCGGCGTGTACAGCCGTTTGGCGCGCCCGTCGAGATACTCCCTCGTCACCTCGTCGAACTCCAGGATTCCGTTCTTGGCGCCCGCCTCGATCGCCATGTTGGTGATGGTCAGCCGCGCCTCCATGTCGATGTGCTTGAGCGTCTCCCCCACATGCTCCATCGCCTTCGACCTGGCGCCGTCGACCCCGATCTTGCCGATCACGTACAGGATGAGGTCCTTCGCCTCGACCCATTCCTTGAGGCGGTTGTGATAGACGAACTTCAACGTCTCGGGCACGCGGAACCACAGCTCGCCCAGGGCCAGCACGCACGCGAGGTCGGTGGAACCGATGCCGGTGGCGAAGTTGTTGAGGGCGCCGTACGTGCAGCTGTGCGAGTCGGCGCCGACCACCAGCTCGCCCGGGAGCACCAGCCCGTTCTCCGGCAGCACCGTGTGGCAGATGCCGCCCTGCCCCACCTCGAAGTACCACTTGACCCCCATCTGGTGAGAGAACTCGCGGGTCAGGCGGCCGAGGGTGGCGCTGGCGGCGTCCTTGGCCGGCTGGAAGTGGTCCTGGGTCACCGCCACCCGGTCCGGGTCCCAGATCTTGTCCGCTCCCATCTGCTCGCGCATGATCCGACCGGCCGGAGGGATGGTCAGGTCGTGGCCCATCGCGAAGTCGACCTTGGCGAGGATCAGGTCGCCCGGGCGCACGCTCTCACGTCCGGCTCCGCGAGCCAGGATCTTCTCCGTCATCGTCATGCCCATTTCTGGTTCCTAGTCCCTCAGCCGTTTGACGATCGCGTCACCGGCCTGCGACGTGGACAGGTCGCCGCCGATGTCGCGTGTGCACTCACGGGCGCGAATGGCTGATTCGACCGCACCCTCGATCGCGTCTGCCATGTCAGGAACCCCCAGGTGTTTCACCATCATAGCCGCGCTCAAAATCGCCCCCACCGGGTTCACGAGGCCCTGTCCCGCAATGTCCGGCGCCGTGCCGTGGACGGGCTCGAAAAGGCTGCGCCTCGTCTCGGGATTGATGTTCGCCGAGGGCGCGATGCCCATGCCGCCCACCAACTCCGCCGTGAGGTCGGAGAGGATGTCGCCGAACAGGTTGCCCGTGACGAGGACATCGAACTGGCTCGGGTCCTTGACAAGCTGCATCGCGCATGCGTCGACGAGGAGGTGCCGCGTCTTCATTCTCGGATGCGCGGCCGCGACCGACTTCCAGCGCTCCTGCCAGAGACCGCCCGCGAAGGTCATGGCGTTCGACTTGTCCACCATCACGACCTCACGTTTCGCGATCTTGAAGGCATGCTCGATGATCCGCGTCACCCCCACGTACGTGTTGATGTCCTCCTGGGTCGCGATCTCGTCTTGCGTGCCCTTCTTGAACCGACCGCCCATGCCTACGTAGAGGCCCTCGGTGTTCTCTCGGACGATCATCAGGTCGGCCCGGCGCCGATCCTCTCGGCGAAGCGGTGACAGGCGATCGTCATAGAGCCGAGCCGGGCGAAGGTTGACGTACAGGTCGAGCTCGAATCGCAGCCGCAGCAGCACGCCCGCGAGGTACTTCGGGTCGGAAACGCGCGGGTCCCCGACGGCGCCGAAGAGGATGGCGTCGGCCGCGGCCAGCTGCGTCCACACGTCGCCCGGGATGGCGATGCCGGTGCGAAGGTACGAGTCGGCATTGACGTCGAACTCTTCGAACTCGAAGTCGGCGCCGGCCGCGCGCAGGACCTTGATGGCTTCCGGCACGACCTCCTTGCCCGCTCCGTCGCAGGGCAGGACGGCGATGTGTTTAGACATTGGATGAAGCTGCTTCCTTCTCGCGCAGCTTGTAGCGCTGGATCTTGCCGGTCACAGTTTTCGGCAGCTCGGGCACGAACTCGATCAGGTGTGGGTACTGGTATCGCTGGAGCCGTGACTTGCAGTGCTCCTGCAGTTCGGCGACGAGCGCGTCGCCGCCAACCCCACCTTTGGTGATCACGAACGCCTTGATCTTGGTGAAGCCCTCCACCTCGACGCCGACCACAGCGCTCTCCGCCACCGACTGGTGCTCCAGCAGCACCGATTCGATCTCGATCGGCGAGGCCCAAAGGCCGCTGACCTTGATCATGTCGTCGGAACGGCCCTCGTACCAGTAGAAGCCGTCCGCATCGACCCGATAGCGATCGCCGCTGAAGAACCATTCTCCAAGCACGGAGCGCTTCGTCTTCTCGTGCTGGGCCCAGTAGAGGGCGAGGGCGCTATCGCCTTTGACATAGAGGTCGCCGGCCTCGCCCTCGGGCACCGGTTTCCCCTGGTCGTCGAGGATCTTCAGCTCGTAGCCAGGGACCGGCTTGCCGCTCGACCCCGGCCGCACGTCGTCCAGGCGGTTGGAGCAGTAGATATGGAGCAGCTCGGTCGAGCCGACACCGTCCAGGATCGTCAGCCCGTAGGCGTCCTTCCAGCGCCGCCACACCTCCGCCGGCAGGGCCTCGGCTGCAGCGACGCAGTGGCGTATCGATGACAGGTCGCGGTCGCGAGAGCCGTCGAAGTTGAGGATCGCGTTGTAGAGGGTGGGAGCCGAGAAGAACAGAGTCGGGCGGCGCTTCTCGATCGTGTCCAGCACCGTTGCCGGAGTATTCCGTCCGGCGTGGAGGACGGTGCTCGCGCCCACCCAATAAGGAAGGGTGAGGTTGTTGCCGAAGCCATAGGCGTGGAAGAGGCCCGTGGTCGAGAAGGTCGTGTCGCGCTCGGTGATCCCCAGCACCTGCTCGCCATAGGTGACGCATGTGTACGGGATGTCGTGCTGGAGGTGGACCACAGCCTTCGGCTTTCCCGTCGAGCCCGAGCTGTACAGCCAGAACGCCATGTCGTCTCGGCGGGTCGGCGCCGGGTCGACCTCATCCTCGACGGCGATCTGGCCGGCGCGCAACAAACGGGGCGTGTCGGCGGCGCGATCGGCCGCTGCTTTCAGCTTCTCCTCGCTCGCGCCATCGACGACCACCACCCGGGCCAGCGAGTCCTCGATGAAATGGTCGTAGTCCTCGGAACGCTGGAGCAGGGGATTGACGGGGACCGGCACGGCGCCCAGACGAATCGCGCCCAGGAAGGCGGCCACCCAGCCGGGGCTGTCGTAAGCGACGATGAGGACGCGCTCCTCCCGGCGAACACCAAGGTCCGCGAGCGTTCGCACGGCCCCGCAGGCGAGCTGGAAGAGCTCGCGATAGGTGACATCGCCGCCCGCGGAGTGGATCGCCACCTTGCCCCCGCGACCGGCGTTCAGGTTCCGGTCGAGGAGGTCGACGGCAACGTTGTAGCGGTTGGGAAGCTCGAGCCCACCCATCTGCACGATGAGTGTAGTTTCGAGCGGTGGCGGATGATCGGCTCGTCCTCGTGTACGACGGCGAGTGCGAATTTTGAATTCGGTTGGCGCGCTGGGTCCAGCGCCACGATCGGGCGGGCCGCATCGACGTGCGGCCGAACCAGGAGCCGGGCCTGGCCGAGGGTCTGGGGATGAATCGCGAGGAGGTGGTCCGGGCGGCGTGGGCGGTGGAGCCCGGCGGGCGGAGGTTCGAGGGGGCGGCCGCGATCAACCGGACGTTGAGGGAGCTCGGCAGGGGCTGGGCGGTCCTCGCCGCGCTCTACCGTGTGCCTCCGCTGCGCCGGCTGCAGGACACCTACTACCGCAGGGTCGCCCGCCGGAGAGCCTGGTGGTGACGGACTGGGAAAAGTCCGGTGCTGCCCGCAGATCGCTCCACAGATCGCCACCGGTCAAGTGATGAATGTAGGTCGGTCCTGCCTTCGGATGGGGAAATGTCGCTAGTTAGCGATTTGGGCACCACAGGGCGTGCCCGCCACGGCGTCCGCAAGACCAACATGGGTCACGTTGGTCAGCCAAGGCTAGGCTCGACCACAAAGCAGTTACCCGACGCCATCGGGATCCGATCGTCGATAACAGGCGGCGGCCCGCGTGTCGCATGACAGCGATCCAGCCCTATCGTAAGGGGTCAACCGCTCTCGAGTAGTTGTCACCGATCGCTCCACTGATCAGGCGCCTTCAAGTGCGGTCCAAGAAGCGATCGCTAGCTCGCTCCTGGCTGGAGCAGTGGCTCCATTTCGGGGCGTGAACCTAAGACAATGAGCCCATGCCGAACCAGGTCTTCGAAGCGGCGCGCACAATCATGGCGGTACGTGAGTACCTGGACAAAGAGGTGCCGGAGGAAGCGATCAGACGGATCGTCGAGGCTGCTCACCTTACGGCGAGCGCTGCCAACCGCCAGCCCTGGCACTTCGTGCTGGTCCGCAAGCGCGAGGCACTCCGCAAGCTCGGGTCGCTGGTCCGGACGGGGCCGTACACAGCGAACGCCGCCGCAGCGGTAATCGTTGCTTATGAGAAGGACAGCAAGTCGGGCGTCTCCGACGCGAGCCGCGCCATCCAGTCGATGATGCTGGTGGGTTGGGGCGACGGCGTCGGCTCGAACTGGACGGGTCTCACAGGTCTGGAGAACGTGCGACAGGAGTTCGGGCTGCCCGACAGGTACGACGTTCTGGCCGTCATCCCGTTCGGTTATCCGAAACGAAAGGTGATCGGCAAGAAAAAGCGCAACCCGTTCGATCAGGTGGTGTCAGCGGAGCGCTTCGGCAGCCCCCTGGGGTAGACGCAGCCGCCTAACCGGAACACACAGTCCCCTTAGGGGGAAGCGTCAGATTGATCAGGTAAGCCTCCTCAGCTGCACGTGCGCACGAGCTCGAGCCGTAAGACGTATGACCGTTCCCCTCTCGAGTCAGCAGGACAGAGCCGGGTATCTGCCGGTTCACGGACTGCGCCCATGCGTAACGCGTGGCGGGGTCGTTTGTCCCGCCAACGAGCAAGATCGGCGGCACGTTGTGCACGGTGAGCGGCGGTGGGTTCTTTGGCGTCACCGGCCAGTACGCACAGAGGAGGGCCGAGTACTGGGCCGATGGGCCGAAGAGAGGGGATGCCTTTGACAGTGCCGGACCGAGCGCGTCATAGAACGCGATGTCCGTCGGCGGACGAGAGCCGTCGATACAGCCTGTGGCGTTATTGCCGCCGTTGATGAGGTTGGAGTAGGTGCCGTCAGGGTTCCGCCCGTCGGCAAAGTCTGCGAGCGCGAGGAGCAACCTTCCGTCCCCTGTGTCCAGTCCGGTGAGTGCCTGGTCCAGATAACGCCAGGAGCTCTGGTCGTATAGGGTGACGAGCACCCCTCTCAGAGCAAGGCCGCGGGTGAGCTGTCGGTTGCCCACCTTTAGGGGCGTCGCGTCAACACGCGCCATCGCGGCCTTGAGCTTTACTTCCGGATCGCCCGATCGAGCGTATGCACAACTCGACCGCGACCTACAGTCGGACAGGAACGCCTGGAGGTTTTCCTCGAAACCGGCGACCTGGCCAAACAGAGCGTCACTTCCAGAAAGAGCGGGATCGACAACGCCGTCCAATGACAGGGCGCGCACATGCGTGGGGAACAAGTGCGCGTACCACTGGCCGATGTAGGTTCCGTACGAGAACCCGAGGTAGGTGAGTTTGGAGTCCCCCACTGCCTCGCGAATCTTGTCCATGTCTCTCGCCGTGCTCGCCGAGTCCATGAACGGCAGGAGATCTCCGCTCCGGCGCTCGCAAGCGGCGTCGAAGTCCTTGATGGCCTGGATGAAGGCTTGCTTCTCCTGTGGGTCGTCGAGAACCGGATCGAGCGCGACTAACTCGTCTAATTGCGGACCCGAGGCGCAGGTGACCGGAGCACTGGAGTTGACGCCGCGCGGATCCCACGACACGAGGTCGAATCGAGCGGTCAGGTTGCTCAACAAGTTGATGGCGCCGCGCAGAAAATCAACTCCGGACCCACCCGGGCCGCCCGGATTGAGCAGCAGGGAGCCAATCCGGCGCAATTTATTTTTCGCCGGCTTACGGATGAGCGCGAGCGAGATCAGGCGCGTTGCAGGATTCGAGTAATCCAGAGGCACCTTCAACGTGCCGCACTGGAATCCACCGCCACAGTCATTCCAAGGGATCCTGGCCGCGGCATGAGGACTCGCGCTGTGCGATGCAATCGGTGAGGCCAAGGCGCACCCACTCAGCAGGATCACTCCCAGGACACTTGCGACCCGACCCTTCAGGGTTCCGAGTGTGACCACTACTGCCGGACGATCGCGGCCGCGCCCTTCCTCAACACGTACTTCTGGATCTTCCCCGTCGCCGTCTTCGGCAGCTCCTGGACGAACGTCACGCTGTGCGGCGCCTTGAAGTGCGCAAGCCGCTCGCGACACAGCTGGATCAGCTCCTCTTCCGTCGCCTCCGCACCCGCCTTCAGCACCACGTAGGCGTGCGGCGCCTCGCCCCACTTCTCGTGCGGCAAGCCGACGATCGCCGCCTCCTGGACGGACGGGTGCCGCAGCAGCACGCCCTCGACCTCGACCGACGAGATGTTCTCTCCCCCGCTGATGATCACGTCCTTGATCCGGTCGCGGATCTCGACGTATCCGTCCGGGTGCATCACGGCCGCGTCGCCCGTGTGGAACCAGCCGTCGCCCATCACCTTGTTGGTCGCGTCGGGGTCGTGATAGTAGCCCTCCATGATCACGTTGCCGCGAAAGACGATCTCGCCCAGCTCCTGGCCGTTCATGGCGACATCTTTGCCCGAGCTGTCGACGACACGCAGCTCGCCCGCCGTGATCAGCTCCACCCCGGTCCGGGCCTTGATGATGGCCCGGTCGACCGGCGCCAGGCGGCGGTGCTCAGGGCGGGGCTCGCAGATGGTCAGGAAAGGTGACGTCTCCGTCAACCCGTAGACCTGCGTCACCTCCCAGCCGAACTCGCCTTCCATCCGCTCGATGGTCGCCGCCGCCGGAGGCGCGCCCGCGGTGACGACGTTGACGCCACGCGGCACCTCGCCTCGCGACGTGGCCGGCGCGTTGGCGAGGGCGATCAGGACCGTCGGCGCGGCGCAGAGCCAGCGCACGTTCTCCTTGCGGATCAGCTCGAACACCCGCGCGGGTTCTACCTTTGGCAGGCAGACGTGGGTGCCACCGACAGCCGTCACGATCCAGACGAACGTCCATCCGTTGGCATGGAACATCGGCAGCGTCCACAGGTAGCGGTCGTCGACGCCGAGGTTCAGGTGGACGAGGGTGCCGACGACGTTCATCCACGCGTTGCGGTGGGTGATCATCACGCCCTTCGGCTTGGCGGTGGTTCCGCTCGTGTAGTTCAATGAGAGCAGGTCGCCCTCGGCGATCTCCGGGCGCCTGAACTCGGGCCCTGATGATGCGATGGAGCTCTCGTACTCGATCCAGCCCTTGCGGCCGCCGGCGCTGCCCAGGGCGACGAAATTCTCCACGCCCTCGAGCCGGCCGCGGACGCTGTCCACCGCCTCCATGTGGTCAGGGTGGACGCACAGCACCTTGGCCCCGGAGTGCGTGGTGATGTAAACGAAGTCCTCCGGCGTCAACCTGTAGTTGATCGGCACCAGCACCGCACCGATCTGCGGCACCGCATAGAACGACTCCAGCTGCTCGTGCGTGTTCGGCGCGATGTACGCCACCCGATCGCCCTTTTTCACGCCCAGGGCCTGGAGCGCCGACGACCAGCGGTCGCACCGGTCGAAGAACTGCTCGTAAGTCATCCGCAGGTCGCCATCGACGACACCCTCGCGATCTCCGTACAGCTTCCGAGCCCGCCGGGCGAACTCGAGCGGCGTCAACGGCGTTTCCATGGCTAGGGAATTATGAATTGAGCATCAGGGCGAAGTCCGCGGTTCGGATGCCCCCGACGAAAGCCCGGTGCGCCTGCGGCTCGAGCTCGACCGCCCGCTCGTACACGAATGCGTACACGTTCTCGAGAGTCCAGTCGCCGTAGCCCTGGATGCGCAGGCCGTAGCGCAGACCCTGGTCCTTTCGCCCACGCTCGAGCAGGTCGAGCGCCCGCGCGTAGATCGCCTTGAGGATCTCGAGCTGCATCGAGAGCTCGGCGATCGTCTTGGGGTCGCCCTCCGCCTCGACCAGCTGGTCGATCTGGGCTTCGAGGTCGGCGATCTCCTTCTGGTAGTCGTTCACCGTCACGACCCTCGTGACAAGTCTACCGGGCCCGAACTAGTGGATCAGGTAGTTCGAGGCGACCGCGGCCGCGATCAGGATCGCGATGATGTTGACGACTTTGATCATGGGGTTGATGGCCGGCCCCGCGGTGTCCTTGTTGGGGTCTCCGACCGTGTCGCCGGTGACCGCCGCCTTGTGCGCCTCAGAGCCCTTGCCGCCCAGGTGCCCCTCTTCGATGTACTTCTTCGCGTTGTCCCAGGCCGCACCGCCGCTGGTCATCATGATGGCCAGGAAAAGGCCGGTGACGATAGCGCCGAGCAGCATCCCGCCGAGCGCCTTCGGGCCCAATATGAACCCGACCGCCAGCGGCGCCACCACCGGGATGATGCCGGGCAGGATCATCTCCCGCTGGGCGGCGGCGGTCACGATCCGCACCGCGGTCCCGTAGTCGGGCTTGGCGGTGCCTTCCATGATTCCCTTGATCTCGCGGAACTGGCGCCGGACCTCCTCCACGACCAGCCCGCCCGCACGTCCGACGGCCAGCATCGCCAGCGATCCGAACAGGAACGGCAGGATGCCGCCGAAGAACAGGCCGACGATGACCAGTGGGTCGGACAGCTCGAACGTCGTCGAGTGGCCGGCGCGCGCGAGCTCCTGCGTGTACGAGGAGAAGAGCACGAGCGCGGCCAGTCCAGCTGAGCCGATCGCGTAGCCCTTCGTCACAGCCTTGGTTGTGTTGCCGACGGCGTCGAGCGGATCCGTCACGCCTCGTACCTCGTCGGGCAGGTCAGCCATCTCGGCGATACCGCCGGCGTTGTCGGTGATGGGCCCGTACGAGTCGATGGCGACGATGATCCCGGTCATCGACAGCATCGCCACCGCTGCGATCGCGATGCCGTAGAGGCCCGCAAGGTCGTAGCTGATGAGGATGCCGATGCCGATGACAGTTACGGGCAGCGCGGTCGCCATCATCCCGATCGCCTGGCCCGCGATGATGTTGGTCGCGTGGCCGGTGACAGAGGCCTTCGCGATGAGGTGCACGGGCCAGTACGCGGTCTCCGTGAAGAACTCTGTGATGGCGACGATCAGAACCGTGATCACGACCCCGACGAGCCCCGCGAAGAACAGGTTGTTGGGATCGCCGACTCCGCCGCCTGCCTGAAGGTACCCGTTGACTCGCATGTACTGCGTGACGAAGTAGAAGCCGACCACGGCGACCGCCACGGCCACGAGCAGGCCGGCGTAGAGCGCGCCCATGATCCACCGCGGGTTGAACACGCGCACGAAGAACGTGCCGACGATCGAGCCCACCACGCTCACCGCGCCAAGCAGCAGCGGGTAGATGACCCACGCGATCTGACCCTTGAAAAGCAGCGAGCCCAGCAGCATCGCCGCGATCATCGTCACGGCGTAGGTCTCGAACAGGTCGGCCGCCAT
>WNFG01001969.1_pt1 | contig 17302 bp, 10 predicted proteins | sample 5400431 | NCBI WGS metagenome assembly WNFG01 (sample SAMN13153346, study PRJNA577476) | soil metagenome | isolation source: 120 cm saprolite under Douglas fir tree site 2 hole 3 replicate 2 | place: USA:California | collected 2015-04-18 | reverse complement strand
TTTCTTTCCAAATATCGTTGATGACGTGAGCGGCGTAGAGATGTCCGGTGTCCGGGAGGGTCTGAATGTCGCGGACGGCGGAATCGCCCTTGAGTTCGGTGATGTGGCGAATCCAAGCGTCATGGTCGCGCGTCACGATGTGCGGCGTGAGTTTTTCGAGGACTTCGCGCGCGTCGCCGACGAGAGCGGCGTCCACCTTTACGTTCTTGTTGATTTCGGCGCGATCGATCTCGATGTGAATTTTGCGCGCGGACTTTGCGTAGGTGCGAAGGTCGCCGGTGACACGGTCGTCGAAGCGCATGCCGACGGCGATGAGCAGGTCCGCTTCCTGAATGGCATTGTTGACCCAGGCTTCGCCGTGCATGCCCATCATGCCGAGATTCAGCGGGTCGCTGGCAGGGAAGCAGCCGATGCCGAGAAGGGTCATGGCGACGGGATAGTTTCCGGCGCGGACAAACCGTTCGAAGGCACGCATCGCGCCGGAAACCATGATGCCGTGTCCGGCGAGGATCAGCGGGCGTTTCGCTGAATTTAGTAACTCTACAGCGCGATCGAATTCCGCTGGATCGTGATTCGTGCGCTGGCGCTTCGGAGGAAGTTGCGGCGCGGATGCTTCCCAGTCGAACTCCGCCGAGGCCTGTTGCGCGTCCTTGGTAACGTCTACGAGGACCGGGCCGGGACGGCCGCTGCTGGCGATGACGAAGGCTTCGCGAATGGTGCGCGCGATGTCTTCGGCGCGGGAGACCACGACGTTGTGTTTCGTGATGGGCATGGTGATGCCGGTAATGTCGATTTCCTGAAACGCATCCGAGCCAAGGACTTTGCTGCTGACCTGACCGGTGATGCAGACGACCGGGGAAGAATCCAGCATGGCCGTAGCGATGCCCGTGACCATATTCGTGGCGCCGGGGCCGGAAGTGGCCATGGCAACCCCAACGCCGCCGCTGGCGCGGGCGTAGCCGTCCGCCATGTGCGTCGCGCCCTGCTCGTGGCGCACAAGTACGTGATGCAGCTTCGATTTGCCGAGCGCGTCGTAGACCGGAAGAATCGCGCCGCCGGGATAGCCGAAGATTTCCCGGACGCCCAGGCGCGTCAGCGATTCGCAAAGGATTTCCGCACCGGTGAGCTTCATAGCGTCCTCGCAGGAGAGCCAGGTCGCACTGGCATTGAAAAAGTCGCAGGAACGGCCGTAACCGCGCCCAGAGAAGAAGAGGAAACCAGCAAAGCGTACTTGGCCATGACGCCGCTGGAATAACGCGGCGCCGGCGGTTTCCATGTGGACAGGCGTTTTTGCATTTCAGGCGCGCTCAACTCGACGTTTAGCTGGCGATTGGGAATGTCGAAAACGATCGTGTCTCCGTCAGCGATAGCCGCGATGGGGCCACCGTTGGCAGCTTCGGGAGCGACGTGTCCGGCCATGAGACCGTGCGTCGCGCCGGAGAAACGGCCGTCAGTGAGCAACGCGACGGAATCGCCGAGGCCCGCGCCGACGAGCGCGGCGGTTACTGCAAGCATTTCACGCATGCCGGGACCGCCTTTCGGACCCTCGTAACGAATGACGACGACATCTCCTGCCTTGATGAGGCCTTTTTCAACGCCCGCGAAGGCGGCTTCTTCCGTCTCGAACACGCGCGCGGGGCCCCGGAAATTCTGCACATTGTGGCCTGCCACTTTTACGACGCAGCCGTCCGGCGCGAGATTTCCTTTCAGGATGACGAGTCCGCCGGTGGGCTTGAGGGGCGCATTGAGTTTGCGAACGACTTCCTGGGCGGGCGTTTCTTTTGCGGCGGCCGCTTCGTCGCCAAGCGTGCGGCCGGTGACGGTGATGGAATCACCTCGGAGGAGACCCGCTTCGACCAGGCGCTTTGCGACGAGCGCCGTGCCACCAGCGGCGTAGAGATCGGTGGCAACAAAACGACCGCCGGGTTTGAGGTCGGCGAGAATAGGCACGCGCGAACTAATGCGATCGAAATCGTCAATGGAAAGAGCGATTTTCAATTCGCTGGCGATAGCGAGCAAATGCAGGACGGCGTTCGTCGAACCGCCCGTTGCAGCGACACCGGTGATAGCGTTTTCGATGGCCGCTTTGGTCATGATTTCCGACGGCGTGATGTTGCGACGGAGAAGATCCAGAACCAGTTCACCAGCGCGATGACCGGCATGGCCCTTTGCGGCGTTGGTCGCAGGGACGCTGGAGAGTCCCATCGGCGCGATGCCAAGGAATTCGCAGACTAGTGCCATCGTGTTCGCAGTAAATTGTCCGCCGCAGGCGCCCGCCCCTGGACATGCCGCGCCTTCGAGAGACTTGAGCTGCGCGTCGGTCATTCCACCGCGCGCGTGCTTGCCGATGGCTTCGTAGACATCCTGAATGGTGACGGAGTGACCCTCAAACTGGCCAGGGGCAATGGAACCGCCATAGAGAACCAGGCCTGGAATATTCAGGCGAGCCAGGGCCATCACGCCGCCGGGAATGGTTTTGTCGCAGCCGACCAGGACGACCAGAGCGTCGAAGAGATTGCCGCGGGTAACTAACTCGATCGAGTCCGCGATCACCTCGCGGCTGACGAGAGAGGTCCGCATGCCCTCCGTACCCATGGTGATGCCATCGGAAATGGAGACGGTGTTGAACTCGAGCGGAGTTCCCCCCGCGGCGCGAATGCCTTCCTTCACGTGCTGGGCAAGCTCGCGAAGGTGATAGTTGCAAGGGCCAATCTCAATCCAGGTATTCGCGACGCCCACGAGTGGTTTTTTGAAGTCCTCATCGCCAAGGCCGCAGGCGCGAAGCATGGCGCGCGCGCCTGCGCGGCTTGCACCGTCCGTCAGAGCGCTGCTGCGCGGCTTGAGAGAAGAATCGCTCACTGCTTTGTCCCTTCGATGGCGATTGATTGCCGCCATCCGGAGATTTAGCGCCTCGCAAGAACCTGGGGCCATCACCCTGGTCTGGATGATGGCCCCGAAAGCTTCCAGGAATCCTTTGTCAGACCGCCATCATCCGCTGGGGGATTCCCCTACGCGGAGGGGAATAATCCGGACCACGGCGCGGTCTAGCAGATGACCAGCAATACCCGCCGAGGGAATCCGATATTTCATGATGGCAACAGGCATCATAGGAGTTCGCCATCAAAGTAGCAGTATGAGGGTTGCGAAGTCAATCAGTCAAATTAATACTTATGCTGAATCAAATAAATACAGATTATACGTAATTCTGTCGTTCCGGGAGGCGCCAAAGGTGCGCGAATGAGATGCGGGACGCGAATAGCTGAGGCAAGTTGGCATCCCCTATTGCCTGCGGACATCTAACAGGTGGAGTCTTCAGGGAATCAAAGGATCTGACAGGATCATCGGGGGCTACATGGAACGGGAGACGGAGATACTGGTCATTGGCGGAGGTCCGGCAGGATTGGCCGCTGCCATTGCCGCACGAAAAAAAGGATTTGAAGTCACCGTTGCGGATGGAGCTAAGCCACCTATCGACAAAGCTTGCGGCGAAGGCTTGATGCCGAACACCCTCGCGGCCCTCCGTGAACTCGGTATTCCAATTCATCCGAGTGACGGGCGGATCTTCCGCGGCCTCCGCTTCATCGAGGGAAAAACCGAAGCCGAGGCGAACTTTCCTGGAGAGAACGGGATTGGCGTTGCCCGGACCGTCTTACACAGGAAAATGCTGGAGCGAGCCGAGGCGTGTGGAGTATCTCTGCTGTGGAACACGCCGGTTTCAGGATTGACGGAAGCGGGAGTAGTTCTCCGCGGAAGAGAGATGCGATCGAAGTGGTTGATCGGTGCGGACGGGATCCGCTCGAGGGTGAGGCATTGGAGCGGATTGGATTTCGCTGCGCGGCACAAGGTACGATTCGCGCAGAGACGGCACTATCGAATCCGGCCATGGACGGAGCACGTGGAGATTTACTGGGGGCGGATGATGCAGGCATATGTCACGCCGCTTGGCGGCGAAGAGACCTGCGTGGCGTTGATTTCCGACGATCCGCGAATGCGGCTTGAAGATACCTGGGAAGAATTTCCAGAGCTTGCCGCGCGCGTTCAAAATGCAGAGCTGAGCGGCGTTGATCGAGGTGGAGTGACGGTGATAAGCAGGTTGAGAAGCGTGCACGTCGGAAACGTCATTTTGACAGGAGATGCGTCGGGAAGCGTGGATGCGATCACGGGAGAAGGGCTTTGCCTGAGTTTTCGGCAGGCCATCGCGCTTGCCGATAGTCTCGCGTCGGGCAGAATCGAGACTTATCAAGCAGCGCACAGACGCCTGTCGAGGGCGACCTACCTTATGAGCTGCCTGCTTGTTCGGCTTGGGCGATATGGAAAGCTGAGACAGCGTGCCTTGCAGGTGCTGGCTAGAGATCCCGGGCTCTTTGCCCGGCTTCTTGCGGGACACGTGGGAAAATCCTCGGCGCTGGACCTCGCCGCGGCGAGTCTGCGCTTCGGCCGTCAATTCCTAGCGGCATGAAGTAGAAAAGCGCTGCATGAATTTGCGCCATCGTCGTCGGGCTCGCCATTCTGCGCCGCAACACCTTAGCTCATAACTACTCTTCCGATTCCTGCGTCACGATGTGAACGTCTACGGCAGGTGATTCGCGTAAGAACCGATGGACGGCGGAGAGGTAGAGATATTTGCGCCAGTCGTGGACCGGGGCGCGGCCGAAAATCACCTGCGTAATGTGTTTCGAACGCACGAACTCCGCCACGGCATCCGCAACGCTTCGGCCTTTCAGGCGAACCACCTGCGCACCGAGGCTCTCGGCAAAACGTAGATTCGCGGCTAGCGTACTCTGATTCGATTCTTTCGGGCCGAAGTCGCGATCCACATGGACCACGTAGAGCTCCGCGTCCATGCGGCGCGCCATGCGGGCGGCGCGGGCGACCAGATACTGTCCCGATGAATTGGATGAGATGCACACCGCGATGCGTTCCCGCACCGCCCAGTTTTTCCGGATGTCCTGAGCTTCCATGTAGGATTCGAGGCTGCGATCGACCTGTTCAGCGACTTGGCGCAAGGCAAGCTCGCGCAGGGCGATGAGATTGCCGCGGCGAAAGAAATTCTTGAGCGAGCGTTCGACTTTGTCGGAACTGTAGACGTCCCCGCGCTTCATGCGATTGTGCAGAGCTTCCGGTGTGAGATCGACCATCACGGTTTCGGACGCCGTGAGAGGCACCCAATCTGGGACGGTTTCGCGCACCGTGATGCCAGTGATGGAGCGCACAACCGGAGCTATGCTCTCGATGTGCTGGATGTTGAGCGTCGAGATAACGTCGATCTTTGCCGCCAGAATTTCCTGGATATCTTCGTAACGTTTACGATGTTTGCTGCCGGGGATATTGGTGTGCGCCAGCTCATCGACCAGTACTACGGCGGGGCGGCGCGCCAGAATGGCGTCGACGTCCATTTCTTCGAAAACCGTGCCTTTGTATTCGATCTTTTTTCGGGGAACAGCCTCAATCTGCGTGACGAGTTCTTCGATGCCTTTGCGGCCGTGGCTTTCCACGATCCCAATAACCACATCTTCTCCGCGGCTCTGCCGGCGAAGCGCCTCGCTCAGCATGCTGAACGTTTTTCCAACGCCGGGCGCGTAGCCCAGGAAAAGCTTGAAGATTCCGCGGGACTTTTGTAGCGGGGAGGCAACCTCCAACCAATCTTCCGGCTTCTTCGGCAAGGGAGTATCTTCTCCGCGGCAAATCGGACGCCTGCGCTAGAATAAGCTAATGCAAAGATTCCTAGCCGGCCGGACGTTCGGCTTCCTGCTCTCAATCTTGACGGTCGCCGGCATCGCGTTTCTCTACCGCAAGATCATTCCCGCAAATCAAACCACTGTTGCGCTTTCTTTCCTGCTGGCAATTCTAGCAGTTTCGGCGGTGTGGGGAATGGCGGTCTCCGTCTTCATGTCCGTGGTGGCGATGCTGACGTTCAATTATCTGTTTCTGCCGCCGATTGGGACTTTTACGATCGCGGACCCGCAGAATTGGGTGGCGCTTGGCGCATTTCTCTTCACTTCCATCATGGGGAGCCAGCTATCCGCACGGATTCGAAAAGAAGCAGATGAAGCGCACAGCCGCCGCCGCGAGATCGAGCGGCTCTACAAGTTCAGCCAGAAATTGCTGGGAGAAGGCAACGTCATTCAATTGATGAACGCCATTCCGAACTACGTGGTCGAGAGCTTCGAAGCAGGAGCTGCCGAGTTGTTCTTGCCGCAAAAGGATAAATTCTACCGGTCCGGTTACGGTTCATCTCACTTAGACGAAGAAAGAATGAAGACGGCGTTCCTCCTGGATGAGATGACGATCGAATCGCAACAGAGTCTCTATTTTATTCCAGTGCGCCTCGGAGTCCGTGCGATCGGGAGTCTCGGTATTTCCGGGGCGCGGCTCTCGCGCCAGACGCTGGATGCCGTGGGCAGCCTCGTAGCGATCGCGATTGAACGCGCGCGGGCTGTGGAGCAGCTTGGCCAAACGGAGGCGGAAAGGCAGGGCGAACGGCTGAAATCCGCGCTACTGGATTCCGTAACGCATGATTTCCGCACACCGCTGACATCCATGAAAGCGGCGGTGACGAGCCTGCTGGCCAGCCAGAAGGGAGACGCGTCGCAGCGCCAGGAATTGCTCAGCATCATCAACGAAGAATGCGACCGCTTGAACCACTTGGTCGAGGAGGCCTCAGAAATGGCGCGGCTGGATGCCGGCGAGATCGAGTTGCACTTTGCACCCACGCCGGTCGAGGAAATTATCCAGGAGGCCCTTGCGCATATGAAGTCGTCACTGGGAAGCCGGACCGTGGATGTGAGAGTGATCCCGGGTTTGCCGCGTGTCGAGGCAGATGCCGAACGGACGAAAGACATCCTGGTGAATCTGATCGACAATGCGAACCTGTATTCGCCAAAGGATGAGCCCATTGTCATTTCGGCGGAACTTGCGGGCGATTACGTGACAATCAGTGTGGCGGACCGTGGTCCGGGCATCGACGATTTCGAACAAGGAATGATCTTCGACAAATTCTACCGGGGGAAGGATCAGCGCTATCTTGTGCGAGGAACGGGAATGGGATTGCCGATCGCAAAGGCCATCGTGGCGGCGCACAAAGGGACGATCAGCGTGACGAGCCAGCTCGGCCACGGTTCCGTCTTTTCTTTCACGTTGCCGGTGGCGAGAGGAGCGGGAGCGTAGACATGGTTGCCCCCACCATCCTGGTTGTGGACGACGAGCCGCAAATCCGCCGCGTGCTGCGCTCGACGCTCACTAGCCAGGGGTACGTGATCTTAGACGCGAAAACGGGCGAGGAAGGCGTGGAATCCGTGCGGAAGAACAAGCCTGACCTGGTGCTTCTCGACGTGAACATGCCGGGCATGGGCGGGATCGAAGCGTGCCGCGAAATACGGCGCTCGTCGGATGCGCCGATCATCATGCTTACGGTGCGAAACGCGGAACGCGACAAGGTTCTCGCGCTGGATGCCGGCGCGGACGACTACGTCGTCAAGCCTTTTGGAATCGACGAATTGCTGGCACGCATCCGCTCTGCCTTGCGGCGTTATGCGCCAGGCGATGCGCTGCCGCCTTTCGTTTCCAAGGAGCTAACGCTGGATTTTGAACGCCGCCAATTGACGGTGCGGGGCGAGGAAGTGCACCTGACGCCGAAAGAATTTGACGTCCTGAAACATCTGATTGCGAATCAGGGCAAGCCGCTGTCGCATCGTCGAATTCTGCAATCCGTCTGGGGGCCGGACTACGGTGAGGAAACGGAGAATCTGCGAGTGGTGATCAATCAGCTGCGAAAAAAGATTGAATCGGATCCGGCGCATCCGAAGTTCATTCGAACCGAGCCGTGGGTGGGTTACCGGTTTCAGCCGCCGCGAGTGAGCGCCGCGAAAAACTCTTCTCGCAAAGCCTAATTGCTAGCGCTTTGGACGTACGGCATCCAGTTCCAAATTCAGGTCAAGAGCATTGACGCGAGGCTCGCCCAGGATGCCGAACTGTCTGCCCAACGTGTGTTTGGCGATGAGGCGCGCAAGTAGAGGATGGCAACGCCAGAAACAAGCATCGTCACCAACAGCAGCACGACATCTCTCACGAAACCCTTCGGTTCCATATTGGTGTAGGAAGGCTTAGAAAAGCGGTGAATTGTACCTAAGGATTTTGTGAGAAAAGTTGGCTTGCCAAAGAACCTGCCCGATTCAATGGCTGTGAATCTACGGCCAATAAACGAGTTGAACCGAAGCCGTCACGTTTTTCTGCAACGTGGGAGTGAGTATAGGAAATCTCCACTGTTCGTATTGGACCAGCGCGAAAGCCTTCCAGTCGCGCTTCACTTGGAACTCCGCGCGAACGGAGCCATCGTTAATCGTTCCTCCACCGGGAATGAACAGGGGATTGATCTTGACGTGACGATAGCCGAATTGAATGGAGTCCCGTGCGCTCAGCCAGTAGCGACTCATCGCTTGAATTCCCGAGCCGTCACGCCCCACCCAGTTGCCCATCAACACCTTTCGATTGGTGTAGAGGTCGCGATAGTAGTTGTCCCAATAGATGTAGCGGCCCGGCCCATTTGTCACAACTGGATTGGTCAAGGGAGCCTCGACCCGCAGGTCGAGTTTCGGGAGTCCCGGAAAATGAGTAAGATAAAGTCCGGGACTGAACCCTGTGCGCCGCGGCGCTGCAAACCGGGAAGGATCATCCGCGGAGATGGAATCGTTATAAATGGTCAGCCACTCCCGGAGCAGTGGAACGCGGTAACTGAAATCGAATCCTCCGTCTCGCTTGCCGGGATCTTTATTGGCAGGCTTGATGAAGTAGCTTGTGGCGCTGAAGTAGGTTAAGAAAAGCCGGTAAGGAGTCAGAGGACGGCCCTCGCCGCCCACCACCACCGTGCGCGTGAATCCAAACTCGAGATTGCGAGTGGGTTTGAAGCTGATTTTCTCGCCATGGAAAAAAGGACTGGGTGAGAGCAGATGCCCCTGGAGCCTGCCGAAGTAAGCATTCCAGCGTATGGGCCCGAGAAGCTGGAAAGGCCAGGGAAGCCGAAGCGGAGATACACGGTCGACGTGAAACATCTGCACTGGGTGCGCATTATCGCTGAATAGTAGTGGCCCACTCGCCCCGGGCCCCCACCATTTGCTCTGCTGACCGTAGGAAAGTTGCCAATTGCCCAGGTTTAGTCCGACGTAGGTATCGAGCAGGCGGGCTTGATTGCGCGCGGGCGTCGGAGACGGTGCAGCCACAGGCGTAATATCGATTGCGGCGATCGCATTTGCTGCCGCGACGGGAATGGCCAGGCCGGATGGTGCGCGCTGGTACTCTCCGCGAACATAAACTACCCATCGCCCGGCAGTGCCCCAGCCCGAGAACCCTGCGATGGCATTGAAACCTTCCTGAAACGGCCGGCCAAAATCGTTGAAGAGCGTCTGGCCAAAGTGGTAGCCGTCGGTAAGAGGCGGCCCGGAAATCCCGGTAAAGCGCGTGTAGACCGACTCGAGTCGTATGGCGCGATTGCTCCCTCTGCCAAGAAGGTTGAGCTCCGGCGCGAATTCCTGCCGCAACGAATCGTAAAGCCGCGAGGATTCACTCTTCCCTCCGGCATCCTGCAAACGCTCACCCGCTTCATTCACAAGGCGCGCACATTCCAGCCGCGTCCACGGCCGGATTCCGAGAATTGCGTCATTCATTGCGCCCATCGCCACCAAGCGATCGAAAAGCGGATAGATCCAGCTATCGAGAGGAACGTAAGGCGAGCCCATTGCGCTCGGTGTGCGTTCCGTATCGACCATCGGCGAGTCTGATAGATCCTCTACGACTCCTCCTCCGACATCAGCCTTGTGGTGCGCTCGATAAACCTGCCAGCCCGTCAGCCACCCAATTCCGCTTCCGACCAAAACATCAGACGGAAAATGTTGCTTCCCCTGAATTCTGACGACGGAAATTGCCGTGGCCGCGCCATAGGCAAAAATCTTCGTCAAGGGCCCCGGGTACTCGTGCGCGAGGACGCTGGCCACTGCCCATGCGCCAGCCGCATGGCTCGACGGAAACGAATCGCCGCCTTGCCCAAATCTGCCGTGGTATGCATTCGCGCCCGGTCGTTCTCGTCCCGTTGCATACTTCAGCCCCGTCGATACGAGGAGGGCATCCAAGGCTGCTTCGCCGCTCAGAATTCCTGCTTCCTGTTTGTGCGGATCATTCGTGGCGCAGCCCCAGAGATAGAGCCCACCCACCGCCCCGGCCATCCCCGCGGCGCCATAGTTGGAAAAATTCCTGTAGTTCCTGAGCGTGTTCGGGTTGTTTGAGAGGTGCAAGCTGGTATCTCGATCCGTGACCATCAGCCCGGCAGCAACTTCCGCGAACGGCACCAGCCAATCGGCATGCCCGAGGCGCACATGCGCCGGGCTTGTCCAGATGTCCCGCTGATCTCGCGCGATGTTTTTGAAGAGCTGCAAGCCCAGCTTGTTTTCCGCCGTCTCGTTCGACGCCGGCACAATGTCTTTCTTAGTGTTCGTACTTGGGTTGCCGGTGTCCTCCGTCTTCGGTCGGACGTCTTCGCGGGCCGTGTCCTGCGAGCTACTCTGCGCTAGCGCGCTTGGCGTACGCGATCAGGCCCGAGAACAACAAGAGTCCAGAGGAACACACGCGATGGATCGCCTGAATCTTCCTTATTGGCGCAGGATGCGGGTTCACACAGAGGCATCGGCAAGAGAGGGGCCAATGCAGCCGAGGCCCACTTACTTCTTAAAGGACTGACAGCAAACAAGTTGCTTAACTGTTTGTCGAACTTAAGAGCAAACCTCTATTCCCAATTTGAAACTGGCCACGGTCCGATACGAACTGCCACCGCTAAATCGGCAGCCGCAGTCGCGCTTCACAGCCCCGCGCGTCGGCGCGGTTCGCCAAACTGAGTTCGCCGCCGTGTGCTTCGGCAATCTGACGGCTAAGCACGAGTCCAATGCCTGAGCCACCCGGTTTGGTCGTAAAGAACGGAACAAACAGATTGGCGGTATTTGGCAGGCCCAGACCATCGTCCAAAACCCAAACATCAAGCTGCGAGCCCTGCCGCGACCAGCCAACCCGCACGGTGCCCCCTGTTTCCTGCGTGGCATCCGCCGCGTTTCGAACCAGATTGATCAGCAATTGCTCCAGCTGGTCCGCATCCGCAGAGATTACAACTTTCGGGCCTTCCACGACGCTGACCTTCACGCGAGTCTCGAGCTTCACCGTCCGGCTGATCCACTCCGGCACATTCACCGGCAGCAATTTTGGTTGCGGCAGCCGTGCCAGGTGCGAGTACGCCGCCATGAAGCGCGCCAGCGCCTCGGTTCGAGATCGAATAATGCCGAGACCCTGCCGCAAGTCGTCCAAGAGCGCCGCGGTTGATTCGGTTCGCAATTCAGAGGACTTTGCAGCACTGACGAGTCCGCTCTCGAGCCCCTGCGCCACGGATTGAATGGGAGCGAGAGAGTTATTCAGTTCGTGGCCCAGAACGCGAATCAGTCGCTGCCACGCTTTGCGCTCTTCATCTCTCAACGTGCGGCTCAGATCGCTCAGGACCAAAAGATGGTGCGGTAAGCCGCCCTGCCGGAAGGACCCGCGCCGCAATCCCCAGCGCCCCGAACCGCCGGGAAAATTCAGCTCCATGGTGCGCGCAGGATCCCCATCCAGGCAGGCGCCGAGTCCCAACTCTTCCGCCGTAAAACCCAGGAGCCGCTCCATCGGCCGTCCCAACAATCGCTCGCCGGCGCGATTGACGAGGCGCAGCTTCGCGTGGTTGTCGAACGTAAAGATGGCCAGGTCGATTTCCTCCATGACCGTACGCAGGAGCGCGGTGGCTTCCAGCGCGCCCAGACGCTGCTGCCTCAGCGTTTCGCTGAGCGCATTCACTTCAATGATCACTTCGCCCATGGCGTCGTCGCTGCGCGCACCGCGCGCCCGCAACGAAAAATCCTCTTCGCGCAGGGCCGCCAGCAGATTCGAAAGTGTTTGCAGGGAGAAGACCACCCGGGAGCGCAGGGAAAAGGCGAATCCCAGCCAGAGAGAAACAATGAGAAAGGCCAGCGTCCAAAACGCGCCCGAAGAAAAATTTCCCGTCCACAGAAGAATGAGCGCAATCAGCGAGCCAGGAAGGCCTGCAGCCAGCGCGAGGAGCTGGATGCGGCGCTCATAAGACAGTTGCTTCATTCCAATCCGTGTTTTTGCAACCTGCGGTACATGGCGCTCCGGCTTAATCCTAGCGCTTTTGCGGCCTGGCTGACATTTCCTTCATGGCGGGAAAGCGTGCGTTGAATCAGATACCTTTCGACTTCATCGAGGCTCATTTCCTCCAGCTTTGCGGCGCCGCCGGCGGCTTGCGCGCGCAAACCCAGGTCTCCCGCGCGCACCGTTGGTCCGGCTGCCATCAGCACGCCGCGTTCGACGGCATGATCCAGCTCGCGGACGTTTCCCGGCCAGGCGTGTTCGTGAAGGGCCCGGACTGCGGCTGAATCAAAACTGGCAATATTCTTGCGGTAGCGATTCGAATAGCCTTGCAGAAAATGGTGCGCGAGAAGATCGATGTCCTCGCGGCGGTCCCGCAGCGGCGGAATGTGGATCTCGATGGTATTCAAACGAAAGAGAAGGTCTTGACGAAAACGTCCCGAACTAGCCTCCGCGTTTATATCCGCGTTGGTCGCCGCGAGCACGCGCACGTTCACGCGCCGCGTCGTGGACGATCCCACGCGCTCCAGATCGCCGGTTTCCAGCACCCGCAGCAATTTTGCCTGCAGATTCAGCGGCACATTGGCGATTTCGTCCAGGAACAACGTGCTGTTATCCGCAAGTTCGAACCGCCCGACACGATCGGAGCGCGCATCCGTGAACGCTCCCTTGACGTGGCCAAAGAGTTCGCTTTCGAATACCCCTTCCGAGAGACCGCCCGCGTTCACCGTGACCATCGGTTTCGACGTGCGGTTTGAAAGCGCATGAAGCGTTCGAGCAACGACCTCTTTGCCGGTGCCATGCTCTCCAGTGATCAACACGTTCGCATCCGAAGGCCCGATGCGTCCAATCAATTCCAGCACCGGCGCCATCGCGGGCGATTTTGCCAGAAACGTCGGGCGGGATTCCGCGCGCAGAATGCGATTCTCGGCCTCGAGCCGTGAAGCCTGGCGCAACGCCTGCCGCAAATCAATTTGCGTGCGCAGAATGGAGAGGAGGCGCGTATTCTCCCAGGGTTTCTGCACAAAATCGCGCGCGCCACGGCGCATTGCTTCGACGGCCACTTCAATGCTGCTCCACGCGGTCATGACCACCACGGGCAGCGTGCTATCGAGCATCTGGATATTCGTCAGCAAGTCCAGCCCTTCCTGGCCTGACGTCGTATCGCGCGCGTAATTGAGGTCCATGAGGACGGCGTCGAATTCGCGCGATTCGATGGCACTCAAAGCTTCCGCGGGCGAGGCCACCGCCTGAGTTTCATAACCCTCGCGCTTCAAAAGCAGGCGCAGGGCGTCGCGGATGTCCGCCTGGTCGTCGGCCAATAGGACTCGATAGGGTTGCGCGGTAGCTGTCTTCATTCCTATGTGTAGACGGAGTTTACCCTACTGTTGTTTCCGAGGCACGGCAGGAAGCACGCGGGAACCGCCGACCCCCGGATGTCTCACTCATGATGTCTCACTCATACCGAAGAGCGACGAGCGGATCCACACGGGTGGCGCGCCGCGCTGGCAGACAACAGGCAAGAAGCAGCACCAAGCCGAGGCCAATTGCACCCAGAAGAAAGGTTTCGACGTCCAGCGCGCTGACGTGAAAGAGCATGCTGGAGAGGAAATGGGTCAGCGCGAGTGCTCCGGCCAGGCCGCCAGCGATGCCAAGCACTGCCAGCCGCAAACCCTGTCGCAGGACCATCTCCAGGATGTTTCGTTGGTTTGCGCCAAGCGCCATTCGAATCCCGATCTCATGCCTGCGTTGGGTTACCACGTAAGCCATCACGCCATAGACGCCCACCCCGGCAAGTACGAGTGCCAGTACTGCGAACGAACCGATCAGGACGACCGAGAGCCGGCGGGAAGCAGTGTTTTCGCTGACGATATCCTCCATCGAGCGCACGTCGTAGAGGGGAACATCCGGATCCACGGAACGAACTGCGGCGCGTATGCCGGAAGTGAGTGCGGCAGGATCGCCCGATGACCGGACGACAATGGTGCCGCCTCCCGAGGGCATCTGGGCCTGGGGAGTGTAGGTCTCAACGCGTGAGGCCTGATCCACTCCGTAATTCTTAACGTGCGCAACGACCCCCACTATCGTCATCCAAACAGGCTGCTTTCCTGGCGCGGGCGGGCCGCCAAAGGAAAGTCTCTTCCCTAGCGGTTCTTCGTTGACAAACTCCTGTGCAAGAGTTTCATCAATGATGCAGACGAACTGGGATTTTTCATTGTCATGATCGTCGAAGAAACGACCGCGAAGCAATCTCATTCCCAAGGCGCGCATGGCGTCCGGCGAGACGCGGCCCGTATCCGTAGAGGGATACTGCCCCGGCTTCGGCGCTGGCCGGCCATCAATCGCATAGGCGGTTTGCGAGCCGCCGAGCAAGGGACTCTTGAATCCCGCGAATTGCACGCCCGGGAGCGACTGAACTTTCACCACGAGTTGAGCGACAAAGGCGCGGCGCTTGATGTCCGTTTCATACTTCGCTTCCGGCGTCGCAAATCTCGCGGTGAGGACATTTGTGGGATCAATGCCCCCGTCGGCTTCGAGCACCCGCAGTAGGCTCTTAGTCATTAGTCCAGCGCCAACCAGAAGCATCAGGGAGATTGCGACTTCCGCCGCTACAAGGAAATCCCTTACGTGAGTGCGCTTGCTTCCGGCCGTGCCAGTCCTGCCGCCTTCCTGAAGGGTGGCGTTGACTTCTGCACGCGAGGCTTGCAGGGCCGGGAAAATCCCAAAGAAAATTCCGGTCACGAACGAGAGGCCCAGCGTGAAAGACATCACGCTCAAGTCCGCTGTCGCCTCGTCCATACGTGGCACGCCCCTCGGCGTAGTGTGCACGAGGGCCGCTGTAATCCACACGGCCATGAAAAAGCCGAGAATCCCGCCCGCCAGCGACAAGAGCACGCTCTCCGTGAGCATCTGGCGGATCAGCCGGCCACGCGTGGCGCCGAGAGCGGTGCGCACGGCGAGTTCGCGATGGCGCTCCGTGGCCCGCGCGAGGAGCAGATTCGCAATGTTGGCGCAAGCGATCAGCAGCACAAAGCCGACAGCGAAGCTCAGGACCAGCAGCGGGGACCGCACATCTTCGACAATGGCGTCCAGCAGAGGCTTGAGCGTGACGCTGTCCTTGCCGTTGCTATCGGGATGCAGTTCGTCAAGATGTTGCGCAATGCCCCGCATCTCCCCGAGAGCTTGCGAGACGCTTACATCCGGCTTGAGCCGTGCGTACGCATAAATCCCCGGATGATTGCCGCGATTCGCTTCTCCTCCAAGTTGATCTTCCAGCCGCCATAACGATGTAAAGACATCCGTTTGTCGCACGCTGCCGTGAAGCCGCGCTGGCAGCACGCCGATGATCGTGAACGGCTCGGAGTCAAGGACGAGTTGCTGGCCAACAATGCTCGGATCTCTGCCGAAACGGCGCTCCCAAAACCCTTCGCCCAGCAGCACCACCCGAGCGCCGCCTACCTTGTCATCCTCGGGTGTCAGCTCACGCCCGAGGATGGGTTTGACTCGCAGCGTCGGGAAAAACCCTGCGGTGATCCGTCGCAGGCGCAATCGCTCCGGTTCTCCCCGACCCGTCAATACCACGTTGTCATTTTGATAGGCCACCATGCTCTCAAACACTCTGTTCTGGTTTCGCCAGTCGTTGAAATTCGCCATCGATATACTCATCTCGGGAATTTGCTCGGACCATTCTCCGAGAAAGACAAGGCGATTTGATTCGGCGTAGGGAAGTGGGCGCAGTAACACCGCGTTTACGACGCTAAAGATGGCTGTGTTCGCGCCGATGCCGAGAGCCAGCGTGAGGATCGCCACAATTGTAAAGCCGGGACTCTTGGTGAGCATCCGGAGGGCATAACGTAAGTCCTGCAGAAAGTTCGTCATCACATGCCTCCCGGCACTGCGAAGCTGTGTGTGTTTAGGCGGGTTGTGAAGCTCTGGCCTGCGCCCCGGCCGTTGCCGTCTCGCTCACAACCCAGCCATCCTTCAACTGGGTAATGCGGTTTCCATACGACGCGTTTCTCTCCGAGTGCGTGACCTGGATGATCGTTGTGCCCGCGTCATTCAGCTTCTTGAAGAGCTCCATGATTTCTTCACCCTGCGCGGAATGAAGATTTCCTGTCGGCTCGTCGGCAAGGATGAGTTTCGGATTGAGAATCACGGCGCGGGCCACGCCGACGAGTTGCTGCTGCCCGCCGGAGAGCTGGTTCGGGAAGAGATCCTTCTTGCCGACAATGTGAAAACGGTCCAACGTGTCGCAAACCAGGCTGACGCGTTCCTTGTGCGGCACATTCTTGTAAGAGAGCGGGACTTCCAGGTTCTCGAACACCGTCAAATTGTCGATCAGGTGATAGCTCTGAAACACGAAGCCGATATTCGCTTTGTGGAGCTCGTTGCGTTTCTTGACGTTCAGCTTGTGGACGGCTTCCCCGTTGAAAAAGTAATCTCCCGTCCACGCACCATCCAACATTCCAAGAATGCTCAACAGCGTGGACTTGCCCGCGCCGGAAGGCCCCATGATGGTCACAAATTCGCCCGGCTGAATATCCAGATTGACTCGGCGCAACAGGTAGAATTTGTTCGGCCCGGCCTCGACCACTTTTTCCAGATTTCGCAGCTGTATCAAAGGTTCCACATCAGCTCCTCGCGGTTCGAACGGTGAATCGCGTCTCTATCTTAGCGCATGTTTTGGCGGCGTAAATCCCTCCCTACTCGTACCGTAAGGCGGTGATCGGATCCACGCGCACGGCGCGCCGGGCCGGAAGGTAGGACGCCAGCGTGGCAACGGCCGCCAACACCAGCGGAAGTACGATGAATGCGACGGGATCAGCCGCCTTGACTCCGAAAAGCAAGCTGGAGAGAGCGTTCGCGAGAAGGAACGCGACCGGGAGCCCGATGCCCATTCCGATGAGCGTAAGCAGCGCTCCCTTGCCCAGAACCAGCTTCTGAATGTCGTTTGCGGTCGCACCCATCGCCATGCGGATACCGATTTCGTTGGTGCGCTCGCTGACCGCATTGGACATCACGCCGTACACGCCGACAGCAGCCAGCACTAGCGCGATGATCCCCAGAACGCCCATCATGACGGCGACATAGGCTATACCCACTACCGAATCGCTGATGACCTTGTCGAGCG
>WNFG01002348.1_pt1 | contig 17315 bp, 18 predicted proteins | sample 5400431 | NCBI WGS metagenome assembly WNFG01 (sample SAMN13153346, study PRJNA577476) | soil metagenome | isolation source: 120 cm saprolite under Douglas fir tree site 2 hole 3 replicate 2 | place: USA:California | collected 2015-04-18 | reverse complement strand
CTGAAGGAGTGCATCATCACCCGCGAAGTCATCCTCAACAAGGATCGCCCGATCCTCATCTCCGAGCAGAAAGAGCAGTCCGCCTAGTCCGTTCCCTCTCCCCTTCGGGGAGAGGGCAGGGTGAGGGGTCCCGGTGCCCGGCACGTTGTACGTGGTCGCGACCCCCCTCGGCAACCTGGAAGACATCACGTTGCGAGCGCTGCGCGTCCTGAAGGAAGTGGCGCTCGTGGCCTGCGAGGACACCCGCCGCACCCGGATCCTCCTGACCCACTTCGGCATCCACGCCCGCGTCACGAGCTACTTCGAGCACAACAAGCTCCGCAAGGGGACCCGCCTGCTCGAGACCCTGCAGGCCGGCCAGTCGGTGGCCCTGGTGACCGACGCGGGAACCCCCGGCATCTCGGATCCGGGCTTCCTGCTCGTGCGACAGGCGCGCGCGGCCGGGATTCCGGTGGTGCCGGTGCCGGGCCCGTCCGCGGTGGTGGCGGCGCTCTCCGCGGCGGGGGTGCCCGCCGACCGCTTCGTCTTCGACGGCTTCCTGCCCGTGAAGCCGGGCCGGCGCGTCCACCGGCTGGAGGCCCTGCGCGACCTCGAGATGACGGTGGTCTGCTACGAATCCCCCCATCGCATCCTGGCCACCCTCGACGCGGTGGGCCAGGTGTGGGGCGAGCGGGAGATCGTGGTCGCCCGCGAGCTGACCAAGCAGTTCGAGGAGATCGTGCGCGGCCCCGCCGCCCGCCTCCGCGAGCGCTTCGAGGCGGGGACCGCACGAGGAGAGTTCACCCTGATCCTGCCGTCGCCTCGTTTCGAGGCCGCGGGCCCGGAGACGATGGTAGAGTGACCGCCATGATGAAGCGCGGGCTCGCGGTCCTGGTGGCCATCGTCTCCCTGGGGGTCGGCGCGGCCCCCGCCTCGGCGGAGTGGTTCGCCGACGTCTTCGCCGGGCTGAGCTTCACCCGGGACCACGACGTCAAGCTCAACGACGTCGGCATCGGCCCCGGCACCTACCAGGACGTGGAGTTCGATCGCTCGCTCTCGTGGGGCGGCCGCGTCGGCCACTACTTCGACGCGCTGCCGTTCCTCGGCCTCGCGGCCGACTTCTTCCGCTACTACCCGGACATCGGCGGCCAGTCGGTCCAGCTCCGCGGCTGCTTCTTCCCCGGGGGCTGCGGCACCGGGCGCGGCGGTACCGGGCGCTTCGAGATCCAGACCACCGCGATCTCGGTGGACCTGATGCTGCGCCTGCCGCTGCTCAAGTCCGCCGACGCGCCGTGGGGCCGGCTGCAGCCGTACCTGGCGGTGGGCCCGCCGCTCTTCATCACCAACGTCACCCCGCGGAATACGCGCAACTTCCGCAATCACGACGACGACACCGATCTGTCGATCGGCTACAAGCTGGCCGGCGGGGTCGCGTTCCAGGTCTACAAGAATCTGGCCCTGTTCGGTGAGTACCGATTCACCCACGTGTCGCCCGAGGTGGAGCTGCGCGACGCCAACGTCGGGCGCACCACCCTGCGCACCGACCTCGACACGCACTCCGCGCTCGTCGGTCTCTCCGCCCGCTGGTAGCGCCCCGGCCGCTCTCGATACCCGGCCGCGGCTCGCCCGCCCGCGGCGGGACGTTCTTCCCGCCGCCCCCGGCGGTATCCCGTATACTAAGGGGCCATGTTGATCCCCAGGGCTCTCACCATCGCCGGCTCCGACTCCGGCGGCGGCGCGGGTATCCAGGCGGACCTCAAGACGTTCTCGGCGTTCCGGGTGTTCGGCATGTCGGTGCTCACCGCGGTGACGGCGCAGAACTCCCTCGGGGTCCAGGGGGTGGAGAACCTGCCGCCCGCGTTCGTGGCGCTGCAGCTCCGCTCGGTCTTGGATGACTTCGGCACCGACGCGGCCAAGTGCGGCATGCTCTCGACCGCGCCGATCATCGACGCGGTGGCCGAGACCCTCGCGCAGCACCGGCTCGAGAAGCTGGTGGTGGACCCGGTGATGGTGGCCAAGTCGGGCGACCCGCTGCTACAGGCGGACGCCCGCGCCGCGCTGGCCGACCGCATCCTGCCCCTAGCCCTGGTGGTGACGCCCAACCTCCCGGAGGCCGAGGTGCTGGCCGGGATGCGCGTGGTGGAGCCGGAGGACATGGAGGAAGCGGCGCGGCGCATCCACCTCATGGGGCCGCGCTACGTGCTGGTCAAGGGCGGCCACCTCAAGGGTGACGCGACCGACCTGCTCTGGAACGGACGCGAGTTCACGCGCTTCACCGCGGCCCGGGTGGACTCCGTGAACACCCACGGCACCGGCTGCACCTTCTCGGCCGCCATCGCGGCGGGGCTCGCGCGCGGCCAGGCCCTCGGCGACGCGATCCGCTCCGCCAAGGCCTACGTGACCCGCGCCATCCGCGAGGGCTTCAAGGCCGGCCGCGGGGTGGGCCAGCTCCGCCACTTCATTCCCGACTGGTGATGAGCGACTCCGAGCCGACCGCAACCGAGACGCCGGGGGCCGATGACGCCGGCAAGATGTCGTTCTTCGATCACCTCACCGAGCTGCGGACCCGCATCATCTGGAGCCTGATCCCCTCCGCGGTCGGCCTCGCCATCGCGTTCTACTTCACCGACCGGATCATGGTGTTCCTCCAGCGGCCGCTCGCGAACCTCAAGACCCCGCCGATCTTCCTCACCCCCACCGAGTACTTCTGGACCTACATGAAGGTCGCGATGATCACCGGCGTCTTCATCGCGATGCCGATCATCCTGTGGAACGTGTGGGCGTTCGTGGCCCCCGGGCTCCACAAGCACGAACGGCGCTACGCGGCCCCGTTCGTCATCGCGGGCTCGCTCCTGTTCCTGGGGGGCGGGGCCTTCGCCCTGCTCCTGGTGATCCCCTTCGCGGTGCAGTTCCTGTTGAACTTCGGCATGGAGAAGGGCGCCCAGCCGATGATCTCGATCGCCGCCTACGTCGACTTCATCACCAAGTTCACGCTCGCCTTCGGGGTGGTGTTCGAGCTGCCGGTGGTGATCACGTTGCTCTCCATGCTCGGGCTCGTGACGCCCCAGTTTCTGTCCAAGAACCGCAAGTACGCGGTGCTGATCAACTTCATCATCGCGGCCGTCCTCACCCCGACCCCCGACATCGTCAACCAGACCCTGATGGCGGGACCCCTCTGCATCCTCTACGAGCTCGGCATCATCTCCGCCCGAATATTCGGGCGGAAGACGCCGGCGAAGCCGGTGCCCACCTCCGGGAGCCCCACCCCGTGAGCCCGCTCGAGTTCACCTCGCTCGACCTGCCGGGACCGGTCCGGCGCGGCATCCAGGACGCGGGCTTCGTCGCCACCACCGCGATCCAGGAGGCGGCCCTGCCGCTGGCCCTGCGCGGCAAGGACGTGGCCGGGCAGTCGCAGACCGGCACCGGCAAGACCGCCGCGTTCCTGATCGCGGCCTTCACGCGCTGCCTGACCCATCCGGCCCCCGCCGGCTCGGGCGTCACGTCGCCGCGGGTGCTGATCATCGCCCCCACCCGGGAGCTGGTGGTGCAGATCGAGGCCGACGCGCGGCTGCTCGGCGCCCACACCGGCCTGCAGATCCTGTCGGTCTACGGGGGCATCGACTACAACAAGCAGCGCGACGCCCTGCGCGACGGGTGCGACATCCTGGTCGGCACCCCGGGCCGGCTCATCGACTATCTGAAGCAGCACATCTGGTCGCCGGGCAAGGTCGAGGTCCTCGTCATCGACGAGGCCGACCGGATGTTCGACATGGGCTTCATCGCCGACCTGCGCTTCATCCTGCGCCGGCTGCCCAAGCCGGAGAAGCGGCAGTCGTTCCTGTTCTCGGCCACGCTGTCCTTCCGGGTGCTGGAGCTGACCTGGGAGTTCATGAACAATCCGGCCCAGATCAGCATCACCCCGCAGCAGAAGACGGTGGAGAAGGCCGAGCAGGTGCTCTATCACGTCGGTCGCGAGGAGAAGTTCAACCTGCTGCTCGGGCTGCTGCGCCGCGAGGGGGGCAGCCGCATCCTGATCTTCTCCAACACCCGGGAGGAAGCGCGGCGGCTCGAGGATCGGCTGAGCCGCAACGGCTGGGAGGCGCGCGCGCTCACCGGGGACGTGGACCAGAAGAAGCGGCTCAAGATCCTGAACGACTTCAAGGACGGGCAGCTCCCGATCCTGGTCGCCACCGACGTGGCCTCGCGCGGGCTGCACATCGAGGGCGTGAGCCACGTGGTCAACTGGGACATGCCGCAGGACGCGGAGGACTACGTGCACCGCATCGGGCGCACCGCGCGCGCCGGCGCGGCGGGCAAGGCGATCAGCCTGGTGGACGAGGCGGGGGCGCTCGCGCTCGAGCCCATCGAGAAATTCATCGCCCAGAAGATCCAGGTGGACTGGGCCGAGGACGATCTCTACCTGTCCGAGATCAAGCCCACCAGCGAGGAGCGGCGCCGCTACGCGGAGGAGAAGCGCCAGCGCATGGCCGCGCGGGGCGGCGGGCGCGGTGGCGGCCCCGGGCGCCCGGGTGGTGGTGGCGGCGGTGGCCGTCGCGACGGCCGCGGCCCCAGTCGAGGCCCCCGCCGCTAACTTCTCCCTCGCCCCCCTGGGGAGAGGGCAGGGCGAGGGGCCATGTGGCGAGGGGCCATGTGGCGAGGGGGCGCCGTGACATGACCACCCCCCACGTCGACCTCACGCTACCCGATACCGAGCGTCGCCTCGCCGCATCTCTCTCGAGTCCGTGGCGCGATCTCCTCTACGTGCCCGGTCCCGGCCTCACCTCCCCGCTCGATCCCGGCGCCTATCGCTCGAGCCTCCTCGTGGTCCGGGACGACGGCCTCGCGGTCCGCGTGACGTCGCTGGTGGCACCCGCGTTCGGCGGCGAGCTCTGCCGCCTGCGCTTCGAGACCCCCGGGTCGTCCCGCCCGTCCGCGCTCGGCTCGTTCTTCGAGCCGTCGCGCACGGGCACGATTTACGCCTTCACCTCCGACCGCGAGGCCGGCGCCGCCCGGGCGCCCGATCGCGCGGAGTGGCGGTACGAGGGTGTATCGCTGGCCCCGAGGCTCGGCCGAGTCGGCCAGGTGCGCGTGCTCCGCGAGCGGGGGCGCGTCGGCGCGGGTTCCTGGGTCGCGGACCGCGGGCTCCTGCTGAGCTGCGTCGACGGCGGCGAATGCATGCTGCTCGGCGTCACGGAGCCGGCGGAAGCCGCGCTGTTCCTGCCCGCTCCCGGACTCTACCGCGCGCTCCTCGATCCACGCGGCGCGTCGCAACCTGGCGTCACCGTGCGCGATCTGCTCGGCCACGGCGAGCGGGACGACGTCGACGTGACGGTGGAGTTACATCCGCTCTGAGCGAGACATCTGCGAGTGGCACGCCCGCATGGCGGGGTGTACGGTGGCGTCATTGCCTCATCACCCCTAGCCAAGGAGGACACCATGGCGACCAAGACCGCCACCAACACCGCCGGCAACAAGACCGCCAAGGTCAAACCAATTCCGACCGGGTATCACGCGATCACGCCCTACCTGATCCTCGACGGCGCCGCGCGCGCGATCGAGTTCTATCAGCGGGCCTTCAACGCGAAGGAGCTGCTGCGTATCCCGGCGCCCAACGATCGGATCGGCCACGCCGAGATCAAGGTGGGCGACTCCGTGATCATGATGGCCGACGAGCATCCCGAGATGGACGCGTACGCGCCGAAGCACTTCGGCGGCTCTCCGGTCAGCCTCCTGCTCTACGTGGCCGACGTGGACGGAATGTTCCGGCAAGCGCTCGCCGCGGGCGCCACCGAGGTGCGCCCGGTCGCGGACCAGTTCTACGGTGACCGCTCCGGCACCCTGAAGGACCCCTTTGGCCACACGTGGCACCTCTCCACCCACAAGGAAGACGTGAGCATGGACGAGATGGCCCGCCGCATGGCCGCGATGAAGCAGTAGGGGTTCCACGCCGGAATGTACCCAACGCGGCACACTTGAAGGGATGGTGGCCGGGGCGGTAGCGTCGCTGAATGGCGCGACCGCTCCGGTTGCCGTTGCCCGGCGGCATCTATCACGTCACCGCGCGAGGCAACGACCGGCAGGCCATCTTCGAGGGCGAGGCAGACTGTTCGCTCTTCCTGATCGTGCTGGCCTCGGTCGTCACGCGATACCGAGTGCGCTGCCACGCCTACTGCCTGATGGGCAACCACTACCATCTGCTGCTGGAGACGCCGGAGGGCAATCTCTCCGCCGCAATGCGCCAGCTCAACGGGGTGTACACGCAGCGATTCAATCGGCGGTACGAGCGGTGTGGACAGGTCTGCCGCTACATCGTCTTGAACCCGGTCCGAGCAGCTCTGTCGTCCCATCCGCGAGATTGGCGATGGAGTAGTTTCCGCGCGACCGCCGGCGAGGGGCCGGTTCCCGGATTTCTGACCGTCGACTGGGTCCGATCGCTCTCCGGGGTCACCGGCCGAGCCGGCGCCATCTCGGCCTATGTGCGATTCGTGGAGGCGGCTCTCGGCCAGAGCGATGACGCGCTCGATCGCTTCCATTCGAAGCCCGAGCTTGCCGACCCGGAGCTCGCGCGCCGCCTGGATGAGCACTGCCGCGCCGTGGCGCAGTGCCCCGAGATCCCACGCGCCCAGCGTTTCGCCTCAAGACCCCCGCTCGCCCAGCTCTTCGACGGCGTCGCCACCCGCGCCGACCGAAACGCCCGCGCGGTCACCGCGGTGCGCGACCACGGCTATGCTATGAAGGAGGTGGCCGACTTCCTGGGCCGCCACTACGTCACGGTGAGCCGCGCCTTGGCCCACGCGGACGGACTGCCGTCCCGGTGAAAAATGTCGGAATGTAAGACCTGACCCCGGCTAGAAGCGGCGGCGGCCGCTGAGGGATTTCTTGCGGAGCCGGAGGGACTTCGGGGTGATCTCGAGGAGCTCGTCCTCGCGGATCCACTCGATCGACTGCTCGAGGTTCATCAGGTGCGGGGGGGTGAGGCGTACCGCCTCGTCCGAGGTGGAGGAGCGCACGTTGGTGAGCTTCTTCTCCTTGGTGATGTTGACGTCGAGGTCGTTGTCGCGCGCGTTCTCGCCTACCACCTGGCCTTCGTAGACCGGCTCGCCGGGGCCCAGGAAGAGGATGCCGCGCGGCTGGAGGTGGTCGATCGCGTAGGCGGTGGTCCTGCCGGTGCGGTCGGCTACCATCGCGCCGCTGGCCCGGTGGGGGATGTCGCCCTGCCAGTCGGCATAGCCGTCGAAGAGGTGGTTGAGCAGCCCGGTGCCGCGGGTGTCGGTGAGGAACTCCGACCGGTAGCCGATCAACCCGCGAGACGGGATGCGGTACTCGAGCCGCACCCGGCCGGTGCCGTGGTTGACCATCTTGACCATCTGACCCTTGCGGGGCCCGAGCTTCTGGGTGACCGCGCCGATGAAGTCGTCGGGCACATCGACCACCAGGTGCTCCATCGGCTCGAGGGTCTTGCCGGCCTCCTCGTGGGTGATGATCTGGGGCTTGGAGACCTCCATCTCGTAGCCCTCGCGCCGCATCATCTCGATGAGGATGGCGAGCTGCAGCTCGCCGCGCCCGGAGACCTTGAAGGTGTCGGGGGAGTCGGTCTCGTCCACCTGCAGCGCCACGTTGCTCCGCTTCTCCCGCCAGAGCCGCTCGCGGAGCTGGGTGGAGGTGACGAACTTGCCCTCCCGGCCCGCGAAGGGCGAGACGTTGGAGGAGAAGAGCATGGCCACGGTGGGCTCGTCGATGTGCATGACCGGCAGCGCGATCGGCTTCTCGGGATCCGCGATGGTCTCGCCGATCTCCATGGCCTCGATGCCCGCCACCGCCACGATGTCCCCCGCGGAGGCCTCGGGCACCTCCACGCGCTTGAGGCCCTCGTAGCCGTAGAGCACGGTGATCTTGGCGTTCTCGATCATGCCGTCGCGGTGGACGACCGCGACCCGGTCGTACTGCCGCACCCGGCCGTTGACGATGCGCCCGATGATCAACCGCCCCACGTAGTCGTCCCAGTCGAGCGAGGCGGCCCGGAGCTGGAGCCCGTGGCCTTCTTCGAACTTGGGCGCCGGGATCGTCTCGAGCAGGGTCTCGAAGAGCGGGGCCAGGGTCTTGGACTCGTCGGCGAGCGACCGCTTGGCGATGCCCTTGCGCGCGTCGGTGTAGAGCACCGCGAACTCGAGCTGCTCCACCGCCGCGTCCAGATCGATGAAGAGGTCGTAGACCTCGTCCAGCACCTCGGCGGCGCGCGCGTCCTGGCGGTCGATCTTGTTGATGACCACCACCGGGGTGAGCCCGGCCTCGAGCGCCTTCTTCAGCACGAAGCGGGTTTGGGGCAGGGGGCCCTCCGCCGCGTCGACCAGCAGCAGCACCCCGTCGACCAGGGTCAGGGTCCGCTCCACCTCGCCCCCGAAGTCGGCGTGGCCGGGCGTGTCCACGATGTTGATCTTCACGCCCTGGTAGTGGATGGCCGTGTTCTTGGCCATGATGGTGATACCCTTCTCGCGCTCCAGGTCGATCGAGTCCATCACCCGCTCGGCCACGTGCTCGTTGGCCCGGAAGATGCCGGACTGCCAGAGCATTGCGTCCACGAGCGTGGTCTTCCCGTGGTCAACGTGCGCAATGATGGCAACGTTACGGATATCGGGGCGCTGCGGCATGCTTTTCACTGTACCACGGATGGAGTGGCGAACCAGCGCAGCGGTGGGGCATAATGTTGCGTCCAACCCGGCGTCCCACGTGCAAGGAGGTTCATTCGTGAAGGCTCGCGTCGCCATCATCGCGCTCGTCGCACTGTTCGTCACGCTCGTGCTGCCCGTCCCCGGCCCGATCGGGCTCGTCGGCGCCCAGCAGCCGACCCCACCCGCACCCAAGGAAGCGCCCAAAGGAGACAAGAAGGTGAAACAGACGGCGGTCATCACCATGGAGAAGGGCGGGGAGATCAACATCGAGTTCTTCCCGGACGACGCCCCCAAGACGGTGGAGAACTTCGTGACGCTGGCCAAGAAGGGCTTCTACGACGGGGTCACCTTCCACCGGGTGGAGCCCAATTTCGTCGTGCAGGGCGGCGACCCCAAGGGCAATGGGACCGGCGGCCCGGGCTACACCATCAAGGACGAGTTCAACAAGCAGAAGCACGTCCGCGGGGTGGTGGCGATGGCGCGCACCCAGGCCCCCAACTCGGCGGGCAGCCAGTTCTACATCACGCTGGCCCCCGCGCATTTCCTGGACAACCAGTACACCGTCTTCGGCCGGGTCACCTCGGGCATGGAGATCGTGGACAAGATCAAGGTGGGCGACAAGATGAAGTCGGTGAAGATCATCGAGGTCCCCCAGTAGGCGCCATGGCCTGGTCGCTCCTGATCCGGAACGGCACGGTGGTGGACGGCAGCGGCGCTCCCGCGCGCGCGGCCGACGTGGCGGTGGAGGGCGACCGCATCGCCGCCGTGGGCCCGGGCCTGGCCGGCGAGGCGGCGCGGGTGATCGACGCCAAGGGCTTGATGGTCGCGCCCGGCTTCATCGACATCCACTCGCACTCGGACCTGGTCTACGACAAGTGCCCGTCGGCCGAGTCCAAGGTGCGCCAGGGCGTGACCACCGAGGTGGTCGGCATGTGCAGCTTCTCGCCGGCCCCGGTGGCGCCGGGCCGGGCGGACCTGGTGCAGGAGTGGGCCGGCGGCATCGGCGGCAAGATTCCGATCACCTGGAACACCTTCGGCGAGTACCTCGATCACGTGCGCTCGCTCGGGCCGTCGGTGAACATCGTGCAGTTCGTGGGGCACGGCGCGCTGCGCCTGGCCGCGGTCGGCCCCGCGGCGCGCCCGGCCACTCCCGACGAGCAGAAGGGCATGGAGCGCCTGCTCGCGGAGGCGCTCGACGCGGGGGCGTTCGGCTTCTCCACCGGGCTCGTCTACGCCCCCAGCGTCTACGGCAACACGGAAGAGCTGGTCTCGCTCGCCCGCAGCATGGCGAGCCGGCGCGGGCTCTACTTCTCCCACATCCGCGGCGAGGCGGCCACGCTGGAGCAGGCCGCGGAGGAGGCCATCAGCATCGGCGAGCAGGGCGGGGTGCCGGTGCAGATCGCCCACGTCAAGGCCTCCGGCCGCGAGAACTGGGGCAAGATGGACCGCGTCCTGCGCATGATCGACAGCGCCCGCGCCCGCGGGGTGGACGTGACCGGCGACGTCTACCCGTATCCGGCGGGCAGCACCAAGATGGACAACCTGCTGCCCGCGTGGATGCACGACGGCGGCATCTCCAAGCTGCTCGAGCGCCTCACCGATCCGAAGGCGCGGCAGCGCGCGATCGCCGACTGCCTGGTGGACGGCGAGCGCTGGCGCACCGGCTCGGGTGGCATGGGCTGGGACGAGATCATGATCGCCACCTGCTCGAAGCCGGAGCTGGCCGGCATCCACCTCGCGGAGCTGGCCCGGCGCACCGGCAAGGAGCCGGCGCAGGCCATGATGGACCTGGTGATGGAGGAGCGTGCCGGCGTCTCGATGATCGTGTTCTCCCAGAGCGAGGACAACGTGGGGACCGCGCTCGGCTACGCCCACACCATGGTGGGCTCGGACTCGCTGTCGCTGCACGCCGGGCCAGGGCCGCATCCCGGCAAGCCCCACCCGCGCAGCTACGGGACGTTCCCGCGCGTGCTCGGGGTCTACTGCCGCGAGAAGCGGCTCTTCTCCTGGGAGACCGCGGTGCACAAGATGACCGGCATGGCCGCGACCAAGCTCGGCCTCAAGGACCGGGGCCTCGTGCAGGGCGGCCGCGCCGCCGATCTCGCGCTGTTCGATCCGGCCACCGTGCGCGACGACGCCACGTTCCCGGATCCGCACCGCCACCCGGTGGGCATTCCCTACGTGATCGTCAACGGCCAGGTCGTGGTCGACGGCCCGCGGTACCACGCGGTGCCGGCCGGCCGCGTGCTGACCCCTCAGTAGCTCACGCAGGGGCTGCCGTCGGAGAGAAATTCGACGAGCTTGGCGCCGCCGCCGATGGCCGCGCCTGCCACGAGGCCACCTTCGTCGAGCTTCCGCTTCTTGAAGCACGGCGAGCAGACCAGGATCGCCCCGCCTGCTTTCACGAAGTTCTCCATCAGCTCCTTGAGTGGAGCGAAGCCCTCTTCGCGAATGTCGTCCGCGTAGCCCTTCTGGGCGAGCCGCACCGCCTCGACGCTGAGAAAGACCAGGGTCTCCTTGCCGGAGCCGACGGCCGCATTGGCGATGACGAACGCCACGGTGGCCTTGTCGGGGTTGTCCTTGGCGCAGGTGAGGTTGACACAGAATTTGCCGGCCATCGCTCAGTCCTCCTTGCGCTGGATCAGGTAGACCGGAGGGTGTCCACCGACCAGCGGGTTTCCGGTCATCCGGCACCAAGCCGGGATGTCGGCCGGCGCGCCGGGATCGCGGGCGGTCAGTTTCATGATCTGCCCGGGCTTGAGGGTGTCAAGGCGGAAGCGAAGTTCGAGGACGAGCTCGCCGCATCCCATGTCGTCCGCGTCCCATTCGGCGACGGCGCGGGGCGGCGGGTCGGACACTAGGCCGGCCAGCGGCCGTCGCGCAGGTACTGGATCGCGGCCAGCGCCGCGGTGGCCCCGTCGCCCGCGGAGGTCACGAGCTGCCGCGCGGACTCCGCGCGCACGTCGCCCGCGGCGAGGACGCCGGGGACGCGGGTGCGCATGCGCAGGTCGGTCACGATCTGCCCGCGGGCGTCGAGCGGCACGAGGCCGCCCAGGAGCTCGGTATTGGGCGTGAGTCCCGCGTAGATGAACACGCCGCTGGCCGGCATCGCGGCGGTCTTTCCGGTGACGACGTCCTCGACCTGCACCCGCTCGACGCCGTCGGCGCCCTCGATCGCGCGCAGCGCGGTGTTCCACCGGAACGAGATCTTGCGCTCGCTGCGCCCCCGCTCCTGGAGGCTCGCGCAGGCCCGCAGGGTGTCGCGGCGATGCAGCACCGTCACCGAGGCGGCGTACTGGGTGAGGTGCAGCGCCTCGTCGACCGCCGCGTCGCCGCCGCCCACCACGATCACCGGCTTCTGCATGAAGAACGAGCCGTCGCACGCCGCGCAGTGGGAGATACCGCGCCCCACGAACTCCTCCTCGCCCGGCACCCCAAGGGTGGTGAAGCGCGAGCCGCTCGCGACGATCAGGGTGCGGGTGGCGTGGACGCCGCCGTCGGTCTCGACCAGCAGGAGGTCGCCGTCGCGGCGGACCGCGGTGACCTCGTTCATCGCGACCTCGAGCTCGGCCGCGGTCGCCTGCTCCTGGAGGAGCGGGCCCAGGGTGTAGCCGGCGACCCCTTGGGGGAAGCCGGGGAAGTTCGTGATGTGCTCGCAGTTGAGCACCTGGCCCCCCGCCGAGAATTTCTCGAGCAAGAGGGCCCGGCAGCGATCGCGGGCGGCGAAGATGCCGGCGGTGTAGCCGGCGGCTCCGCCACCCACGATGAGGACGTCCTGGACGTCCGCCACGTCGCGGGTCCGGCTAGACCTGCTTCAGCATCGTGTCGGCGTCGCTCACCTCGAACTTGCCGGGCGCCTCGACGTTCAGCGACTTCACCACTCCGTTGTCCACCAGCATCGAGTAGCGCTGGGAGCGCACCCCCATGCCGCGGGCGGTGAGGTCCATCTCGAGGCCGAGGGCCTTGGTGAGCGCGGCGCTGCCGTCGGCCATCATGCGCACCTTGCCGGTGCTCTTCTGGTCCTTGGCCCACGCGCCCATGACGAAGGCGTCGTTGACCGAGACGCACCACACCTCGTCGACGCCCTTGCCCTTGAGCTTGTCGAAGTTGGCCACGTAGCTGGGCACGTGCTTGGCCGAGCAGGTGGGGGTGAAGGCGCCGGGCAGACCGAACACCACGATCTTCTTGCCCTTGGTCAGGTCCGACACCTGGAACGCGTTGGGGCCGACGGTGCAGCCCGGGGTCTCCTGCTCGATGAATTCCGTGAGCGTGCCGTCCGGCAGACGGTCACCGACCTTGATCGGCATGGATCTCCTCCTCGAAGAATGGTTGTGGAACGTGCCTCGGCTCGCCCGCGAATCAGCGAGCGGCGGTTAGCGTACCACAGCGGGCCGGGCGCCGCCCGGCCGGGAAGGGAGCTCACGTAAATCCGCGTTTCCGCGGGCGATGCGCGCCCGTCGGGGCGGTGGCCGCGTGAGGCTGGAAAGCATTGGCCGATGGTACGGCTGTTCAGCGGTGTTCCGCTTGAGTAAGATTTGGCTCAGATGAAGCCGAAGCTGCGGGTGTGGGTCACGTTCGGTGAGGACCTCAAGTTCGGGGACGGGCGCGCCCGCCTGCTCGAGCTGATCGACGCGCGCGGCTCGCTCAAGAAGGCGGCCCAGGAGCTGGAGATGTCCTATCGCAACGCGTGGGGCTACCTGCGCGACCTGGAGACGGCGGCCGGCTTCAAGTTCGTGGAGCGGGTGCCGGGGGGCGGGCCCGACAGCGGCATGCGCCTCACCAGGGCCGGGAAGCGCTTCCTCGAGCGCTACCAGAAGTTCCGGAGCGGCCTCGACGAGGCGGCCCGCCGGCAGTTCGACCGCGCCTTCGGCGCGTGAGCGTCGAGCCGAAGTACCTCTACCTGACGACCATCGGCCGGCGCAGCGGACGCCCGCGCCGGATCGAGATCTGGTTCACCCGCCACGAGGGCTGCTACCACCTGGTCGCCGAGCACGGGCGAAGGTCCCAGTGGGTCCAGAATCTCGTCGCGCAGCCGGCGGTCCGCGTGCGCGTCGGCACCCGGAGCTTCCGCGCGCGCGCCCGCGTGGTCGATCAGCGCGCGGAGCGGCACCTGGTCGGCGCGGTGCGCCGCCGCTCGGAGGCCAAGTACGGCTGGGGCGACGGGCTCGTGGTCGAGCTGAGCCCGGTGCGTCGCGCGGCGCCCCTCAGCCCTTCGCCACGACCTCGATCAGCGCGCCGTCGGCGCGCGGTGCCGCGACCACCCCGATGACCGCGGCGGCCGGGTCGCCGGCCGCGCGCAGCGCCTGGAGCAGCGCCTCGGCGCGCTCGGCGGGGATGCCGAGCAGGAGCCCACCCGACGTCTGCGGATCGAAGAGCAGGTCGAGCGCGGGCCGCCGCGCGGCTGCCTCGTCCACCCACATCGCGCGGCGGGCCTTGGCGTTCTCGGGATGCGCGGTGCTCCGCACCCCACGGCGGAGCAGCGAGAGCGCGCCCAGCAGCGCCGGCAGCGCGGCGAGGTCGAGCACCGCGGAGGCCTTGCTGGCGCGCAGCATCGACCCGAGGTGGCCGGCCAGGCCGAAGCCGGTGACGTCGGTGGCCGCCGAGGGACGCAAGAGGCCGGCCGCCCGCGCGGCGGGGCCGTTGGAGCGGAGCATCGAGGCGCAGCACGCCTCGATCCATTCGCCGCGCGCCATGCCCCGCATGTCGGCCTGCAGGAGCACGCCGGTGCCGAGCGCCTTGGTCAGCACGAGGTGGTCGCCCGGGGCGAGGCCCCCGATGCGGATCAGGGCGTCCGCGGAGCCGGCCAGGCCCCAGACCGCGAAGCCCACCACCAGCTCGGGCCCGGTCGTGGTGTGGCCGCCGACCAGGGTGACCGCGTCTGCATCGAGGCCGGCGCGTGCGCCGGCCATCACCTGGTAGAGCGTCTCCTCGGCGCGCGCGGGCTCGTCGTCGGGCACCGTGACCTGGGCCAGCGCGAAGCGCGGCGCCACGCCCTTGGCCCACAGGTCGCTGATCGCGTTGACCGCGGCCACGCGCCCGACCAGGTAGGGGTCGTCGGCGAAGGCGCGGAAGGAGTCGACAGTGGCGGCCACGATCTCGCCGCGCTCGGTCTCGATCGCGGCCGCGTCGTCGGGCTGGGTGAGACCGAGAATCACCGACGGGTGGCTCGCGGGCGCGAGCCGCTCGAGCGCGCGGATCAGCGCGGACTCGCCCACCTTGGCCGCGCAGCCGCCGCAGAGCATCTCGCCTCCCGGCATCGGGGACGCGGCGAAGTCGGGAGTCACCGCGTCGTCGGGCCCGAGGACCTGGAAGCGGCGGACGAAGCGGCGGTCGATCCAGTCTTTCAACGAGAAGAGCGCGGTTGCTTCGGCCGCCGCACCCCACTTGGTGCCGATCGCGCGGCCGTCGCCCAGGTTGAGCAGCGAGAGGAAGTCACGCTGCGGGCGATACGCGCGGAGGCGCCCGCCGCGGGCGCGCGCCGTCAGGTTGTGGGCGAGGACGGGACCCTGGCGCACGGCGTAGACGCCGGCCTTGGCCAATGGTGGGCCCGCCGTCCAGGCCGCGCAGTCCCCGACCGCGAAGACGTCGTCGTGGCCCAGGCACTGGAGGGTGGGCCGGATCCTGACGAACCCGCGCTCATCCGTCTCGAGGCCCGATCCCGAGAAGATCGGCAGCGCGGCGGCGCCGGTCACCCACACGGTGGCGTCGGCCGCGATGCGCTCGCCGCCGACGAGATGCACCGCGCCGGCGTCCACGCGCGCCACCGTGGCGCCACCGCGGATCGTGATGCCGCGCGCGGCCGCCGCGGCCTGGACCCGACGGGCCGCGGCGGCCGCGTAGCCCGGGAGGACGCGCGGCCCGGCCTCGAGCAGGAGCACCTCGACGCGGCGGTCGGGCTCGCGCCGGAGCCGCGCGGTGAGGGCGAACGCGACCTCCACGCCGCCCGCGCCGGCGCCGACCACCACCACGCGAAAGGATGCGCCGGCGCCGACCACCGCCACGCGAAAGGACTCGCGCCCTCGCGCGGCGGCCAGCACCTCGCCCACCCGGCGGACGAACTCGCCGATGGGGCGGGTGGGGAGCGCGTGCTCGCGCGCGCCCGGGACCTCGAGCCCCGCGACCGTCGAGCCCACGTCGAACGACACGGTGTCGTAGACGATGGGCGGCCGGCCGTTGAGCAGGAGCCGGCGCCCGGTCGGGTCGACGCCGGTGGCCGCTGCCACGATGCAGCGCGCTCCCGCCCGCAGGGCCAGCGGGCGCACATCGATCTCGAGGGCGTCCCGGGAGTACTGGCCGGCCACGAAGCCCGGCACCATGCCGGAGTAGACCGCAATGGGCCGATCCACCACGAGCGTGAGGCGCGCCCCGGGGACCGGAGCCATGGCCCAGCGCTTGAGCACCTGGATGTGGGCGTGGCCGCCACCCACCAGGACCAGGTCGTGCCGGATGCTAGGAGCGGACGGCGAGCGCATGGCCCGTCCGCGGTTGCGCGGCTACGACAGGTCGACCCAGACGGTCTTGACCTCGGTGTAGCTGTCGAGGCCTACCGACCCCATCTCGCGGCCGAAGCCCGATTCCTTGAAGCCGCCGAAGGGCAGCGCCGCGTCGAAGAGGTTGTAGGCGTTGACCCACACCGTGCCCGCCCGGATCGCCTTCGCCGCCTTGAGCGCCTTGGAGACGTCGCGGGTCCAGACCGCGGCGGCCAGGCCGTAGGACGTGTGGTTACCCTGGGCGATGCCCTCCTCGACGGAGCGGAAGGGGATCACCGAGAGCACCGGGCCGAAGATCTCCTCGCGGGCGATCTTCATCTCGTTGGTGACGCCGTCGAAGATGGTGGGCTGGATGAAGTAGCCCTTGCCGGTGCCGACGTCGGCGCGGCCGCCGCCCGCCACCACCCGCGCGCCCTCCTGCTTGCCGGACTCGATGTAGGACAGCACGGTCTCCATCTGACCCTTCGACACCACCGGGCCCATGCGGGTGGCCTTGTCCATCGGGTCGCCGACCTTCAGGCTCTTGACCCGGTCGGTGAGCTTGGACATGAACTGGTCGTGGATGGAATCTTCCAGGAAGAGCCGCGAGCCGGCCGCGCACACCTCGCCCTTGTTGTAGAAGATGCCGGTGAGCGCCCCGCGCACCGCCGCGTCCATGTCCGCGTCGGCGAACACGATGTTGGGCGATTTGCCGCCCAGCTCGAGCGAGAGGCGCTTGAGCGTGCCCGCCGCCTCGCGCATGATCTGCTTGCCGACGTCGGTCGATCCGGTGAAGGCGATCTTGTCGACCCGCGGGTCCCGCACCAGGGCCATGCCGACCTTGCCTCCCGGCCCGGTGACCACGTTGAACACGCCCTCCGGCACCCCCGCCTCCTGGCAGATCTCGGCGAAGCGCAGGGCAGTGAGCGGGGTCTGCGACGCGGGCTTGATCACCATCGTGTTGCCGGCGGCGAGCGCGGGAGCGATCTTCCAGGACGAGAGCAGGAAGGGGAAGTTCCAGGGCACGATGGCCCCGACCACCCCCACCGGCTGACGCAACGTGAAGGTGAAGGCGTTGTCGCGCAGGCCCAGCGTCTCGCCGTGGATCTTGGTGGCCCAGCCCGCGTAGTAGCGGAAGACCTCCGCCGCGAACGGGATCTCGACCTTGCCCGAGTCGAACATGGTCTTGCCGGTGCAG